>Ga0310037_10000050_pt1 | contig 109144 bp, 114 predicted proteins | sample Sb_taG_11_FD_200239 | JGI IMG/M metagenome (GOLD analysis project Ga0310037, IMG submission 200239) | Peat soil microbial communities from Weissenstadt, Germany - Sb_50d_3_AS metaG (v2) (version 2) | ecosystem: Environmental > Terrestrial > Soil > Wetlands > Peat | place: Germany... | reverse complement strand
CTTCGAACAGGAGAATCCACGGTTTATCCGGCAACCTTCGAGCGTGCCTCCACTGGCGTCCCTTCCCCGTTTCGCGCTTCGGGTTGGAAGGCTGACGACCGGATGCTATCGAAACGCTCCCTAAAGTACGCCGAAGCCGAGGGCCGCCTCCTGCGGCGAACGAACCAAGACTTCCGGAAGATCGCATCCTCCTTCTCGGGTTCTCTCCTCTTGATCTCATGGGGCCACCGACCGATAACGCAGACCGGGCTGCAACGAGAGTCTCCTCCCGGAAGGAGCCGATGGAACGCCGGAGGCAGAGACGCATCAAGTGGCGGAGTTCGTGTGAACTCAGGGCCAACGGCCGAACGGTATCCGCGACGGTCCTGGACCTCTCGGAAGGCGGACTCTCCGTCCGGCTCGTTAACGAGGAGCTCGAGCAGCAAGGAACCGCAAAGCACTTTTCGGCATCTTCGCTAAACTTTTGCTCGCCACAGCGGCTCCCTATCCCCCCGAGCGAGCCTTCCCCATGCCGCGCGCTTCCTGCACGTTGGCGCCGAGGAGCCGTACGGCCCTGACCATCAGCGATGCATGGCGCAGATCGAACAGTTGCCGCCCCATTGAGCTTCCGCACCCGCCGGAGAGGTATTGCCCATGACGAAACCGACCTACGTCGACGCAGAGTTTTCCAAGCCCGAGACGGTTGAGCACCGGACACTCTCGCCGGCCGAAGCCCTCGATCTTGTGTGTCGTCTCGATCGGGTCGCCGAAGACTTTCAGCGCTTCTCGACGAGCCACAAGGACGCCATGGACCTCCTCCACAAATTTCGCTTTAGGGGGCCTGAAGGAATCGACCCGGACCTAGAGCGGTGCTTCGACGTGCTTTGTGACGCAACCGACCCCGAGACGTTGCGCGGGGAGCGCGAACAGATTGCAGCGCGGTACGGGATCAAGGAGATTGAATAACTGCATCCGGAACAGTGGCGCCGATAGGCCGTCACGCTGCGGGATTCAACCCGACTAGCAGGGATCGCGGCGGCGCCCGTCGCCGTGGGTGATCGGCGCACGGTCGAACGCGGTCGCGACGCCTCTCTCTCATTCATCGTGCCTTCTTCGGCTCGTCCGTCTCCGGCGGGGTCCGCTCAACTACGACATCGATCCACCTCGCCCAGAACGCCCCCGGGTCGCTCCCCGTCTCAAGCGCTTCCACGCAAAGGTCGGCGCGAAACGCTTTCGCGAGCTAATGACCGAGCTGCCCTCTACGATCGAGAATATCGGCAGCAGCGATCAGCGGGGCGTCGCTGAGTTCTTCGTCCTCTCGGGCCGGAGCACTTCAGCACGTACGTGGCCGAGCCGGTGCGCAGAAGCGAGTCAGGGCCTCCCAGGTGCGGTCAAACTTCGCAGGCGTATGTCTCGACCCTCTATAGATCGAGCGCGCCGAAGCGGGTCGATGGAGCGATGGGCGCTGCGCGCGCTCGCCGGCGGATCCGCGAGTCAGCGTCCGATAAGGTCGAAAATGTCAAATAGCGATGTTGAATGATTCCGGGAACTTACAGCGTCGGCACAGTTATGCGCGCCGATTGTCCGGCTCACGCGAGGCCTCGCGGAGGGTCCGAGAGCCGGTCAAGAGCGCCCACGCAAGCCGCGGGCGAAGGCGGCGCGACCCCGGTCGCCTGGGGGTTCGCGCTCGGCGACGCCTCGATTGCCTCCTCTCGCACACGGCGAACTGCCGCTTCGCAGACTGCGAATCCACGGTTGCGGTGCAAGTGCTGGGGGAGGAGTGCGAGAGGTTGCCACGCAGGTGTGTTGGAGCAGTCACCGGCCGGTATCACTCGATCTCGTGCGCCGTTTCACTAAGCGGTTTACCGGAACAGGAACGCCGGTGCTGTCCTACCCCAAAGGGGGCCGAACGTGAACGACATCCACATCTCGACATTCCAGGCGGCCATCGAGGAGATCCACGGCGCTAAGTCGCGCTTCTTGACCAGGGAGAACGTCCAGGAGGTTTTCGAGGGCGAGCCGGTCTGGCAGGGTGAAGTCCTGATCTTCGAGCTTCTGGACCATCCCAGCGTGCGACTCTGCTACGCCTGGGAGGTGGATGGCGAGGTGACGGCTGTCTTGGGTCAGTGGCCGATCCAGAGCGCCCAGGACGCCGTTCGCGCCTCGATCATGGCGGATAACGGCCCGGCTATGACATAGCGATCCACGGGGTAGGACAGCACCGGAACGCGGGTCCTGAACAGGCGCCGTCTCGCAACGGCGGACGCCCCAGTCGGAGGTTGGATGCCCCGCAAGTGCTCAGTCTGTGCACGAGCGGATCGCGAGCTTGTCGAGGCAGCCCTGGACAACGGCGGCAGCTTCCGAGAGATCAGAAGGCGCTTCGGCGTCGCACTGGGGACCATTCACCGTCACGTGAAGCACACGCAGCGCGCTGCCGTGCGGATACTCGAGGAGGCGCCCGAGAAGTGCGGCGAGAGCGTGCTCGCCAACCGCAGCCGCCGCGCCGCTGACAGCGGACCCGCCTGGAGCCCACGTCCCGACGACTTCTCCCCCGCTGCCCACTCGCAGCGCAGGCTGCTCGAGGCAAGACGCAGGGTCAGAATCCCTTGAGCGAGCGACCCCGTGGGCAAGCCGTGGGCAGAAAATGGATCGCAACTCAGCCAGCTAACTTCCCGCAATTGCTTGATCCCCGCTGGCAGAGGCGCGGGATGGTGACCCGTACGCCGGGGCGCAGGGAGGCCAAATCGAGATCGGGGTTGTATTGGTGAAGGAGCCAGACCGGGACGGCCACCTCACCGCGCGAGAGGCTCCACAGAGTGTCGCCTTTACGGAGCACGTACTCTTGCGTGCCCGCGACTTCGAAGGTGTCGAAGAACTCACGGCGCAGAGCCTCGTGGTAGGCGAGGCGGCGCTCCTCGAACGCTGCAGGGGAACTCTTCGAGAAATCAAGACGCAGGCGTCGTCCGATCGCCACCGAACGCCCCGGACGCAGTCCATTTAAGCTCCGGAGCCTCGAAGCTGAAACGTTGAGCCACTGCGCGTAGTGTCCAAGCGTTTCGTCCGCCTGCACTTCGATGAAGCCCTTCGCGTCGACCCGGTAGCGCGGCGAACTCACACCCATGAGCGCGGCGGCAGGACCGACCTCACCCTGGGTCGGCGGCGTCGCGCTTGCGACCGCCTTCTTCGCGGGTGAAGGCGGGGGCGTGCGCTCCTGCGCAGCGCTCGGCGCGACCGGGGATCCGGCCGCGCCATCTGCTGCCGGTTCTGTCGCATGGGCCACCGTTCCCTTCTCGGGTGAAGACGCAGGCGCGGACTCCTCAGCGCTGGACGCGACCGGGGATCCGGCCGCGCTATCCGCAGCGGGCTCGGTCGCGCTTGCCACAGTCCCCTTCGCGGGTGAAGAAGGGGCCGCGGGCTCCTGCACGGCGGTGGACGCAGCCTCGGGTCCCACCGCGCGATCCGCAGCGGGTTCGGTCGCGCTTGCCACAGCCCCCTTCGCGGGTGAAGAGGGGGCCGCGGGCTCCTGCACGGAGGTGGACGCAGCCTCGGTATTCGCAGCGGGCTTGGTCGCGCTTGCCACAGTCTCCTTCACAGGTGAACGCGCCGGCTCCTGTGAAGAGGAGGGCGTCGCGGCGGGCCCCGCTGCGGTGTCCGCGGGCGAGGGCTCGGCTTGCGCGACGGGCAGCTCGACTCTTACGGGCGCGGAGGCGGGCTCCACGGGCGACACCGTGTGCGCCGAGGGGATGGACAGCAGCATGCCCCGCCGCAGCCGCCGGGGGCTTAGGTGATTGGCCGCCAGAAGCGTTCGCTCCGACACACCGAAGCGGTGAGCGATTTTCCCCACCGTGTCACCTTTCGCCACGCGGTAGGTCCGGTTCCGGACCTCCACCTGGGGCTGCGGGTGGGTCTCGGGCGGCTGGCTTGCGAGCGCCAACTCTGTGCCCCGGGCGTGCCCCGCCGGCAGACGCAGCACGTAACCCGCGGGCGCGTAGCGGCGGCCACGCCAGAACGGCATGCGCAGGGCGAGGTTGTTGGCGCGCAGGGTCTCGAGATCGACGGCCAGGAACCGCTGCAAGGCACCCACCGAATAGGAGCGCGGGAGCACGTAGTTGCGGGGCTCTTGCGGCTGGCTGCGCTCGAGCGCTCCGAAGTAGCGCTCGGGGTCGCTCGACACATCCAACGCAGCGAGAAACGAGGTGTAGAAGTTGCGGGAGGCAAAACCGAAGGAGGGGCTCTTGTAGCGCCGGACGATGGTTGCGATGTCCTCGGTTCCGAGGATCTGTTCCGCCCGCTTCATGCCGCCGGACCCATGGTTGTAAGCCGTGACGGCGAGGGGCCAGCTGCCGGTGGCTCTGTAGTTCTCGGCCAGAAAGCGTGCGGCGGCCTCACTCGAGCGCCAGGGATCGAACCGCTCGTCCACCACAGGGTCCACGCGCAAGAAGCGCCGCCCGGTCGAGCGCATGAACTGCCAGATGCCGGCCGCGCCCACCCTCGAGTAGGCCTCCGGATTGTACGAGGACTCGACGTGCGGCAGCGCGGCCAGCTCCGGCGGGACGCCGTTCTCCGCGAGCGTCCTGCGGATGTGCGCCTCCCAGCGGCCCGAACGCACCACCCCCTCTCGGAAGCGGTCGGCCTGGCCGAGCTGAAAGCGCACGTTTTCGGCTGCGTGGCGGAGGGTCTCACTCGCGACACCGGTCGGGAAGAGCTGGAGCACCCGCTGCTCATCGGGCGAGAGATCCTCTCTGCGCCCATCGGCCAAGCCGAGAAGGATTCGCCGATAGGTTTCCTTCCGTTCGTCGATCCGCGCCTGGAAGGCCGAGTTACTGAGCCCCTCGGGCATCCGCACGGTCTCGTAGACCACGTCGAGATGCTCCGCGTCGTGGATCAGGCCCCCGTTGGTATCCACCTCGGTGTAGACGCGCTTCCAGAACCGGATCTGCGGCTGAAGTGCATAGGGACGCGGGAACAGGTCCTCGCCGGACTCGGCCTGCGTGGTCGAGGCGCCCGCCAGAAACACAACGGTAGCGATCGCGGCGAGAAAACGGCGCATCGCGGTCCTTACATCGGCAACTCGTCGGCCGAACCTAATGATGACGACCGCATCGAAGTGCCCGGCGGCATTCGCTCAACGCGAATCCCTCACAGCGCTCCGAGCAACGCCCGTGCCCCCCCCCGCGCACGAGCGAACGATCCCATTGTATGGAGAGGGCGCGACGATTTCTAGCGCCGGCGGCCCTTTTTGCGGTCTTTGCGAGCCTGCTTTCTCTTGCGCTTCTGTTGCGCACGTCGCTTGCCATCGTCACGCCGTGCGGCGCCCCCCCCGGCAGCGTGCGGTGCGCCCCCCCGCTGTGCCCCAGCCAGCAGGGCTTGCGGATCGAAGCCCGCGGGCGCTCCCGCCCCCGCAAGCCGGCCGAGTCCAGGGATGCGCGACAAGAGCCCACCGCCTCCGCCGAGCGCGCCCATCATCTCGCGCATTTGCCTGAAGCGCTGGACGAGCTCGATCACCTCCTTGCTGCGTCGGCCACTGCCGCGCGCGATGCGTGCGGCGCGGCTTTTCTGGATCGTCTCCGGCTCGGCGCGCTCGCGTGGCGTCATGGAGCGGATCATCGCCTCCACCTTCACGAGTTCGCGTTCGTCGAGTTGGTCTGCGAAGGAGCCAAGGCCCGGCAGCTTTCCGAAGATCTCCCGCAGCGGACCCATGCGCTGGATCGTCTTCAGCTGATCCAGTAGGTCCTGCATCGTGAAGCGGCCGCGCAGCATGCGCTCGGCCGCGGCCTCGGCCTCTTGTTGGTCGACCACGGCTTCGAAGTCGCGGACCAGCCCCACGACATCGCCCATCCCGAGAATGCGTGAGGCGACGCCTTCCGGCCGAAAGGGCTCGAGCCGCTCGAGCGTCTCGCCCGTGCCCAGAAACTTGATGGGAACACCGGTCACCGCCTTGACTGCGAGCGCAGCGCCTCCACGCGCATCGCCGTCGAACTTGGTGAGGATGAGTCCATCCAGACGCAGCCGTTCGCTGAAGGCCTTGGCGACCTGGACGGCGTCGCGTCCCATGAGTGCGTCACAGACCAGAAGGTGGTTGGCGGGTTGGGTGGCCGCCTCGATCTGCTCGAGCTCCCGCATGAGCTCTTCGTCGATCGCAAGGCGGCCTGCGGTGTCGTAGACGATCGCGTCGAAACCCTCCGCGCGGGCACGGGTCGCGGCCGCGGCGCAGATGGCGGGCGGCTCCTCGCCCGCTGCCCCGACGTGCACGGGCACACCGATCTGCGCGCCAAGTTGCTGCAGCTGGAGGACCGCCGCCGGGCGATACACGTCTGCCGCGACGAGCAGCGGACGCCGGCCCTCGCGCTCCAGCAGGCGCGCCAGCTTGGCTGCAACAGTCGTCTTGCCGACACCCTGAAGGCCGAGGAGCAACACCGAAACGACGCCGCCCGGGCCCCTTGCGAGGCTCGGGTCGACGGGTCCCATCAGTTCGGTGAGCTCCTGTTCACAGATCGCGATGAAATGCTGACCCGGTGTCGCGCGCAGCTCGCGACCGGCCGCGTCGCGCACCCGTGTCTCGACCTTCTCGCCGAGGGCGCGCGCCCGTACGCGCTCGAGGAATCCCTTGACGACCGTAAAGTCGACGTCGGCCTCGAGCAGGGAGGCTCGAACATCGCGCAGCGCCTGGTCGATGTTTTCGTCTGTGAGGGCACGCACGCCGCGCAAACGTTCGCGCGCGGCGCTAAAGCCCCGGCTCACAGTCTCGAGCATCGGTTCCTCCGGAGGCGCCGAGCATACGGAAGGGCGGCGGGAGGGCCAAGGCACCGTCTCGCCGGCAATTGGCTTGGAGGCGATCGGCGGGGCGTGCTAAACCGCGACCCGTGTTCCGTCGGGTGCTGATCGCTAACCGGGGGGAGATCGCGCGGCGCGTGATTCGCGCGTGCCGGGCGCTTGGGATTGAGACTGTGGCGGTGCACTCGGAGGCCGATGCCGAGGCCCCGTACGTACGCGAGGCCAACGTCGCGTTCGCCATCGGACCGCCGCCCGCGCGCGAGTCGTATCTCAAGGTGGAGGCGCTCCTCGGCGCGCTTGCTGCGAGCGGGGCCGACGCGGTGCATCCCGGCTACGGCTTCCTCTCCGAGAACGCAGCGTTCGCGCGCGCCGTCGGCGCCGCGGGTGCGACCTGGATTGGTCCCTCGCCCGATGCCATCGCGCAGATGGGGGACAAGGCAAGAGCGCGCCGCCTCATGCTCGAGGCGGGCGTTCCGGTCGTCCCCGGGAGCTCGGTGGTTCCGGACGAAGAGGCCGCCCTCGCGAGCGCCCGCGGCCTCGGCTGGCCCATCATGATCAAAGCCTCCGCCGGGGGCGGCGGGATCGGCATGGTGGCCTGTGAAACGGAGGCCGATCTGCGCAAGGGTTTTTCGAGCGCAGTGGCGCGTGCGCGCGCCGCGTTTGCGGACGGAGCGGTGTATCTCGAGCGCCTCGTCCATGGCGCCCGGCATATCGAGATTCAGATCGTGGCGGACTGCCAAGGCGCAACGGCGCATCTGTTTGAGCGCGAGTGTTCGGTGCAGCGCCGACATCAGAAAGTGTTGGAGGAGGCGCCGAGTCCGGCGGTCGATGAAGCGCTCCGTCGCGAGCTTGGCGCAGCCGCGGTGCAGGCCGCCCGCGCCATCGGCTACTACAACGTGGGGACTGTGGAGTTCCTGCTCGGCCCCGATCGAAAATTCTACTTCATGGAGATGAACACCCGTCTTCAGGTCGAGCACCCGGTCACCGAGATGACGACGGGCATCGATCTGGTCGAGCTTCAGCTCCGGCTTGCGGCCGGGGAAGCGCTGCCGTTCACGCAATCCGACCTGCGGCAGAGCGGCCACGCGATCGAGCTGCGAATCTACGCCGAGGATCCGGCGAAAAACTTCCTGCCGTCCCCGGGCACGATCACCAAGCTGCGCTGGCCGGAGGCGAGCGACATCCGCGTGGACGCAGGGGTGGTCGAAGGATCGAAGGTCACACCGTTCTATGACCCCCTCCTCGGGAAGATGATCGTCCCCGGTCCCGACCGGGCGCAGTGCATCGCGAAAGCACGCGCTGCCGTGGGGGCCACGACGATCGAAGGGCTCAAAACCAACCTTCCCGTGCACGAAATGGTGCTGGACGATCCAGCATTTCAGCGCGGGGAGATCACCATCAGCTACCTCGGCGCGCTCATGCAGCGCCAGCGCGGCCGCTGACGCGCAAAGGAGGGAGGAGGCCATGGCGACCGAGGTCGAGGCACAGATTACGGGCAGCGTTTGGAAGATCGAAAAGAGCGTGGGCGACCCGGTGCAAGAGGGCGACGTCCTGATCATCCTGGAGTCGATGAAGATGGAAATTCCGGTCGAGGCTCCGTGCGCGGGACGCGTGAGCGAGATCCGCGTACAGGAGGGGGCGAGCGTCGAAGAAGGCGCGGTCCTGGTGGTGATCGCGTGAGGCGCCGGATGTGCTCGGCGCAGTGAAGGCTCGGATGCTCGGGCCCGCGGACCGCGAGGCCGCGAGGCGTTTTTTGGCGGAGGACGCTCAGAGCAACCTTTTCCTTCTCGACCTCGTGCAGAGCCTCGGCTCGCCGCCCACGCCCGGGGAAGCCGGGGCAGAGCTCTGGGGGGCTTGGCGCCGCCGCACCTTGCTCGGCGTGGCTGCCATGCGGCCCTGTCTTGTGCTGGCTGCGCAGCTGCCGCCGGCCGTGCTCGAGGGGCTGACCGCGGTGCTTGCGGGTGTGGAGAGCGGGCTCATGAAAAGCTCGCTCGAGAGCGCCGGCATGCTCTGGCGCAGGCTCGAGCTGCGCGGTCGTCATGCGCTGGTGGACCGCGTCGAGCGCGCGTACGCATTGCGAGTCGCCGACGCACGTCTTGTGGATCCGCCGGCGGGGGCGCGGTTGCGCGAAGCGTCCACCAACGACCTCGACGCCCTGGTCGAGGCGGCACGCGCCAGCCTGCGCGAGGAGCAGCGCCCCGACCCATTCGACGGGGATCCGGAGGGCTTTCGCCGCTGGGTGCGTGGCCGGTTGGGGCGCGCCCATGTGATCGAACAATCGGGTGCCATCGTGTTCGTCGGCTATGCCGACGTGCGTCGCCCGGAAGGTTGGCTTCTCCAGGGCGTGTATACCTGGCCGGCGGCACGCCGCAGCGGCTTTGCATCGGCGGGAGTGTCGTCGCTCTGCCGCGCCGCATTCGACGCGAGTGCCGAACACGTGCAGCTTTCGGTGGTCGAGGGGAACGAGGCGGGAGGGAACCTCTACGCGAAGCTCGGCTTTCGGCCCTTCGCGAACCTGCGCACCATCCTCTTCGCCTAACCGGGTTGATCCGCGAATCAGGCGTCGGCTAGGATGCGCCCTCCACAGAGAGGAGAACCCCCATGGGCTTGCTCGACGGAAAGGTTGCGATCGTAACGGGCGCGGGCGGAGGCATCGGACGCGAGCATGCGCTGGCCTTGGCGGCCGAGGGCGCGAAGGTGTTGGTCAACGACTTGGGTGGGACGCGGGACGGGTCGGGCGCCGGCAGCAAGCGCATGGCCGACCATGTGGTCGAGGAGATCCGCGCCGCCGGCGGCGAAGCCGCTGCGAACTACGACAACGTGGCGACCATCGCGGGCGGGTCCAGCATCTTGAAAAGCGCGCTTGCGGCATTCGGCAAGGTCGACATCCTGGTGAACAACGCCGGCATTCTGCGCGACAAGACCCTCTCGAAGATGGAAGAGGAGCAGTGGGATATCGTAAACGCTGTTCACCTCAAGGGGACTTTCTGTGTCACGCAGCCAACCTTCAACCACATGCGTGAACGGGGTGAGGGCGGCGTCATCATCAATACTTCATCGACCTCCGGCCTTGAGGGGAATTTCGGGCAGTGCAATTACGGTGCAGCGAAGGCCGGCATCTGGGGCTTCTCACGCTGCCTCGCCCTCGAGGGCAAAAAGAGCAACATCCGGGTCTTCGTGCTCGCGCCGGTCGCGCACACCCGCCTGACCGAGGATCTCCCCTTCTTCCAGACGGAAGAGACCAAGGCGCGGATGGACCCGAAGCTCGTCTCGCCGCTCGTCGTCTTCCTCGCCAGCGACCTCGCAAAGGACCTGACGGGCCGCACGTTCTTCGTCGGCGGCGGAACGATTGCGGAGATGAAGATGGTGCGCGGCGAGGGCGCGACGAAGAAAGAGAATGGCGGTCTTTGGACGCCGCGGGAGATCGCTCAAAGCATCAGCAAGATCCTCGCCTGAGCCCGCGCGCGCGTCTGCGCGGGCAGGCCGACATTGCTCGCCCTCAGCGCGCGTGGTACACCTCGGTCCATCATGTCGGAGCGGCCGCTCGCCCCGCATCGCGTCACCACCATGCTCTCTCCTCTCGCCGATTCGTTCTCGGCGATGACGCCTCGCTTCAATCTCTTCTTCCGCTGGTTCGCAAAGCGGTTCTTCGGGCACCTTGATCTCGACGATGACACGGTAGCGAGGCTGCGAGAGCTCGAATCCCGAGGCTCCGTGGTGTACGTGATGCGCTACGCGAGTCGACTCGACTACTTCCTGTTCAATGCGCTCTTCCTGCGCGAGGGACTGCGCCTTTCCGGCTTCGCAAACGGTGTGCGCTTCTATTACTACCGGCCTTTGCTGGAGGCGATCCGTCTCGGCGTGCGCCGGCTGCGCGGCATCCTGCGCGAGGGTCGTGGACGAGACGGTGGGGGCGCCGAGCGCGAGCACGCCCGCCAGCTCGTGCTGGCGGGCGAGTCCCAATTCCTGTTTCTCCGCACGGCGCGGCTCGGGTCGTGGCTGCGGGGCCGACGGCGCGCCTTGGAGGTCGGCAAGCAAGAGCTCGACAGTCTCGAGGAGGTGGTTCGGGCCGCGTGGAGCGCCGAGCGGCCGGTGTTCCTGGTTCCCCTGGCGCTGTTCTGGCGCAAGGGACCGCGCTCCGAGCGCCGGTTCCTGAACCTCGCGTACGGCGGACCGACACGGCCCTCGGACTTGGCGAAGGTCATCGGCTTCCTCACCACCTACCGGGGACTCTTCGTGAAGGTGGGGGAACCGATCGATCTGAGCGCCTTCATCGAGGAGCGCCGGCAGGAGGGCGAGACGGCGATCACGCGCAAGGTGCGCCGCTCGCTGCTCATCTTTCTCTACCGCGAGGAGAAGGTGGTCGAGGGTCCGACGCTCCGGCCGCCGCACAAGGTGCAGGAGAGCGTGCTTGGGGACCCGCATGTGCGGTCCGCGGTCGAGGCGGTCGCCCGGCAGCGTGGGATTGGGATCGAGGCGGCGTGGAGGGAAGCGGAGAAGGACTTTCGCGAGATCGCCGCTCACATGAACTCGACCTTTCTCGCCCTGCTCAATGTGGCCGTGAACGCGATCTTCAAGCGGCTCTTCGCGTCCATTGAGGTCAACGGCCTCGAGAAGGTTGCCGAGTACGCAAAGCGCCATCCGCTCGTCCTTGTTCCTAGCCATCGCTCGTACTTCGACTTCCTGATTCTTTCGTGGCTCTTCTACAGGAACCACCTGGTACCCCCTCATATCGCCGCGCGCGAGAATATGGGCTTTGGTCCCTTTGGCTTCCTGTTTCGTCGCGCAGGCGCTTTCTTTCTGCGACGGTCTTTCGATGATTCGCTCTACAAGGAGGTGTTTCGCCGCTACATCGCATATCTCGTGAAGGAGGGTTTCACGCAGGAGTTTTTCATCGAGGGTGGCCGCTCGCGCACGGGCAAGACGTTGGTGCCCCGGCTCGGCATGCTCTCCTGGGACGTCGAAGCTTTTCTGGCAGGCACCCGACGAGACCTTTTCTTTGTGCCGATCGCCATCAACTACGAACGCCTGGTCGAAGAGGGCGCCATGGTCGATGAGCTCGAGGGTGGCGAGAAGGTCAACGAAAGTACCCTCGGCCTGCTGCGCGCACGCAAGTACCTGCGGCGGCGCTTCGGCAGCGTTTTTTTGAACTTTGGGGAGCCGATCTCGCTTGCCGAAGCGATGGGGCCCGATCGGGCGCTGTTCGCAGCGTCCGCTTCGCCTGAGGTGGAGATCGCCAAGCGCCGCTTCATCGAAGGCCTTGGAAACCGGGTCGTCGAGCGTATCAATTGGGCCACGGTCGCGAATGCCACCTCGGTGGCGGCGAGCGCACTCCTTGGGGCGCCTGCCCGCGGCCTGTTCCGACATGAACTGGTGGCCCGCATGCAAGAGATCGTCGAGCTGCTCCGGCTGCAGGACGTGAGGCTCACGCCCGCGCTGGAGCGCGACCGCGACGACTTCCGGGAGTCGACCGCCTTTCTGTTGCGCGCCGATCTCATCCACACCGTGCAAGATCCTCGGGGCGAGGTGCTGTATTTCGAGGAGGCCCGACGCCGCGCCCTCGACTTCTACCGCAACGGAATCCTTCATTTCCTGGTGACACCCAGTTTCATGGCGCGCCGCCTTTTGGCCGGGACCACAGCGTCCGAGCTGCGAGAGGACCTCGGCTTCTGGCTGGATTTGTTTTACCAGGAGTTCTTCGTCCCGCGCGGGGAGCTGATGGCCGCGCACCTCGAGGCGTTCGCCGACTACTTCGAGCGCAAGGGCGTGATCACCAGACGCGCGGGACGACTCGAAGCCGCCGAGAAAGGGTTTGCGTACCTTCGCTTCCTCGCCGAACAGACCCGGGGCATGCTCGAGGTCTATTACGCCGCGATGGGTGCGGTCCTGGCCGCCGATGAGGTCGTGACGGGCCGGCGCATCGCGCTGCGGGTGCAGGAGCAGTTCGAGCGATCGCAGCTCCTGGGCGAGGTCTCGAGGCGCGAAGCCGCGAACCCGGTGACCTTCGCCAACGCCATCGATGTGTTTGTGCGGCGCCGCATTCTCGACCGCACGCGGGCGGAGGCGGGGCGGGACAGTACGCGCGACTCCCTCTACACGCGCGGCCCCGCATTCGAAGAGCTCGCGCCTCTGCGCGAACGCCTGGCGGCCGCTCTCGGCGCCCGGTAGGCTCGAATTTCCTATGGAACTGCTCGAAGCCATCGACTTTGCGAAGGGCGACGGTCTGGTCACGGCGATCGCACAGGACGCGTCCTCGGGCGAGATCCTGATGGTCGCCCACATGAATCCAGAATCGCTTCGCAAGACGCTCGAGACGGGCGAGGCGTTCTACTGGAGCCGGACTCGCGGCCTGTGGCACAAGGGCGAGGAGAGCGGGCACACCCAGCTGGTGCGCGAGCTGCGGATTGATTGCGACGGCGACGCCCTTCTGCTCCGCGTGGAGCAACGGGGAGGCGCCGCCTGCCACACTGGAAAGCGGAGCTGCTTCTTCCGGCGCCGGGATGGCGCGGGCTGGACCGACGACGGCGTGCAGATCTTCGACCCCGAGAAGGTGTACGGGAAGCGCAAATGACCGCCCGCCCGACCCCCAAGCTGCGCCTCGGCTTGCCGAAGGGCAGCCTTCAGGACACGACGGGCAAACTGCTCGCCCTCGCCGGCTTCCGGGTCAATTTCTCGGGCCGTTCTTATTATCCCGAGATCGATGACGCCGAGATCGATTGCATCCTGATCCGCGCGCAAGAGATGGCGCGCTACGTCGAGCAAGGTGTCATGGACTGCGGGATCACGGGGCTGGACTGGGTGCTCGAGAACCGCGCGAAGGTGAAAGAGCTCGCCGATCTCAAGGCACCCTGGCCAAACTACCGTCCCGTGCGCTGGGTGCTCGCGGTGAAGGAGAACTCTGCCTTTAACAGCGTGAAGGATCTGCAGGGAAAGCGCATTGCGACCGAAGGCGTCGGGCTCACCCAGCGCTACCTGGCGGAGCACGGGGTGAAGGCCGAGGTCGAGTTCTCCTGGGGTGCCACAGAGGTGAAGCCACCGATTCTCGCCGACGCCATCGTTGACATCACCGAGACCGGACACGGCTTGCGCGCGAACGAGTTGCGGGTCCTCGACACCGTGCTGGTGACGACGCCGCGCTTCATCGCCAATCTCGATGCTTACGACGACGAGTGGAAGCGCCGCAAGATGGAACGGCTGGTGCTGCTCCTCCGGGGTGCGATTAATGCCGCCGATCGCGTGGGGCTCATGATGAACGTGCCCCGGGAGCGACTGCAAAAGGTGATCGAGCTGCTCCCCGCCCTCGCGACGCCCACCATCTCGGCCCTGGCCGACGACCGCTGGGTCGCCGTGAACACGATCGTCGAGGAGCGTCTCGTGCGCGAGCTTCTCCCGCGGCTTTCCGAGTCCGGCGCCCAGGGCATCGTCGAGTATCCCCTGAATAAGATCGTGGAGTAGGGGCCTGGGCACTGGCCTGCGCGCACTCGGGCGTCTCTCCCGTGCCCCGCTGGTGTATGCAAAGCTCGCCTGGTGGGGTCTCGCGGCGCCGCGCGTCGTGGAGCGCGCCCCGCTGGTCGTCGTGCAGGGCATCGTGCGCTCAGAGCAGGGGGAGATCTTGCTCGCGGTGCGCAGCGATCTGCAGGGCTGGGAGCTCCCCGGTGGGACACCGAAGAGTGCCGAGGCCCTGGAGGATGCGCTCTGCCGAGAGTTCCAGGAAGAGACCGGCCTACAGGTGATCGTCGAGCGCGTGGTCGGAGACTACGTCCGCACCGGCTTCCGGCCGCATCGGGCGCGGGTGTATGTGTGCCAGGAAGCGGGCGGCCATCTCCGGCCGAGTCATGAAACTCTCGCGCTGCGCTGGTTCAATCCCAACGCGCTCCCGGACACGCTGTTGCCCTGGTACCGCGCGCCGATCGCAGACGCGCTCGGCACGCCGCGCGCTCCTGTGACGCGACACGAGCACCAGGGGCTCTCCGCGATCCTCGCGGGCATGGCGATCGATTTGAAGACCCGGGCGCGCGGAATTGAACAAGAGCTCCCCGCGCAAAGGGAAAGCCGCGGCCCGGCGCAGGGCGTGCCAAGCGAAGGGAAGGGGAGGCCCTCCCGGCGAGACTAGCGGGGCGTCTCGCGCAGGCCGCTCGCCTCCCACTCTTTGGAAAGCTGCTGCAGCTTGCGCGTGAACTCGTCCATCGAGTCGTCGAACGACAGGATGATTTCCGTCGTGCGCGGAATGTCATCCCCATTCAGCAGACCGCGGTATCGGTTCAGATTGGCAAGGATCGCTTCCGCGACCTTGAGCGCGCGCTTTTCGGTCTTGATGAGAGGGGACTGGAGTGTATAGACGTTATTGCGACCCCAAAGGCTCTCATCCCGCACGATCGCAATCTCGCGGTACACGCTGTGGATCGGGTCGAAATTGTACTCGACGCGGACCTCCTTGAAGATGTCGGAGTTCCCCGTGTAAAAGCCCCGTTCCTTCTCCACCTTGCCGAGCTGACGGCAGCGGGGGCAGTAGAACGTGTCACCGTGGTTCAAGAGGAAGACGCCCTTGGCGTAGTCCTCGCAATCCGTGTTCTCGCAGTACCCGACGCCTCGTTTCATGCTTGCCATCCTCTCCGGACCGCCTCCGAGGCCCTCGTTGCTCTGCATCTCAGGCCTTAGATCCTTTCGCGGCCATACCCGCGGCTTGCCCCCAAGTCTTCCCGGGCCACAGCGGAAGACCAAGCAAGCCCCGCGCCAAGCGGTGGGTGGGGGACCACCGCGAAAGGATTTTCCGCTTGTTGGGTTGGACAGCTGCCGCCCGTTTGCCGCTCGCTTATGCGGCGGGTCAGCCTCACGCCCAATCCGTTCCGACTCCTTTTGAGAACGGGACTACTCCTGCCTCCGCTCTCACTGGAAATCCCGCAACTTTCGTCGCAGCTCGAAATCGTCGGCTCACGCCTGCGAGTTCGCTGACTCCCGAAGCGCCTCGCGCGGGCACACCCGTCCAGTGGAGGGGTGGGGCGGAGAGCGCATCCATTCAAAATTTGGCGAAAAAGACCAACAAGAGTCGTAGCTTACAGGCCGAGCCTTTTATACTCCCTGGACCGCTCGACTGTCAACCTCCATTTTACTCCGAATGCGAGCGTCCGCTCGTGTAGCGCCGCCGCTCACGCTCAAGGAGCCAGGCGTAGAGGGTGAGCGTGGTCACCACGAGCCCGTAGGCCGCGATCACGTAGGCCACGAGCCCTCCGCTCGCGCCGGCCCGCTCCGCAGCGCAGGCTCGGCAAAAGCGTCGTGGGCGCGCAGGCCCTCAAGCTCGAGTCGGCGCGCAAGCAGGTGAAAAAACGCCAGGAGCACCGTCACCATGCCCAAGGCAAAGGGAAAGCCCATGCCCGCTCCGAGGCTCCCGCGCCCCAGATTTTCGGGATGGATGGCGCGACCCCCGAAAAGATCGATGGCGAAGTAGTTGAGGGGGATCGCCAGCACTCCAGCGATGCCGTAGACCGCCGCAAAGCGCGCTGCGCGGGTGCTCCCTTCGGTGAAGCTGCGCAGGAGCAGGTAGGCGAGGTAGACGAACCAGAGCAAGAGCGTGACGGTGAGCCGCGGGTCCCAGGACCACCAGCGCCCCCAGGTGCCGCGCGCCCAGATCGGGCCGGTCAGGATGACAAGCGTACAGAACACGACCCCCACCTCGGCGGAGGCGAGCGCGAGCCGGTCGTACTGTTCGTCGTCGCGCCAGAGGTAGAGCGCCCCCCCGAGCGCCGTGAGTCCAAACCCAAGGTAGGCGGCAAACGCGCAGGCGGGATGCACATAGAGGATCTTTTGAATCACGCCCTGGACGGCGTCCTCGGGCGCGGTGAGGACCGCGACGGCGTACAGCCCCGAGAGAGCCAGCAAAGCCCACAGGCTTGGCGTGCGGAGGTTCGCAGCGGCGCGATCGAGAACACCGGCTTGCATAAGCGCCCGTTTCACTCGTCGAGGACGTATTCGAACAGCACGAACGAGACTATCAAAAACGCGACGTCCGCGACGACCAGCAGGCGCAGCTCGGCCGAGGGGAGCGTGCCGTGTTCCAGCAGCGCCGCGCTCGCCCGCACCGCACCGAGCAAGATGGGAATCATGACAGGCAAAAGCAGAAGGGGCAGCATGACCTCGCGGTAGCGCGTGCGCACGGCAACCGCAGCGAAGAGTGTCCCGACGGAGGACAGGCCGAGCGCGCCGAGGGCCATCACCACGGCGAACCGCAGCGCAACCGCGCCAAGGCCGACGTCGAAGGCGAGAGCGAAGGCGAGCGCCGTTACGGCCTGCACGAGAAACAGCAAGAGCGCGTTGGCCGCCGCTTTGCCGAGGAAAATCCAGCCTCGGTCGGCGGGGGCCAAGGCGAGACCCGAGAGCGCCTCGTTTTCGAGCTCGAGCGCGAAGGCCCGGTTCAGGCCCAAAACGGATGCGAATAAGTAAGCGACCCAGAGCAAGCCAGCGGCCCCCGTCTGGAGCAGCTGGCTCGCGTCCGCGGGAAGGGCGAAGTGAAAGACGACGACGACCAAGATCGAAAAGAGCAGCATCGAGACGATGCGGTCGCGGGTCCGCCACTCCGAGACAAGGTCCTTCCACAACACCGCGAGCAGGACGTTCACGCGGCGGACTCGACGCTCGCGAGGTACGCCCGCTCGAGGGTGTCGAGCGCGAGGCCCGGACCTTCGGCTGCGTGAACGATGCGACCGCGGGCCAGCACAATCGCCCGATCGGCGAGTTCGCAGGCGCGCGAGAGCTCGTGGGTCACAAGCACGAGCGTGCGACCTGCCGCGCGCAGCTCGCGCAGCCGTCCCGTGAGCGCATGTGCTGCGGCCCGATCGAGTCCTGTGTAGGGCTCGTCGAGCAGCACGATCGAGGGGTCGTGGACCAAACCTCGGGCGATGGCCAGTCGCTGGGCCATGCCGCGGGAAAAGCCGCCCGCGGGGCGGTCTGCGACGGCTGCGAGCCCCTGCGCTTCGAGCAGCTCCGCGGCCCGGCGCCGGGGGTCGAGGACGCCGTAAAGACGGGCGGCAAAAATCAGATTCTCCCGGGCCGTAAGGGCGGGGTACAGAAAACTCGCGTGGGCGAGATAGCCCACGCGTCCACGCGTTCGTCGGCGATCGTCGCTCGGGTTGCCCACCCGCAGCGTGCCTGCGCTGGGGCGCGCAAGTCCCGCGACCAAACGCAGCAGTGTCGACTTTCCGGCGCCGTTGGGTCCGAGGACCGCCAGCGTGGTCGCAACCGGCACATCGAGGTCTATGCCGCGCAGCGCCGCCACAGGACCGAAGCGCTTCTCGAGCCCGCGCGCCGCAATCGCGGCGTCGGTCACGCCGAAGCCTCGAGTTCCGCGGGCCGGGCAAGGGGTGCCCCGCAGCGCCCGCAGAAGCGATCTTCCGGGCGCGGCGAAGCGCCGCAGGCTCGACACGGGGCGGGGGACGACGGCCCGCTCGGCGCCTTGTGTGCGCGGGCTCGTTCGCCGGCGATGCGCTCGGCGTCGCGCTCGGCTTGCAGCAGCACGAGGGCGCGACCCCGCAGCTCCTCGCGGAGCGTACGGTAGTCAGGCTCCGCGACCTTCCCGGTTTCGAAATCGTCCTCGAGGTCACGCATGGCGGTGTAGAGCGAGTCGCGTTCGCGGCGGTCGGCGGGCGCCTGCATCGCCTCGAGGGCGACGCTTCTCGGCCGAAGGACCGGTCGCGCAAGGATCGCCACCGCCGCCGCGGCGAGCAGCGCGACCAAAACCATCTCGGCGACAGGCGGGAGGCCCGCGACCGGCGGAAGCGCAGCCAGACGCAGCGGCACGGTCTCTCCCGGCGCAATCTCGAAAGCCTCGAGGTGAAGGTACGCCCGGTCCTCCGTCCGCACCGGCCGCCGGCGGTGAAGGCGTTCCGATTCAGCGGCGATGCCGGAGTCGGCGACATAGACCGAGAGCAGCGGGAACCCGGCTCCGAAAGCGCGGTCGAGCGCGACCCTGCCGTCTCGCACGGGCACCCGGTATTGGATGCGCAGGCTCGACTCCCCGGCCGGGAGCGGCCCGATCACATCGAGCCCTCCGCGCGAGTCGGGGACGAGGCCGACTGCCGAGGTCTCCGCTGCAAAGCGCACATCCTGGGCACCGTCCGGGAGCGGAATCGACAAGAGGGGCTGCGCGGGAGAACCGAGCAGCGGCGGGCCTTCGGCCACCCGCAAGGCGTGCTCCTCCTGCACGGTGACGGCGGCATCGTCGACGTCGAGCACGAGGCGCACTTCGGTGACACTGAGCGCGCTCGGGTCGGCGCGCATCGGCGGAAGCTCGAGAGCGAGATCCAAGGTCGCTCCCTCCGGTACCCGTTTGGCTTCGAGCGCTCGGTAGGACTTGTCCTCGTCCTTCACGCTCTCGGCGGGCCCGAATCCCGGTGCGCGCACCGCACCCACGGCCTCGCTCGCAAGGACGAGGACCCGTTGCGCAGCGCTCGGGAAACGCTTCTCCAGGACGCGCGCACTGCCGGCGCCGAGGGGAACCTCGTAGGAAAAGGTGAACTCCTGATCGCCCGGATAGATGGGTCCGAAGAATGCGAGACCGCCGGGACGATCGACCAGGCCGTCCGGCTTCATGCCGAGGGGATGCGTGAGATCCTTCGCACCTGGCAGGAAGTCCGCGGCAAAGGCCGGCTTCGCTTTGGGACGTGCTGGCCCCGGCACGAACACGACTTGTTTGCCCGTATTTCGCAGTTCATGAGTCTCGATCACGGCGAGCCCTGCCGCGCTGCGGTCGAGCCGCACCTTCGACTCGACCACGGAGACCGCCGAGGGGTCCATCGTGGGGTCGGCGATCCGCACTTCGGTCGTGCGGTCCGTCTCGCCCGGGGCGAACGCGATCCGGCTGCCGGGGAAGGGGATGTTGGCGAAGCGCGCTCCCACGAGATACGCGACCTCGGGGTTGTTCGAGATTCCCTCGAAAGCAAACGCGCCGCTCGCATCGGTCTGCGTGCGCCGCAGCCCCGGCACACCCGAACTCGGGAGCGCGTAGAGCACGACCTCCACACCGGCCGCCGCATCCGGATGCTCGGGATGCACCACCTTCCCATGAATGGAAGCCGGGCCCGCCGGCACATCCGTCGCCGTGAACCCGGCGTGCTGTGCGCGCGCGGACGCGGCTGCGAGCACCACGAGCAGCGCGGCTCCGAGGCGACCCGCCGCCGCGCGGCACCGCGGCGGCGCGGCGCGCTCCGTCGGCTCGGTCATGCCCCGCTCGACTCGCCGGTTTTTTGAGGATGCGGCCACAGGATGGCGAGCGTTCCGAGCACGAAGGTATAGCCCCCGATCCAGATCCAGTTGACGAGCGGATTGCGGTAGACCTTGACCGTGGCGGATCCGTCGGGCTCCACGGCGGTCAGGATCACGTAGAGATCCTCACGGAGCGTGGAGTGAATGCTCGGGATCGAAGCGGGCTGCTGCTCGAGCCAGTACATGCGACGCTCGGGTGCCATCACCGCCAGGGGTTGGTCGTCTTGATAGAGCGCAAGGCGCGCGACCGCGCCGCCGTAGTGCTGCTTCGGCAGCGCTTTCGCGGTGAGATAGCGCAGGCGGTAGTCGTGGAGTCGGATCTCGCCGCCGGGAGCGATGGTCTCGAGGCGCTCCTCATTGAAGGCTGAGCCGGCGATGCCGAGGAAGATGAAAACGACGCCGAGGTGGACGATGTAGCCGCCGTAGCGACGCTGGTTCTTGCGAAGAAGACTCGCGAACGCGGCGACGGGGCCCTCTCCGTTGCGCATCCGGGCGCGGATGGCCCGCACGTACTCCTGAAGGACCGTTCCTGTGACGAACGCCCCGAGCGTCCACGCCATGAACGAGTAGGGATGGATCGTCGAGCTTCGGAACACGATGAGAAGGGCTGCGGCCCCCGTGAGTCCTGCGGTCACTGGCCAGAGGAACTGACGGCGCACGCTCGCGAGGGACGCCTTTCTCCAGGCGATGAGTGGGCCGACACCCGTGAGAAACAGGAGTCCAAGGGCCAGCGGACCGACGAAGGAGTTGAAGAAAGCCGGGCCGACGGACATTTTGACGCCGCTCACGGCTTCTGAGAGCACAGGAAAAAGCGTGCCGCAGAACACGAACGCGAGGATCCCGAGGAACAGCCAGTTGTTTAGCAAGAAGCTCGCCTCTCGGGAGACCACCGACTCGAGACGGTTGGTGCTGCGCAGAGCGCCGCGCCGGTAGAAGACCGTGCAGAAGTAAGCGGCGGCGATCGCCAGCACGTAGCCGAGAAAGATGTACCCAAACCATCCGGCTGCGGTAAACGAGTGGACCGACGATACGACGCCGCTTCGCGTGAGGAACGTTCCGAACAGACACAGGGAATACGTGAGGCCGATCAACACGAGATTCCAGAGCTTCAGCATGTCGCGCTTTTCTTGGATCATCACGGAGTGCAGGTATGCCGTGCCCGCGAGCCAGGGCATGAGGGAGGCATTTTCCACGGGGTCCCAGGCCCAGTAGCCGCCCCAGCCGAGCACCTCATAGGCCCAGCGGCCGCCGAGCAGGATGCCGATCGAAAGAAAAAACCACGGGAAGAGCGTCCAGCGTCGCGTCGTGCGGAACCACGCGGTTCCGAGCTCCCCGGTCACGAGGGCCGCGAAGGCGAATGCAAACGGCACCGCGAAGCCAGTAAAGCCGGTGTAGAGCATCAGCGGATGGATCATCATCACCGGATGCTGCAGCAGAGGATTGAGCCCGGCGCCGTCCGAAAGCACCTCGCCCGGCGCAAGCTTCGTGAACGGGTTCGTGACAAAATTCACCAGCACGAGAAAGAAGGAAGCGTTGGCCATGAGCGCCGCGACGACCCAGGGCATGAGACTGCGGCTCGCACGGCGCTGGAACCAGACGCACGCGGAGGCGTACGTGGTGAGCATCCAGAGCCAAAGCAGGAGCGAACCCGCTTGACCGCCCCAGAGCGCGGCGAGGCGGTAGTGGAGAGCCATGCTGCGCGCGGTGTGCTCCGCCACGTATCGGAGCTGGAACTCAAAGTTGGCAAGAGCGTGGAAGAGCGAGAGCATCGCGAGCGAGACGAAGGCGAAACACAGCCACACCGAACGCTCGGCGACTCGGCCCCAGGCCAGGGCCTCACTCGGCAGGGCAGCCCCGATGCGGCGCTGGCGCATGGCGATCACGCCGGCATAGACGCCGCTCGCAATCCCGAGGACCGCGACCACGAGGGCGAGGCGAAGGGCGTGGGATCCGAGGTCGGACACGGGGGCTCCTGTCTGTTACGTCTCTTCATCACAGATCCGAGAGACCGGTCCGGGCGCCGCGCGATTCACGCAGTGCGTGCCCGCGCTAGAACGGTGCCGACTCGGTCTGCTTGGCCTGGAACTTCGACGGGCACTTCGCCAGAACGTTGCTGGCGTGGAAGACGGCATCCGATCCCTCGCCCTCGACTCGTCCCTCGACTACCACCTCCGCGCCGTCCTTGAAGAGGTCAGGCAGCTCGAGGCTCGCGTACCGCACCGCGAGGCCGTCCGCTTCGATCCCCGCCTTGTGAGGCGGATCATTTTGCACCGCGAAGCGCACGCTTTTGCTGTCGATGTCGCGCGCGATCGAGCCCGGTGCCACGTAGCCGTGCACGCGGACCCGCCCCTCAGTCGGGCCCGCCGCTCGGAACTCCGAAAGCGTCTGGTAGTAACGAAAAGTCGCGCCTTCGCGCAGGCTCGTCGATGCATACCAACCCAGGAGGACTGCGACCACGATCGCACCGAGCGCGATCTGGAGGCCCTTGGACATGCGCGACCCTCGGGTTTGAGCGGCCGCGAAGGTATCAGCCGAGGTCCGGGGTGTCAAAGCGAAGAACGAGGCGAATCTCTCCCAAATCCGCTGAGTTGCAGCTTCTCTTGGCTTGACATGCGCGGCCCACACGGCTACCCCGCGGCGATGTCGCTACGTCTGGCCGACCGCGTGCGCGAGGTCGAACCGTTCCTCGCGATGGAGGTCATGGAACGCGCGCTCGCGCTCGAGCGCGAGGGGCGGCGCATCGTGCACCTCGGCGTCGGCGAGCCCGACTTTGCGCCTCCGGCCGCGGCGGTCGCAGCCTCGATCCGCGCACTCCGCGCCGGTGAGACGCGTTACACCGACAGCCGGGGTCTGCTCGAGCTGCGCGAGGCGATTGCCGCGGATCACGCGCGCCGCTTCGGCGTGCGCGTGGACCCGGACTCCATCGTCGTGACCAACGGCACCTCGTCGGCCATGCAGCTCGTGTTCGCGCTCCTGGTCGCCCCTGGGGACGAGGTCATCCTCGGGACGCCCCATTACCCTTGCTACCCGAACTTCATCCGTGTGTTTGGCGGTTCTCCGGTCTTCGTGCCGACGCGCGCCGAAGCCGGCTACCCGCTCGATCCCGAGGCGGTGCGGCGCGCGCTCGGACCGCGGACGCGGGCCATCGTCGTCGCCTCGCCGGCGAACCCGACCGGCGCCGTCCAATCCCGGCAGACCCTCTCCGCGCTGGCAGAGCTCGGCGTTCCCCTCATCTCGGACGAGATCTACGACGGCCTCGTCTACGACGACGCCCGCACCACCTCGGCCCTCGAGCTCACGGACCAGGCCTTTGTGCTCGACGGTTTCTCCAAGCGCTACGCGATGACGGGATTCCGGCTTGGATACGTGATCGCTCCGCGCGCGGCCGCCCGTCCGCTTCAGGTGCTCCAGCAGAACCTGTTCATCTCGGCGAATCGATTCGTGCAACACGCAGGAATCGCGGCGCTTGAGCACGGGGCGCCGACCGTTGGGCGCATGCGGGACGCGTACGCCAGACGGCGCACCCTCCTGGTGGATGGCTTGCGGAAGCTTGGATTCGGCGTCCCCGTCGTTCCCCAAGGCGCGTTCTACGTGTTCGCGGACGCCCGCTCTTTTGACACCGATTCCCGTCGCCTTGCATTCGACCTCTTGGAGCGCGCAGGCGTCGCGACTGCGCCGGGAATCGACTTCGGTGCAGCGGGGGAAGGTTTTCTGAGATTCTGCTACGCGGCGTCTGAGGCCGACCTCGAGGAAGCGCTGTCGCGCCTCGCGAAAGCCCTCCCCGCGCGATGAAAGTGCTGCGCGCGGAGCTCGCCGTGACGGCGGCGTCGCCCGAGGCCTTTCCAAGCGCTGGGCTGCCCGAGATCGCCTTCCTCGGTCGCTCGAACGTCGGCAAGTCGAGCCTGCTAAACCGCCTGGCGGAGCGGCGTCAGCTCGCGCGCACCAGTCGCACGCCGGGCAAGACGCGACTTATCCACTTCTACCGTCTCGACCTGCGCTTCGACCCGGAAGCAAAGACCCCGAGCGACCCGCCGCCGCCGGCCCAAAGCGTGCTGTTGGTCGATCTGCCGGGATACGGCTACGCCAAAGTGTCGAAGGCCGAGAGAATCGCCTGGCGACAACTGGTCGAAGGTTACCTCGAGGCCCGGCCCGCACTGCGCGCTGCAGCACTGCTCGAGGACATTCGTCGCGATCCCCAAGACGACGAGCAGCTGCTGCTGGCGTGGCTCGACGAACGCCGAATCCCCACGCTCGTGGTGCTCACCAAGGCGGACAAGCTGGCTCCGATGCAGCGCGCCCGACGCGTGCGCGAGCTCGGCCGCCTGGTCGCACTTCCCGCCGATCGCTTGATCACAACGTCCGCGGTGAAAGGCCTCGGCGTTGCCGAGCTCTGGCGCGCGCTCGCCGGATTTCTTTAGGTTCGCGCCGCTCGGCTCAGCGGAACAAGTCGTGGGCGGGGTCGCGCAGCAGCTCGCGCGCATTGCCGTCGCCACGCAGATCGATGCCATCGATCCAGACTGCAGGGATTCCGGCGTCTTTCACCATCAAAAGTCCCGCTGCGGCGGCCAGCTGGTCTGCGGTCGCGGTCGCCGTGACTTCGAGGGTGCGGCCCACCAGGTCGGGCTGTCCGCGCAGATCTTCAATCGGTGCGAGTCCGGCACAGCCGAGCGCCACGTCCACCAAACCCTCGCGCCAGGGGCGACCGAAGGTGTCGGAGACGATGACACCGAGGGGACCTGCGCCGCGCCCCAGAAGAGCCTGGCGCAGGCGACGCGCGGAGGCGTCGGGATCCCTGGGAAGCAGCACGGCATGACCTGAGCAGGGAGCATTCGAGAGATCCACGCCGGCGTTCGCGCACACGAAGCCGTGGTGGGTCTCGCAGATCAGGATCCCCCGGCCTCGCTTCACGACTCGCGCACTCTCCTGCAGGATCACTTCGACGTGCTTTGGATCGCGATGGTCCTCTGCCGCGATGCGCAGCGCCTCGTCTGACGGCTCGATTGTCGCGAGGTCGACGATCCGACCCTCAGCCTTCGAGACGGTCTTCTGGCAGACGACAAGCACGCCGTTCGAGAGCGATACGTCGGCGTGGCGCGCGGCCACGATGATGAGCGCCGCGAGGTCGTCGCCGGGCCGCACGAGGGGGATCCCCTGGAGCGGCACCATGCGGATTTCGGTGGGCGGGCCACTCAGCATGCGCCGGCCCAACCGAGCTCGTGGAGAGCGCGTCGCGTGTGTGCCGCACCTTGGGGGCCGCGCAGCAGCTCCTCCACATCCTCGGCGCGATCCAGATCGACGGCCAAGGAAGGCAGTGCAAGCTCGCGGTAGGGCACCCCTGCGCGCAGCGCGCTTTCGCGGTGGGCTGCGGCGCTGGCGGGCCCGAAGCGCGAGGGGATTGCGTTGTGCGGCGCCCGCAGCAGGGCGGACGTTCCACCGTCGCGTGAGGGCGCGAGCACGACTCCGCGGCCGCCGAGCGCATCGAGCGCCTCAAGCAGCTCCGAGAGCTCCGCGGAGGTCGCGCCCGCCACGTCGCCCAGCACGATTAGCACCCCGCGCGCGCCCTCGCTCGCGAGCTCCACAGCGGCCGCGTCGAGCGCCGCGTTCAATCCCGGGTCGGGTCGCACAAGCGCCCTCGCTCCCGCGGCTCGCGCGGCGCGGGCCGCGCTTTCATCTTCGGTGACCACCACCACGGTCCCGAGCGCGCGAACGGCAAGCAGCGCCGCGAGCACGTCCTCCAACATGGCGACGGTGAGTCGCTCCACACTCGCGCGCGGAAGCTGTGGCCACAGCCGCGACTTTGCGGCGTCGAGGCGTTTCACAGGAATGACCGCGGCGATCATGCGAGTCTTTTTGCCAGCTGCAGCGCCGCGCTCGCTACCCCGACGGCGGCGCGCTGGTCGCGCATGATGGTGTCGACCACAGCGGTCTGCATGCCCAGAGCGGCGATGTCACGCTCCTGTGCCGCGTCGCGTTCATCAAGGACGAAGCCGTGCGCGAGGCCGCGATACAGCCCGGCCACGCCGCGGGCCGAAACCTCGACGCCGATTCCACGCAGGAGCCGATCCGCCGGGCCCTTGATGGGTGCACCCGCCACGATCGGGGTCACGGCGATGACCGGGGCGCCTGAGGCCGCGATCGCCTGCCGGACCCCAGGGACCGCCAGAATCGGCCCGATCGACACGACGGGGTTGCTCGGGCACACAAGGACGACGCGAGCGGCCCGGAGCATCTCGCCCGCTCCTGGAGCGAGTCCAGCGCGTCGCGCTGCCGAGAGGTCCACCGCACGCACTCCTTCGGGTGCGCCGTCGCGCGCGAGATACTCTTCAAAATGCAGGCGCCGACCGTCCTCGAGCTCGATGATCGTCGGGCACGGGTCTTCGGACATCGGCAGGATGCGGGCGCGCACGCCGTAGGCGCGCCGCACCTCGTCTGTCACTCCCGCCAGGCCGAGACCGGCGCGCAAACGCAGCGTGCGATGGAGCGAGGTCGCAAAGTCACGGTCGCCGAGACGAAACCACGTTTCATGTCCGAAGGCAGCCAGCGCATCGACGACGGCAAACCCGTCGTCCTCGAGCCCATATCCGCGTTCTTGATTCACGCGACCTGAAAGCGTGTAGGTCACGATGTCGAGGTCGGGCGAGACATGTACGCCGTAGAACTCGTGATCGTCGCCGGTGTTCACCACGATCACGACGTCCTCGGGTGCGACGACCTCGAGCAGTCCGCGCAGAAACCGCGCGGCTCCGACGCCGCCGGCGAGCGCGACGATCGGGCTGGAATCGCGCACCGGCCGACTCATCGGCGGCGTGGCGCCGGCACGCAACAGGACGGCACAGCGCTGCAACCGCGCGTCACGGCTCCGGATGCCGCGCGCGCTGGTCTTGGAGTGTCCGCAGTTCGGCCTGCAGCTTGGGCAGACGCAGGGCGATTTCGCGGAACTCGGGTCGATCCGCAAGGTCGGGGGTGCCGGGAGCGGGAAGCGCCGAGATCTGTGCCTTCAGCGATTCCTCATCGCCCGCGATCTGCCGCTCGAGCGAAGCGATGCGTGCATCGAGCTCCGTGGCGCTCGCGTGGGCCCCGGGTTCTACCGCGGCAAGGGCGGTCTTCTCGAGATTCGGGTCGGATGGGCGAGGCGCTTGCGAGGCCGGGGGCGCGCTGTCGGCTGCGGCTGGCGCAGTGGCGGCGCGAGTAGCAGGCGTCGGCTCGGCTGCCGCGGTGGCCACCTCTTCGGACCCGTGACTCGGAGCCGGAAGGGGAGTTGCCGCGGTCGCCGGGGCCGCGGGTTCGCTAGGGGCGGGGGTCGCTGGAGCGCCGACCGGAGGGGCGGCGACCGCGGGGGCAGTCTCTGCGATCGCCGCCGGCGATTCGACGACTGGAGGCGGCGGCGGGGCATCCACTCGAGGCGATTCGGTCGTCGCCGATGCGGTTGCGGTGGCGGCGGGGGGTTGGTTGGCATCCGGCGCCGCTGAAGCCGCGGGAGAGGTTGCGATCGCCGCGGGAGCACTTGTCTCCGCCTTCGAGGGCTCACGAACGCCCGGTTCCCTCGCTGCAGGCGGTGACGGCTCGCTGGCCGCCTGAGAAGCCGCGGGGGACTCGGTGACCCCAGGCTCCGGCGGAGCGGTCGCCGGCGGTTCGGTCGCGGCGGGTGGGGCCGTCGCTGTCACAGGGCGCTCCGTCAGCGCAGGCTGCGGGGGAGTTTTTGGCACTTCGGCTGCGGCGGCTGGGAGGCCGGTCGTGGCCGGAGAGCCCGCCACAGGTGACGGCGGCGGGTTCGCAGGGGATTCGCTGACCGCCGGCGCGGGTGCCGCTCCCGCAGGCGACCCGCTGACAGTCGGGCCCCGTTCCGGTGCCGGAGGGGGGACCAACGCCGCAGGTGATTCTGTCGGAGCGGGCTGCGGCGAAGCTGCCGGAGCCGCTTCGGTCACCGCAGGTCGGGGCGCCGCGGTCGCAGGCGCTTCCGTTGCCTTGGGGGTCGGAGCCGCCGCAGGAGACGTGCTGCCTTCAGCCGGTGCCGATGAGGTTTGCGCGGCCCCCCCGCTCGTCGCTGAGGGCTGTGCGGCGGGCGTAGCGTTTTGCGAAGCCCAGCTTTGCGGCGAAGCCGCGTCGGAAGCGCCAGGCCGCAGCTCGCTCACGCGTCCGCGCACGTCGGAGGGGATGCGGTCTTTGTTCGCGGTGTAATGCGCGATTCCGTTGTCGTCGACCCATTTGTAGATGACGGGGCCGTCGTCGGCGGCGCGCGCTTCGCGTGGCGCGGCCGGCGTCAGGAGGGCAGCCAGCAGCGTCGCGAGAAACACGAGGCGGGAGCGCATGCGCGCGATTCTTCTGGACCCCCCATCCCGCGTCAAGGCAACGCAGAAGACGGGGGACGTGGACCGCATGTGGCTTGTTTCTCGCCCGGACGTCGGGGGCGGCCAACGCCGCTCAAAAATCCTTCGGCGGCACCCGCTCGAAGCGGTCAAAGGCGCACATGACACCTGCGGTTGCGGCAATCGTCGCAGGATCCGAATTTCAGGATCCCAATTCGCGCCAAGCAACCCGGAGCCGGGCCGAGCGGGAAGGGCGGGGGCGGAAGACGGGTACCTCGCTTGGCAGACACCACTCGGCGTAATGGGCGTCCCACCGGGCGAGTCAATGGCTGCGCGTTTCCCAGACGCGCCTTCTAAGCTCCGATCAGACTTGCGCACGAAAGCGCCGATTCACAGGCCAGAGCGGGACCACGCCGGGGAGGGGTCTCCCGGTCGCGATCCGCTGGGCGGCCTCACGCGGGCGGGGCCGGATGCATCCTTCTCGAGCCGCAGCGGAGCGGCGGTGCCCTCGCGTCCCGCGTTGGCTCTTGCGCCTCGGGTCGGTCAGCGCCCGGGCGCCTCGGGCGAGCTTCGCCTTCGCGCCAGGCGATTGCTGCGATTCGCCGGAGTCCTCCAGGCCAGCACCCGCAAAGGGGTTGCTCTCCCCGGAGCAGACCGTCCAACCGCGCGTCTCGTCCGTGCCTGGCCTTCGGGGGGAGGCTCCCCCAGGATCCCGTCCCCCTCTGTCTTTGCTGAGCATTTCAGCGGTCCGGAGGGCTGGCCGATACGTCGGCGGGGCCGGAGCGTCGATCGCTACGGGGTGATACGGCGGCGGCCGGCTTGCAAACGACCGGTCGGCCAGGCAGCCTGCGCCGTGTGGAACGTTCGGGGGGAAGAGGCCCGCGATGCTCTCGGGCTTCAACACCAACATCCGTCATCGCGGCGTCCTGTTCCACGTGCAGACCGAGGACAGCGGCCGCGCGCACCCGCATATCATCACCCACCTCTTCCATGGCGGGAACATCCTCTCGTCCGAGAAGCGGGGGTACGAAAACCTCCTCGCCGCCAAGGACTTGCCCGACGAAGTCAGGAGTCTCATGGAGGCCCAGCATAAGTCGATGCTGCAGCGGCTTCGTCGGGGAGAGTTCGACGGGCTGATCCGCGAACGCCTCGGTTCGGACGCGTTCGCGGATACCTCTGACACTGGGGCCACGACGCAGCCGGATGGTGCGGCCGCCCATGCAGCGCCCCGCGACGCTCCCCGGGTCGCGGATCCACTCGCGCGTGTATTTGGCGAGGGCATCGTCTCCCAAAAGCCCCTGGACGAGGTCGTGCTCGACTACCTCGTGGAGAGCGCTCGAAAGCGCAAGCGACCCGCGCGGTGAGAGCCGGCTTGGGCGACGCGGAGGCCACGGGCGGCCGCGACGCAGCGCTCGTGCGGCTCTACCACGTCTCGAAATCCTACCTCGCCGGCACGTGGGCCCTGCACGACGTCACTCTCGAGATCGGCAAGGGCGAGTTCGTGTTTCTGACCGGTCCAAGCGGTGCCGGGAAGACATCCTTGTTGAGGCTCATCTTTGCCGCCGAGCGCCCGAGCGATGGGCAGATCTTGATCCTCGGCCGCAATGTCGGGCGGGCACGCGAGTCGGCGATTCCCCCGCTTCGCCGCCGGATCGGCGTGGTGTTCCAGGATTTCAAGTTGCTCCCGCGCCGCACGGTCGAGGAGAACGTGAAGTTGGCCCTGGACGTCGTGGGTACCCCCGCCCGGGAAGCTCGCGCCCGCTCGTTCGCGATGCTCAAACAGGTCGGGCTCCAGCACCGGCGTCATCACCACCCGCTCTCGCTCTCCGGGGGAGAGCAGCAGCGGATCGCGATCGCCCGCGCACTGGTCAACGAGCCCGAGCTTCTCTTGGCCGACGAGCCCACCGGGAACCTCGATCCGGAGATGGCACTCGAGATCTTGGAGCTGATTTCGGGCGCCGCGGCCCGGGGCACGACCGTCCTCGTCGCAACCCATGATCAAACGATCCTGCGACGCTATCGGCGCCGGACGCTTCGGCTCGAAGCGGGTCGGCTCGTCGAGGATACGCCCGCTCCGGGGTCCCGGCCTTGAGCGCTCCGCGCGCCCTGCGCGCACTTTCCGCCCGCGCCCTCTACTTCGGTCGCACTGCGCTGCGGGGGCTGCGGGCGAGTCCGCTCACGAGCATGGTGGCTGTGCTCACCATCGCCGTGACGCTCGTTCTCGCCGGTGCGTTTGCTCTCGTCGTGAAGAACATGCAAGGCGTGCTCGAGCGGATCGGCGAAGACGTCACGGTGACAGCCTATCTCGAGGACGGCCTCGCCGACCAAGAACGGGCCGCGCTGGCGGCGCGCGTCAAGACGGTCGAGGGCGTGCAGGAGGTCGTGTCCGTCTCCAAGGACGAGGCGCGGCGGCGCTTCGAGCGGGCCGGCCAAGGGCGGGGCGACCTCTTGCAGGCCCTCGGCGAGAACCCTCTCCCGGCCTCGCTCGAGATCTCGCTGGCGCCGGACCGCCGCAATGCGGAGGGAGTGCGTGTCGTCGTCGAGTCGCTTCAGGGTCTTCCAGGAATCGCCGAGCTCGCCAACGCCCAGGACTGGGTGCGAGGCTACGCCAGTGCGCTGTCTCTCCTGCGCGGGGTCGGTTTCGGGCTCGGGATCGTGCTTGCCCTCGCGACGCTGCTGATTGTCTCGAACACGATCCGCCTCGCGGTCTACGCCCGCCGCGACGAAATTGAAATTCTGACACTGGTCGGTGCAAGCCGGACGTTCGTGGCGATCCCGTTCCTCCTCGAAGGTGCCTTGCAAGGCGCGCTCGGCGGCGCGCTCGCGGTGGGCGGACTGGCGGGGCTCTATCGCTTGGTCCTCCCGAGCCTGGCCTCTGCGCTGACCGTCGTGTTCGGTGACACGCCCCCGGCTTTCTTCACGCCGTCCGAAATGCTCGTGCTCATCGCGGTGGGCGCGCTGCTCGGGATGTTCAGCTCAGCCGCATCCCTGGTCGGAGGTCTTCGGCAATGAGCGCCCGCCGCCGGCACTGGAGCGCGGCGACCGCCGCGGGGCTCCTGGTCGCCGCCTTTGCGGCTTCCGCTCGCCTCGCCCTCGCCCTGCCGGCGGCCGAGACCCCCGGTGACGAGCACAAAGGGAAGGACCTCTCGGACCTCCAGCACGCGATCGACGCGCGGCGCGAGCGGTTGCAGTCCTTTGAGCGTCGCGAACATGGCCTGCTTGAAACCCTCGAGGGCATCGACCGCGCCGCTTCGGATCTGTCCCAGAAGGTGAGCGGGGCGGAGGAGCGGGCGCGCGAAGCACGGCAAGCCCTCGAGCTGGCGGAGCAGGTGGCGCGAGCCGCGGCAGATCGCCAAGCCATCACACGCCGGGCCATGACCGCCCGCGTCGTCGCGCTCTACAAGGCAGGGGCTGTCGGACCCGTCCGCGCGATCTTCACGGCGAGCGGTCCGCGTGAGCTCCTGGCGCGAGTTTACGCGCTGCAAAGCCTCCTCGAGCGGGACGCGGCCCTCGTCGCCCGCTACCGCCGTGAGGGGGAGCGGCTCGCACGCGCTCGAGAGGCTGCGCTCGCCGCCGCCGCCGAGCGTGACCGCGCCGCGGTCCGCTTGGCTGCCGGGAGCCGGGAGCTCGGCCTCGAGCTGGCTTCAAAGCAGGATCTGCTTCGGCAGGTTCGTACCGACCGGGACCGCGAGCAGGCTGCGATCCAGGAACTCCAGGCTGCGGCGCAGGCGCTCGAGTCGACCCTTGACGGCCTGCGCGCAGGCGGCACCGCGCCGCTCCCCTCTCGTGTGCCTTCGGTGCCCTTTGCGAGTTTGCGCGGCCGGCTCCCCGCGCCCGTCGCCGCCCCTCTCGTCCAGCGCTTTGGCCGTGTCGTCGACGCCGAGTTTCGCACCGAAACCTTTCACAAGGGCGTCGACTTCGCCGCCCAGCTCGGCCAACCCGTGCACGCCGTGGCAGACGGTGAGGTGCGCTATGCGGGCTGGTTCCGCGGATACGGCAAGCTCGTGATCGTGGACCACGGGGAACAGTACTTCACGGTGGCCGGCCACCTCGACGAGATCCGGGTTCAGGTCGGTGATGCATTGCGCGCTGGAGACGTGATCGGCACGGCTGGGGAGACGGGATCGCTCGGCGGAGCCCTGCTTTACTTCGAGATCCGGCGCGGCAGCGAGGCGCTTGATCCCGGCGAATGGCTGACCCCCTAGCCCAGGGTGTGGACTCGCGAAACCTCTGCCATCATCTCGGGATCAAGCCCACCGCTTGGCCCGCCGATGGCGAAGCCACGCGAACGGCCCGCATCCGGAGTCCACCCTCGTCATGCGCTTCGGCAAGCTCCGCCTCGCTCTCACGTTTGTGGCTGGCGCCACGGCGGCGACGATCTTCTTCGGGGTCGCTGGACCCGTCGGCAGCAACGCCGCGACCAACTACGACGACCTCTCCCTCTTCACCAACGTCCTTGACCTCGTCCGCAAGAGCTACGTCGAGCCGGTGGACGAGCACAAGCTGGTCCAAGGCGCGATCCGCGGGATGCTCGCCGAACTCGATCCACACTCTTCCTATCTCGACCCCGAGGCGCACAAAGAGATGCAGATCGACACGAAAGGCGAGTTCTACGGACTCGGGATCGAGATCTCGAAGCGACAGGACGGGTTTGTCGAGGTCGTTTCCCCGATCGACGGCACGCCCGCGGCAAAGGCAGGAATCAAGCCGCACGATCAGATCGTCTCGATTTGTCCCGACAAGCTCCCCCAGGGCTGGACGGAGCCGTGCAAGCTCACCAAGACGATGACGCTCTTCGATGCGGTGAAGCTCATGCGAGGGCCTCGGGGTTCCAAGATCACCGTCAATATCTTTCGTGAAGGATTCGATCGGCCGCAACCCATCATCGTCGTCCGCGACGTCGTCAAGGTCGTTTCGGTGGATGGCCGACTGCTCGAGCCCGGCTACGGCTACGTGCGCCTCCGCGCCTTCCAGGAGCGCACGGACCAGGACCTGCACGCGGAGCTCGACAAGCTCCGCGAGGAATCGAAAGGCGAACTGCACGGCGTCGTGCTCGACCTGCGCGACAATCCGGGGGGTCTCCTCGACCAGGCGGTGCGCGTCGCCGATACCTGGCTGTCCGACGGTCTCATCGTTTACACAAAAGGTCGTGTCGAGAGCCAGCGCCAAGAGTTCCGGGCGCGCGCAGAAGGCACCGAGCCCGACTATCCGCTGGTCGTGATCGTCAATGGTGGGAGCGCGAGCGCCTCCGAGATCGTGGCGGGAGCGCTCCAGGACCAGGGCCGGGCGATGGTGGTGGGGACTCACACCTTCGGGAAGGGCTCGGTGCAGACCGTGTACCCGCTGGACGACGGGTCGGGGCTGCGCCTTACGACCGCGCTCTACTACACCCCTTCGGGTCGCTCGATCCAAGAGGTCGGTATCAACCCCGACATCACCGTCGAGGCGGCGCCGCAAGTGGCCTCCACCGACTCTACGGAAGGGCCGCGGCGCATCCGGGAGAAGGACCTCGAGCACCACTTTACGCAGGAGGACGCCAAGCCCGAAGCTCCTGCCCGGCCCTCGGACGAGGGCGACGCGGGCGCGGGGGAGGGGACCGCGGGGTCGGGCGATCTGCAGCTCGCCCGCGCCCTCGACGTTCTGAAGAGCTGGACCTATTTCGAGCGGCTGCGCGCTGCTCCCAAGACAGCGGCCGCCCAGAATCCGGAAGCTCCCGCGCAGTGAGTGCTTGCCCGCGCGGCGCGTCGTGACCGACTTCCTGCCGCGGCCCCTGCCCGAGCGGCGCATCTTCACGATCGCAGAATTGCTCGCAGGAGTGCGTGCTCTGCTCGAAGAGAGCATGGGCAGGCTGTGGGTCGCAGGAGAGGTCAGCAACCTGCGCCGCGCAAGCTCCGGCCACCTCTACTTCTCGCTCAAGGATGACGCCGCGCAACTGCGCGCGGTCTTGTTTCGCGCAGATGCGCGGCGCATTCCGTTCGAGCTCGAGGACGGTCTCGAAGTCGTTGCATTCGGCGAATGCTCGCTCTACGAGGCGCGCGGCGACCTTCAGCTGCTGGTGCGGCACGTGGAACCCCGCGGCCGGGGCGCACTCCAGCTTGCGTTCGAGCAGCTGCGGGCGCGCTTGGAACGCGAAGGGCTGTTCGATCTCTCCCGCAAACGACAGCTCCCCGCATTCCCGCGTCGCCTCGGGATTGTGACCTCGGCCTCTGGAGCGGCGCTGCGCGATGTGATCGAGGTGAGCGGACGGCGCTTTCCCGCGACTCCCCTCTTGCTGGCTCCGACGCGTGTCCAGGGAGATGGTGCGGAACACGAGATTGCTGCGGCCCTCGCGGTATTGGCTTCGCTGCCCCCGGATCAGGCGGTCGACGTGATTCTCGTGGTGCGAGGCGGCGGCTCCCTGGAGGACCTGCAACCCTTCAACAGCGAGGTCGTCGCGCGGGCCATCGCAGGCTGTCCGGTGCCCGTGGTGAGCGGCGTGGGCCATGAGACCGACCTTTCGATTGCGGACTTGGTGGCCGATGTACGGGCCCCGACGCCATCGGTGGCTGCTGCGGCAGCGCTTCCCGACCGCGCAGTGCTGCGCGACCGCTGCGCTCGCGACCTTCTGCGCCTGTATACCGCTGCGGAGCGCGTGATTGAGCGCGCGGCCGCGCGTCTTGGCCAGCGCAGCGAGGCCCTGGCGCGTCTCGCCCCCCGGGCGCGCGTGGCTGCGCAGCGGGTCCGCGTTGAGGCACTTGCGCGAGCGCTCGAGCGCACCGCCGGGCGCCACGCGGAGCGGGCCCGCTCCCGGCTTGCCACCGTCGCGGGGCGTCTTGACTCGCTGTCTCCCCTTGCGGTGCTGGCGCGTGGCTACGCGATTGTGTGGAACGTGAATGCGCGCGCGATCGTGCGGCGTGCAGACGAGTGCGCGCCGGGCGACCATCTGCGCGTGCGCCTTGGCGAGGGTGAGCTCGCCGCCACCGTGGAAGAGACGCTGGAATCGGCGCGACCTTTGGCTCGGGGTGCGGAGTCCGCCTGAGAATCGCTCCGCTCACGTAGCGATGCGTTGACGCTCGAGCGCGCGAGACCTAGCATCGCCGCCCAATGGACGAGGGTTCGCCGTCCGCGAAGATTCCCCCCGCCTCGACGGATGAGCTGCCCTTTGAGACCGCGCTCACGCGTCTTGAGGGCATTGTTCAAACTCTGGAAAAGGGCGACCTCGAGCTCGAGGCCGCGCTCGCAGCGTTTGAGCAGGGAGTCGCTTTGTCCCGTCATTGTACGGCACAGCTGGAGGTCGCCGAACGCCGCATCCAAGTGCTCGTGCGCGAAGGTGCCGGCTTCGCGGCACGGCCCTTCTCGGGCCCGGAGGACGCGGACTAGTGGACGTCGCTGCGTACCTCGCGGAGCGCGGAGCCCTCGTGGACGCCGTCTTGGAACACGCCTTGCCGCCAGCGAGCACCTCCCCGCAACGTCTCCACGCAGCGATGCGTCACCTCCTTTTCCCGGGAGGCAAACGTCTGCGGCCGGCGCTTGCACTCGCGGCGGCGGAGGCGGTGGGCGCACCCCCCGAGCGTGCGCTCCCCCTCGCGGCGGCGGTCGAACTCGTTCACACCTACTCGCTGGTTCACGACGACCTGCCATGCATGGACGACGATGTCGAGCGCCGCGGGCGTCCCACCGTCCATGTCGCGTTCGGGGAGGCGATCGCCGTCTTGGCTGGGGACGCGCTCCTCGCCGCGGCGTTCGAAGTCTTGGCCAGCGGCGGGCCGGAGTGGCCCGCCGAAGCGCTGCTTTTGGCCGCGCGCGATCTTGCACGCGCCGCGGGCTCGCTTGCGCTCGTGGGAGGGCAGGTCGACGACCTCGCCTTTGACGCCGGGAGTGCGAGTGTGGCAAGCGTCGAGTCGATCCACGAACGCAAATCCGCGGCGCTGATCGCCGCTTCGATCGTCGGCGGGGCGCGACTCGGCGGTGCGAGCCCTCCGCTCCTGGAGCGGCTGCGGCGCTTCGGGCTCGCGGTCGGCGTCGCCTTTCAGATCGCCGACGATCTTTTGGACGAGCGGCAGGACGGCGCGAGAGAGACGGGCGGCGACGCCGGCTGCTCGCTCGTGCCTCTCGTCGGGGCTGAGGCCGCCCGGGAGCGAGCCGAGGCACTGCTTGGCTCGGCGCTCGGAGCGATCGAGGATTTGGGGGAGCGCGCGGAGCCTTTGCGCGAGCTGGCGCGCTTCGCGGTGCGGAGGGATCGATGAGCCCCGAGGAGAAGCTGCTCGACGGGATTGACTGCCCCGCCGACCTCCGGCGTCTCCCGCGCGAGCAGGTTCGGCGCGTCGCAGAGGAACTGCGGCGCGAAATCGTGGAGCGCGTATCGCGCACGGGGGGACATCTGGCCTCGAGCCTTGGCGCCGTCGAGCTTCTCACCGCCATCCACTACGTCTTCGATACGCCGAACGACCGGCTCGTGCTCGACGTGGGTCACCAGGGCTACGCGCACAAGATGCTGACAGGGCGACGCCGAGACTTCGACCACATCGGCCAAGAGAACGGGATCGGAAAGTTCTTGCGGCGCTGCGAGTCGCCGTACGACCACTTCGGTGCGGGTCACGCAGGGACCTCCATTTCGGCCGCACTCGGGATGGCCCGTGGGATCCAGCACCGGGGCGAGAATCACCTGGCGATCGCCCTGATCGGCGACGGCGGAATGACCGCGGGGATGGCCTTCGAGGCGCTGAACCACGCGGGCGAGCTGCAACAGAAGAATCTCGTGGTGGTCTTGAATGACAACGAGATGTCGATTTCGCCCAACGTGGGCGCTCTGTCCTCGTATCTCTCGCGCAAGCTCTCGGCGCCGATGGTGCGGCGCATGAAGGGGTGGGCGAAGGAGTTCCTAGGCTCGATGCCCGGCGACATGCTCCACTGGGCGCACAAGGCGGAAGAATCCCTCAAAGTCTTCTTCTCGCCGGGGTTGCTGTTCGAAGCGCTCAACTTCAAATACGTGGGCCCTGTCCAGGGACACCGCGTGGACGTCTTGCTCGAGACGTTTGAGAACGTGAAGCAGATGATCGCCAACGACGACGGGCCGATCCTGGTGCACGCCATCACGGCCAAAGGCTACGGCTATGAGCCTGCGGAGAGAGACCCGCTCGCGTATCACGGCGTCGGCGCTTTCGAGGTCGAATCGGGCCGGATGGCGCCCTCCAAGCCGGGTCCGCCGTCCTACACCGGCGTCTTCTCGAAGACGCTGATTCGTCTCGCGCAGGAGGATCCGCGCATCGTCGCGATCACGGCCGCAATGCCGGGCGGTACGGGCCTCGACCGCTTCCAGGATGCGTTCCCGAACCGCTTCTACGATGTCGGGATCGCGGAGCAGCACGCCGTGACCTTCGCTGCCGGGCTCGCGACCGAGGGGATGAAGCCGGTGGCTGCGATCTACTCGACCTTCTTGCAGCGTGCCTACGACCAGGTCGTGCACGATGTGTGTGTCCAGAATCTGGACGTGACCTTTGCGCTCGATCGCGCCGGCCTCGTGGGGGCGGACGGCGCTACACACCAGGGTCTGTACGATATCGCCTACCTCCGGACGCTTCCCAACATGGTGGTGATGGCTCCCAAGGACGAGAACGAGCTCCAGCACATGCTCGCCACCGCGATCGATTATCCGGGACCCGCGGCGCTGCGCTATCCGCGGGGGAATGGCTTCGGCGTACCGCTCGATCCCACAGTGAAGGCTTTGCCGATCGGCGTTGCCGAGCTGTTGCGCGACGGAGACCACGCGGTCGTGGTGGCGCTTGGCACGCTCGTGCATCCCGCGCTCGAGGCGGCCGGAGAACTGGCGGCGGAAGGGCTTTCGGTGGCCGTCCTAAACGCGCGCTTTGCCAAGCCGCTAGATACGGAGCGCATCGTGCCCCTTGCGAGGCGCTGCGGTGCGGTCGTGACGGTCGAGGAAGCGAGCGGCATGGGCGGCTTTGGCGGCGCGGTGCTCGAGGCGCTCTCCAGCGCGGGGGTGTGCGTGCCCGTGCGCTGCCTGGCCGTTCCCGATCGCCTGATGGAGCACGGCAGCCCCGCGAAGGAACTCTCCGCGATCGGCCTTGACGCTGCGGGAATCGCCCGTGCCGTGCGCGAGCTGGTGCAGCGCCGCGGGACGTGAAGCGGCCCCGCTCTCCTTCTCCTCCCACAAGCCGGCCGCCGCTACCCGCCGGGGCAAGCCCCGAAGCTCCGGAGCGCCAGCACCCGGCACGAAAGGTCCGCCTCGACGAGCTGGTCGTCGAGCGCGCGCTTTGCGAGTCGCGAACCCGGGCGCAGGCGCTTATTTTGGCCGGGCGCGTGCTGGTAGAGGACGTCCCCGTCGAGAAGCCGGGGACACGGGTATCGGCCAACGCGGCGGTGCGCCTTCGCGGCGGGGCAGGTGCCTTCGTCTCCCGGGGAGGCGAGAAGCTCGCGGGCGCCCTCGCCGATCTCGCCCTTGACCCCCGCGGGCTGGATTGTCTCGACGTCGGCGCCTCGACCGGCGGATTCACCGATTGCCTTCTGCAGCACGGAGCCCGCCGGGTGGTCGCCGTCGATGTGGGCTATGGCCAGCTGCACCTTAAGTTGCGCGGCGATCCCCGGGTGAGGGTTCTCGAGCGCACCCACGCCCGGGAGCTCACGCGCGAAGCGCTCGGCGGACCGGTCCAGCTCGTTACCGTGGACGCCTCGTTCATTTCGCTGCGCATCCTTTTGCCGCCGCTTCGCGCCCTTGCGCCCGAGGCCGAGTTCTTGGTGCTCGTAAAGCCGCAGTTCGAAGCGGGCAAGGGGCGGGTGGGAAAGGGCGGGGTGGTGCGCGACAATGCACAGCGCGCCGAGGCGGTCGCTGCCGTCCGACTGTGCGCCGAGGGGCTCGGGCTTGAGGCCGTCGGCCAAGCCGAGAGCCGACTCGCCGGCCCCAAGGGCAATCGGGAAGTGTTCGTCCGTTTTCGCCCGCATGCGGGTCCGGGTTGACGAGGGGCGGGGCCGGACCTTATTTCTCTCGTGCAAAGTTCAGGAGGTACCTCATGCCTGTCGTTGAAGTGACCGAAACTGCAGCCGCCCGCATCAAGCACCTGCTTGATCAGGACGGCAAGCTCGGGACCCACGCCCTCCGCTTGAAGGTGGTGGGCGGAGGCTGCTCGGGTCTGCAGTACCAGCTCTCCTTTGACGCGCAGGTGGGTGAGTTCGACCTCACGGTCGAGAGCGGTGGAATTCGTGTGGTGGTGGATGAGAAAAGCGCGCTCTACCTGGCCGGCACGAGGCTCGATTTCGTCGACACGCTGCAGGAGTCTGGCTTCAAGATTGAGAACCCCAACGCCAAGACGACCTGCGGGTGCGGTCAGTCCTTCGGGGCGTGAAACTCCCCATCTACCTCGACCACCACGCCACAACCCCTACCGATCCGCGGGTTGTGGCCGCCATGCTGCCGTACTTTGGGGACGATTTCGGGAACGCCGCGAGCCGCACCCACGTCTTCGGCTGGCGGGCGGAGGCCGCCGTCGAGACTGCGCGCGAGACGCTGGCCCGCTGCATCGGCGCCCAGAACCCGTCCGAAATCATCTTCACGAGTGGTGCGACCGAGAGCGACAACCTCGCCCTGAAGGGGCTCGTGCGCGCGGGGCGGGAGCGCAGGGATGAGGTCGTGACGGTGTGCACCGAACACCGTGCCGTCCTCGACACGTGCCGCGCGCTCGAGGGCGAAGGCTTCTCTGTGCGCGTCCTTGCCGTCGGCAGCGACGGACTTGTCGACCCGGACGAGGTCGCCCGCGCCATCGGTCCACGCACCGCCCTCGTGAGCGTAATGGCGGCGAACAACGAGATCGGAACCCTGCAGCCCCTCGCCGAGATCGGCCGGATCTGCCGCGAACAGGGCGTCCCCTTTCACAGCGACGCCGCGCAGGCCGTCGGCAAGATCGCCCTCGATGTCGAGGCCGCACAGCTCGACCTGCTGTCGTTTTGCGCGCACAAGATCTACGGACCCAAGGGCGTCGGCGCGCTCTATGTGCGCGCCCGCCGTCCCCGCTTGCGCATCGAGCCCCTCCTTCACGGCGGCGGCCACGAGCGAGGCTTGCGCTCGGGCACCCTGCCGGTGCCCCTCATCGTGGGATTTGCCAAGGCCGCAGAGCTCGCCGTCGCGGAACGCGAAGAGGAGGCTGCCCGCCTTACCGGGTTGCGCGAGCACCTCTGGCAGCGGCTCCGAAACCAGCTCGAGGGTCTCCGGCGCAACGGTGCCCCCGGCCATTCCTTGCCGGGAAATCTCAGCGTCTGCTTCGCTGGCGTCGAAGCCGCAAGTCTCATGGTGGCACTTCCGGAGCTCGCGCTCTCGAGCGGTTCCGCCTGCACCTCGGCGACGCCCGAGCCGAGCCACGTGCTCGCGGCCCTCGGACTCGGCCCCGAGCTCGTGAACTCCGCGCTGCGGTTCGGTCTCGGACGCAGCACGACCCAAGAGGAGATTGATTTCGCCGCCGATCGGGTGATCCAGGAGGTGCAGCGGCTGCGCGCCGAAGGGCGCCGCGCACCGATCGCCGCTCGCTCCGCCCTCCCCTGAACGTGAGCGCGCGGCTACCCTTTGCCTCGTGCCCATGACGAAGAGCAGCCATATCACCTGGCAGCCCGGCCACGTGACGCGCGCAGACCGCGCTCGAACCCTCGGTCAGCGCGGGGTCACGGTCTGGCTCACGGGACTTTCAGGGTCGGGAAAATCCACGGTCGCGATCGGCGTGGAGAAGCTGCTCGTGGAAAGTGGACACACCGCGTACGTGCTTGACGGTGACAATATCCGTCACGGCCTCAACAAGAACCTTGGCTTCTCGCCCGCCGATCGCACCGAGAACATCCGTCGCGTGGGCGAGGTGGCAAAGCTCTTCACCGATGCCGGGGTGATTGTGCTCACGTCTTTTATCTCGCCCTATCGTGCGGACCGCGACGCGGTGCGCGCTCTATTGGGACCGGGGGATTTCATCGAGGTGTACGTCTGCGCAAGCCTCGAAACCTGCGAGTCTCGTGACGTAAAGGGCCTGTACCAGAAAGCCCGAGCCGGGCAGATTCCGGAGTTCACTGGCATCTCCGCGCCCTACGAGGCACCGGAGCAGCCCGAACTCGTGCTGGACACAGGCCGACAGACGGTCGAGGAGAGCGTGGGCGAGCTGCTCCGCTGCCTCGAGGAGAAGGGATACCTGACGTCTCCTGCGTAGCGGGCCGGGCGTCCGCGAACGGGTGACGGTCGGCTCAGCCCCCGTCCCGTTCGCGCCGAAAAGAAACGGGAGAACGGGTGCCGTGCGCCCGAGGGCTTCAGCGTTGAACGCGTCACCGCACAAGGGAAAACTCCGGGTTTCGAAGATCCTGCTGGTGGCGGTCCTCGCCAGTCCTGGCTGCGCGACCGTAAAGGGCTGGACGGGGCGAGGGCGGGAACCCGAACCCGTGATCGTGCGGCCCGGCGCACCGGCGGATTACGACTACCTCGTGGGCCGACAGTTCGAGCTCGACGGCAAGCTCCCGGAGGCCTCCGAGGCCTACGCGCGCGCCGTCGAGAAAGACCCGGACTCGGCCTACTTGCGGCGCAAGGTTGCGGAGCTCGCCGCGCGCCAAGGCCACTATTCGGAGGCGCTCGAGCAGGCCGAGCGTGCCCACGCCTTGGATCCCGACGACCATGGCGCCCGCCTTTTCCTCGGCACGCTCTACCGGCTCTCCAAGCAGGCAGACAAGGCTGAGGCCGTGCTCCGGGGGCCCGATGGCGAGCCCATCGACGACGACGCAGCGCTTCTCCTGTTCAGCATCTATCTCGACAACGACCGCCTGCCCGAGGCCCTCGCCGAGGCGAACTGGCTGATCAAGTCCGACCCGTCGGCTCTGCGCGGCTACTTCGCGCTGGCGAGCGTGTACGAGCGCATGGACCGGCCCGCCGACGCCGAGCTGGCCCTGCGCAAGGCGCTCCAGCAGCAGCCGGGAAGCCTTGCCGTGTATGGTGCTCTCGCGCGCGGTCGCCACGAACGGGACGACCGCGAGGGCGAGATCGCGATCTACCGCGAGGTCCTCGCGATCCACCCCCACCACCATGCGACGCTGCTCGCCCTCGCCGATGCCCAGATCGCCCTCAACCGCAATGACGATGCCATCAAGACGCTCAACGAGCTTGAAAAGCATCATCCCGGAGACCTGCGCGTCACGCTGCGACTCGGCTTCCTCGAATACGAGAGCAAGCACTACGCCCAAGCCGAGCAGCGCTTCTCGAAGGCACTCGAAGAACACCCCGATCAGCCCGAGATCGCGTACTACCTCGGGCTCGTGCGCCGACGCGTGAACGACGAACCCGGTGCGATCGCCGCCTTCGAGCGCGTCCCGCCCGACCACGAGCGCTACGCGGAGGCGCGCACGCAGCTGGCCGGCGTCTACGAAAAGCGCGGGGATCCCGCACGCGCGCTGCAGGAGGTGGAGCTCGCGCGCAAGAAGGAGCCCTCGCGCTCGCTCGACCTTTACGCCGCCAGTCTGCGCGCCAAATCGGGGGACTTCCCGGGCGCGGTGGCGTTTCTCGAGGGGCTCCTCGCCACTGCGCCGGACGACGATGAACTGCTGTACAACCTCGGGGTTCTGTACGGGGAAAATGGCCACTACGACGAAGCCTTGCAGTACATGAACCGCGCCCTCGCCAAGAATCCCGACAACGCCAGCGCACTCAACTATGTTGGCTACACCTGGGCGGAGAAGGGCCAGAATCTCGACGAGGCCGAGAAGTACATCAGCCGCGCCCTAACGCTGCGGCCGGACGATGGCTTCATCACCGATAGCCTTGGCTGGGTCTACTACATGCGCGCCCGCGCTCTCAAGCAGGAAGGCAACCAGCGTGACGGTCGCGCCGCGCTCGACCGGGCCATCGAGAAACTCGAGCGCGCCGAGGAACTGACGGGCGGCGACCCCGTGATCTCCGAGCACCTCGGCGATGCGTACTTGCTCCAGAACCAGAAGCCGCGCGCCCTGGAGAAGTACCGCGAAGCCATCCACCTCGAGCCCCGCGACAGCGAACAGCCCGATCTACGGCGCAAGTTCGACGCGCTGCGCGAGGAGTTGGGAGCGAAATGAAAGGTCGGGCGCGTCGTCTCGCGCCCTGCGCGATGGTTGCGCTCTGGTGCGGGCTCGCGGTCGGCTGCCGCACGGCTCTTCCCCCGGTCCCCCTGCCCGCAGGGGACACCCGACCGCAGGCGCTCCTCGCGGCGCTGGCGGCCGAGGCGGACGGCCGCCACAGCCTGCGCAGCGCCGTGAAGCTCTCCCTCGATGGCCCCGCGGGCTCGGTCCGCGCAAGTCAGGTGCTGCTGGTGGAGCAACCCTCACATCTGCGGGTCGAAGTGCAGGGCTTTCTCTCCCAGACCATCGCGGTGCTCGTGACGGACGGGGAACATTTCCAGCTCTACCGGGCCGGCGGGCAGAGCGTCGAGGACGGACGCGTGTATCCCGGACTGCTCTGGCAAGTCGCCCAGGTGGACCTCACACCCGAGGAGGCGGTGCAAGTTCTGCTCGGAGCACCCCGTGTCCCGCCCGGGCTTGTGCCGACGCAGGCCTTGCGCTTGTACGACGGCGGAATCCGGGTTGCTCTCGGCGACCCGCTCGGACCCTCGCAGCGCGTGCTCGAATGGGACACAGACGGACGTTTGCGGCGCCTCGAGATGCGCACGCCCGGAGACAGCGTCCTGTGGCAGGCCGAGTTTTCCGAATGGCAGCGCGTCGACGGAGAGTGGTTTGCCCACACCGTTTCACTCCACTTTCCAGTGTCGAAGACGGAAGTGGAGCTGACGTTCCGGGACGTGGAGCTCAATCCGGAACTGCCGAGCGACGCCTTCGTGCTGCACGCGCCGCGATCGGCGGCCGCCCTCGGGGGCGGAGGGGCGTGAAGTGGAGGAGGGGCGGCTTTGGAGCGGCCCTTTGCGTCCTCGTCGCTCTGGCGGCGTGCACGAACGACCCCTACCCGGAAGCCGACACCGGGAAGAAGCTGCTCTACCTGCCCTTCGATGAGCCGCCCAAGACACTCGATCCCCAGGTCGCCTACTCGACGATCGATCACTCGGTGATCGGGAACGTCTACGACACGCTGCTCGAGTACCATTACCTAAAGCGCCCCTACACGCTGATCCCGGGTCTCGCCACCACGGTGCCGACGCCGCAGCCGCTCGCGGACGGCCGCGTCTCCTACCGGTTCCAGCTGCGGGAGGATCTTCTGTTCCAGGACGATCCGGCGTTTGGGCTGGACGGGCCGGGGATCCGGACACGGCAGGTCCTGGCAAAGGATGTGGCCTTCTCGCTGGCACGGATCGCGGATCCAGAGGTCAACAGTCCGGTCTTCGAAACGCTCGCGAAGATCGATGGACTCCGCGACTTCTCGGAGCGGCTCAAGAAGCTGCGCGCGGAGGATCCCGCTTTCGCGCAGCGCCGGATTGACGAGCAATACGCCCTCGCCGGTCCGATCTCGGGTGTGCGCGTGCTAGGGCCCCTCGAGCTCGAGATCGTGCTCTCGGAGAGCTACCCGCAGATCCTCTACTGGTTCGCGATGCCCTTCACGACACCCGTCCCCTGGGAAGGCGTCGCCACCTACGACGGACGCGATGGACGCGACCTGTTTAGCGAGCACCCGACGGGCACAGGCCCCTGGAAGCTCGTCGTGTACGACAAACGCTTGAGAATTGCGCTGCGGCGCAATCCGAACTGGTATGGGATTCGCCATCCCGAATGGCGCGCACCCGGTGCCACGTACCCCCGGGCGGGGGAGAGCAGCGACGCCGAGGCAGGACGCCTCGTGCCTTCGACCGTGGGCCGAGCGCTGCCATTTCTTGAGGGGATCGAGTTTCGTCGGGAGAAGGAGTCGATCCCCTCATTCGCCAAGTTCCTTCAGGGCTACTACGACGCCTCCGGGATCATCAAGGAGAGCTTCGACCGGGTGATCCGAAATGGGGAGCTCTCGCCCGAGATGGCCGCGCGGGGCGTCTCGCTCTCGAAATCCGTGCTCCCGGCCACGTATTACCTCGGCTTCAACATGGACGATCCCGTGGTGGGGCGGGAGGCGGGCGAGCAAAGTCGAAAGCTGCGAGAGGCGATGAGCCTCGCCATCGACAGCAAGGAGTACACCCGACTCTTCACCAACGGCCGAGGCATTCCTGCCGAGTCCCCGATTCCCCCCGGCATCTTCGGCTATGAAGCCGACTATCGGAATCCCTACCGCGAGGTCGACCTCGAGCGTGCGCGGGCTCTGCTTTCCGAGGCGGGCTATCCCGGCGGCATCGACCCGAAGACAGGCGCGCCGCTCAAACTCAGCTTCGACTCGCCGGATACCAGCGCGGCGGCGCTACTCCAGTTCCAGTTCTTCGTCGATGCGTGGCGCAAGATCGGCCTCGACGTCAGCATCGCCGCCACGAGCTACAACCAGTTCCAGGACAAGATCCGGCGCGGCGCCTATCAGATTTTCCAGTGGGGCTGGGTGGCGGACTACCCGGATCCCGAGAACTTCCTTTTTCTGCTCTGGACCCCCATGGGCCGCACGCATGGAGGTGGACCCAATACCGCGAACTTCTCCGATCCGTCCTACGACGAGCTGTTCCTTGAGATGAAGGCGCGCGGGAACGACGAGCGGAGGCTCGAACTGATCCGAAAGATGCGCGGAATCTTGGAAGAGGAGAGACCTTGGATCGAGCTTTTCCATCCGGAGAGCTATCTGCTCGCCCAAGGCTGGCTGCACAATGAAAAGCCGCCAGGCCTTTCGATTCCCACTGCCAAGTATCTGGACATCGATACCGCGCAACGCGCCGAGCTGCGCAGCGCCTGGAATCAGCCCATTCGTTGGCCTGCCTACGCCGCCGCGGGTCTTGGCTTGCTGGTGATTGTGCCGGGAATCTTCACCTATCTGCGGGAGCGACAGTGAGCAATCCCGACCGCCCGGAAGCGCCCTGATGTGGGCCTATGTCGTACGACGCCTCGCGTACAGTCTTGTGACCGTCCTCGGCGTCCTTTTCTTACTATTTTTGCTCTTTTTCCTCGTGACCAACCCCGACGACATCGCGCGCAAGGCCGTCGGCGAGAAGGCGCCTCCGCAGGCCCTTGAGCAGTGGAAGAAAAACCACGGCTACGATAAGCCGCGTTTCTGGAACCCCGAGCATCCCACCGACAGCATGCTGGTGGATCACTTTCGACGCATGCTCACCTTTGACTTTGGCAACAGCGATGCCGACGACACGCCGATCTGGCGGCGGCTGCGCAGCGGCGCGGGTCCGAGCCTCTCGCTAAGCCTCCCCCTGTTTACGCTGGGACTCCTGCTCACGATCTCGCTCGGTCTCCTCGTGGCCTTCTTCCGTGAAACCTATATCGACCGCATGGGCGTCATCTTGTGCGTGCTCGCCATGAGCATTTCCACGGTGCTGTACATCATCGGAGGCCAGTACTTGATCGCCCGGGTGCTGCGCTGGTTTCCCATCTCGGGTTTCGACCCTTCCCCCTCGGTGATCGCTCGCTTCTTGGCGGTGCCCGTGTTGGTAGGCCTGCTGTCAAACGTCGGCGATAGTGTCCGGTTCTATCGGGCGGTGTTCGTGGAGGAAAGCAGCCGAGACTACGTCCGCACCGCTCGGGCCAAGGGATGTGGAGAAGCCCGGATCCTCATCCACCACGTGCTGCGCAATTCGCTGGTTCCGATCTTGACCCAGGTCGTGGTCGCGATCCCCCTGCTGGTCATGGGCAGCATCTTGCTCGAGTCCTTCTTCGGGATCCCCGGACTTGGCTCGATCACCGTGGACGCCATCAACGCGAACGACTTTGCCACGCTGCGGACCATGGTTTACCTGGGCTCGCTGCTCTTCATCCTGGGTCAGATCCTCACCGACGTGAGCTACACGCTGGTGGACCCTCGCGTGCGGCTGGAGTAGGAGGCTGTGCAGCCCTATCTCCTCTCTAACGTCGTGGTGGTGGGTCTTGGGGCCGCTCTCGCCGTGGCGCTCGCGTCCGCGCGGCGAAGCCGGGTGTGGCGCGATGCCGGGCGCGAGCTCGTGCGCCGCCGACCGATCGCGCTCGCCATTCTGCTCGCGTACGTCGCGGTCGGGCTGCTCGATTCCCTGGCCTGGGTGAGCGGGAGCTCGGCGGGAGCTGCAAAAGGCGCCGACACCGTCTCGCTTCATAAGCCGCAGAGCGCAATCGACCGCCTCTTTCCCGATGACCGCTTTCGCGAGAAGAGCTACTCCGCGCCGCTCGCCGAACGTGAGTTTTTAGGAGGCGCGCCGCTTCGCCATCCCGGCCGACATCTGCTTGGCACAGACATCCTCGGGCGCGATGTGCTTTACCAAACGCTCAAGGGGGCGCGTGTCGCACTCTTGGTCGGGGGCTTCACCAGCCTGATCGTGATCCCTTTGGCCCTCCTTTTTGGAGTCGTGGCCGGGTACTTCGGGGGGCGTATCGATGACGTCATCTTCTTCGTGATTTCAACCTTGGCGTCGATGCCGGGTCTTTTGCTTTTGATCGCGCTCATCATGGTGCTCGGGCGGGGGCCGGTGCAGGTATGCGTTGCGCTGGGTGTCACCGGCTGGGTCGGCTTCGCGCGCGTCGTGCGCGGGGAGACCCTTAAGCTGCGCGAACTCGACTACGTGCACGCGGCCCGCGCGCTCGGCTCCTCCGACGCACGCATCCTGCTCCGCCACATCGTGCCGAATCTCATGCACCTCGTGGTGATCACGTTCGTTCTGACCTTTTCCGCCTTTGTCCTCTCGGAGGCGGTGCTCTCCTGGCTCGGCATCGGGATCGACGGGAGCTGGGGCCGGATGATCGATCAGGCCCGGGATGAGCTCTCCCGCGATCCCATCATTTGGTGGAACCTGGCGTCGGCATCGGTGGCCCTTTTTGGGCTCATCCTCGCCGTGAACCTGCTGGGCGACGCCGTCCGCGACATCCTCGATCCCCGGACCCTAAGAGAGCGCGCGTGAGCACACCGCGAGCGCCCGCAGCCCGCGCGCAAGCGGAGACGGTGCTCGAGGTCCGGGACCTCGTGACGAGCTTTCCCGGCCCGAATCGCCGCATCGCCGTGGTGGATGGGGTCAACTTCACGATCGCCCGGGGCGAGACCCTGGCGCTCGTGGGCGAGTCGGGCTGTGGAAAATCGCTGACGGCGCTCTCGATCCTCCGGCTCGTGCCCAAACCGGGCCGCATCGATCGCGGAACGGTGCGCCTCGGCTCGCGGGATCTGCGCGCCTTGCCGGTCGCCGAGCTGAGGCGGGTCCGCGGGCATGAGATCTCGATGATCTTTCAGGAGCCGATGACGAGCCTCAACCCCGTCGTCACCGCCGGGAAGCAGGTGATGGAGGCGATCCGGCTCCACGAGCGCGTCAGTTCCGATCTCGCTCGGGCCCGAGCCCTCGCGCTCTTCGAGCAGGTGGGAATCCCTGACCCGGCGTCGCGCTTGGATGCCTTTCCGCACCAGCTCTCCGGAGGCATGAAGCAGCGGGTGATGATCGCCATGGCGCTGGCGGCGCGCCCGAGCGTCCTCATCGCCGACGAGCCGACGACGGCCCTCGACGTCACGATCCAGGGTCAGATTTTGGATCTCCTGCGTCAGCTTCGCGACCAGCTCGGTACCGCGATCCTGCTGATTACCCACGACCTCGGGACCGTGAACGAGCTTGCCGACCGCGTGGCCGTCATGTACGCCGGGCGCCTCGTGGAGGTGGGGACGCGCACGGACATCCTCGCCGCCCCGCGCCATCCCTACACACAGGGTTTGCTGCGCTCCATGCCCGCACGCGCCCGGCGGGGCGAGAGGCTCGCTGAAATTGCGGGGGTGGTGCCGCCGCCAGGCCAATGGCCCGAAGGCTGCCGCTTCGCACCGCGCTGCACGCGAGCCTTCGATCCGTGTACCCGGATCGACCCCGGACCGACCCGGCTCTCCGGCATCCACACGGCCTGGTGTCATGCGGTGGAGCGCGAGGAGAGCACGGCTCCCGCTCAAGGAGCCCCCGCGTGAGCGCCGGCGGCGCCGACGCTCTTTTGCGAGTCGAAGGCCTGCGCACCTGGTTCCCCATTCGGGCGGGGGTCTTTCAGCGCACCATCGGCTACGTGCGCGCGGTGGACGGCGTGGACCTCACCGTCCCGAGCGGCCGGACGCTCGCCCTGGTGGGCGAGTCGGGCTGCGGGAAGACGACCGTCGGCCAGTCCATTCTGCGCCTCGTCGAGCCTTCGGCAGGCCGCGTGTGCTTCGAGGGCGTAGATCTCCTCACACTCCCGAAGCCCGCACTCCGCCCCTACCGCCGGGCGATCCAGATCGTGTTTCAGGATCCCCTCGGGTCTCTGGATCCGCGGATGCGCATCCGCGACGTGGTGGCAGAGGGAATGAAAGCCTTCCGGATCGGGGCCAATGAGCGTGAGCGCACCGAGCGCGTGGCTGAGCTCTTGCGCCGCGTGCAGCTCGACCCGACGCAAATGACACGCTACCCGCACGAGCTCTCGGGGGGACAGCGCCAGCGGGTGTGCATCGCGCGGGCCCTTGCCCTCGACCCGAAGCTCTTGATCTGCGACGAGGCGGTCTCCGCTCTCGACGTCTCCATCCAGGCCCAGATTCTGAACCTGCTCCGAGATCTTCAGGCGGAGCTTGGACTTTCGTATCTATTCATCACCCACGACCTTGGGGTCGTGCGCTACCTCGCCGACCGCGTGGCGGTGATGTACCTCGGTCAGATCGTGGAGAACGGCGCAACGGAAGAGCTGTTCGCAGGTCCCCAGCACCCCTACACCCAGGCGCTGCTGTCCTCTGTGCCCTCGGTCGACCCCGGACGGCGCGCGCGGGCGGTGCGGCTGCCCGGGGATGTGCCGTCCCCCGCGAACCCACCCGCCGGATGCCGCTTCCACACGCGCTGCCCGGCCGTCTTCGACCGGTGTCGCGCGGAAATGCCCCCGCTGTATCCGGTCCCGGAAGGCGAGAGCAGGTGCTTTCTCTCGGACCCCGCGGCAAGACCTTCCGCCTTTGGGCCCGCAGGGACCTAGGCCACGGCGGCGCCGATAAGGTTCTAGACGGGGCCTGCCGATGGACTCGAGGTGGAGACGAGTCCATGGCGCGCGGCCCCAAGATCGGCGAAGTCCTCGTCCAAGCGGGCCTCATCGACGAGTTTCAGCTCGAGGCAGGTCTGGCCCAGCAGCAGCGCTGGGGCGGTCGCCTCGGCCGGGCGCTCGTTCAGCTTGGCTTCCTCCAGGAGGCGGACTTTGTCCGCGTGCTTTCCAAGGTGCTGAATGTCCCCGTCGTACGGCTTGCCGAAAAGAAGCCTTCGCCGGAAACCATCGGCCTCGTGCCTGCGGAGCTTGCCGAAAAATATGGCTGCCTCCCGCTGTTCACCAAGCGCGAGGGCGGGGCTAATACGCTCTATCTCGGGATCGAAGATCCATCGGACCTTAAGGCCCTCGATGAGCTTTCGTTCCGGATCGGGATGAAGGTGAAGCCGGTCTTGGTGGGGCCGAGCGAGCTGCGGGAGGCCATCGCCCGGACCTACCACCACCGCGGCTCTGGGGAGCCTGAACAGGCGAGCTCCATCGCGGAGACACTGTTCGAACCCGGAGACACGGCTCCCGTGCTCGATCCGCCGGTGGTCCCGAGCCCCCCGCCGGCCGCGCGGCGGCCAGCCCCGCCCCCAGCTGCCGCGGAGCCTGAGCTCCTCCTGGATGACCCAGCACCCCCCTCCTCCTCCTCCCTCGCCGGACTGGCGACAGCCAAGGCGGGCGCGGAGGCCGCGGGTGCAAAGCCGCGCGAAGTTCCGACCCGCCTCATCCTGCATGCGCTCACCCAGCTCTTGATCGAAAAGGGCGTGATCCGGCGCGAAGAACTGATGGAGCGGCTCAAGAGCCTCGAGCCATCGGGTGACGGCGGCCCCAAGCACTGATCCGGACTCGCGCAGCGTGCCTTGACACCTCCAACCCTGCCGGTCACGCTGCCTCTCCAGCGCGCCGGAGGGGGGTTTTGGGCGATGCGCCTTGAGTACGGATTCGAGCTCTCCCAAGTCGAGACGCCGTGTTTCTCCGTCGAGGCAGTGGAGGGCATCGGCAAGCTCTTCACCCTCGGTGCGCTCGTCTTGAACGTCCTCGAGACACGGCCGCGCGTCGAGCTCGTTTTCCATGGCGTGAATCCTGAAGATCCGCCGCGCAAGATCGAGTCCTTCAAAGGAATTCTCGGGAGCGCCCCGGGCCAGCGGAGCTTCTCCTACGAGGTCGGTCAAGGAGGGCGCGTTCCCAACTCAAGCGCCTATTTCCAGTGGCTTGCAGTGCGAAAGGCATGAGCCGGCGCTAGTTCGCGGCTCCCTGCTCGCGCGCTACCCCGCGCTCCCTCTCGGCCTCAAGACAACCTGCCCCCGTCCAGCGGTGTTTGCGCGCGAGGCTTTGCGCGATGACCGCCGAGCGCGCCTGCTCCCGTCCGACCGAGAAGGGAGCCGTGCGTGCATACAGCTCGAACGCCGCTTGCCGCGCCGGCGCGGGGTAGGCGTCCGGGAGCGACGCGTTGAGCTGCGCGAGAGCCCGGATCGCCCTCCGCTCGCCTGCGTGCCTGCGAAACACGACGCTTTCGAGGTCGATGAGCCGTGCCTCAAGGGCCCCGCCCGGGCCTTGTCGCACGTAGACGTTGCCTCCCTTTAGGTCGCCGTGGTCGGCGCCTTGGAGACGCAGCCTCGCTGCGAGCCGCGCCAGCATCGAGAGCACGCCTGCGAGGTCGGCGGCTGCCGGGGGACAATCTGCAGGCCAATCGGGCCGCAGGTCCTCCAACACCACAAGCGAAGCGGTCGGAATGCCAAGGACGCGGCGCTCGAGAAAGGCGAGAGGGCGCGCAGCTCCGATCCCCCGGTGAAGCAGGCCGTGGCCGCCGCGCCAGGCGCGCCACGCCGCCGAACCGCGCAGAAGATCCGCAAACGCTCGGGCGAGACCGCGTGCCCGGTGCTCCTTCACAATGACGGCCTTCTTGCCGAGCGAGACGGCGGTCACGAGGGCACGCTCGTCACGCTTCACCAGCGCCGGCGCCGCGCTCGCCCTGGCATGGGCGTCCAAAGCCTCGATCAGCTCCGCGGCAGGGACGTCGCTGCCGCGGAGGCCGCGCCAGGACCGATACCTTATCCGTGTGTAGGCCCGGCCGGGGCGGAGGGAGCGCCGGGTGCGGCTTTGCGCGTGGGCGATGGCGCGAGCCTTCGTGAGGGCTGCGAGCTCTTGCAGGAGCCTGCGCCCCGCCGCGTCCAAGGGGCGCGCGAGGCCGAGCGCTGCGGCGAGGGTGCGCAAGCGATCCGTGCGTGACGCGAAGTACGAGAGCGCGTGATCGAGGTGCGCGAGATCCCGCAGGCGCCGGCGCTGGCCCGCCGTCCGCCGCGCGTGCTGGAGGTCGAGCAAGATCGGTCCGTCGTCGCCCACCACGATGTTCCCGTGGTGAAGGTCTCCGTGGACGAATCCTCCCGCGTGAAGCTCAGCAATGCGCGAACCGAGGAGCGACAGCAGGCGGCGCCGCTCCTTTTTCGGCGCATCCAGCGCACCGAGGAGGGGGCGGCCCGCGACGTAGCGCAGCACAAGGAGGCGGTCTCCGTCTTCGAGGCGGGCGAGGGCGAGAGGCTCGGGCACGGAAACCCGCGCGGCGCGGAGCGAGAGGAGGGCCCGCCACTCGCGCACGGCGGGCGAGTAGCCAATGCGTTCTTTCAGCGCTTCGCGCAGGGCGTGGCGTCCTGTGCCGAGGCGAAACTGCTTGACGAGAAGCGCGCCTGCGCCGGGGGTGGAAAGGCGAACCAGGCGGCGGCGGGGATTGTCGCGAAGAACCTCTGCGCGAGCGTCAGCGTCGCCCCGCAGCCACGCCTCCACTTCGGCGCGCACGACGGGGTCGCCGGCCTCCCAGCGCGGCCCCGCGCTCAGCGTCGCACCCGTGCGTAGAGGTGATGGAGCGCGGCCACGTGGGCGGAGAGGGAGTGCCGCTCGGCGACGACCCGCGCCGCGCGCCCGAGCCGCGCCCGAAGCTCCGGCGAGGCCAGGGCATCGAGTGCCTTGGCGAAACCCGAAACGTCCTCTGGGTCCTCGACCACAAAGCCGGCCTCCTCGCGACCCGCGGGACCCGGCAGGGCGCCCGCCGCAGCCTCCTCGAAGGGGCGGATCAGCTCGGCCGCACCGTTGGCGCCGCTCGTCACGAGGGGGATCCCGCTTGCGGCGGCCTCCAGGCACACGTTGGAGAACGCGTCGTAACGGGTCGGCAAAAGGAGCGCGGCGGCGGATGCATACAGCGTTTCGAGGTCGGCGCGCGCGCCGAGAAAGCGCACCCGGTCCGCGACTCTAAGGCGCTGCGCAAGGGCGCGCCAGGGAGCGGCCTCGTCCCGCCCGACCACCCAGAGCTGTGCGCTGCTCGCGCTGGCCGCAGCGAGCGCTCGGATCGCGGTATCGAGCCCTTTGCGCGGGAAACCGGCGCCCACAAAGAGCCAGACCGGTCCCTCCGCTTCGAGCGGGAGCTTACGACCGGGATGGAAGCGCTCAAGGTCGACGGGGTTCGGGATCACGAGCAGTCGCTCGTCGGACACGCGGTAGCGTCTGCGAATCTCGCGCCGGACCATCTCGGAGTTGCACTGCACGAGCTGAGAGGAGTCGGCGAAGATGCGGGACTCGATCCACAGAAGTGTCGCATGCCGGGGGGAGAAGCGGCGAAGCAGGCTCCCCGCGCTGCCATGGCGCCGCGCCAGATAGTCGGCGTGGCTGCCGCCGCCGGCACGATACACGTCCTGGTGCAGAGTACGCGCGAACGAATGCACGACGTCGGGGCGCAGCCGGGCCGAGGCGCGCGCCGCAGCGTGGGAGAAGGAAAGGACGCGCAGGGGCTGCCAGGTCCGGGAAATCCGCAGGCGTTCGACCGCGACGGCCGCAGCGGGATCCGCCTCCCGGGCTAAGACGACGACCTCGTCTCCCGTCGCCGCGAGGCCGTGGGCGACACTCCACGCGACGTTTTCAACCCCCCCTGCGGCCGGCCGGAAGCGCTCGACCACGAGCGCGATCTTCACGGATGGGCCCTCGGGGAATGGGTGCCAAGCCTTTGCGGAGCGGAAGCGGCCGCGAGGGGGGCGGGCTCGCTGTCAAAGAGGGGCGGCGCGAGGGTCAGCGAAGCCCGTCCATCCGCCGGCGGGAGAGCACGGCCGCCGCCGCGATTGCGAGCCCGAATCCCGCAGCCGCGCCGGCGGGCGAGCCGCGGCGCGGGGCACACATGATGGGCAACGCGGCGTGCGCCCTTGCATCGGATTCGGCAGACCTTGCATCGGCTGAAAGGTCGTGCGATGTCGGCTCGTCCAGCGCGCGGCCCGGCCCCGCCAGAAGGAGGGCGAGCGCCAGGGCGGAGGCGAACGTAAGAGCGGAGGAGGCGACCGTCACGAGGGCCAAGCATATCCCTCACTCCTGCGGGGGGACAGAGCCGCCAGCGCCTTCGGGCCGCTCGCGCGATTGCGGGCCTGAACGGATACTGAAGCAGGCGCGCGGACCTGCGATGTGGATTGCTTGACGCCCGAGCGCGTCCCCGGGTAGATTCCGCCGCCCACTTGGGCAGAGGACACTGGGTTCGTAAGCGCATGGCTCGACAACCGCTCGCAGTGCTCCAGCCGGCCGCGCCTGGTCTTGCTCGCGTGAGGCGGGACAAGCGGGCGCTGATCCTCGACGCCGCGATCAAAGTCTTCGCCCGCAAGGGCTATCACGGCTGCCGGGTCTCCGACATCGCGCGCGAGGCGGATATCGCGTACGGCCTCGTCTATCACTACTTCACGAACAAAGAGGAGATTCTTCGCACCATCTTCGAAGAACGCTGGAGCGGCTTTCTCGAGCTCGTGGACGAGATCGCCGCCCGCGATACCTCCGTCGAGGACAAGCTCGTGTCCATCGCGGCCCTCATGCTGAACGCCTACCGGGTGCGGCCGGATTGGGTGAAGGTGCTCGTGCTCGAGCTGCAGCGTTCCTCGCGCTTCGCCGAACCCGGGCAGATCCGCGCAGTCGGCCTGCTCTTCCAGAGCGTGGCTCGCATCCTGCGCGCCGGGCAGGACGCGGGGGAGCTGCGGCCGGATCTGGACCCCGACGTGGCCTGCTACGTGTTCATCGGTGCGCTCGAGATCGTGATCACGAGTCTCGTGCTCGACCTCATCAAGATTGAGGAGAAGGCTCCGTCCGAGAGCGAGTACTACCTCAAAGTGGCGCGCACCGTCGTGGACATCTTTTTGCACGGCCTCGCCCAGGGGAGCACGCGATGATCGCCGCGAAGGATCTCTCGAAGCGCTACGGCGATCTGGTCGCTGTGGACCATGTCTCCTTCGACGTGGCGAAGGGAGAGGTGGTGGGATTTCTCGGGCCCAACGGCGCCGGCAAGACGACAACGATGCGGATTCTCACCGGTTTCTTGCCCCCGACCGATGGCCAAGCCGTGATCGACGGCCACGACATGTTCGAAGATCCGCTCGCGGCCCGGCGCAGCGTCGGCTATCTGCCCGAATCGCCCCCGCTCTACCCCGAGATGGATGTCGAGGGGTATCTCGCGTTCGTCGCGAAGCTCAAGGACGTGCCGCGAAAAGACCGCCGCGAAGCGGTGTCACGGGTGCTGGAACGCTGCGGGCTCGCAGACGTGCGACGTCGCGTGATCGGTGCGCTCTCGAAGGGCTTCCGCCAGCGTGTGGGCCTTGCCCAGGCCATCGTGCACTCGCCCCCCGTGCTGATCCTCGACGAGCCGACGGTCGGCCTCGACCCGACCCAGATCCGCGAGATCCGGGGGCTGATCGCCGACCTCGCGGCGCCCAAGGGCGGGGAGACGCAGCACACGGTGATTCTCTCGACACACATCCTCCCGGAAGTCGAGGCCATCTGTCGTCGCGTCATCCTGATCCACCGCGGACGCAAGGTCGTGGATTCGCCCCTCGCCGAGCTGACGCAAGGGGGCCGCACACTCGAGCAGGTGTTCGCGCAGCACACCGCCCGCGATCTCCCGCTGCAGGCGGCAAACGCATGAAACACGTCAGCACGATCGCTGGACGCGAGCTCAAGTCGCTCTTCGTATCGCCCGTCGCCTATGCGGTGCTCACCCTCTTTGCCGTTCTGGCGGGCTTCTTCTTCCTATCGAGCGTGCTCCAGTTCACGGAGTACGTGATCCGGCTCCAGCAGTTTCAGCTCCTCGATCAGCTCCGGGAGTTGAACCTAAACGACCAGGTGATTGCGCCCTTCCTGGGGGTCATGTCCGTGGTGTTCCTGTTCGTGATTCCCGGGATCACGATGGGCCTTTTTGCGGCCGAGAAAGCGAATGGGACCGACGAGCTCTTGCTGACGAGCCCCCTCACGATCTGGGAGATCGTGCTTGGCAAGTACCTCGCCGCCGCCGCCTTTGTCGTGATCCTCGTGGCGATGGTGGCGCTCTTTCCCGGGCTTCTGTTCATCTACGGCGATCCAGAAGTGCCGAAGACGGCGGCAGGCCTCTTGGGCCTGCTCCTGGTGGGCCTTACCTACACGGCGATCGGCGCCTTCGCGTCTTCCCTGACGCGAAGCCAGGTGATCGCGTTCGTGCTCGCTTTCGTGCTCTTGCTCTTGCTCTGGATGCTCTCGTTCCTGGCAGACCTCGGCGCTGCGGGGGGAACCCTGGGATCGGCCAACAACCTCTCGGCCTTCCTGCGCTATCTCTCCACCTCCGACCATTTTGAGCAGCTCGTGAAGGGCCTCATCGACACCACAGACCTGGTCTACTTTGCCGTGCTCATCGGGAGCTTTTTGTTGCTCGCGAAAGCCGCGGTCGAATCGGTGCGCTGGCGATGAGGTCGCTTCTCGGTCCGATGGGTCTGGTCGCGATCGTGTTCGCGCTGCTGTCGGTATTCCTTCTCGCGGCCGGCGGGGAATTCGGCGGGGAAATCTGGTGGGTGTTCGGCAATCTCTTGATCGGCGTCGCTCTTTTGCTGGGCGCGCTCGCCACCAACCTCGACACGCTTCGCGAACGCCTGCGCTCGGGCGAGGCGCGGCGTGCGGGCAAGTACGGAACGAGCGCCATCCTCTCCACCGCGCTCGCGATCGCGATCCTCGGCATGCTCGGGTTTCTCTCGACGCGCTACCACAAGCGCTTCGATGCGAGCGAGCAGCACGTCCACTCCCTTTCCGAGCAAACGCAAAAGGTGCTCGCCGGCCTGAGCGACGACGTGGACGTCACGGCCTTCGTTTCCGCTCTCGACGCGCCGCCCGTGCGCGAGATCCTCGACCGCTACTCCTATGCGAGCCCGCACTTCAAGGTGCTGTTCGCCGATCCGACCTCGCGGCCCGATCTCGTGGAAAAGTTCGGCGTCTCCTCCGAGAAGCTGTCGGGAGGACTCGTGCGCGTCGCGCGAGGCTCCGATGCGGTCGAAATCATGCGCGGCGATCTGAACGAGGAGAAACTCACGAATGCGCTCGTTAAGCTCACACGGGCGAGTGCGAAGAAGGTCTACTTCCTGGAAGGTCATGGGGAACGGCCGATTCAGGGGGAGGGCGCGGACGGGAAGGAAGGACTGGCGCAGGCTGCCGACGCGCTGAAGAGCGAGAACTATCAGATCGAACAGCTGCTCTTGGCGTCCAAGGGCGAAGTGCCGTCCGATGCGGCGGCCGTCGTGATTGCCGGCCCGACGCGCCCGCTCATGCCCGAGGAGCACGCGGCGCTCGAGCACTATCTCGAGCGGGGCGGGGCGGTGCTTGCGCTGGTCGATCCCCGGGCCAAGACCGATCTCGGTGCCGACCTTGTGAAATGGGGCGTCCAGGCCGGCGATGACGTGATCGTGGACCGCGAGCTCAGTGTGCTCGGCCGGCCTGAGATGGTGTTTGCGCAGCAATACGGAAAGCACCCGATTACCCAGGGCCTGCGCGAGGTGGCGCTGTTCTACCTCGCGCGGAGCGTGCGTCCGACCGACGAGGCCAAGGGCCGGTTCACGGAGCTCGTGAAGACGGGTGCGAACTCGTGGGCGGAGCGCGACCTGGATGCATTCTTCAGCAAAGGCATCGCGCAGCGCGGGAAGGACGACCTTGCAGGACCGGTATCGCTCGCGGTGGCAGGAACGCCCTCCGTCTCGAAAGCGGTGGACCAAGAGCCGCCGAAAGACAAGCCCCGAGAGCCTCGTCTTGTGGTCTTCGGAGACTCCGATTTCGTCTCGAACCAGCTGCTCGACAGCTACCGGAACCGAGATCTCTTCGTGAACTCCGTGAACTGGCTGGTGGGGGACGTGGAGGCCATCGCGATCCGGCCCAATCAGTCGCGGGCGTCGCGCATCAAGCAGCTCACCAGCCAAGAGTTCGTGACGATCCGCTTCCTCTCGCTCTTCGTGCTGCCTGAAGTGATCGCATTCGCGGGAGTGTTCGCGTGGTGGTGGCGCCGGCGGGCGCCGGGGCGCTAGGCCGAATGCGCAGCGGGCACCGCCAGGGCGTACCGCCGCAGCGGGACGGAGTTGGATTTCGATGAGCCCGCGGGTCACCCTCATCCTCTTTCTTCTCGCCGCGAGCCTCGGCGCCTTCGTCTATCTCTACGAGATCCGCGGCGCCGATCAGCGCAAGGATGCCGAGGCCAAGGCCAAGCGGCTTTTCCCCGGCGTCGAGGTGAGCGACATCGACGGGATTTCCCTCACCACCACCGAAGGGAAGAGCGCAGAGGTCGTGCGCGAGGCGGGCGGCTGGCGGGTCCAAAAGCCGGTGGTCGCGCCCGGCGACCCGGTGGCGCTCGACGGCATGGCGAACGCGCTCGCGGAGCTCTCGAGCCAGACGACGATCCCCGACCCGCAGGCGCCTGACGTCTATGGCCTCGGGGACGCCTCCAGAATCGTGAAGTTCCGCGCGAAGGGTGCGGAGTACGAGCTGCGCATCGGAAAGACCGCACCCGTGGGCTCGAACACCTACGCCTCGACGGCGGACGTCAAGGTCGTGCATACGGTTCCGACGTACCGCGCAACGACCTTTCAGAAGAGCCTCGATGACCTGCGCGAACACCGCGTGCTGCGCTTCGACCGGAACAGCATCGACCGGATCGAAGTGGGCTGGGACGGCGGCGCTGTGGTGCTGGAGAAAAAGGACGGAGCCTGGCGCGTCACCTCTCCGCTTGAGGGACCTGCGGACGACGACACGGTGGACAAGCTCCTCTCCGACGCGAGCTATTTGCGCGCCGACGGATTCATCGACGCTCCGCCATCGGACGATGCAATGGCCCTCGCCAAGCCAGAGGTCACGCTCGCGCTCTCGGGCAAGGCCCCCGTGGCAGGTCAGCCCCCGACGACCTTCACGCTGAAGCTCGGCAGGCCGCTCCCCACCAACCCGAAGCGGCGCGCCTTGCGGACCGGTGACGGCGGTGTCTATGAGATCGCGACGGAGCGAATCGCGGAGTTTCCCCGAGACGTCACCGCCTACCGCTTCAAGGAAGTGTCTCGGTTCTCCCCCACGGACGCGAACCGCATCGAGCTCACGTTCCGGCAAGACGGGGGCAAGCCCCCCGTGGTTGTTGCGCTCGATCGTGGCGAAGCGGGCTGGACGTCGAAGGCGGAGCCCCTCGTGCCCGGGAAGGCGGCGCGCCTCGCGGCGGAGCTGTCGCACCTGCGTGCCGCGGGGATCGTGAGCGACCACGCGACGGAGGCCGAACTGAAGCAGCACGGCCTTGCGCCGCCCCAGGTCACGGTGCGCGTTCTCGGCACGAAGCCCGCCTCGGGTCAAGCCCCGCTTTTGGCGGACGTCCAGATCGGGACGAGCGACGCGCAGGGCGCCGCCGCCAAGTCCTCGAAGAGCGAGACGCTCTATCGTCTTGGGCCCGAGCTCGCCGAGCATATCCCTGGGAGCCTTGCCGCGTGGCGAGAGCAGTTTGTGTCGAAAGAAACCCAGAAGGCTGCCTCGGCGGCGGGAAGCGGGCCGGGCGTACCGGGTGAGCTGCCGCCGGGCGCCGGCGAAGGGCAGGGAGGCGGGAATGAGGACGTCTTCCCGCCGACCACGCAGCAGGAGGCTGCACCGAAAGCGCCCTAGCTTCGCGCCGAGCGGAGGAGCGCGAGCATCTGTTCATGCACGTGGCCGTTGCTCGCGACAATCGGGTTGCCGCCTGGCGGAACCGGACCCCCGCTGAAATCGGTGCAGCGCCCTCCGGCCTCCTCCACCAGGAGCTGGCCCGCCGCCACGTCCCACGCATGCAGCTTTTGCTCCCAGTAGCCCTCAAATCGCCCGCACGCGACGTAGGACAGATCGAGAGCGGCGCTGCCATCTCTGCGCACGGCCTGCGCGGATTTCACGAAGGCTGCCCAGTTCGCGAGGTTGTCGTCGTGGCTGCGGTGCACATCGTATGCGAAGCCTGTGGCAAAGAGCCCGCGGCCAAGCTCGTCTTGCTTCGAGACATGGATCGGCTTGCTATTTAAAAAGGCGCCTCCGCCCCGCGTGGCGTGAAATGTCTCGTTGAGAAGGGGGTCGTAGACCACGCCCACGCTGCGCACCCCGCGCCGCTCGACACCGATGGAGACACAGAATCGTGGGTAGCCGTGGGCATAGTTCACGGTGCCGTCGAGCGGGTCGATAATCCATCGCCAGGCCGCGTCCGAGCGGTCGGTACCGCTTCCCTCTTCGGCCACGACGGCATCGCCCGGCCGAGCCACGGCGAGCTCATCCACGATGAGGCGCTCGCATGCGCGATCCACCTCGGTCACGAGATCGACGGGAGCGCTCTTTGTACCGATGGTCAGGGCGGTCTCGTAGCGGCTCCGCTGGAGCGTGCCCGCGGCGCGCGCGAGCCGGAGCGCGAGTTCGAGGACAAGGGCCGTCTCGTGGGAGGGATCGCTCAAGACGCTGCGCGCTCGGGCAGGCGAAAGAGCCGCCGCGCATTGGCCGCCGTAGCGGTCGCGACCTCGTCCACGCCAACGCGCTGGACCGCGGCCAGCACCTCGCCTACCCGCCCGACGTGGCAGGGCTCATTGCGCCGGCCGCGGAAACCCTCGGGTGCGAGCAGGGGTGCGTCGGTCTCCACGAGGAGCGTCGAGAGCGGGAGCTTCGCCGCGACCTCGCGCAGACCGCGGTCCCGCTTGAAGGTGAGAATTCCGGAGAACGAAACCAGCAGCCGCTGGGCAATCGCGCGGCGGGCAAACTCGAGCGTTCCCGTGTAGCAGTGCAGAACGCCCTCGACGTCGCCTTGCCCCTCGCTCTGCCAAGTCTCCAGCAAGTCCTCGTAAGCGAGCGGATCGTCGCCCCGCACATGAATCGAGACCGGTAGGCCCTTCTCGCGTGCCAGCGAGACCTGCTCGGCGAAGGCGCGGCGCTGCACGTCGCGCGGCGCCCGCATGTAGTGATAGTCGAGGCCGCACTCCCCCACCGCGACGACGCGGGGGAGCTCCAGCCACGCACGCACTCTCGCACACGCGGTCGGACCCCAGTCCGCGGCGTCATGGGGGTGAACACCCACGGTCGCGACAACGCGGGGATTCGTGCGGGCAAGCGCCGGCGCCTCGGCATTGTGTTCCACGCCGTACCCGGCGCCAATCGCGACGATGGCCTCTAGACCCGCGGCCCACGCGCGCTCGAGCACTGCCGCGCGGTCCGCATCGAACTCGTGAGCTGTGACATGGGCGTGGGAATCGATCCAGGCCGCAGCGCGCGCGCGGGTCTGCGGCTCCGCCTTCTCGGCGCCGGCCTGGCCTCCCATCGATTCGCTCACGCCGAAGTTCCGCCCGTCTCGGGGAGCGGCTCAAGGCGAGGGAAGAGCGCGTCGCCCTTGTGGACCGTGGCCCCGACGGGAAGCTGGCTCCAGCTGCGTGCATCCTTCGGAAGCTGCGCTGTGCGAATCGCATCGGGGACGCCGAGTCGCTCGACGATTTTTTGCGCGGCCTCGGGCAGGAAAGCCGCGAGGAGCAGCGCGATTACGCGCAGCGCCTCGCACGAGACGGCAAGCGCAGGGCCGACGGAGCTTGCGCGCGCGGGATCCTTGGCCGCCTTCCACGGCTCCGAAAGATCGACGAAGCGGTTCACTTGGGAGACAAGCCCAAAGATCGCCTCGAGCGCGCGGTGCGGCTCCACGGCGCGGACGTGGGTGTCTACGGCATCGGCCGCGCTGCCCGCTGCCTGGCGCAGCTCGTGCTCCGCCACCGCCAGCGCCCCCGGCGGGAGAGGCCGCGTCGCAGGGATCGTCCCGCCGCAGAATCGATCCACGAGATTCAGCGTTCGGCTCACGAGGTTTCCGAGGTTGTTGGCAAGGTCTGCGTTCACCCGCTCAACCAGGGTTGCCTCGCTGAAGTTTGCATCGAGGCCGAAGCTCATCTCGCGCAGCAGATAGTGGCGGAACGATTCGAAACCGTACTTCGCCCGCATCGCGAGGGGAGAGACCATGTTGCCGAGGCTCTTCGAAACCTTTCGATCATCGACATTCCAGTACCCATGAACGCGGAGGTGACGCGGCGGCTCGAGACCGATTGCCTTCAGCATGATCGGCCAGAAAACGGCGTGGGGCTTTAGGATGTCCTTTCCGATCAGGTGTTCTGCACTTGCCCAGCGCGCTTCGAACTTGGGGTCGTCCGGATAGCCAGCTCCGGTGAGGTACGAGATCAGCGCATCGAACCAGACGTAGCAGACATGATCGCGATCGAACGGGAGCTCGATGCCCCATTCGAGGCGCGTCTTCGGCCGTGAAATCGAGAGGTCGCCAAGACCGCTCTCATCGCGCAGCATGGCGAGTGCCTCGTTCCGGTAACGCTCGGGCCGAATGAAATCCGCACCCTCCTCGATCATGCGACGCAGCCAAGCAAACTCCCGACTCATGAGGAAGAAATAGTTGACCTCGCGGCGGGGTTCCGGGGGGCGCTCGTGGTCCCGGCACAGGCCGTTCACGAGGTCGCGCTCGGTCAAGAACCGCTCGCAGCCCACACAGTAAAGACCCTCGTATTCGCGCAGCTCGATCCACCCGGCGTCGTACACGCGCTGGAGGATCTCCTGCACGTTCCGTTTGTGGGCGGGATCGGTCGTGCGCACGAAGCGGCTCGGGGCGATTCCAAGTTCCGCCCAAATGCGCTGGAAGCTCTCGGAGATGGTCGCGGTGAAGACGGCCGGGTCGAGCCCGCGCTTCGCCGCGGCTTCCACCATCTTCTCGCCATGCTCATCCGTGCCGCTCACGGAGAAAACGTCTTCCCCGCACAACCGGCGCCAGCGCACGAGCGTGTCTGCGACGACTGTGGTGTAGGTATGCCCGATGTGCGGCTCGGCGTTCGCATAGTAAATCGGGGTCGTGACGTAGAAGGTGCGGCTCATCTCGTCGCCTCGCGCAGTGCCAAGAGCGCCCGCTCCGCCACCATCTGGGGATTGGCGTTGCGCGAAAGGAGGGAGCGGCGGGCCGCGCGCAGCACCGCGAAGGCCTCGAGGGGAGGGCGCAGGTCCAGTCCCCCCTTGCCTTCGCCTGCGGCCGCGCGCACCTGCTCTCGCAGCCAGGAGCCGGCGGCTTCGAGGAGCAGCTCCACGCCTCGCGAAGCGTCGGCGCGGGCCCCGCGGTACTCCTCAGCCCAGTCGAGAAGGTCGGGGAGCGATGCCGCCCCAATCTTCTCGATCCGGAGCATCAGCTCGCGTGCGTCGTCGGAAGCGCTCGGCGATCGCCACGGGTCGGCGTCGGGGAGCGGAAAGCGCACACGCTGGCAACGCGAGCGCAGCGTCGCGAGCAGGCCTGCGCTACTCGCCGCGACGAGCACGAGCACCGTCTGCGGCGGCGGCTCTTCGAGGAGCCGCAGCAGCGCGTTCTGCGCTTCCGCGTTGAGCCACTCGGCGTCCTCGATCACCGCCGCGCGCCAGTTCCCCTCGTAGGACCGCAGGTGCAGCGCGGCCTGGAGCGCGCGCACCTGGGCGATGCGCACCCGCGTGTCCTCCTGCCCGCGGCCGAGCCACAGCAGATCCGGATGATCGCCCACGTGACGGTAGAGCGGCCCCTTTTTTCCCGAGCCATCGAGCGCGATCTCGCCGCGGTTGCTGGCGGAGCGTCGGCAGGAGGAACAGCTTTCGCACGGCCGCAGCGACTCGCCCAAACACACGAGGGCACGCACGAAGTCGAGGGCTGCAGCTGCTGGCGCGGGGCCCGGGCCCGCGAGGAGGTACGCGGAGTGCACGCGGCCCGTCGCAAGCGCCCGCCGCAGGGGCGTCTCGTCAGCGGTGCTCGTGTGCGCGTCCGTGCGCTGCTCGGCCGACATGGGCGCGCGAGTCTAGCGCGCATTGCCCGGCGAGAAGGTGACCTCCATACTCGAAGGCATGATCCCTCTGCGGGACGACGTGCCTATCCGCATCGCCCCGACCGTGACCATCGCGCTCGTCGCGCTCAACGTGGCCGTCTTCCTCTACGAGCTTTCGCTCGAAGGTCAGACCCACGGCGGGCTTGAGAAATTCATCGACAGCTTCGCAGTGGTTCCCCGGGCGCTGCTCGCGCCCCAGCCGAACCTGCGGACGTGGCTCACCCCTTTCACCTCGATGTTTCTTCATGGCGGCTTTCTCCACATCGCTGGCAACATGCTCTATCTCTGGATCTTCGGGAACAACGTCGAGGACCTCCTGGGCCACGCTCGCTATCTCGTCTTCTATCTCTTTTGTGGTCTTGTCGCGATGGCCACACACGTCGCGAGCGCGCCGGATTCGTCGGTTCCCATGATCGGCGCCAGTGGCGCGATTTCCGGAGTGCTCGGGGCGTACGCGGTGAGCTACCCGACGGCGCGGATCCGAACCCTGATCCCGCTGGGCTTCATCTGGACCACCGTCTACCTGCCGGCACTGGTGCTCCTCGCGCTGTGGTTCGCGATGCAGATCTTGTCCGGTGCCCTGCAGGGGAGCAGCGGAGGAGGCGTCGCGTGGTGGGCCCATGTGGGAGGGTTCATCGCAGGCGCGGTGCTGGTAAAGCCATTTCAGGTGCGTCCGCCGGTGCGCGCCCGGATCCCGATCTAAGCAGACCGCGACTGGGTCCGGACCTCCGCCTGCGCGCAGGCGCCCCCTCAAGTCCGGTGCTCCCTCGGCCGATCTGCGCTCCATTGCCAAGAGGAGACCCGGCATGGCGATTACGTTCGGTCGCGGCAGAAACGGCGAGGGAGGCGGTGACGCGGGTGCCTCGTCGCCGCTATTCCCGACGAATCCGGGGAGCGGGCTGACCGCTTTCATCGACCGGGGTTCCGAGTTTGAAGGGAAGCTCTCGTTCAAGGACACGGTTCGAATCGATGGCCGGTTCGTGGGCGAGATCTCAAGCGAGAACACCCTCATCGTGGGCGAGAGCGGCGAGATCGAGGCGAAAATCCGCTCGCAGGTCGTCGAGGTGAGCGGTGCGGTGACTGGCGACGTGATCGCGTCTCGCAAGCTCATCCTCCACAAGACCGCGCGTATTGAGGGCAACGTCGAGACCGCGGCGCTCGTCATGGAGGAAGGCGCGTCGTTGAACGGGCGCCTCACGATGGCCGCGGGGGCACGGGAGGGCCGCAAAGGGGCGCGGCTGGAGACAGTCGAGGGGAGCGGGAACTCCTAGGACGGGCCCTTTTTCGGCCTCTCGCGCCGGAACCGGCGGAAATCCGGAGGGCGCTTGCCCATGAACGCCTCGACCCCCTCACGCGACTCCTCGCTGTCGAGGTAGCGCTCCAGCGCGGCGTGGCCGAGCTCCGAGTTCCCCGTGATGTGGTCGGTTTCGGCCTTGAACGAAGCCTTCGCGATCCGCAGCGCACCGGGGCTCTTGTCCAGAATTTCTTGGCACCAGCGGTCGACCTCAGCGTCGAGCTCGGCCGCGGGGACGACCGCATTGATGAGCCCCATCGCGAGCGCCTCTTGCGCGCTGTAGCGCCGGCACAAGTACCAGATCTCCCGCGCCTTGCGTTCCCCCACAAGCCGCGCCAAGTACGCGGTCCCATGACCCGGGTCGACGGAGCCCACGCGCGGCCCCACCTGCCCAAAAACCGCGGTATCGGCGGCGATGGCCAAGTCGCAGAGCACTTGAAGCACGTTGCCACCGCCGATCGCATAGCCGTTCACGGCGGCGACAACGGGCTTGGGAATTCCCCGAATCACCTCGTGAAGCGCGAGGATCCCGCCGCGCCGGAACGCGTAGCTGCCCGTCTCTAGCCGCTCCTTTTGATCCCCTCCCGTGCAGAACGCGCGGCTTCCCGCACCCCGCAGAACGACGACGCCCACGGTCGCATCGTCCCACGCGCGGTAGAAGGCGTCGGTCATCTCTTCGACAGTCTTGCCGCGGAAGGCGTTCAGCCGAGCTTCGCGCTGGATCGTGAGGCGAGCGATCCCGTCCCGGGCCTCGTAAGAGATATCTTCGTAGTCCATGGAGCCGCCACGCCGCGCGCCGCGCTAGGCGCGGCGGCGGCAGCCTCCGTTCCCTTCGGGCTCTCTGCGCGGAGCGCGGCGCACTACTTGGATACCTTGAACACCTGATCGTGTTCGCGCACCCGCTGCGCGACTTGAATCCCTACCGACTGACCGGCCCGGGCGAGCTCGATCGGGCGGTGGTCGACCTCCATATGCTCGAGGCGCTGATAGAAATCCGTCGTGTGGCCACGGATATGCACGGTGTCTCCCACACGGAGCACGCCGTGTTCGAGTGCGATGACCCCTGCGTTCACGTGGGCGAAGTAGTGCGTAATGCGGCCGACAAGTTCGGGCACCGTCGCGGCGACGCTGACGGGAACGGCGCTGGCCGGCGCGGCGCTCGCCACCGGCCCGGGTTTGGCAGAGGCCGCTGCATGAGAAGCGGGGTGCGTCGCAACCGCCGCCGGCGGCTTTTGTGCGCTCGGCTTCGGATGGCCGCGCTTGGCTGCCGCAGGGGCCGTTTTCATTGTTCGCGCGGGCGCGGCCTTGCGGGTTGTGACCGCGCGCTTTTTCTTCGCGGTGCTCTTTTTCCGGGGGACTGCCCGCTTGCGCCCGGCGGCCTTCTTGGTCGCCCGACTCCGGCTCACCTTGGCCTTCGTCTTCTTTCGCGCGGTCGCCCGCGGTTTGCGGCGGGTCGCCGACTTGCGGCGGGCGCGGGGCTTGGAGCGGGTGGCCATCGTGGATCTCCCTCGCGGTGGGCGGCACGTGTGATTCTACGCAGCGAGGAAAATAGAGGTCAACGCAGGAAGCCGCGAGAAGTTCGCGCGCGCGGGCAAACTCGGACGCAGCGCCGACCGCGCCTAGACCGGGATGACCGAGGTGACGCCCGGCACCTCCTCCCGGAGGGCAGGCTCGAGCGCGAGGCGCAGCGTTGCCGATTGGGCCGGGCACCGTACACACGCCCCAAGTAGGGCGAGCTTCACGGTGCCATCGTCTTCGACGTCCACGAGCTCAACCCCACCACCGTCCGCGACGAGCGCAGGACGCAGGCGGTCGAGAGCCGCTTCCACCCGGTCGCGCAGCGGTCGCGAGAGCGCCGAGCCCATGCTTTCGTTTCGGTCGCCCGCCGCCCGGTGTTGAGGCGCGCTGCCGGTCCCGCCCGCCTCGACCCTGCGCCAGGGGAGGGATAGCCTCGACGCCATGCAGGTTCGTCTCCGCCTCTTCGGGGCAGCGCGGGAGGCCGTGGGTTCCAAGGAGCTGCAGCTCTCCCTCGCCGCCGGGGCTTGTGTGGCTGATCTGCGCGCACTCTTGTTGCACCAGTTCCCGGGGCTCGGTCCCCTCAATGCCCGCGTCCGAGTGTCCGTGAACCACGAGCTCGCGGAGGGCGACGCTCGCCTTGCGGAAGGCGATGAAGTCGCCCTTCTGCCCCCCGTCGCAGGAGGCGCGGGCGCGTGCACGATCTCCGGGTCTCGCCTCGACGTCGGCGCGGTGGTGACGCGGGTCACAGGTCCGGGTGCCGGCGGGGTCGTCACCTTCATCGGTACGGTTCGCGATCACGCCCGCGGCCGCTCGATTCACCACCTCGAGTACGAGGCCTATCCCGAGATGGCGGAGCGCGAGATGCAGCGCATCGCCGACGAGGCGGCCGCCCGCTTTCCCGGCGCCCGCGTGGCCATGGCCCACCGAACCGGGCAGCTTGCAATCGGCGAGATCGCGGTCGTCGTGGCCGCCGCTGCCCCCCACCGCGCCGAGGCGTTCTCCGCCTGTCGCTTCGCAATCGACACGCTGAAGGAGCGCGTCCCGATTTGGAAAAAGGAAATCGCGAGCGACGGCGCGTACTGGGTGGACGATCACGCGTGAAGGGCGAGGAGGCCAAGCCGCGCCCCGAGCCTCGGGGCTCGAGTGCGCAGGCCCACCGGGACGCAGCCTCGAAGGCGGTGCGTGTAGGCGTCATTACCGTGAGCGATTCCCGAACGCTTGAGACCGACAGCGGGGGCGCACTCGTCGCTGAGCTGCTCACGGCCCACGGCCACCCCGTGGCATCTCGCGAGATCGTCCGGGACGAGCCCACGGCTATCCAGGCCGCCTTGCGGGCAGCGCTTGGCCAGGAGGGGGTCGGCGCCGTCATCTTGACCGGCGGAACGGGCATCGCTCCGCGCGATGTAACACCCGAGAGCGTCGAGCCTGTGCTCGAACGTATCATCCCTGGCTTCGGCGAACTGTTCCGAATGCTCTCCTTTGAGGAGATCGGGTCCGCAGCGCTGCTCTCCCGAGCGCTGGCGGGACTGGCGTGCGGGCGCGTTGTCTTCGTGCTGCCGGGCTCCCGCGGCGCCGTGCGCCTCGCCATGGAGCGGCTCATCCTGCCCGAACTGGGGCATCTCACCGCCGAAGCCGTGAAACTCCGCTAGCTGGCGCTCCGGATTCTCCGTGCGGCGGGAGCTGTCCACCCCCTCGCGCCGGCCGTCAAGGCGCCGCGGGCCCCCGCCGAACAGCCTTAGGTGACAGCGCGCACCCCGATCGCCTTCGCTGCCGCGCTGGCCATCAGCGCCGCCGCCCTGGCCTCGCGTGCGGACACCTTCGTGTGGGTTGACGAGAAAGGTGTGACCCACATCACAGATGACCCCGCCTCCGTTCCGCGCGCTGCGCGAGAGAAGCTCGTGCCGGAGGGTGCGGAGCGGGCCTCCCTCTGGAGCGACGGGTTCCGCGGGCCGCCCGTCCGCACACCACAGGGTGGAACCAGCGGAGAGGAAGACCGCGTCTACCGCCTGCTTCAAAGCGCCGTCGATGACCTCGAGCGCGGCGACACAGCGCGCGCGTCAAGCGAACTCGAAGCGGTGTTGCGCGTCGCACCCGGGAATGCGGAGGCGCACTGGTACCTTGCGCTTCTAGATCGTCAGCGCGGGCGACACGAGTCTTCCGAAACGCACTTGCGCGCGTTCCTCGCGAGCGCGGGCGAAGCGCTTGCGCCGTGGCGCGCCTCGGCCGAGCGCCGGCTTCAGGCCCTCGAAGATGAAAAACGCCTGACCGAGGCGCAGTCGGCTGCCGGACCGCTCCGCCTCGTGGCCCTCGAGAGCCCGAACTTTCGGATTCGCTACGACGCCCAGCTCGGCGGGGCATCGCCTGACTACGCACAAACTGTGGTCCGCTACCTCGAAGAGGCTCGCGACCACGCCCTCGAGAACCTCGGGGTCGCGCCGCGCGAACCCACAAGCGTCATTCTCTACGGGAAGGCGGCCTATCTGGAGGCGCATCGACACCGCTTCTCGTTCCCGACGGTCGGCTTTTTCGACGGGCAGATGCACGTCGTCTCCGCCGCCCATCCGGCGGGCGAGCTGCGGGCGCTGCTCTTCCACGAATACACCCACGCCGTCTTCCGCGAGCAAGCTGGGAGCGACCGCCCCTTCTGGCTGAACGAAGGCCTTGCCGAACTGGCCGGTCGCGCATCGCGGCGCCAGTTCGGGCTCTCCCGCAGCGAACGCGAAGCGCTGCGGGGACGCATCGAGGGCGGGACCTGGCTTGCGCTGCGACGCCTCGCGCCCGGCTTCGCAGGCCTCGACGACGAAGACGCGCGGGCCGCCTACCTTGAGTCGACCGCCGCCGCGGTCTGGATCGAGGGGCGAACCACTCCGCAGGAGCGCGCCGCGCTGCTTGCCCGGCTCGGCACGGGGATGCCCGACGACGAGGTCCTGCGCGCCGTCCTCGGCCAAGATACGAATGGAATCGATGGCGCGGTCCGCAGCGCGATCCTCGCGGAGTTTCCGTCGAGCGCGGGGGCGCTCCCGACGGTCTCGAAAGGCGCCGGGCAGATGCCCTAGGTCCCGGGCTAGGCGCTCTCCGCGTCGCGATCCAGCTCGTCTTGGATCCGACTGGCCTCGAGCAGGAGCTCCGTCACACTGCTGCGTATCGTGCGGTCGGGCGGAGCGGTACCGGCCTCGAAAGCGAAGCGCCCCTTCACGGCGGACACCAGGCAAAGGGCGGCATCAAAGCCGAGCAGCGTCTTCGCCTCCGCGTGGACAGGCGCCCCGTCCTCAAGCCAGATCCGTCCCTCCGCGCCCTCGGACGTAATCTGCAGCACGCCGGTCTTGCGGCCCATCTCGAGGATCTGCAGTACAGCGAAGCTCGGTATCTCCGCCAGCTCGCCCCGAAGGGCCTCGACGTCGGTCCTGCGCTCGAAGAGCACGGTCTCTACCTCTCCGGTGTCGGGCCCGGGCGACGCACCGCCCGCGCGACGCTGCATCACACAGAACGTAATCACCTGGCCCCCGATCTCGATTCGGTCGCCCGGCCGCAGCTCGCGCTCGCCGGTCACGGGCTGGCCATTGAGGAGTGTGCCGTTGGTGCTCCCAAGGTCCCGCAGCACCGCGCGCGCCCCGTCGTAACGGATCTCGGCGTGGCGCCGCGACGCCTCCAGCGAGGCCAGCGGCAGGTCGCAGGAACGGCTCCGCCCCACCACCCAGGTCGCGTCCCTGCGAAGCGCGATGGGAGGAAGCGGGGGCGCGAAAAGGAGCGGGGTCGAGCTCCAGTCCATACCCCAAAATCGGCAGGTCCCGCGCGAGGCTTTACGGCGGTGACGGAGTGCGGACGCTGGCGCTCACCTCCACCAGGTCTCCGCGCTCCCAGCCCCGGGCGTGGACCGTCCCGGCAGGCACCTCGAGGGCGAGGTCGGCGGGCTCCCGCGGGCGATACTGGGGCAGGCCCGCCGTGAGCGGATCGAGCTCGGGCGGCGGATGGAGAAGGCGCTCGGAGAAGTCCACCACGCGTTCCCCTCGGATCCACACGATGTCGATGTCGAAGTACATGCCCGCCATCCAGAACGCGGGGCGGCCGGGCTCTTCAAACGCGAAGGCCATGCCCGCGTCGGGGGCCAAGGACTTTCGACCCCCGAGACCCCGGGCGCGCTCCTCGGGGGTGCGCGCGACCTCGACTCGAACGACGTCCGAGCGGATCTTGATGGTCGGGGCAGAAGAGGCAGCGCTCTGACCGCAGGCACAAGCAAGTGCGCCGAGGGCGAGGGCGAGGAGAGCGGAGCGGATTCGACAACGCGCCACCTCAGCGCACCCCGAAGCCGCGCACACCCTCTGGCTCCTCGGTGTGCTCTTCGACGCGATCGACTCGCGCCCCGGGCGGCCCGACGCGGCAAAACGCCGTGAGCTCAGTCACGATCCCGGGCTGGCCCTCGAAGACGGCTTCGACGGAGCCGTCGGGCAGGTTGCGGACCCAGCCATCGACGCCAAGCGCCCGCGCCCGTTCCCGGGTCGCGTAGCGAAACGCGACGCCCTGCACGCGGCCGTGCACGACCAGGCGCCGGCGGATCAACCTCCCATCCTGCATGGCGCTGTCCCCTTGCCCGGAACGGGCGCGGCGGAGCCTTGCGAGGCTATCGTAGAGAGCCAGTAGGTCGCCGCGCCCGAAGCGCCCAAAATCCCGGCACTCTTGCGTCCCCGAGGCACCATGGATCGCGCATTTTCGACGCTTCTCCGCGAGGCCAGAGAGCTTCTGCCCGAAGCGGTGGAGCTTCGCCGGCGGATTCACCGGACACCCGAGCTCGGTCTTGAGCTCCCCGTCACCCGCGCGTCGATCCTCGAAAGCCTCGAAGGCCTGGACCTCGATCTCGAGACGAGCCCCAAGACGAGCGGCGTCGTGGCGACGCTGCGCGGGAAGGCCCCGGGCAGAACGATTCTCCTGCGCGCGGACATGGATGCCCTCCCGCTCGAAGAGGACACCGGGCTCGAGTTTGCATCGGAGCGAACGGGTGCGATGCACGCGTGCGGGCACGACGCACACATCGCGATGCTGGCGGCCGCGGCGCGTCTGCTGGCCTCACGGCGGGAGGAGTTCGACGGAAGCGTGAAGCTGCTCTTTCAGCCCGGAGAGGAGGGCTTCGGCGGCGCGCGAATCCTGATCGGCGAGGGACTTCTCGAGCATGAGCCGCGCGCTGAGGGAGCCTTTGCGATCCACGTCGATCCCACACTGCCGGCCGGCTGCGTCGCCACCCGTCCGGGACCCATCATGGCCTCCGGGGATCTGCTTTCGATCGACCTCACCGGCAAAGGCGGCCATGCCTCGATGCCCCACCATGCGGTGGATCCGATCCCCGTGGCCTGTGAGATCGTTCTGGCACTGCAGAGCTTGGTGACGCGGCGGGCCGACGCCTTTGACCCTGTGGTCGTCTCGGTGACGCGGGTGCAGGCGGGGACCACGGGCAACGTGATCCCCGCGACCGCCCATCTGCTCGGCACGATCCGCACCGTCTCCGAGCGCGCACGCCGGGCCATCCATGAGGGCGTGCGTCGGGTCGTTCTCGGCATCGCCGCGGCGCACGAGGTCGAGGCCCAAGTCCACGTGGTCGAGGGCTACCCCGTCACGGTGAACCACGACGGGTTCGCTCGATTCGCGCAAGAGGTCGCCTCGGAGCTGGCCGGGAGCGGCAACGTGATCGAGATGAAGACGCCGATCATGGGTGCGGAGGACTTCTCGTACATCCTCCAGCGCGTTCCCGGTGCCATGGTTTTCCTGGGCGCGCGACCTCAGGGGCGGGAACCCGCGCCGCTCCACTCCAACCGCATGGTGCTCGACGAGAACGCCCTCGCGACAGGCATCGCCCTGCATGCAGCCGTGGCGCTTCGCTTCCTCGAGAGTGGGATCCGCCGGAGCCCGTGACCGATCGCGCACCCGCTCGGCTCCTTTCCCCGCAGCGGGCGCGCACGCTCTACGCCGTCGCGGACGCGCTCTTGCCGCCCGGGCCGGCAGGTGACACGCACGGGAGTCGGGGAGGCGGTGGCGTGGACGTGGCACCCTTCGTGGAGACGCGGCTTGCGCACGCCGAGCGCAGCCGCGTCAGGGAAATCAGGATCATGCTCTTTCTCCTTGAATGGTGGCCGCGGCTCGCGCTGCGCGGCCGGCGCGGCTTCTCCTGGCTCACCCGTGCCGAGCGCCTGCGCGTCCTCGAGAGCTTCCAACACAGCACGTTTCGAAGCGGCCGGCGCGCCAGCAGCGAGCTCCGCGCCCTCGTCCTCGCTGCGGCGAATGAAGCGCTCGGATCCTACTCCTTGCCCGGCGCGTAGTACTCGAAGTCGACGAGGTTCTCCTTCAGGTACTCCCGCAGCCGGGAGACGAGACGGGCTTCGAGCTGGCGAACGCGCTCGCGCGTGACATGGAACTCGTCGCCGAGTTCTTGGAGGGTCTTCGGCTCCTCCGCCAAAATGCGCTGCTCGATAATCTGACGATCGCGCGGGTCGGTCAGCGTTTCGGCAAAGGCGTGGACCTTGTCCAAGAAGACCCTTCTTAGCTCGCGATCGGCTACTTGTCCCTCGGCATTCGCGCCGCCCCCGGTGAGAAAGTCGCCGAACGAGGCGCTTCCGTCTTCGCGGCTCACCGGCGCGTCGAGCGAGAGATCGGGCTCCGCGAGGCGCTGCTCCATGTCGCGGACGTCGGCCTCCGAGACCTCGAGCCGCTCCGCGAGGAGTCGGGGTTCGACCTCGAAGCCCTGTCGCTCGAGCTCGCGCTTCTCCCGGTTCAGGCGGAAGAACAACTTGCGCTGCGCGCGTGTCGTGCCAAGACGCACCAGACGGATATTGTCGAGCAGGTACTTGAGGATGTACGCGCGGATCCAGTACGCCGCGTACGAGGAAAGTTTCACGCCCTGGTAGGGGTCGTAGCGCTTTACGGCCTGAAGCAGGCCCACGTTCCCTTCCTGGATGAGATCGAGAACGTTCGTCCAGGCGCGCCGGTAATCCATCGCGATCTTCACCACAAGGCGAAGGTTTGCGAGCACGAGTTTTCGCGCCGCCTCGAGGTCCCCCTGTTCGACCAGACGGACGGCAACGCGGTGTTCCTCTTCTCGATCGAGCGGGGGGTGGCGGCGAAGCTCCGCAAAATATCGAGAGAGCGTATCCGCCCGCTCGATCCCGATGGGCGGACCCTTTACGGCCGGCAGGGCGGGCTGACTCGGCGTCAGGGGACGCTCAGGGGTCGAGGCGGTGGGCTCTTCGGAATCGCGCTGGCTCACTCGGACGGCGGTGACCTCACCGGCCAGCGTAGCAAGCGAAACGGGGAAGAGACCTGGTGGGTCTCCTCCCCGTCGCAGTCCGCGCCGTTTGCGCCGCGCTTTACTTGTGGAAGGTGCGAATGTACGCGATGACGTTCTGGATATCGGCCTCCGACAGCGTGCCGCCCCAGGGTGCCATCAGCGGGGAGCCGCCGTACGCGCCAGCTCCGTTCTTGATTACGTTGGTTAGTGCTGCGTCGCTGCCCGGCTTGCCGTCCTTCGCGGCGTCGAACTTGAACTCGCCCTTGGTGAAGTCGCGGGGATGCGGGTTCAAGGCCGCACCGACGGGGCCGTCTCCCTTCCCGCTTTCCCCGTGACATGAGGCGCAGTTGGTCGTGAAGATGACCTTGCCCTTCGCGGCATCGCCCGCCGCGTACGCTGCCGTGGCAAGGCCGACGGCAAGCAAGGCCGCGAGGGCGCCGCCCCCGACAATCCGGCTGAACCTCACACCGAAGCTCCCGTGGATGCCGCGATTCATCGACTCTTTTCTCCCTCTAGAGGCTCGGCCCGTTTGCCGGCCCGTGAAAGCGGCGCGGAGCTTAGACAGCGGTGATCCGCGCGTCAAACAAGCGGCTTTCTTTGCGAGCCGGCTTTCTGTGGCGAGCGGCCGCGCAGAGGGATCAGGCGAGGGGACCGCCCCGCCATTCGCGCAGGCACTCGAGCAAGAGCCGAACGCCCACTCCCGTCGCGCCTCGGGGCTGGTAGGGGCCAGGCTTTTCCGTGTAGGCCGTACCCGCGATATCGATGTGAACCCAGGGCGTCTCCCCGACGAAGTTCCACAGGAACGCCGCCGCGGTCAGCGCGCCGCCGTCGCGACCGCCGGTGTTTTTGAGATCGGCGACGTCGCCCCGGATGTGCTCCCGATGTTCCTCCCAGAGTGGCATGGGCCATGCGCGTTCTGCAGTCGCTTCGCCGGCGAGCCGCAGCCGCTCCACCAACCGTTCGTTGTTCCCGAAAAGGCCGCTGCACCACTTGCCGAGCGCGACGACACACGCGCCTGTCAGTGTGGCAAGATCGATCAGCGCATCGGGCGCATGCTCCGTGCGGGCGAGGTGGAGTGCGTCGGCCAGAACGAGCCGACCTTCGGCATCGGTGTTGAGCACTTCGATCGTTTTGCCCGAACCCGCCGTGACGACATCGCCGGGCCGATAGGCTGCACCGCTTGGCATGTTCTCGGCCGCGGCGATGATACCGACCACGTGGAGCGGGAGTCTTAGCAGGGCTGCAGCGCGCAGCGCACCGATCACGGCGGCCCCGCCGGACATGTCGTGCTTCATCTCGTGCATGCCGGCGCCGGGTTTGATCGAGATGCCACCCGAGTCAAAGGTGATGCCCTTGCCGATCAGGCAGATCTTCGGGATGCGCCGCCCGGAAGCCGCCCGTTTGGATCGCTGCGTCCCGGCGCGGTGCGCGTGGGGTCGATGCTCGAGCACGATCATGCGGGGGGGGTTCTGGCTGCCCTGTCCCACCGCGAGAATCGCGCCAAGCTTGCGGCGCTTTAGCTCGGCGACGTCGAGCACGTGTGACGCGAGGCCGACCTCTTTGGCCACGCGCTCGGCTTCGTGCGCGAGGACCGCGGGCGGGAGGACGTTGGCCGGCGCGTTCGAAAGATCGCGGGCGAGGTTCTGCGACTCGCCGAGCACGACGCCCGCGTCTCGCCCCGGGCGCGCCGCCCGCGCTGCGGCGGCGCCGTCGAACACGAGGGCGACGCTCGAGACGTCGGCGCGGCCGCTCTCGTTGCGGGTGTGGTAGGTGTCATAGCGGTAGCCGGCGAGGATCGCGCCTTCGCTTAGGGCTTGGCACAGGGCGTGGGGACGCAGCCTGCGCAGCCACGGAGCCACCACAGCGACCGAGCCGCCGCGACGGGCCGCGGCGGCTCCGACGGCGGCGCCGGCGGCACGGCGCAGCGCCTCCGCGTCGGCCGAGGCTTCGGGGCCAAGGCCCACAAGCAGAATGCGTTTGGGCGCGGCCCCGGGTTCCGGATAGAGCAGGAGGCTCTCGCCGCGTTTGCCCTGGAAGTCCCCGCTGGTGAGGGCAGTGGAGATCCGCCCCCCGAGGGCCCGGTCGAGCGGAGCGTGCCGGGCGGGGAGCCTCGCCTTTGCCGATTCGGTCTGGAAAAGCGGCAGAGCGAGCACGTCCACCGCCGCTCGCGCCGGATCGTAGGACTCCACGGTCACTTGCATGTGCGCTCCTCGTTTGACTTGCTTGGTTGAAGCGTTCGCGAGCCTTCCCTAAGGTTCGGCGGCGCGGGGGTTCGGCGCCTCGAAGGCGCGAGAGGGCTATGTCGTTAGTCATCGTCGGGGCGGCCGTGGGGGGACGTCTCGCGAGCGTTGACGTTCTCGACCTGATGCTTCAGGCCGGGTGGCTCGTCAAGATCGTCCTCCTCATTATGGCCACGATTTCCGTCGTCTCCTGGGCGGTCATCGCTTTCAAGTGGCGGGAGCTCCGACGCGCCGGCAAGGATAGCGACGCTTTCCTCGAGGTCTATCACGAGGGATCGCTCGATCGCGCGTACGAGGCCGCCCGCGAGCTCGCCGGGAGTCCCCTCGCCCGGATCTTCGTGGCCGGCTACGCCGAAGCGAGTCGCATCGCGAAGTACACGGGAAAACCGATGTCGCGCATGCTCGATGAGAAGCAGCTCCAGGTGCTCGAGCGCGAGATCAGCTGGACGACCTCGAGAGAGGAGATCCGGCTCGAGCGTGGGCTTTCGTTCCTCGCGACGGCTGGGAGCGCGACGCCCTTCATCGGCCTTTTCGGCACGGTGATCGGGATCATCAACGCCTTCCAGAACATCGGGATCTCCGGCTCCGCGAGCCTCGCCACTGTCGCCCCCGGCATCGCGGAGGCGCTGATCGCGACCGCCGTAGGACTGTTCGCCGCGATCCCCGCCACCATCCTCTACAACTACTTCGTGGGCGAGCTGCGTGGCGTGACGACCGCCATCGAACTGTTTGCCGCGGAGTTCGAAGGAGACCTGCGCCGGATCGCCTCCCACGAACCGGTGTCCGCAAACCCGGCGGCTCGGAAAGTAGGCCCCTAGCATGGGATCACCGCTGGCCGGCGGCCGCGGGCGGCCGCTTTCCGAGATCAACGTCACTCCGTTCGTCGACGTGATGCTGGTCTTGCTGATTATCTTCATGGTGGCCGCGCCCCTCATGCAGCAGGGCATCGACGTCGATCTGCCCGAGACCACCACCCAGCCGCTGCGCGTCAAGGATGAGCCGCTGATTCTGACGGTGAAGAAGGAGGGGAAGGTCTTTCTCGGGCGGCAGGAGATCCCGATCACCGAACTCCAAGCCAAGCTTGCCGCAATCTTCGAGGGCAAGGATTCGAAGGAAATCTATCTGCGCGCGGACAAGGAGGCGCCGTACGGCATCGTCGCCAAGGCGATGGGCGCGGCACGAAACGCCGGTGCCAACAAGATGGGAATGGTGACAGAGCCCGAGCACTAGGTCGGGCCGGGATCGAAGTCGAAACGCGCGCGGTGGGTACGAGACGAGTCTCCAAGGGGATACATGCTGGATTTGGCGGAGGAGTTCGACGCCGAACGCAGAGGCGCATTCCGGCGCGCCCTGATTCTCTCTTGTGTCGCCCACGCCGCGATGCTGGCGCTGTTCTATTTGGGTCCGTCCTCCCGATCGAGCGCACCGGCCCTTCCTGGCGTCATTACGGTAGATCTTGTCGCGGCCGCGCCCGGCGTAGCGCCCGCTGCCCCGGCGCCCCCCGCACCCAAGCCCGAGGCGCCGGCGCCCGTTCCGGTCGAGCCGCCGAAGCCGCCGCCGCCCGTATCGCAGAAGGTGGTGCTGCCGAAGGAGCCCACCCGGCTGCCCGAGAACGTGCCGCCGAAGCCGAAACCCAAGCCGCCGCCCAAGGACTATGACGCGCTCATGAAGGAGCTGCGGGCGCAGACCGGCGATGCCCGGCCTCAGCCGGTCGAGACCGCTCAAAACACACAGGTCGCCGTCGCGGGCGGAGCCAGCGGAACCGTGCGCGTGAGCCCGGAGGTCGCCGCGTGGATTCGGGATGTCAAGATCCATGTACACAAGAACTGGATCATGACCCCTGGCTTCGAGCGCCTTGAGACCACGCTCATCGTGACGCTCGACGCCGCTGGCAATGTGGTCGGCGAGCCAAAGGTCAAACAGCGCTCCGGCAACCCTTACTACGACGACAGCGTGGTGCGTGCGATCCAGAAGGCGAGTCCGCTCCCAAAACCTCCCACGCCCGGCGAATGGACGTTCGTCTTCCCCTCCGAGGAGCCCTCCTGATGTCGCGCGTGCGTGTCGCTGTCCTCGGACTGCTGTTCGTTGCGCTTTCGACTGCGGTCTTCGCGCAGGAGGAAAACCCCGCCGTCGTCATTCCGCCCCCGACAGAGGGCGGTGTCTACAAGGCCGCCGTGCAGCGTTTTTTCGACCGGGGCGCGGCGGGGGATGCGCTCGACTTGGTGCGCGCCGGGATTGGCGAAGGGCTCGAGTATTCGAGCCTCTTTAAGGTCCTCGCTCCCCAGGCCTACCTGGCGAGCGATATCAGTGCGCGCCTCGACGGCTCTCCGTCGCTCGCGTGCCCGGACTGGCGTCAGATCGGCGCCGATGCGCTGGTAGAAGGCGAGCTCTCGCAGAGCGGCAAGGAAGCGACGGTCGAGTTTCGTGTCTGGGACGTACCCCGCTGCACGAAGCTTCTGCGCAAGCGCTATACCGGGCCCTCGAGCGACCTCCCGCGCATCTCCAAACGCATTGCCGATGAGATCGTCGGCGCCTTTACGGGCAAGCCCGGAGTGTCCAGTACCGAGATCGCTTTCATCTCGAACCGCACCGGTGCCCCGGAGGTGTTCATCATGGACGCCGACGGCAGCGAGGTGCGGCAGGCCACGCACAACAAGTCGACCAACAACTTTCCGGGCTGGTCCCCCGACGGCAACACGATCGTCTATACCTCGTACCGTGAAGGGCATCGCCCTTTCCTGTATGTGCTGACACGCGGGACCCAGTCGCCGGGCCGCGCCTTCCGCAACCTCGTGCCGGGGGCGCAGCAGTTTCGCGGTGTCTTCGATCCCTCCGGGGGGAAGCTCGCCGTGGTGATCAGCGTCGAGGGGAACTCGGACATCTGGCTCGTCAATCGTGACGGGACGGGAGCTCGGCGCCTTACGAACGAACGCTCGCTCGAGGTTTCCCCGAGCTTCTCCCCCGACGGCCACCGGATGGCGTTTGTCTCCGACCGCGTGGGCTCGCCCCAGCTCTACATCATGGATCTCGACACCGGGAACGTGAGACGGCTCACCTTCAACGGCGGATACAACACCGCGCCCGCATGGTCTCCCGACGGAAAATGGATCGCCTACGAGTCGCGGGTGGGAGGGGGGTTTGATCTGTGGCTGATCGATCCTGAGGGCACGACGAATCTTCCGCTCGTCGAAAGCCCGAGGAATGATCTTTCCGCGGCGTGGTCCCCGGACAGCCGCAAGATCGCGTTCAGCTCCGATCGGCGTGGGCGTCCTAGCATCTATGTGGTCGACGCCCCGACGGGAGGCAATCTGCGCCAACTCACGCGCGAGGGCAGCAGCAACACCTCACCGGCCTGGGGGCCGTACGTGCGCGAGCTGCGTTAGTGTCCCTCGCCCTGGGGGCCAGGGGCTCGCACCAGCTGCGGGGAGAGGAGGGGGGAAGATGGAATTTGGCTCGAGGGTGATCGGGAGCCTTGCCGTTCTGTGCATCGGAGCGCTTGGGGCTGCGCTGCTCGGGGGCTGCGTCAGCGTCTCTGAGTACCGCAAGCTCGAGCGGGACGTCCGGACGCTCCAGTCGAAGCAATCCGGCCCAGGGGGGCGCGAGCAGGTCGCGGACCTCGGCGCGCGCATGGATAGCCTACAGGCGGATCTCCAGCGGCTGGAAGGCCGCCTTGAGGTCGTTGAGCACAACACCCAGGATGCGCTCAATGAGGCTCGCAAGGCGCGCCGCGACTCCAACGCCGATCCCGCAGCGCCGTCCCAAGCATCACCCCCCGCCCCTGCACCGGAGCCGCCCCCTCTGGGATCCACGGCGCGCCCTGCGAACCCTCAAGTGGCTGCGGCGGTGCCCGTCGCTCCGGCGCCTGCGCGTCCGGGACCCGCTCCAACGCCGCCAGATGACGGGGCGTCGAAAAAGGGTGCGAGCGCGGAGGAGGTGCAAGCCTACCGCGCCGCCTTCGCCGCCTGGCAGCGCAACGATACCGATGCCTGTATTGACCAGTTCCGTCAGTTCCTGCAAGCTCACCCGACTTCGATCTACGCCGACGACAGCGCGTACTGGATGGCCGACTGCTACTTCAAGAAGGGCGACTACAAGACAGCGGTACTGCGATTTGATGACGTGGTGGCGCGCTACCCGAAGGGCAACAAGGCTGCGGATGCGCTGTACCGGCATGGGGAGTCGCTGGTGCGCCTCGGCCCGGGCTATTCCAAGGCGGCGCTTCGGGCGTTCGAGCGCGTGATCGAGGAGTATCCGGACTCGCCCCGCGCCGCCGAGGCGAAAAAACAGATCGAAGCCCTCGGTGGAACGCCTCCGGCGACCACAGGCTCCGCGGCGGGAGCGACGAAGCCAGCGGGAAGTACGGGCAGCGGCCATTAGAGGCAAGGGAGAAGGTGCGGGCTTGAAGAAGCGCGATCTGCAGCGATTTCAGAAGATGCTCCTCCTCCAGAAGGAGCAGTTGCTGGGGAATGCTCGCAAGGCGCTCTCCGGAGACATCCATCTCGATCCTGACGACTTTCCGGACGAGATCGACACGGCGTCTTCCGAGATCGGGCTCTCCTTCATCGGACGTCTGCGCGAGCGCGAGCGGGGACTGCTCAACAAGATCAATGCTGCGCTCGAGAAGATTGAGCAGGGCGTCTATGGCGAGTGCGAGAACTGCGGCGAGGAGATCGGCCTAAAGCGCCTCGAAGCGCGCCCGGTCGCCGAGCTGTGCATCGACTGCAAGGCAGAGCAAGAGAAGCTCGAACGCCGCATGGGCTAAGCGTGGCGAGCGCGCAGGACCTCGTGCTCGGGGTGGAGAGCTCCTGCGATGAAATGGCGGCCGCCGTGGTCCGCGGTGGACGCACGATCCTCTCCAATGTGATCCACGGCCAGGCAGACCTGCATGCTCCCTACGGTGGGGTCGTGCCCGAGCTGGCTTCGCGCGATCACGTAAGAGCGATCTCGCGGGTCGTCCAAGAGGCCCTAACGCAAGCGAGTGTCAGAACGGAAGACCTCGCGGGGATCGCGGTCACCGTGGGTCCGGGTCTCATCGGCTCACTCCTCGTCGGGCTCTCCTTTGCCAAGGCCTTGGCCTACCGGTTCCGGCTGCCGCTCGTAGGCGTTCACCACCTCTCCGGACACCTGGCCTCGATTGCGCTCGGCAGCGAAACCGTGACCGCGCCCCATCTTGGCCTCGTGGTGTCGGGGGGGCACACCGCCCTTTACCGGCTCGAGGCCTCCGGCAAGAGCGTGCTTCTCGGTGAAACCCGCGACGACGCGGTAGGCGAGTGCTTCGACAAGGTCGCGAAGCTGCTTGGCCTCCCCTATCCCGGCGGGCCGTCCGTCTCCGCTGCCGCGAGCGGCGGCAACCCAGGTGCCCTTTCATTCCCGCGGCCTCTCGAGGGTGCGGCGGGCCTCGATTTTTCGTACAGCGGCCTCAAAACCGCAGTGGCGCTCGAGGTAAAGCGGCGCAGTCCCCTAAGCGAGGTCGATCGCGCCGACCTCGCGGCGTCATTTGAAGCCGCGGCGACCGACGTCCTGATCGCGCGGACGCGCCGCGCGGTTCGGCAAGAAGATCTTGGAACCGTGGTCGTGGTGGGCGGTGTGGCCGCCAACCGCAGGCTTCGCGAGGGGATGGTGCATGCGGCCCGCGAGGACGGCTTTCGCGCCATCTTCCCCCCGCCCGCGCTCTGCACGGACAACGCTGCCATGATCGCGGCAGCGGGCTGGCAGCGCCTCGGCCGCGGGGAGCGGGACGATTTGCGTCTTAACGCCTTTTCTCGTTCACCCCTTGCGCCGGCCCGCGCGCTCCGCGCGCCGGCGTGAGTGCCGGGGAGATCCGGGCCTTCCTGTCGCGGCATGGCCTGCTCGCCCGCCGCGACCTTGGGCAGAGCTTCCTCGTCGACGAAGGCGTCGCCGCTCGCCTCGTCGCGTTTGCCGGCGTGGAAGCCCAGGATCTGGTCATCGAAATCGGAACGGGGCTTGGCATCCTGACGCGCGCGCTTGCCACGCGCGCAAAGCGCGTGCTCACGATCGAGGTGGATGCGGGCCTTGTGCGGGCGCTCCGGAGCGAGCAGCTCCTTCCGCAAAATGTGGAGCTCGTCCACGCCGATGCCCTCGAGATCGACCTCGCAGGGCTCGCCCGGGGCGCCAGCGACCCCACGCGGGTCGTGGCAAACCTGCCGTATGCCGTGGCCTCCCCTCTGCTGCGCCGCCTCCTCGACCTGCGGGGTGAGCTTGTCGACTGGTCTGTGCTGCTCCAGCGGGAGGTGGCCGAGCGACTCCTAGCAAGGCCCGCGACACGCGAATACGGGTCTCTTTCCGTGCTGCACCAGCTTTGCGTGACCGCGACCCGCGGGCCGGATCTGCCTCCTCGCTGCTTTTTCCCGGCTCCCCGGGTGATCTCACGCTTCGTGAGGCTCGTCCCGCTCAAGGAGCCGATCCTCGCCCCCGCAGAGCTCTGCCAAGTGGAGCGGCTCACGCGCGCCGCCTTCGGCCAGCGCCGCAAGACGCTCGTGAATGCGCTCCGGGGTGGACTTGTGCCGCCGCCTTCGACGAAGACGCTGCTCGGTGTCTTGGCTGGCCTCGGGATCGACGCGCAGACGCGGGCGGAAAGGCTCGCACCGGAGTGTTTCGTGGCCCTGGCCCGTACGCTGCGCAAAAGACCCGCAGCCGCTGCGACCGCTGGACCTGCCTCAGCGTGAAGGAGCCGGACGATCTTCTTGGCCGCCTGCTTGCGCTTGCTCGTTTGGCAGGGATCGAAGTGCGCGAGACAAAGGGCGCAGGCGAAGGGGAGTCGGGACCCCACAGCGCAAGTTGCCGCCTGCGCGGGCGGCTTTGGGTGGTCCTCGTTGCGAGCGATCCACTCGAGGAGCGGATTCGCGCGGTGGCCGACGCGCTGGATCAGGCGGACCCTGGTTGGCTCGAGACGCATTACTTGCCGCCTGCTTTGCGCACCCGCCTCGAGGCTCGCCCGGGGCGGCCGCGGGGCTAGCGCGGCGCGCGCCTTGACACCCGCTTGGGCTCGGCCGTATCGTTTTGGAAGCGAGCGAGGGGAATCGCAAGGTGCGATCCCTATCGAAAGTCAGTCCATCCCCGGGCCCGAGCGCCCGGCAGGCAAAGACGTCGCCTGACATCGCCCGAAACACGCTCGGATCCGCAGCGCGGACCGAGACGGGGGCGGATCAGTGCAGATCGCCGGCGTGTCCTGCGCCGCGGCGATCGGCTGCGCCTCCGGAGGTCTTCCGGTAGGCGCGTTTTTGTTTCCGGACATCGGACTTCGGGCGGTTGGAGGCGCCCCATGTCCACCCCCCCGCGCAGCGAGACGCGAAAAAGCGCAACCGCCGAATCGCTCCGGGAGCACCGCACGACGATTCGCTCCCTCGGCGCGCGCAAGCGTCGTGGTGAGCGCTTCACGATGCTCACCGCCTACGACTACCCGTTCGCCCGCATCTTCGACGAAGTGGGAATCGATGTCCTGCTCGTCGGAGACTCCCTCGGCAACGTGGTGCAGGGCCTCGACAACACGCTTCCCGTGACGCTGGACGAGGTGGTCTATCACACGCGCATGGTCGCGCGTGCGGCGCGCTGCGCCCTTGTGGTGAGCGACATGCCTTTCGGCTCCTACCAGGTCTGCGCCGAAGACGCCGTGCGCAGTGCGTTGCGCCTTGTGAAAGAGGGCGGAGCGCACGCGGTAAAACTCGAGGGCGGCGTCAGCGTGGCGGGTTCGATTCGTCGCATCGTGGGTGCCGAAATTCCGGTGATGGGCCATGTGGGGCTCACGCCGCAAGCCATTCACCGCATGGGCGGCTACCGGGTCCAGGGCCGTGGCGAGGCCGAGCGTTCGCGCGTCCTTGACGATGCAGACGCCGCCGAAGACGCGGGTGCCTTTGCGGTGGTGCTCGAGGGCATGCCGGCGGAGCTTGCCTGCGAAATCACGCAGCGCCTCGGGATTCCCACGATCGGCATCGGCGCCGGCGTGGGCTGCGATGGCCAAGTTCTCGTGATGCACGACCTGCTCGGACTCTCCGATGGCTTTGCGCCGAGCTTTGTCAAGCAGTACGCGAGCCTCGGACCCCTGGTCGCGCAAGCGGCGCGAAGCTTCGCGGACGATGTCGCCAACGCGAAGTTCCCGGGTCCCGAGCACAGCTACCGCTCATGACAGGGGAGAACGGAAAGGGCGCCGCGGCGACGAAGGCGCCGCGCATCGTGCGCACGGTGGCCGAGCTGCAACGTTTGGCGGACGCCGAACGCGCAGCGCGAAGGCGGATTGCGCTTGTCCCTACCATGGGGGCGCTTCACGCCGGGCACCTTGCCCTTGTCCGCGCGGCACGCGCGCGTGCAGATCGGGTGTGGGTCTCGATCTTCGTCAATCCCACACAGTTTGGTCCGCACGAGGACTTCTCGCGCTATCCGCGGCCCTTCGACCAAGACGTTGCCCTGTGTGGCGAGGCGGGGGTGGACGTCGTGTTCGCACCGAGCGCGGAAGAGATGTACCCGCCCGGCGCGCAGACGACGGTCGAGGTGAGCGAGCTTGCCAAGCCGCTCTGTGGCGCCTCGCGCCCCGGGCATTTCCGGGGTGTCGCGACGGTCGTGACCAAGCTGCTGGCCGCAGCGAAGCCGCATGTCGCGGTCTTCGGTGAGAAGGACTTCCAGCAGCTCGCGCTGGTTCGGCGGCTCGTGCGAGACCTCTTGCTCGACGTCGAGATCGTGGGCGTGGAGACAGCCCGCGCGCGCGACGGCCTCGCGCTCTCGAGCCGAAACACACGGCTCGCGCCTGAAGTCCGACAGGATGCGCTTTCGCTCGTGCGCGCCCTCGAGGCTGCGGAACTCGCCGTGGCGGGGGGGGAGGATTCGGCCGATGAGCTGCTGCGCATCGTGCGCTGCGTATTCCTGCAAGCCAAGAGTGCCGAGCTCGACTACGCCGAACTGCGCGACCCAAGGACGCTCGAAGCGGCGCCGCCGCGCCTTTGCACGCCGACGCTGCTCGCCCTCGCCGCCCGCTTCCCCGCCGCGGGAGGCGAGCCAAACGCGAGGGTGCGTCTCATCGACAACCGTGTGCTTCATCCGAAGCCTGGACCGGAGGAACGGCCGTGACCCGAACCATGCTCAAGTCGAAGATCCACCGCGCCACCGTGACCGAGGCCAATCTCGAGTATGAAGGCAGTGTGACGGTGGACGAGGATCTACTGCGCGCGGCCGACATCCTGCCCTACGAGCAGGTCGACCTCTACGATTGCACGAACGGAAACCGGCTCCACACCTACGCCATTCCCGGCGAGCCGGGGTCGGGTGAGATCTGCGTGAATGGTGCGGCCGCCCATCTCATTAAGCCGCACGACGTCGTCATCATCGCCAGCTACGTCCAGGTGGGAGATCGCGAAGCCCACGGTTGGCAGGCGAAGCGGGTCTTTGTGGACGGGCACAATCGCATCCGGGAGTAGGCGCGGGACGCTACGATCCCCGCCATGGCCAAGGTGGCAGAGAAGGCGGGGCGCAAGCTCATTGCGAGCAACCGCAAAGCCAGATTTCTGTACGAGATTCTCGACAGCTTTGAGGCCGGGATCGCGTTGCACGGTCCCGAGGTAAAGTCGTTGCGGGCCGGGCGCGCGAACCTCGCCGATTCCTACGCACACGTGCGGCGTGGCGAGATCTTCCTGGTAAACGCCCACATTAGCCCCTACGAAGAGGCGGGCCGGGAAAACAAGGATCCACGCCGCGAGCGCAAGCTCCTGCTCCATCGCAGCGAGATCGGTCGCCTCTCCGGCGAGCTGGCCGAGCGGGGACTGACGCTCATTCCGCTCTCGCTCTACTTCAAGGACGGCCGCGCGAAAGTTGAGCTCGCCCTGGCGCGTGGCAAGAAACTCTACGACAAGCGTGACGCGATCAGGCGTCGGGAAGAAGACCGTGAGGTCCAGCGGGCGATCCGCAGCCGGGGGCGTGGGGGTACTTGAGGCAGGAAGGGGAGCGAGCCTGGCACCGGTACGCGAGCTTCAGCGCGCCGCTGCGGCTTACCCTTGCTGCCCTTGTCGCCACCGCGTGCGCCCCCGCGCAGCCTGGCTCTCCGTCTGCCCCCCTCGCCGCTTCGCCTGAGCGCGGCGCGTACGTTGCATTCCGCTCGGAGCATCCCGGGCTTCCCGAGCCGAACTACCTGCCGTTCATGCTCCACCGGTTTTCCGGCCTCGACGCGGGGGGCGATGTGCTCGCCTTCTGTCGCTGGTCGCAAGAACGGCTCCCCCTTGCGGTGTCGATCGAGGAGCCGAGGATCCCGAAGGCCCTCGAGGACGAGTTCGCTCCGAAACCCGCGGGGCTCTACGTGCACGCTGTCGAGCGCGCGCTCGCGGCGTGGGAGGCGGCCCTTGGCGGACTGGTGACGTTCCGGCGCACCGGACCGGGCGAGACCGCGACCCTGCGCATCCGGCTGCTTGGAGAGATGGCCCCGACACCGGAGCCGGATGTCGCCGTGCTCGGGACGACGCCCCTTGGTGGCGCCTGCCGGGCGCACGGCTTTGATCCCACGGGCAAGCGCCTGCTTGTCCAGTACAGCGTGCAGGAGGTGCGGCTTTACGTCGCGGACAGCTTCGGCCTCCTTACGGAGGACCAGGTCGAGCGCGTTGCGCTCCACGAACTCGGGCACGCGCTCGGGATGCGCGGCCACAGCCCGATTCCCGCCGACCTCATGTACGAGGTGGCGCGCGACGGAAGTCTCGCGGCGGCCCTGACTCCCGAGGACGTTCGCTCCTTCGTGGCGCTCTACCAGATTCCCAATGGGACGGTATTCGGACGTAGCCGTCCGGTGGAAGCCGCGGTGCCGGTACCCGCGGGCCCGCCCGCCGGTGCCCCGCGCCTGACTGCGGAGCCGAGGCAGGATCTGCGCCACGGGTTTGCGCTCCGCCTGCCTGAGGGCTGGATGCAGATGGAAACGCCGTACGGCGTCATCGCGATCGATGGTCTTACCTGGGACTACGACGCATCCCTCCAGGTGATCGCTCGCGGTTATCCCACCGCGGAGGCGTACCTCGCTCGCAACCAGGACGCCCACGTGGGCCGGGGCGTCCTGCGCGCGAGACGCGAGCGCGCGTTCGGCCAAAGACGGGCGGTGCAGCTGATTGTCGAGGGCCGCATCGGGGAGACCGTAGAGGAGGTGACCGTCATCGAGGCTCCGGGAGGCCGCGTCCTTGTCGTGATCGCCGACTGCCCGGCAGACCTCTATCCGGCGTATGCCCCGTGGTTCGAAGCGGTCCTGCGGTCCATCGAGCTCCGCGCGCCGGCGGCACGGGAGGGCGCTTGACGGACCGCGCGAGTTCAGCGAGAACACTGCGGAGACTTGCGTCTTTGGGGGGGGATCTTGTCGCGACTCTTCACCTACCTGATGCTGGCGGCTTTGGCCTTCGGAATCGCTCTCCTGCTCGCCGGCGACCTCGGCGGCGAGGTGGTCAAGCTCACAACGTTCGATGAAATCCGCACCCCCTTCACAACGAAGATTTGGATCGTGGATCAGGGGAACGCGCTTTGGATACGCGCCGGCTCTTCCAGAGCGGAGTGGTTCCAGCGCTTGTCTCAGCGGTCGGGGGTCGAGCTTGAGCGCAACGGGCGCGTGACGCGCTATCGAGCGGTACCGGTCAAGGAGGCGACCCCCGGCGTGAACACGCTCATGGCCGCCAAATACGGCTGGGCAGACTGGCTCATCGGCCTCGTTCGGAGCCGTGACAACGCCGTGGCCGTGCGACTCGACCCTGCGAGCTGAAGGCGCCGAGGTTCCCTGCGTCCGACACGAAGGGCGCCCCCGGGATCCGGTGCCTCGTATCGTCTTTTGGGCGATCGCGACCCTCGTTCTATTCCTGCAGCTCGGAGATCGTGCGCTCTGGGGCTCGGAGAGCCGCTGGGCGGAGATCTCGCGAAACATGCTGCTCACCCGGGATCTCTTCCATCCCATCATCAACGACGCCGTCTACTTCGATAAGCCCCTGCTTTCGTACTGGCTCGTCCTTCTCGCCTCCATCGCAACCGGGGGAGTGGGGGAGCTCGCGACCCGCGTTCCGAGCGCACTCGCGGGGCTCGTCGCACTGTGGGCGACGCGTTCCCTCGGGCGCAGACTGTGGACGGAGGGCGTTGCCCAGGGCGCGGGCTGGATCCTCCTGACCTCCTTCGGATTCGTCTCTTGGTCGAGGATCGCTGCTGCCGACATGCAAAATCTTGCCGCGGTGATCCTCGCGGTGGCGTGGTTCTTCGCCCACGAGCGTTCTCCGGGGCTCAGGGCCTATCTCGTCTTCTATCTGATCTGTGTCGTCGGAGCGCAAATGAAGGGGCTTGCGGCGGTCGTCGTGCCGCTTCTCGCACTCCTGCCCTGGCTGCTCCGCGAACGCCGCTGGCGGGCTCACGTGCGAGTCTCGCACCTCGCCGCGGCTCTCTTTTGCGGCGTGCTCTACTACGCACCCTTTTACTGGGCGGGACACGAGGCGCTGCCCCAAGGCTACGTGCCCCAGGCGAGCGGCCTTGGCGGTCTTGACCTCGTATGGCGGGAGAACATCACTCGCTTCTTTCATCCCTTTGACCACGTCGAGCCCTTCTATCTCTATCTTTACGAACTGCCCCGGGTCCTCCTGCCCTGGTCTCCGCTCTTCATCGCCGCAGCGATCGTCGGGTTCGCGTCCTTGCACCGCCTCGACCCGCATACCCGCTGGCTTCTTGAGGCGATCGCGATCATCTTTTTGTTCTTCTCCGCTTCGGGTTCCCGGCGCTGGTACTACATCCTTCCCCTTGCACCGTTCTGTGCGCTTCATATGTCGGTGTTCCTGGCTTTGCCGGGTTGGGAGAAGACTAAGCGCGTCTGCCTTGGGCTCATCGGTGCTGCGCTCCTTACGGTCGGCCTGGTCTATCTCGCAAGCCCGCTGCTTTGGCCGCTTGCCCTGCGCTGGAGCTTTGTGCCGACCCAGGCACTGCGCATCGCGACACCTTCCATTGGCGTGATTGTCCTTGCGATCTTTGCCGTCTCACAGGTCTGGCCTGAGTTTCTCGCACGATATACAGGGATGGATCGTCCGTTGGCGGGGCTTGCCGTTTGCGCGGCAGTTCTCCTCAGCGGGGCGTTTGGTGTTCAGCAGCCGAGCGTAGAGACTCTGCGCACGACGAAGCCGTTCGCCCTCCGTCTGCGGGAGCTGGTACGCAGTCCCGAGGAGATCGTCTTCTTCGAGGAGGCCCCGACCGACGTCATCTTCTATCTCAATCAGCCAAGACCTGTCTCCGTGGTGCGTGGCAAAGAGGCGCTCCAGAGAGTGCTCGAAGGTGACAGCGTGCCCCGTCTGATCGTCACCACCCAAAGCTCGCTTGCCGAACTCCGAGGGGTCTTACCGGATGACGCACTCCAGGCACCCGTCGCCGCAGAGGAGGTCACCCCCTGGGAGGAGGCTCTGCCTTGGCAGAAAGGACGACGGACGAAAAAGCTCGTCGCGCTGCGCTGCGCGTCGCTGGAGCAGTAGCGGTCCGCGGCTTGCCAGCCGTGCCTCCGGGCCATACCTTAAGACTCGTTTGGGGGCGATCGGTTTCGACGGGTGGTCGAAGACGAGCGCTGCGTGCCGACGTTGTCACATTCGTCGTTAAACAGGTGGCGCTGTTGGTAGCCAATAACTGCCGACGCTAACTACGCTCTCGCTGCCTAGCTGAAACTAGAGTAGCGACGCCCGTCCGTGACGCCTTCTAGCGGGTCGCGGGTGTCATCAGAAGGCTGGTCCTCGGAACGCCGCACCGTCGTCATCGAGGACGAGAACCATACGGGGCTGGGCCTGGTGACTCCTGATCTCGAGACAAATCAGGTCGACTACGATCGAGAACTACGCACGTAGACGCGCTAGTTGGAAGCCATTCGGACGCGGGTTCGATTCCCGCCGCCTCCACCCTAACTGCCTACTATCATTAGGCTTTTCGACTCGCAAATTGGTCGGAGCTACGTCGGAGCCACGCGGCAGTCGGATCGCCTCCACGAGCGCCTGGTCGGCGAGCCGCGCGTAACGGCGCGTGGAGCGTGCATCCCGGTGGCCTAGAAGCACCTGAATCGTGCGCTCATGCACCCCGCGGCGCAGCAGGTCCGTCGCCATAGAGTGTTTCGTTCCCTCATAGAGCTTCGCTCGCTCGCCTACGGCTGCGCAGGCTGAGTGCCAGTCGCGGCGTAGGCTGGTCGCGTTCCACCCACCCGCCGGTCGGCGCCCGTGGCCGAAGTACGGCAACGCGAAAAGCGGGGCGCCCTCGAGCCGCGCCTCGCGAGGAACATGCGCAGCGATCCACTCCGCGAGCGCGTCGGGTACGGGGAGCCGCTTCGCCTCTCCGTTCTTTGTTTTCCGCACCGTCAGCCATCCGGGATCGCCCGGCTGATAGTCCGCGACCCGCAGCCTAATTGCCTCCGATGGACGCAACCCGAGGAGTGCGAGTGCGAGGAAGATTCCGCGACGAGGGAGCGGGACGGCCTCGAGTACGCGGCCCTGCGCCTCCACCGACAGAAGCCGCGGAGCGTACTCTGCATACCTCGGCCAGGGGAAGGGCGGTACCACTCCAATCTCGCCAGAGAGGCGCAGCCATCCGAGGAAGCTATGAAGCGATGCCATGACGTTGTGGCGCGTCTTCGCCGAGAGCTTCCGTCTCGCGAGCCATCGGCCCCACTCCTCGAGGCCCGCGTAAGTGATCTCGTGGACGCTGCGCCGTCCCCAATACTCTTCGACGTGTCCACCCTTCTTGCACCACCGCTCGAGCTCGTCGAGGTATTCGCGGCTCCGCTCGCCCGACCGCTCGAGGTCCCGCATGCGCTCGAGCCAAAGCCCGAGCCACCGGCCGATGCCGTGGGCCTCCGATGACGTCGGGAGCCATCGATCGACGGCCTGGCGCTTAGGCACACCCTCAGAGACCGCGGTCCGAATGGCCTTCAGGACGTACTCGGCGTCCTCTTCGCTCTCGAACCGCGTGCCACGGGCACTGTAGATGCGCCCGAAGCGGCCGAGCCGGATGAACCAGCGGCCATCCTTCCGGCGCGCGAGCTGGCCGAAGTCTCTCCCCACGCGCCAGTCGATACCACGAGGCGAAGCCCACCCGATAGCAGAATCGTGGGTGGGGCCTCCTCTCAAGCGCTGCCCCCTGTCTCGTGCCGGAAGACGACGGCGCGGCCGTCTGTGCCGAGAATCGCCACGAGGCGCCCCGCATAGACAGCCTCGAGAATGCGGCGGCGGTCTAGTAGGTCGAGCTCGAGCGCGGTGGCGCCGTCGAGTCCCCACACCGGAGGCCGAGTGCCGGCGCGGGCGTATCCCTCCCGTGCGCGCACCTTGCAGGTTCGCCAGTCCTCGTCGAGCTCATCGATAGGTGCCCGTGGCTTCGCCTTGACGAGCTCGCGCAGCTCGTCTCGGTGCACTCGGACGGCGGCGCGAAGCTCCTCAGTAAGAACGGAGGCAGGATCTACGCCCAGCCGACCATCCTCGAGCACGCGAATGCGCACGCCGCGGGCCTCGAGTGCGCGTAGGAGCTCCTGCGGTCGCATCTAGAAGATTTCCTCCGATCCGATCGCGCCCTCTGCGTCCACCACTTCTCCAGAGGGGGTTTGATTCGTCACAACGTCACGTCCGGCACCGTTGCGCGGTGTCATGCTGGCGTCCGGCTTCGTGATGCCGTTCCCGTCGGCCAACGCGGAGCCCTGGGGCCCTGAGCTGGCGTCTGCCTCGTCGGAATTGTGACGATGTGACGTTTCTAGGCCCTTCTCAGAGGAAGGCGGGAGATAGCGGTCCCAAGCGTCTTTGAATTGCTCGCGCTTGTAGCCCTTCTTGTTCTCCGCGCCGATTCGCACGGTGCCACCCGGCCGGATGCCGAAGGGTCTGAGCACGCGAGCTAGGCTGTGTGGGGAAAGTCCCTTCCCTTTGTTCCATTCACCCCATGGAGCGTCATCTCGTTCCTTGAGGGCCGCCACGAGCTGCTCGGTAAAGATCGTTTCACCGTCCTGCGAGTCGAAGACAACGCGCACATGGAGCAGTAGGAGTTCCCCAAAACTGGCCTCGTCCTGTTGCCCGTCTGCGTGGAGCACGGTTGCGGCATTGCGCGCGCGCTCCGGCCAAGTTCCACCCGCCGCGTCCGCGATGGCGAGCAAGGGCTCCCAGCAATCGGCGGCCCGATCGCCCAGGATCTCCGGTGCGCCGGGGTAGGAGTCGGCCAGGTCGGCCGAGGCTGCCCAGGCCACGAGGCCCTCGTAGATCGGGGCGGCCTCTGCCTTCGCGATGCGGTAGCGGAAACGAGCTACGGACTCCTGCCGGGCTCGCCTCGCAAGCCGAATCGGGATTGATCGGTCCGCGATCGTGTCCGGCAGGTCGCCGATGCCTGCGAGCGCCTTCGGACAGTAAACCTCGAAGTGTTCCACTCGCATGTTGGAGCCGTCACCCACGCAGCGAGCCACCTTCGCCCCCTTCCGATGGCCTGCGTTGAGAAGAGCGCGGAGCCCCTCGTGTTCCTTGGCCTTCGGGCCGTAGATCGCATCTACTTCGTCAAACAGGAGCGTTGGTGCGTCCTGCTCGATCTTGCGATAGAGCACGGCTTCGGATGGCATGACGACCCGCCAAGCCCCGGCCACGACGAGCTCTGCCGCATCTAGGAGCCGCGTCTTGCCTGATCGTTTCTCCGCCGAGCTGATCCAGAGGTAGGGTGTCGTCTCTACCTGCTGGGCGATGTGGGTATGAGCGATCCACAGCGCGACCGCGATCGCCTGCTCCGGTTTTGTAAACACCACGTAACGCCGAAGGAAGGCGAGCACGTCTTCGAGTAGCGGCGCGAGTAGAGGGGCAGGGCGGGTTGGCTTCGTCTCTGCTGCCCCGTTAGAGCGCGATTTTGGAATAGGCTGCGCGTCGGCCAGGGCGCGGAGCTCGTCGGCGGTATGGCCTGCTAGGTAGTCATCTAGTCCGACCTTGGAGCCGTCTTCACCATCTGGCAGGTAGACGAGATGAACGCGCGCGCCGCGCTGCTCGAGAAAGGCGCGAAGGCGGTCGCGCGCTCCCTTAACCTCTGGTTTTGTCATTGCGTCCGAGTCGTAACAAATGAAGACGTGGCGACCATTTAGGGCGATGGAGTCCCAACACGCGAGCGCGACCTTGCCACCTTCCGCGTTGGTTCCACGCCAGCAATCGACGCCGAGAAGAGCGACACAGCATAGGCCTGCGCTTACGGCGGCATCCGCCTTGCGGATGCCCTCGGTGATCCAAAGTGGAACGGTCGGGTCAGCAAGCTTTCCGCGGATGGCAGGCGGCACATCGACCACCATGCGCGTTCCGCCCGGCGTCTCGTATTTGATCGCCTTGCCCTTCTTAGTGACGCGCGGGCAGTCGGGGCGAATCTGGTAGAACGCGGTCTTTCCTGTCACGTCGTAGACCGGAATCGCGAGTGCAGGCGAGAGCGCTTGATAAGGCCGAAAGCCACGCGCCTCGAGCTCACCGCGCGTCGTCGCAGTCCAGTAGCCGCGCGCGGCGGCCACGTTCTCGGCGATCGCGCTCTTAGCAATCAGCTCCGCGTGATGGGGAAGCAAGCTCATCGTTTCGGCACCCGAATTAGGCTGCCGATTCCAGCTTCGTGGAGATCGCGAAACGTGAGCCTTGCCCGCTCCCTTGTATCGGGCACCGCGATTTCGGCCAAGACGAGCGCGGCGAGGTGCTCCGGGGTTTGCCCACGATCAAGCGCCTGCGTCCGAAACCTTCTCATGAGACGCGGCGGGAGCCACACGTGCAGGCAGGAGGGCACCAGCGACCATAGGTCGCCGTCGGGGCTTGCGTCTGACTCGCGATGGGGGCAGTTTGTTTCCATAGTCTGCGTCCTCGCGAAGCGCTGCCAGGCCGGGCAAGCTGGGTGGCGCTTCGCATTTGTGGCTAGGTCTGATCGGGTTGGGTGGTGCTCGCCACGCACGGGACGCCCTCGATTCGGGCGAGTTCCAGTCTCCGCGTAGCCGCAATGCCTCTGCGGACGGCTTCGACGAGCTCCGGATCGGCGCTGCGGCCTAGCAGGCGCGGGCCGCCATGCTCCGGGCCATCGGGCCATTCGACCAATGAGACCTCGAGAGTTCGCACGGGTGAGCCTCCTTGGGAGACGTTCACCCTGTACGCACGGCGAGGCCAAAAACCTTTACAAGGGGCCGGCCCTAGCGGACCGCGGTCAGCCGTCGAGCTTTCTTAATCTTGCGCTTGAGGCGGTGCTTTAGGGCATAGACGGTGCCGGGCTTGATCCCGAGTCGTTTGGCTGTATCAACACCGCGCTCCTCGCTCCTGATCGCACTCAGGATCTCGAGTTCTCGCGGCGAGAGTCGTGCATCCGCAGCGAGGAGGTGCAAAATCTCCATTGCTTCGTCGCTCTCAGCGCGGGTGTGGAGCGCTACGGGTTGCGTGGGCAGCTCGCCGCCGGCGTTGAGCGGCTTGATTTTTCGCGTGCGGCCCCATCTACGGCGGAAATCCTTAGCGTCTCGGGAGGCGCCTCTTACGGCGGCGCGAACCCAGCGGTAGAACTGTTCAGGTGTTCCAGACTGCTCCTTCACTTGCCATCTCGGTTCAGGACCATGCCTTGGCGTACGCGTCAGCACCTTATAGAAAGCGGTCACGGCCTCTGCCGTCGGATCGGAGATTCCGAAGGAGCGCAAGCTTTCTACTATTGCGTGTCCACTCGGATCTCCGAGACGCTCACCCCAATCTGCCGCTCGAAAACGGGAACGAAGCCGGTTCCACACCGCCGAGGTGAGTCCGTACAACTCGGCAACCTCGTGCCCGAGTGCCTCAAGCTCGCCGACCGGTGGTGCGCGCTTGAGAAGCATCCTCGCTGCTCGATCAAACCGCTCGACGTCTCGGACGACTCGGCCCCAATCGTCGAGAAGCTCGAGGAACCGAGGAACATCGACCTTGAGCCGGCGATCATCTACGAGCTCTGCCGCGCGTTGTTCGAGTCTGGAAAGGCGCTGCAAGGTCTCCGAGAGACGGTCGCGTAGCATCCGCCAGGCGTCTGCCGGGGAAGAAGAATGCGGTTTCGAGGGGTTCACGCTGCGCGTCTCTCCTCTGGACGCTCCTGGCTATCCCGTTAGCACCCTAGCGCTCTCCGTGGGTTAGAGTCGCTGCCTTCTCTCTCTCATGCTTCGCTGCCTCCGCCTCCAAGTCCTGCTTCGCCCGTTTGTAAAGGGCCCCCCACCCGCCGAGCACTACCAGCCCCGCAACCAATGCCAAGAACCCCAAGGCTAGCTGGCCCAGTGGATCGAGCTGGGGCGGTGAGTACCAATCGCTGACTGAGCAATGGCTGTTCGGGTCGCTTAGACAGTGGGAAAGAGCTAGGGCCCAGCGGGGCTGCTCCGCACCGGACACTTGCCGCCCCACATACACGCAGGCGAACAGAACCGCGGCGCCGATCCCTGCAAGTAGCGAATAGGTCAGTAGTTGCGTAGCCACCGCCCACGATGCGATGAGCGCCGCCTGCAGTCGCAGGCGCACTCTGTAAAGAGTGTCACTTATTTGTGTTACTCCTTGACTTAAAAATTGCGTGGGTAGTACCCCGGCCTGGACGGGGGAGATCCTATTGCAGGGGGCGTAGGGGTCGGCCCAGGGAATCCGATGGCGCCTCGATACTCCTCGAGGAACTTTCCGGCCATCACGCGGCTCCCTGGCGCGCATCGATGACCTTCCCGGCCATCACGCGCCCACTGCCTGGTGCACCGGACGCAGCCGCGCTCTTCTGCTCCTCACGAAGCCTGACGGCCGCGCGGCCGAGCGCAGTCGCGAGTGCCGGGAGGGACCGCTCGCTTTCCTCGTAACCGCTGAGTTCGAGCCGCGCGTGCGGGTGTCCATCGATGATGGAAGCGGAGAACTCCCGCACTAGCCGGGCCAGCTCCTCCACGCCCTCTTCATGTAGGGCGTCGTCGAATCGAGACGGTTGCCCTGTCTCGAGCACACGGGCGAGTCCTATGGCGATGTTGGCGAGGTCGCTGAACATGTCGCTTGACACATGAATGCCACAGTGCGCCAGGTCGGCGAGCGCCCAGAACCACACAGCGAGCTCGTCTTCCAGGTAGCGTGCCACGTCGGCCCTTGACCGAAGAGGCTTCGCCGGCGGCGGTATGATGCATAGATCGGGGTCGGGACCGGATTCCTCTTCCCGCCTCGCGCCGTTCTTCTTCTTCGCGTGCTTCTTGGCCATCACGCCACCTCCGCCGGCTTGTAGCCGTGGTTCTCGAGCTCCTTGAGCCGGCGCATAAGCTCGGCGCCAAGTTGCTTAAGGGCGCTCTCGTCGGCTGGCGAGCGGCCCTCCATCGGAGCGAGCGTGGTGATCTGTGTCAGCTCTCGAACGGTCTCGAAGAGTTCGAGATTGTAAGGTCCGCCCAGATCGCGCGTGACGCGGAAGCTTTTCTGCTCGGCGATGGCGTCGATGCAAGCGCCCACAAGGCAGTCGAGGTCTTGAGCGAGTATGTCGAAGGCAGCGCGCGCATATCCGTCATCCTGGGGAAAGCCCGCTCCTACCGTTTGCGCGTAGCTCGACCTCCACTCGCGTAGCCACTCAAGCGCCTCGCTCGGGCCCAGCTCCTTCGCGGGCGGAGGAATCAAGCGAAGTCTCACGGTCTCCATCGTTCTCCCTCGGGAGCGGGCGTCATGGCCGGCGGCGGGCCACGTGACGGAGCAGGAGGTCTCGAGCGAACTCAGCGACGGACCTTCCGTCGGTGATTCGTTCGATGGCCTCAAGTTCCAAGTCGCTCAGATTCAGCACGATGCGATTCCGTCGCCGCTCTTCCCGCGGCTTCGGCTTTCGCCCTGCACCTGGCCTCCAACCGCCCATTGCTCCCTTTTTCCTTGCCGCCATCCTACACCCCCCATTGATATATTGTCAAACACAAACAATCAGGTTATGCTTCGTTGTCAAGGAGGACCCAATGCCCCGCCGTGTCGCATTCTACGCCCGAGTGTCCACCGCCGAGCAGCACATTGAGCCCCAGCTTCACGCCCTGCGGCAGTACGCCACGGCGCGAGAGCTCGAGGTGGTCGGCGAGTACGTGGATCATGGCGTGAGCGGGGCGCGCGACCGGCGCCCGGGGCTTGACCGCCTCGTGGCCGATGCACGGCGGCGCCGCTTCGACGTGCTGGCCTGCACGAAGCTCGACCGCCTGGCCCGCAGTGTTCATCACCTCACAAGCCTGGGCAGAGAGCTCGAGGCCCTAGGAATCGACCTCGTGGTGCTCGATCAGTCGATCGACACGAGCACACCTGCGGGCCGGCTCCTGTTTCACGTCCTAGGCAGCATTGCCGAGTTTGAGCGCGACCTGATCCGCGAGCGCACCTCGGCTGGGATGCGCGCAGCCAAGCGACGAGGGGCCAGGATCGGACGCCCTCGAGCGGAGGTCGATCAGGTGGCGCTCGTCCAGGGCATCCGTTCCGGTGTGTCCGTCTCCGAGCTCGCCCGGCGCTTTGGCATCGCGAGGGGAACCGTCCGGAAGCTCGTGGCCGGCGAGGTGGCAGAAAAGGTCTATGCAGGAGGTGCGCACGTGGAAGCGATCGCGCGCCCTGGGGCCACCGTGCAAGTCTGCCGGCCGCACCCGCGGGTCGCTTCTAGCGCCTGAGCCCTGGCAAGTAAGGTTCGGTTTCTGCCAGGGACTTGCGGGGATCGCGCCACAAGGTCATTCGGGGTTAAGTCGGCCAGAGTCCGAGCCGCCGCCGCAATCAATAACGGCCGTACTGACGGGCAAACTCCCGAACTCGGCCGAATGCCTTGTTGAACCGCTCTAGGTCCCCATCAAAGAGTCCCGCCCTGAGGGGGGGCCAATTGCTTCCAGCGGCTTTTGACTCCTCTTGGATCGTCACGAACACATTGCGACTTCGATAGGCGAGACGGCCGAGAGGACACCAACCAGACATGTGATCAGGTCGATCGTCCGCATGGACAAGGGCCAGGAATGCCTCGAAACGGTCTAGGGCCGCATCGTACTCATCCTCGCCCGGGAATTGATCGCGAAGTGACTCGCGAAGCGTCTGTGCGAGACGATCAGCTAACGGTGCGGGACTCCTCCCCGGCAACTGTTGCTCTCCGTCATTGAAGGTGCCCGGTGCATGCAGGACGAATACAGCAGGAAACAAGTGGTCACGCATCCTGACCTTTACATCGATAAGGATGCACTTCAAAAAGTCCCACTTCTCGGCCGCCACGGCAGCGACACCACCCGCGTACAGCACACGGAGAGCCGGATAGCGGCGAAGCATCTCCCAGTCTTCAACAAAGGATATCACCGGAGCCGGATTCGCCACGCGCTCGAGCGCCGGCCGCCAGAGGGACTTGTGAAGTGGCGGTGCCCAGCGTCCCGCAAGCGCAAACATCCTCACGAGATCGGCAGACGTGTCCTCGTATCGATTGACGCGCGCGTGAAGTTCCTGCGCGCTCCAATCCGTAAGTAGATTCTCCCCATCGAGCATCGCCCTCACACGATTCGCCTCGCCGGTTAACAATTCTGCAACCTCGATAGGTCGTGCATCGTCAAAGAGCGCACCCTTAAAGCGCACTGTCGTCGGTTCTCCAATAGGCGTACGTTCGATTTCCTCTAGGATCGGCCGCAAGGCCCCTTCAAAATGCGTTGCCAGGACGCCACGCGCCCGCGCGCGCTCTGTATCCTCCATCGCGCTTCCGTATCGGAGCACACGCCGGGTTCGTAGATCAAAGGGCAACTGCTCAGGGGGGCCAAAGGCGGTATTCATTACGAGGACGATCCGCGTCGGTCCTAGGCTCTTGAGCGCGTAGCCCAGCTCAACTAGCACGTTCGGATTTGGCATCCGGCGCCCTTCCGGGACGTTCGGGTTGATGATCGAGACGTCGGCAACAAAAACCGCAGCGGCATCGATCTTCTCGAAGATGGTGCGATGAATTTCTGGCGAGCCGGGAACGCCGAGCGTGTCCCGGTCTACGACCGGCTCGACGCGGATAGAGTCGTCGTTACGCAGCGTTTTGGCAGCGTCCTTTAGCGCTCTCTCAATGAAGCCGCGATTCGTCGGATTGGGGAGATCGGACTGCCAGGAATAGAAGACCGTGACTTGCAAGAGCAGGCACCTCGATACCGCACATCGATGATCGCGCGGGCCGCGCTGCGTGCCAAAATGCCTCCCTGGGGCACCGGATTGCAACAAGGGCACACGCAGCTCCGGTGACAAACCTCTTGCAGGAGCTGGGTGGCGAGGAGTAGAAAGTACACTTCCAAACAGCTCGCAGGACGTCCAGAAAGGTCTAAGTCCCTTGGGTCGTTCTGCCGCTCCTCACAGTACTGCCGGTCACAGGGGCGTCAGAGCGGGCCTCGATGGCTGAGCGTGCCGACTGGCAGAACGCGCTTGCTGGCAGTCGTGCGGCCGGCGGAGACCTGTCTCTCGTCGCGGCCCTGAAGCAGAGCCAAGCGGGCAGTTCTGGCGCGTTTCTTGCTAGTGCTAGTGATGGGAACCGCTATTGGGTGAAGCCGTTGAATAATCGTCAGACCGAGCGAGTGCCGATCAGTGAGCAAATAGTCGGGCGCGCTGGCGCTCTCATCGGTGCGCCGACGTGTGAGGTTCATACGGTCGAGATTAAACAAGACCTAGAGGGTTGGGAGTTTCGACAGGGAGCCAAGCTCGCCGTTGGCATCGCGCACGGCTCCCGTCTTGTGCAGGATGCAGCAGAGACAAGACAGCTTGAGCGGCGGACGCAGGACGAGAACAGCGCCCGTCACGTCTTTCTCCTTGCGCTCTACGATTGGTGTTGGGGTGCGGACCCTCAATGGCTCATGGCCCTCTCGGACGACAGCCGATTTTACTCACACGACCACGGCCACTATTTTCCCGGTGGCCCAAACTGGCAGGAGGCAGAGCTTGTCCGAGTCGTGGACGAGCCACACGAGTTTCCCGATTCCAACCATCTATTGAGCCGGGAGGCAGCAGGGGAGGTTGCAGCAGCACTGCATGCCTTAACGCGCGCTATGCTTCTCCATGCCATCCGAGCGATTCCGCCTGCCTGGCCCGTTTCTAACTCTGAACTGGAATGCATCGGATTCTTTCTTGAGCGTCGGGCACCGCAGGTGGCCGACCGAATTCTGCGTCGCCTTGGGAGAGCCACATGAGATATGTCTACAGCGTTCTGCGGTTCGTCCCCGATCCGGGTAGGGGTGAATTTGTCAATATCGGGGTGATTGTAGGAAGCGACGAGTCTTCGGAGTGGGAGCTTCGCCTCGTGGACAACCCGCGCCGCGCGCGCCAACTGGACGAACGCGGAATCCTGCCGAAGGTGTGGGACTTTGTGAACGAAGTCGGCCAGCGTCTCGACTACTTCACCGATGCAATTGAGGCCAGATCCAAGTTTCCCGAGGAAATCTCGGAGAAGTGGCTCGAAGCGCTCTGGCAGCAGTCTGAGAACGTCGTACAACTCTCTCGGCCGGCGCCAATCTCCGAAGAGAGCCTGGAAAGGGCCATGGAGTTCCTGTTCCGCGAGATGATCGTGGACCCGGAGAGAGTCCGTTACCCGTTCAAGAAGAAGAATGTCGCGCTAGCCGCTGTCCGAAGGGCGTATCGAGAGCAGGGATTGACCCTGGGCCGTAACTTTTTCGAAACTCCCACTGTCCATAGCCCTAATCACAGCGAGCGCTTCGACTTTGCTGTTGCGAACGGCATGGCGCTGCAGCTTACCCAGACCTGGTCCTTTCAAGTGCCTGATCGAGAGAAGCTCGCGGAGGATATCAAGGCGTGGGCGTGGACTGTTCGAGATATCCGGGACGGAGGCGGACATGCATCTACAAAGGACGAGCGTCGCATAGAGGTACCTAAGGACGTTTCGGTCGTTGTAGTGTACGTGCCGCCTGCTTCCGAGAAAGAGGAAGTCGCACTTCGGGAGGCCAACAGCGCCTTTAGGAGGATCGACGTACAGGCGGTGCCGATGGAACGCGCTTCTCGCGTTGGTGGAGACGCCCGCGACCTCCTCGGCCCCGCTCTCTAGGCTGCCGCCGCCTGCCGTTGCGAGCAGCTCAGTGCCCTTTCGCGGGTGCGACCGCCGCCATCGACGGAGAGGCAAAACCGTTGCTTGGGCAGCCGTCCGGGTGATGCGGGCAGCTACCGCCGTCTATCCAATTGATGGCGTATCTCGTGTTCGCGGCCGAGTCGCCCGCCGCTCGCTCGAGCAACTGCGACTGCAGCGCAACCTGCTTCTGCATCCGGTCAACGACCTGCAGGAAGGCGGGGAGGCTCTTCGCCTGCTTCGCGTCCTCTAGCGCCCTACGAAGATCCCGGGTCAGCCCCTTCATCTGACCTAGCAGGTCGTCGCCAAGATCGTCTTCGAGCTCTGCCCTGCGCTGCGCTGCCTCCGCCAAAACCACCCCGATATGGCTGCGGTGGCGGCTCACGGAGCTTCTCGCGACCCGGTATTGGCCCGCTATGGCCCGATTAGGTGTCCCGCCAAGTAGGGCTTCGTCGATCTTGGCTCGATTCGGATGGCTGCAAACGGTGCATGGGCGAGCCACTTAACCCCCCTTTCGCCCCTCCCGGGACGCGCTGGTGGTGTTTTGTGACATTCTGCCGCACCGCTGTCCCGATTCCTACGGCGAGCCTTGCGCGCGGCGCGAAGCGTCGGAGCCACATCGGAGCTACATCCCATCCGCTCTTAACTCTCTGGATTCCTTAGCGCTTTATGATTTCGGACGCGGGTTCGATTCCCGCCGCCTCCACCACTAACCCCGCGGAATTGCTCAACGCATTTCCGTGATTTTCGGCTCCGCGCCTGACTCGCGCCTCTTTTCGAGTCACCTTTCGCACAACACCTCAACGCCTCTTCAAGGTCTTCGCGCGTCGGTAGCATGGTTCGGTTTCTGCCATGCGGAAGAGTAAACGGTGCGAGGCAGCAGTCTCTCCATCATTAGCGCCACCCGCGAGCCCCGCGCCGGGGCGCCACGCATCCCCAACCAGCCACGCCCGCCAGCCGCGGGCGCCGGGCGGGGACGCCCCAGCCGGGGCGACCCTCGAAGATTTTGATTGACGCCGTGGGGGCAGCGACGGATAAAAGCGAAAGGGGGGTTCCGCGTCCGTCGTTGCGGATTCCATTCTGCTGCCTTCGGGCATCTCCTCTAGCTTGAGCCGAATCCCTGCGCGATCGAGTGAGTTCCCGCTTCCCATGGAGAATCGGCGCGGCCGCTCGGATAGTCATCGAGGCAGGAGAGCACGCCGAGCCAGCTCGAGATCTCTCTGGTAGACGCGGGCAGCGCGGAGTCGAGATGAGACGAGGCGGACAGCGTAGGTGGCGGGACCCCGATGTCGATGTTCATGAGGTCAGATTCGGGGTTGATTGGTACGACCGCGATCAGTGGGCCCGCCTGCGCGAGGTCGCGGCGGATCCGAACGCATTGGAAGAGACCTACGAGGAGTGGGTGGCCATGGTTGAACACGCGATTCGCACGGTCGAGGCAAAGGGCGAATCTGTAGCAAGGGTCCCTATCGACACAGAGGAACTCGTGCTCTGGTGCAACAGGCAGCCGCGCCCTGTCGATCGGCCCGCAAGGGCAGAATTCGCAAGCCGGAAGCTCTACGAGCGCCGCCGCGCCAAGTAGCGACTCCGAGGCACATTGGGCCCTCGTCCCCAATAGATGAGGGCCGGCCTTGTAGAGCCGCATCCCCGGGAAGTCCCGCGAAGGGGTGGACTGCCGGGCGGGCTGTTCGGCTCGAATGACGTAGTAACGGAGAGTATTGGAACGAGGTCAGGAGAGATCTCTGGTACCATTCGTGTTAGGAACCGGTGCCAGTGAGCCTGTGTGCCCGGAATGAGGACCGATGCTCCGCGATACCTTCCTGCAGTTCATCGCATGCTTAGCGATCGCGCTCGGGGTCGGAGTGGCGGCGTCTCCAATCGTCATTATGGGGAGATGCCTGGGGTCACTCCCGCCCGGGCCGGTCCGATTGGCCTGCGATGTGGATGGCAACGGCATCGTCGACCGGGAAGACATCCAACTCATAGCGGATGGCCGTGGTACTACTCCAAGTGGACCGAATGATCCGCGTGATTTCGATCACGACGGCATGATCACGGTGTTGGATAACAGGGCATGCACGCTCAACTGCACGTATGCCCTCTGCGCCTCACTGGCGGCGTCACAGCCGTAGGCAGCGACGCAACCGCGAAGAGCTGCGGCATGCTTCGCGCCGAACCTGCCCTTGTCGTAGCACTCATGCTTTGGCTGCGCCGACGAAACGGGCGTGGGTTCAGCTCTCGGGATGAACGCGACCCCGATGCCTCGCTCGGATGAGCATGGCGCTGAAGGGTCCTCGCCGAGCAGCGAGACCAAACCCCACGGACTATGCGCCGGGCGGGCAGCCGTCCGGGTGGTGAGGGCAGCTCGCCCAACTGACAACGAACTCGCCACCACCGCTGTCAGCGCGGTCCAGCAGCGTCGATTGCAACGCGAGCTGCTTTTGGATGCGGTCGGCCACCTGGAGGAAGGCGGGGAGGCTCTTCGCCTGCTTCGCATCCTCTAGCGCACAGCGCAGATCCTGATTCAGCGCCTTGGCTTGCCCTAGCAGATCGTCGCCAAGGCCGTCCTCGAGCTCGGCCCGGCGTTGTGCGGCCTGCACCAACGCTGTCCCGATATGAGTGCGGTGGCGATCCACTGCGCTCTTAGTGAGAGCGTGTTGTCCCGCTATGTCCCGAATTGCTGTCCCGCCAAGCAGGGCTTCGTCGATCTCGGCTCGATTCGGGTGACTGCATACGGTGCACGGGCGAGCCATGTAATCCCCTTTCGCCCTTCGCGGGACGCGCTGGCGGTGCTTTGGCATCATGCCGCGTCGCTGTCCCGATTCCTAGTGTGAGCCTTGCGCATATGCGCGCGCCGTAGTGGGTCAAATGAGCCATAGTGGGCGCATGCGCACATCCCTAGTGCTGCGCTCTGCCTCAGTGCGATCGGGAGCCCATATGGGCATCGCCTTGAACATCCTGGCACAAAGCTTGCTCCTCAGACTATCCAGTAGAAGGGGTCCGGGTCCGTCACGGCGGACCTGAGGCTACCAAGTCGCCCTCAGCTCCCACGAGGCGGCTCTTGGACAGCGTTGCACCTCTGCCGTCTCAATCCGGCGGTCCGCCTCCAGCAGAGCGAGGGCTAGAGGTGAAGCATGAGGGGCAGGAATTGGGCAGCGCTAGGACTCGCGGCGATGGTCTCTGCCTGCGCTCACCCCGGGACTGAAATGGAACCTGAGTTTTTGTGGGTGAGCACCGGCGGCGCCGGCGAAGCGCAGTTCTATCGTGATACATCCGACTGTTTATCGCGAACCGCGACGGCGGCGGCAAGCGAGTTTGTGCTCTGCATGAACGGAAAGGGCTGGGAGCAGCAGGCGTTGGTGGGGGCAGCGCGGCCCGTGGTGGTGGAACACCGCTGACGCTAAAGGTCAATCCTGCCCGATCTCCAGCGCAGAGCACGTAAGGGACCGCCACGAGGGAATCAAGGCAACGGAAGCGGTCGAGAAGGCTCGCCCCGCCGCTCTTCTCCGTGCTCGTGCTCCTCGCCATCGTCGCGGGCGTCTCGTGCGGCGGTGGGCCGGAAGGGCCCGAGGACGAGAGCGAGCTCGCCGCCGCGCGCGAGTTGATGGTGGCGACGCAGATCGAGGCGCGCGGCGTGCGTGCGCCGCGCGTCCTCGCGGCGATGCGTCGCGTGCCCCGACATCGCTTCGTGCCGGAGCCCCTGCGCGAAGCCGCCTACGACGATACGCCGCTCCCGATCGGCCTCGGACAGACGATCTCGCAGCCGTACATCGTCGCGGTGATGACCGAGGCGCTCGCGCCCGAGCCGAGCGATGTCGTGCTCGAGGTCGGCACGGGATCGGGGTACCAGGCCGCCGTGCTCGCGCAGCTCGTGAAGCGCGTCTACACGATCGAGCTCCTCGCCCCGCTCGCGGAGCGCGCCCGTGTGGTTCTCGCAGGGGAGGGCATCACGAACGTCGAGGTCGAGGTGGGCGACGGCTGGAAGGGCTTGCCCGCGCACGCGCCCTACGACGGCATCCTCGTGACGGCCGCGCCTGACGCCGTGCCGCAGGCGCTGCTCGATCAGCTCGCGATCGGCGGACGCCTGATCGTGCCCGTCGGCGAGGACGAACAAGAGCTGCGCCTGATCACACGCACCGAGCATGGCTTCGAGACGCGCACGCTCTTCGAGGTGCGCTTCGTGCCGCTCGTGCGCGAGGTCGAGTAGGCACGGATTCGCTCTCGCGCGCAGTGCCGTCTTGGGCATGAGCCACCCGCGAGTGACGCGCTAGATTGCCATGAGACGCGACCTCTCGAGGGGGGTCGCACCCAAGGGTTGGGGGCTGCGCGCGCTTACACTCGCAAGCGTCGAGAGGCGGCGGGCCAGAGGAGGCGGCGTGAGCATCGCAGCATGGTGGTCCTCCCTGGGGACAATGATGCAGCTCAGCGGGCGCTCCTCGTCCGATCTGTCGCATGGGCCGCGACGGGCGCGTTGGGCTAAGGGGAGCAGACCGTGAAGAAGCTAACGGTCGAGGCGGGAAAGTCGTCGTGTTGATCCAGGAACTGACTAGGAAGGCTAGTCTGGACCTCCTGGCCCGTACCCATCTGGGCAGATTGGCGTGTGCCCAAGGGACTCAGCCTTACGTCGTGCCAATCTATTTCGCCTTCAACAAGAGCTACCTGTATAGCTTTTCCACCGTTGGGCAAAAGATCGAGTGGATGCGCACCAACCCGCTGGTCTGCGTCGAAGCAGACGAGGTGGTCAGCACCCACCAGTGGGTGAGTGTCATCGTCTTCGGTCGATACCAGGAGCTGCCCGATACGCCCAAGTGGAAAACTGCGCGAGAACATGCCCACGAAATGCTGCGAAAGAACGCCATGTGGTGGGAGCCCGGTTACGTGAAAACGATCCTCCACGGCACAGAGCGCCCGCTGGTGCCAGTCTTCTATCGCATCTCCGTCGGTCAAATCACCGGTCATCGCGCCACCCCTTGAGTCGGTAGCGCGAGGGGTTCGCCTTCGCTCACTTACACGCGCGAGCGTCGCGAGGTGACGGCGGGCCGGATGGCACGGCATGACGGGACCGGCGCCGAAGCTCTGCGGCAAGCCGCCCCCCCTTTGTCTGCGATCGTGGGTTACTGCGTGGCGAGCTCTCGGCGCCGGAGCTCCGTAGAGGTGGTAGACGCGGAGTCGGCCGACGCTTACACGCGAAAGACGACCGATGGTCGAATTTCGTGCAGCGCGTGAGGAACGGGCGAAGGAGCCGGCGCCGGAGCTTGACCCGCCGTGGGTCACATCCTGGGGGAAGGACTCGCGGCGTCGGCGGCCGCGCGCCATGGAGAACGCGAGGCCAACCGCAGTATCTCTCGAGCGGTTGGAAATCTCTGTCGCGCAAGTGACAGGGATTCAAAAAGGCTCGCAGGGCGGTTTTGGTGAGAAAACAGCACGACAGATCCGGGCGCATCACCGGCGCCAGAGTCCTGCGGCGCGCGTTACCCAACGGACGCTCGGCGGACCCAGGCGCCGGGGGCTCCGTCGCAGCAGAGGCGAGTGCTCAAGACTAACCGGCTAGCGACTGACGATTGGGTGACTGGACTCCGTCGTCAGACAAATGGTCAGGCGAATGCGCGTCCCTATTCGTCACGCGGAGCACGTATCCGATGGGACTGGCGACGTCGATCCAAACGCGATGTCCCCTGGGAGCGCGCGTCAGCGCGGTAGCGAGATCGAGATCCCCCGCTGCATCGGAAAGCTGTTCTCTATCCGCCCGGGTCATTGCGGGACCCGACACGCCGACGAAGAACCATTCCCCGCCCCTTCGCTTGATTCCGATGAAGACGGCACCGGTATCCATAGATTCAAGGGTCTCGTCCAACTTGGACTCAGGAAAAGACGAGGTGAGGTAGGCGCAAAGGTTTTGAACGCGCTCGCGCGTGATCGGGCTGAAAGACTTGATCGTCACTGTGAACCCCGCTGGACTGTGGCTCAAAAGCCGGGGCGAGTCCGACGCAAAACATCGGAGTCACCTTTTGACAGCCCGGAATAGCTATGATTTTTGAGGCGGCCGGAATCGACTCAACGGCTACTTGAATTGGATGCTAGCGTTCTCGGTTCCGAATTCAAGTGAGACTCGAATGGCCACGCGCGCAGTGTGTAAGAGAGACCTTGGCTGTAGGCTCCAACCCACATTCTTGTCTTGATAAAATTGTCGCATGCGCCCTATTGTCTACTCTCGGTGACGCTGTTCCGGCGCAGTCGGGTCCGTAGCGGCGCGCGGCTTCTGTGACCGGAGTTCTGCAGCGTGCGTCCGCGCAAGTCTTCTATCGGGCACCATGCTAAGCTGGGATGACCGCCCGGTTCCGGGAGTTCTCTTGTCGCCGTATTTCCACGCCATCGCCGTCGACTTTGACGGTACGCTCACCGCTCACGCAGGCCCGACGCCGGACGTACTCGCTGCCGTCGCTGAGGTGCGCAGGCGCGGCACGAAAGTAGTCCTCGTGACAGGCCGCATCCTCGCGGAGCTGCGCGAGGTCTTTCCTGCCGCCGACGATCACTTCGATTGCATTGTCGCGGAAAACGGGACAGTGCTCTGTGTGGCACACGTGGCCCGGCTCCTCGCACCGCCCGTCCGCTTCGAGCTCGACGAGGCGCTGCTGAGGCGAGGTATCCCATTTCGTCGCGGCCAAGTCATGCTGGCCTCCCATGGGGCGTGGGACGTCGCCGTCACCGAGGAGATCCGCCGGCTCGGCTTAGAGTGCCAGATCGTGCGCAACCGCGGGGAAATGATGATCTTGCCACCGGGCGTCTCGAAAGGGTTTGGTGTGTTCCAGGCCCTCGGTGACCTCGGCGTTTCCCACCACAGTGCGATCGCGATCGGCGACGCAGAGAACGACCACTCGCTCCTCGAGACGTGCGAGCTCGGAGTGGCCGTCGGCAACGCGGTGGATGCGTTGAAGAGGCACGCCGATTTGGTGTTGGAGGAGCCCGAAGGTGCCGGCGTGGCTGCGTTCTTGCGTGGTCCGGTGCTGCGCGGCGAGGTGCGGATCGAACCGAAGCGCTGGCAGTTGGAGCTCGGCCGCTACGACGACGGCTCGCGCGTGCGCCTGCCGGCCTCGCAGATCAACATGCTCATCACCGGCCGCAGTAAGAGTGGGAAGTCGCACCTCGCGGGCTCGATCGCGGAACAGCTGATCGGCCTTGGCTACTCCATATGCGTGATTGACCCGGAAGGTGATTATGAGCCGATCGGGCACCTCCGCGGCGTGCTCTGGCTCAATGGGCGCGGAGGGCCCCTGCGCGTGGGTGAAATCGGGCGCCTTATTGAGCATCGCTTCGGCAGCGTCGTTGTAGACATGTCGGGCCTTGATGGCCCAGCTCGTCGTGCGTACAAAGCCTCTGTTCTGGCGCAG
>Ga0310037_10000049_pt1 | contig 110871 bp, 100 predicted proteins | sample Sb_taG_11_FD_200239 | JGI IMG/M metagenome (GOLD analysis project Ga0310037, IMG submission 200239) | Peat soil microbial communities from Weissenstadt, Germany - Sb_50d_3_AS metaG (v2) (version 2) | ecosystem: Environmental > Terrestrial > Soil > Wetlands > Peat | place: Germany... | reverse complement strand
TCAGCAGCCTCGCAAGCTCGGGGCTCGTGTCGAAACGGGGCTGGCCGTCGAGCGTATCGAGGATCCACCTTCTGTGGGCAGGATGCACTTCGGGTGGTACTGCGGCTGCGAGCGATGCGCGGTCGAATCCTCGCCGCCTAAGCTCAGGGCGTACGAGGTGGAGGTACCACAGTGGACGGAACTCTTTGTGCGTTCCTGCCTCGAGGGCGAGCCACATCCGGACTTGGGCCGCGCCGAAGGCATCGCGGGGCAGGAGTTCTGGACCGCGGTCGGGGAAGAGCGAGTCCAAGTACTCTGCGATGAGGACGTTCTCGTAGATCACCCGCTCTCCATGCACCAATACAGGAACCTCGCCGTTGGGGTTGAGTGCCAGAAAGGTGCTGGCCTTGTGTTCCATCCGGGCGATGTCGATCTCGCACCATCGCGCCTTAAGCTCCTTCTCGGCAAGGATGAGCGCAATTCGCTGAGTGCAAGGTGAGAAAGCCGCACCGTAAAGCGTCATCGCGGCCTCGCGAGGCGCGCCCGACGCAGATCCCATGCAGCATCGGGCCGGCGGGTTGCGCGGGGGCGTCGGTCCGTCGCTCGGGAGATGGATCGGGCGACGGTCGGCGGGAGTGCCCGCCGGGAGTGGCTTGTCCCGCAGCACCGCACGCAGAGCGCTGCCGAGAAGCTTTAGGCCAGCGCGCTCGCGCCAGGTCCGCTGGGCCTCGGGTTTGCGCATGACTCGCCGGATCCAGGGAAGGACCGGTGTGCCGGCGAGCTTCCAGGTTCTCTCGTACTCCCGGCTGCGCGTCTTCGCAAACGAGCTGCGTGGGGAAAGGCGGGCAAGCCAGCGGCGGACATTCGGGTAGCGCGACTCCGCAACGAACAATCCAACGAACGGATACATCTCGACGCGCGGGAATAGCGAAATCTCCGCCTGCGAGAAGCGACCACCTACCAGATACTCCCGTCCTTCGAGTGCACGCTCGACGCGGTCGAGCCACCGATAGAGACGGTCTTCGTGCTGCGCCTCCTCTTCGGGCGAGAGGACCTCGAGTCGCCAGACTCGCTCCTCCCAGGCGAGATCCGCGGGGCTCTGGGTGTAGCGACGTGCAGCCGCAAGCGCCTCTGGAAGCGTGCGCGTGAGACGAACCACAGGTCCCATGAGACGCTGATACATGAGCGTTCGGTAGTCCTTCGCCATCGCAGCTTCCGCGGCTTGCCACATCTTCACCTGTGCCAGTTGCCAGGGATCGCTGGGATAGAGAGGGGTTTGCGGAAAGAGGTCATCCAGGTACTCAGTGATGACGTTGGACTCGAACACGATGCGTGAACCGTGGGCGAGGGCCGGTACGAAGCCGTTGGGATTGATGCGCAAATAGTCGGGGCGCCGCTGCTCGAGACGCGAGAGATCGATGATCTGCGTATCCCAGACGAGGCTCTTCTCGAGAAGCGTGATTCGGACCCGCCGTGCGCAGGGAGAGCCAAAGTTGTCGTACAGCACCAAGCGGTCACGGTTCTGCGGGCTGAGTTCCATGGAGATCGAATTTGCCTACCCAAGGGCGGCTAGGACATGGACCGCTTTCTGTGAGAATCGGACAGCTCCCGATATTCTGCCCCGTCGATCTTAACCCCGAGAGCAGAGGCGTTCGCCCGAAGACCGAGCAGGGGAGACGACGAGGTTCCACTTGCTTGGAATCCGATCCCTCGGTGCTCGGGCCCACTTCACATCTTGGAGCTTTGGCCCGGAGGGGCCTCGGGCTTCTCGACTGCGTGATCGTGCCTCGCCCGTCGAGGATGAGCGCAGATCGCGGGAAGCTCCGGATGGGTCTGGCCCGGCTCGCGGTGGTGCGGCGGCGGGCCGAATCGGGTAGAAGGAGAGGGTGCAGGCGCCCGCGGCTCCGCCCGAACGACCCGACCCCTTCGCTCCCGCGCCCCTTGGTCCTGTTACGCTCCGCAACCGCTTCGTGAAGGCCGCCACCTTCGAGGGAATGGCGCCGGGCGGCCTCGTGTCGGATGGGCTTGTGGCTTTCCACCGCGCCATGGCCGAGGGCGGCGTCGCCCTTACGACGCTGGCCTACTGCGCCGTTTCGGAGGACGGCCAGGGCGCACCCAACGAGATCGTAGTGCGTGAGGCCGCTCTTCCGGGACTTCAGCGGCTAACCGATGCGGTCCACCGCGCCGGCGCCGCAGCCGCCATTCAGCTCGGCCACGCCGGACCGGTCTCGGCGGGGACGGGACGCCAGGGCCTCTCACCGTCACGGGTCTTCGCGCCGCAGGCGCTCCGCTTCACGAAGGCGGTGACAATTGCGGATCTCGCGCGGATCACGGGCGACTTCGCGCGCGCGGCGCAGCTCGCGGTTCGCGCGGACTTTGACGTTCTAGAGCTCCACTTCGGACACGGCTATCTGGTGAGCGCCTTCCTAAGCCCGAAGCTGAACCGTCGCACGGACGGCTGGGGCGGAAGCCTCGAGAGCCGCGCTCGCCTCGCGCGCGACGTGGCAAAGGCGGTGCGCGACGCGGTCGGAACGCGCACCGCGGTGACGGCCAAGCTCAACATGGCGGACGGCGTTCCGGGCGGTCTCTGGCTCGACGAGAGCATCGAGGTCGCGCGCTTGCTCGAAACGGACGGCGCCCTCGACGCCCTGCAGCTCACGGGCGGGAGCTCGTTCCAGAATCCGATGTATCTGTTCCGCGGCGAAGCGCCGATCGAGGATATGGCGAAGGCCTTTCCTCCGCCGCTGCGTTTCGGGTTCAAGCTCACGGCCACTCGCTTCCTCCGGACCTATCCCTTCGAGGAGGCCTTCTTCCTGCCCTACGCGCGGCAGTTCCGTGCCGCGCTCCGGATGCCGCTCATCCTTCTCGGCGGCATCAACCGGATCGACACGGTGCGGCACGCGCTCGACGAAGGATTTTCTTTTGTCGCCATGGGCCGTGCGCTCCTGCGCGAGCCCGACCTGGTCGAACGTTGGCGTCGCGGCGGGGTGCGGGAGGCGCTCTGCATCCACTGCAATCGCTGCATACCCACGATCTACCGCGGAACGCACTGCGTGCTCGTGGAGCCGGCGCGGCGTCCCGGGCTCGCACTCGCGAGCGGATCGAAGTAGATATGGGCCCGCGAGGACGAGGCGCGCGCCGAGACCGAAGCGCTCCGCCAGGCCGAAGATGACGGCGCGCCCGTCGAGCGCGCCGTGCGCCTTTTACCCGACGAGGGGAGCTCTGAACTGTCAGGGGCAAATCGTCAGGTTTTGAATTCCAGGCCAGAGCTCCGCCCAAGCTCATCCCAAGAAGAAGGGTGACGGGCCATCCCAGACGGCGGTTTTCTGTGGCGGACCCGTGAAGGCGACGCCCTCTGGGCGGCCGATATCGACGGAGTCTATCGAATCGATCTGCCTCACCTCATGCGCACGAGCGTCAACCCGCGCCGCTCCCTTCGTGGCGGGCATGCCAATCCTCATTCTGCACTCGGCACGGCCGTCGGCGGACCTACGGTGTGATTTCGCGATGACGTCTTGCGGGTCTCGGCGCGTTCGTCGCCTTTCGAAGCTCGTCGAACGCGCCTGCGAGGCCGAGGGCGATTTCGTGGAGATCTGGGATGCGATCCCAGTCGGACGTCAAGCCCCAGAAGAGGCCACCGGCGTAGCTCAACAGGGCGATGCCAAAGGCCTGGTTCTCGTAGAGAGGCACGAGCGGGAAGGTCGCGAGGACTGGGGCGCCAAGCAGGTAGAGCGGGATCGGCGGGCCGGGAACGTTCGTCACGATGAGGTTGAAGGCGCGCAGCCGCGTTGCGAGGCGCATTGTCCCGGTCACGACCGATGTGGTGGTCCAATCGGCAAGCTCTTCGATCAGCTCGGAGCCTCGCGGCACATGGGACAACTTCAGCTCTCGGGTGGTCGCGATCACTCGCTCAAGGCGCCGACGAGGATCGCGCTCAGCCACGGGGAGCTGCGTAACCAGCATGACCACGCGGTTCCCGAGCGCGTTCCCGGTATCGGCACGACGGATGCTGACCGGGCACATGGCGCGAAAGTCCAAGTGCTTGAGGGCGACGTGATGGGCCTGAAGGTACTGTCGCATGGCCCCGGCGACGGTGGCCAGGACGACATCGTTCACTGTGCCCCCAAGGTCGCGCTTCACGTCCTTCACCGCCTGAAGGTCGAAGCGCAGCCAGTCGATCCGCCGGTGGGGACTGATATGCGGGGGATTGAGAGGTGTTGGTGACGCCGAACGCAGCCCGCTCAGGGACTCGCCGAGGCCGAGCGTTGCTTCCCATGCGGCTTGCAGCGCCCGGGTGGGGTTCCTAAGAGCGCGGCCTGTTGCGCCGGCGAGGTCCAGCGGTTCCCGCGCTCGCCGCACGAACGCGTCTGTTGCCAGACGGGCGCGGCCGGGCGCGGGTCGCGCTCGCCAGCGCGGCGCCGGTTTGAAGGAGGAGTCGGGCTCGGGTCGCAACAGCACACGCAGCACACCCACTCCGGCGATCCCGTCCACCATGGAGTGGTGGGAACGTGCAAGGAGCGCGAACCGATCGCCCTCGAGGCCCTCGATCACCCATATTTCCCACAGCGGCTTGCTGTGATCGAGCTTCTGCGACATGAGGAGACCGATCAGCCGTTTGAGCTGCCGCTCGTCGCCCGGACGCGGCAGGCTCACGTGGCGGACGTGGTATTGGATCTTGAAGCTCGGGTCGTCCACCCAGACCGGGTGGCGCTCCACCGGAATCCGCGCCAGCCGCTGGCGGTAGCGGGGAATCGCCCTGAGGCGCGCGTCGATGAAAGTCTGGATCCGTTCCGCGTCGAGACGTCCATCCTCGAGCGTAAGGGGCTTCGCATCGCAGATCAGGATCGCAGCGACGTGCATGTGCACGCCCTCGTCCTCAAGCTCGAAAAAATGTGCATCGAGCGCGGACAGGCGTTCGTAGTGGGTCTTGGTCATGGCACGATCCCCCACTGCTCTCGAAGCGCTGCGCGGCGCCGGCCCGCTCCAGCGCCGCCCTCGGGTGTGACGGCGGCACAGAGCGCATCCGCGCGGCGGATCCGGGCTAGGTGATTGCGATCTTGCTCCCTTCCAGTAGGCCCGGTCAACCTCAAGATGGAATCCCGCGACTTGAGATCACGGGACAGCCGACCTGTGACGCTCGCGCGTGAACTGCGACTTGGTCGCTGCGATCTCACACGAGAAAAGGACGCTCTCGAGGGTTCTCTGTGTTCGCCTAAGCGATCGCGGCCCCCCAGCTTCACGTCCTCGGCCCTGTCCCACCTCCGCCGAGGGGTCGCCTTTTTGGCGGCGCCGCGCGAGCGCGGTCATCGTAGTGCTCGGCGCCGCCAGATTGCGGATTGGGAGCAATCGGCCGAAGGACGGGTAAATGCTGCGCTGCAACGCCCATGCGTGGTCCCTCTGGCTCCTGGCTCCTCGCGCGTGCATCATCCGTCCAAACAACCTTTGAGGAGAATCGCGCCATGGAATTTCGCCGAATCGTGACGGGTCACGATACATCGGGAAAATCCGTGATCGTCCGCGACGAGCAAGTTGCCCCGACGACTTTGATGCAAGCGCCGGGCTTCGAGGCGTATGAGCTGTGGTCGGAAAAAGGCGTGCGGCTCGTCGAGCACGCGTCGGGGACACCCGTTGTCCCGCGCTTTTTCCCGGAGGAAGACGAGATCATCGTGCGCTTCTGCGTTTTTCCACCCGAGGGTGCGGGCAGGCCGGACATCGATCTGACCAAGGCGATCCAAGACACCGAGCGGCGCTATCCCGGTATGCTTACGCATTTCGATCCCGAGGTGCCCGGGATGCACGCGACCGACTCGGTCGATTTCGGCTTCGTCATCTCGGGCGACATCGAGCTTGAGCTCGATAGCGGCCAATCCGTGCGGCTCAAGCCCGGATGCTGCGTGGTGCAGACGGGTACCTGGCATGCGTGGCGCAATCGCTCAGGCAAGCCGACGGTGATGGCCTTCATTCTCGCAGGTGCGAAGCGGCGCTCGAAGAAGGCGTCGGCATAGACGATAGGGCGCTCCCACGGGGGCGAGCCCGCAGGGGATTGGGGCGAGACGTTCTCTTACAAGCCGAGGGCTTTGGTTCGGGGGCCGGCGAAGGCCTTTGCTGCGCCGAAAATCCTCGGGAAGCCGCGAAGTCCGAGGATACCCGCGCTCGCACTAACGCCGCCCATCATCGCCCCGACGATGCCGTGGCCGACGGCGTCGGCTCCCGCCAGCCAAAGCGCCTTGACTGGCGTCCGCGCGCCGAGCCACGGAATGCGCCAGCGCTCGGGCACGCCTGGCAAACCATAAATCGCACCACCTGCGTGGCTTGTGAAGCGCTCAGTGGTGATGGGCGTCGAGAGCTCCTGGTATGCGACGAGGTCGCGGAATCCTGCGTGGCGCGATTCCACGAGGTCAAGCAGCGCGCACGCGATGCGATTCTTTAAGGCTTCGTACTCTTCACCGCGATTTTTCCAGGGCTCGTCTCGCCACGGGGCGAAGGGCTCCTGGGGCACTGCGGCGATGATTTCGGCAGTGGGCGCCCGCGCGAGTGGATCCTTCATCGATGGGAAAGAGAGGTAACAGTGACTCGCCTTTCCGTGGAGGAGCTCGGCTTGGCGCCGAAACATCTCGTCGTGGTCCCAACCGTCGTAGATCCAGTGGTTCTCGCCATGAAAGCCGAGCTTTTCCGGATTTTCCTTGAGGCCCACGTAGAGCGTCACGTTGGAGTAGCCGGGGCCAAGGCGCTCGATGTCGTTGCGCACGTCGGGTCCGGCGCCGGATGGGAGGAGTCCGAGGAACGTGGTGGCGGCCCCGGCATCGGAGATTACCGCCTCGGCTCGAGCCTCCTTCTCCTCAGAAGCGCCGCCCTTCCGCTGGATGTAGCGAACTCCGACCGCGCGGCCGCCCTCGACCACGATCTCCTTCGCTTCGCAGTTCACCCGCAAGTCGCCGCCCGCTTCTCTCACGATGGGTGACACTGTGTCCGCAATGGTTTGGGCCGTTCCTTCTGGATACCACCCGCCTTCCAGGTAATGGGTGGCGATCATGGCATGAAGCGCGAAGGCGCTCTGGGCAGGCGGGAGCCCGTAGTCGCCCCACTGCGAGGCGACAAGGGACCGCAGGCGTCGGTCGCGAAAGCGCTGCGCCAGATACAGTCCGGTGGTCTGGAGGGCGAGTCCTTCACGGCGTCGCGCAAGCAGTCCGACGGCGGCGCCGATGGGCCAGGGCATTGTCCGCGACACCGCGTGCAGGTGGATGTAGTCCTGCCCAGCTCGGTGCAAGTCGGAAAGGTAGGCATCGATCGCCACGCGCTCTTCCGGGAAAGCAGCAGAAAGATCGTCGCGAAAGCGTGCCTCGCCGGCGCGCACGGCGAAACGGAATCCAGGGTATTCAAAGACCTCAAAGGGGTCGGGCATGCGTTTCCAGCGCACGCCGCCACGAGTCACGAGATCGAACAACTGCCGTGCCCGCCCGCCCTCTTCGAGGCCGCCCACGTAGTGGAGGCCCACATCCCAGTGGAAATTCCCCGGACGCTTGAAGGTGTGAGTGAAACCTCCGCGCTTGAAGTGTCGTTCAAGGACCAAGACCCGCGCGCGACTAAGCTGCGCAAGCAGGCTTGCCGCTGCGAGGCCGCCCATACCGGAGCCGATTACGACGACGTCGTAGCGCTCCATGGCTCTACCTCCTCGGAGGCGAGATCCGTAGCCACGCTGCCCGAGGGTGAGGGAGGCGATTTCTGAACCAGCCCACGCTTGCTGAGACCCAGCTCGGGCTGCACGCCCACCGCGAAGCTTTACTCAGCCTCCCAAGGCCCTGCGGAATCTCTCGGCGACTGCGCCAGCGGTCGCTCGGCCCTCGGCGAGGATGGAGTCGGCGGATACCTTAACTTCCCGCCAAGACTCGCCCGCCGCCGTCGATAGATTCTTGAGGCTTCGTGCGGCTGCGCGCTGTTTAGACTTCAACAGGTTCAGCTGAGTGTGCGCGTCCTTGCGTAGCTCGCGAACCCGAGCGCGTGCATCGGCCTCGATCTTGCGCTCCGTTTTGCGCAAGCCACGCTGGATCTCGCCCATCGATTTCTCTAGGTGTTTGACACCCTGTCGAATCTCACCGTACGCCGCTTTTGCCTCGCGAGACAATGCGGCACGGCTTCGTTTGCCGCCCCTTTCTTGGGAAGGCTTCTTGGATGCCTCAGTGAACATCAATTCTCCTTTACGCTGCAGGGCCGGGCAATTAGACCTGACCACGCATGGGGCTGCCGGGAAAAGGGGAGAGGCACGCCACATCGTGATGGCGCCCGTCGTCCTCAAGACGACGCCTCATGGTAGCCGTTTCCTCAGGGATGAGGTTATGGCCGGTAGGGGGCGCCGGCTGGATCTCCAACCAACCTTGGAACGCGCCGGGACCGTGCGGGGCCGGTCACGTCTTTGCCGGACTGAACCGGCCCCCAGGCCGCGGCGGAATGGAGTCACGCAACGAGAACCTCCGGCTCGCGCTGACCCCTATTGAGCTACACGCCAGCGCGACGTGGCTCCGCTGACGCCACCCGGCAACGGTAGGTGTTGTCGATGAGGGTCTTCGAGCGCAGAGAGGGAGAGTGTGGGGCGGTCGCTCGGCGGAGGGAGAGCGATCCGACTGAGCTGCAGCGCTGTGCAGCCGCGCGCGGTAGCTTCTGTGGGTAAGCCTGCCGAGGACTGCCATGACCGACACCACCCAGCAAGCCTCCGTCTCGCCCTTCCTCGATCCCAGCTTCATGGATGATCCGTATCCGGCGCTCGCGAAGCTCCGCGCCGACGATCCCGTGCACTTCGTCGCGCCGCTCGGCTTCTGGGTGATCCTGCGCCACGACGACGTGAAGCGGCTCTTCAACGACCCGGAGAACGCGACGCCCGACCGGCGCTACTGGGAACACTTCCAGCCCCGGCCCGAGGGCAGCTTCATGCGCTGGGTCGAGGACAACGGCTTCTTTTCGCTCCCGCCGCCGGAGCACGCGCGGCTCCGCAAGCTGTTCTCGGTCGCGCTGACGCCACGTGCGGTGAAGCGGTACGAGGCGCAGGTTCGCGAAACCGTCGAGCGTTTCGCGGCACCGCTGCGCCAGGCCGAGGGCGTGATCGACCTGATGGAGGCCTTCGCCAATCCGATCCCGAACGCGGTGATCAGCCGCATCACCGGTATCCCGCCGGCCGGCGACGACGAGCGGCGCTTTCGCGAGCTGGCCCAGGCCACCATCCGCGGCTTCTTCTCGTTTTCCGACGAAGCCACGAAGAAGGCGGGCGATGATGCATTCCTCGAGATTTCGACCTGGGTGCGCGAGCTCGCCAAGGCGCGCCGCGACTCGCTCGGCGAGGACATGATCTCCGACCTGATCCGGGCTCAGGACCGCGGCGACCGCCTCACCGACGACCAGATCGTGATGACCATCACTGGCCTGATCGGCGCCGGTAGCGAGACCACTGCGATCGGTGGAATGATTGCAGCGATGACGCTGCTCGATCACCCCAACCAGATGGAGAAGCTGCGCCGCGAGCCGAAGTGGATCCCAAATGCCGTCTCCGAGATCCTGCGTTTCGGCTTCGGTGGTCCGGCCGGGTTGCCGCGCTATGCCGTACGCGATTTTGAACTGCGCGGCAAGACAATCCGGAAGGGGCAGATGATGTTGCTCTCCTTCGGCGGCGCGAGCCGTGACCCAGCTGTGTACGAAGATCCCGACCGCTTCGACGTGACACGCGACGTTCGCGACCTGATCACCTTCGGCAACGGTCCGCACTACTGCCTCGGCGCGAACCTGGCGCGCCAGGAGATGGTCTGCATGATCGAGGCCATGCTCGACTTCCTGTCGCCGAGTTCGCGCTGGCGGAAGGACCTGGCGAAGTTCCAGACGATAGGCCCGTTCCGGCGGCCGGTGACGCTGCCCGTCGAGCTCGGTCCGCGTACCGTGAGCAAGCATCGTAGGCGAGATCGCTAACTCCCCCGGTTCGTACGCTCGATCTCTGTGCGCAGTGCCTCAAGCATGCCGAGTGGATCGAACAGCACCCGGATGCCCTCACTCGTTACCGCCCGCGTCCCATCGTCGGGCGGCAGGTTCGCCCAATTAGGCAGTGTAAATCCGTACTCCACTTCTCGTCCGTCGACGTACCAGACACGGAGGGACCGAACCGCGCCCCCATCTTCTTGTTGCTCGCGCTGCACGACCCCAAAGGCATGTGCCCACTTCGTCTGCGCCAGGTAGTCCGTCGGGGCTGTTGTCAGCACCAGAAGGTCTATGTCGGAAGTCGAAGTCGCGGTGCCTCGGGCGAATGAGCCCACCAGAGCGACACCAACGATGTCGCCTCGTGTCGCCGCCCAGCCAGCGAAAGCATGGGAAAAGTGTTCGCTTGCCAGCAACGGTACCAATGGCTCGCCCCGGCAGTATCGCTGTGGTCTCACGCGCCTCTAGCGAAGCCCCTGGACTCGCAGGGGTAGTGTAGGTCATGCTCGTCGTGAGGCCGGCTCACGTTCGAGACCAATCGCCATCAACCCGGTGGTGCCGCCCAGTCGAAGGCTGCGGGCAGGAGGTCAGGTGGGAGTCCTTGCAGACCTGAGAAATGTCGCCGCGATCATCGCCTTCGGCCTAGCCTTGCCTGCGGCAACGGCTGCCTCGGAATCGAACGCTGACTGCGTTGGAGATGCTCTCCGTGCCATCCCGAAGGTCAACTCACCGGCGACCCTTCACGATTCGTTCCTGGCGTTTCGTGCCTGTGACGACGGCGCTGTCTCTGAACGCTTTACGGACGCAGTCACTCACCTGCTCGCTTTGCAATGGGATTCGATTGCCCAGGTGCAGTCACTCGCAGCAACCGATTCCCCATTCAAGGAGTTCATTCTTAGGCACATCGACGCAACAGCCCCTGCGGAGACTCTGCGTCGAATCTCCTTCAACGCTCAGCGGCTTTGCCCAGACCGCTCCCAATCCTTCTGCGCCGAGCTGCGTCAAGCCGCCGAGGCTGTTCTCCGATGAGGCGACCCACCCGCATCGCATACCGACTGATAGCTCAAGCGACAACAATGGCGGTTTGTTGAAGAAAGACCGCAATCAAAATCTCCTATCAAGAAACGGGTTCATAACTCAGCAAAACCTTTCCATTACGAAAACTTCGCGTCTTGGTAAGTTTCAGGAGAATCTTGCCTTTGATGCCTTCGAACATCGTCTTTCCCTTTCCGATGACAATGGGATTCACGAGGATCTGGTATTCATCGATCAATCCATGCTCCGCCAATTGTGAAACGAGACTGCCGCTTCCAAGTATCACCATGTCTTTACCGGACTGCAGTTTCAGCTTTCGCATTTCTGTCAGCAAATCACTCTTCAGTAGCCGCGTGTTTTTCCAATCGGCCTGATTTAGCGATCTAGAAAAGACGATTTTCTCAAGGGTATTCATTCCTTCGGCCACGGCGGGATCATTTTGCATCGCTGCGGGAGTGGGCCAGTAACTTGCCATGAGTTCATAGGTAATCCTGCCGAACAACAGTACCCCTCCGGCAGTTGCATTGCCTTTAACAAATGCATTGAACTCCGCATCGGCGCTACCGTCATGGGCCCAGCTCATATCCCCATGGATGTCTCTAAAGTAACCATCCAGTGTCAGATGATTGAAAACGGACAATTTCCGCATCTTTCTTCTTCCCCCTGGGCTCCGTCGGGGCGAGTCTATCCCGTGGTTTGAGTCGGCGACCCTTCGAACGTGCACGCGTGGTCTCTGGCAAAACCTACCCATTGCTGGGGGGTCAACTTGCGTGTGCACGGCCTGCTCGCCGACATACCGCTTCACGACGTAGGGCAGGTCCTCCCCCGAATCTTGGTCCACTAGAAGTGAGAATTGTCGAGTCCGGGTCACGTAGCGGACGGGTGCCAGGGAGGCACGCTGGCCTTACTCGGCGGTCGCCGTGTCACTGCCGTATCAGCAGCGCCCCGCCATCGACAGCAAGCGGCAGCCAGCCGTGCTTTCGGTCCTGCCAATAGAGCGCCCACCAGCCGGACCGGGAGAGGGACGTTGCTCACTTGGACCGGCTGGGTCGCCACGACCTCCGCCGCATTGGCTGTGGTCACAGGCATAGAAATGCCATACAGCCGGAGCACGATGAGGCTCAGGCAGATCGCGATCACGCAAAGAAGCGCATTGGTGAGTTTCGTGTTCGAGTGCATCTGTCATCTCCTCCAGTCACCGCCACACAAGGCGAGCCTACGACGCCAAATGGGTTTGCGACGACATGTCCCTTCCGCGAGCGCCATCTTCCCGCCGCAGCCTTGTGCAGGCTCCGCAGATGCTTCCGATCGACACTCTCCGTGCCGCACCTTCAAAAAGGCGTGAAAGAGATGCACGTCCGCTTCCGCCCCAGGGGTAGAATCGCGACATGAGAGCGGCTCCGCTGTTCGGTCTCGTTGGCGCGCTACTCTTCACGGCCGTCTCCGGCTGCGAGGATACGCGCACCGACGAGGTCCGCGGCGGCGAACTCTATCGCCGCTACTGCGCCTCATGCCACGGCGTCGAAGGCCGCGGCGATGGCCCTCTCGCGGCGTCGCTCAACCAGAAGCCGGCCGATCTCACCACGCTCGCGAAGCGCAATGGCGGCAAGTTCGATGAAGCGGCGGTGATGATGACGATCGATGGACGCCTCCTCGTCGCGCAGCACGGCCCGCGCGACATGCCCGTCTGGGGAGCCATCTTCGCCGAGCAGCACGTGGGCAAGCCCTTCGCCATTTACGGTGCCACGGTCGACGCGCGGGCGCTGGCGGATTACCTGCATACGATCCAGACGAACTAGGGGCCCGTGAACCGCCGCGTCCCCGACGCCCCCCTCTAAAGGGCAGCAATACGTTCTGCCGATTTTAGCGGCATGAGAAAAAAGGTCCGGAATATTGAGGGTATGACGCCGCTCGGGTGGCTCCGACGAGCGCTGCCTGAGGTCGCGGTCTCCGGCCTCTCGGATCCGCATACCCTTGTACTGCGTGATCCCACTTTTTACCGCGCGCTCAAGGGGGCGCTCCGGAAGTTGCGCGCCGAGGTGCGAGATCATTATCCGCGCGACGAAGCCTACCTTCGTGCGGTCGATAGAATCGCAGCGGAGCTGGGGCTTCGGTCGCGTCGTCGCCGCTCTTCACCGAAAGAGAGGGTCGGCGGCGCCATCGACACCGATACTCAGCGGCCGGCGAGGACGGGAGCCCGAGCGACGGTGCAAGATCTTGGGTGTGATCCACTCGACGCGGTGCTGACCGCGATCGCGAGCGTCCCTCTGCGTACGGCTTGGGAATGGTTTCGGCAAGGGATGCAGCTGGCGAACAGACTCAGTTCTCCAGAGCGTGGACGAGCCGCCACAGCCGCCGGCCGCTCTCTTGCCCAAGACGCCGCAACTGCTCTCGCGAGGTTCAACAACCAGGGCAGCTCCAATTGGGTTCTGGGAGCGCAGGTTGTAGCGGATCTCGAGAGCCGGCTGGCTGCCCTTGCTCTGCGGGATACCCGGGAGACCTGCGACCCCCTCACGCCGCGGGATGTGGGTCAAGCGGTCCTTGAGGCAATCGCCAGTCGCGCCGAGCGCCAGATGGAGGGCCCTCAAATCGTTAGACTCGAGGGCGGCGACCGAATGCAGGGGTTGCGGCGGATCGGCGACGAGAAATGCTCTCGCTGCGGCCACGATCCGGAATCATGCTTCGGAGCGTTTGCGGATGAGGACGCATGACACCCTGGGTGGTGGTCGGACCGGCCAGCCCGAAGCGCTTCCCGCCAATGGGCTGAAGCCAATCCGGGCGAGACGCACCACTCGTTCGCCGACGGATGCGTGTCGAGCGACCGCAGATTCGGGGATGATGACGGGGGGAGCCCAGGCGTAAACCGTCCAGCCGCGCAGTCGGAGGGCTTGGCAACTACACTCTCGGCTCATGCCCGCCACCAGCGCAGGCCTTCTTCTCTATCGATACGCCGTGAGCGGTTTGGAGGTGCTGTTGGTCCACCCCGGTGGGCCCTTTTGGGAGCGCAAGGATCTCGGCGCTTGGTCCATTCCGAAAGGAGAAGCCACCGAAGGCGAGGACCTGCTGGCCGCGGCACAGCGCGAGTTTCGCGAGGAGACGGGTTTCAGCGCGGAGGGGCCCGCGAGTCCTTTGGGCCATGTTCGGCAATCTGGCGGCAAGGTCGTCCACGCCTGGGCGGTCAGTGGCGACATCGATCCGAGGCAGCTGCGCAGCAATACCTTCGAGATTGAATGGCCTCGCGGCTCAAGTCAGATTCGGCGGTTCCCCGAAGTGGACAAGGCCGAGTGGTTCAAGTTGGCCGAGGCCCGCCGACGCATTGTATCTGCTCAGGTGGCCTTCTTGGACGCGCTTGCCGCCGAGCTGAAGGTTTCGATCTAAGAAATGACACTGTGGTGTGTATAACAATCTATCGAATTCTACTACCGGTGATTCCGATCACCCACGGTGACGGGTGCCGGCGCGATTCTTCCTAACGTTGCGCGCCGTGCGCGTGGCTCTTCTCGTGTGACTCCTTCTCGCACCATGGGTTGCTCGGTACTCCCTCGCACGCGTCCTCCATGGACGGCTGCGGCGGAAGCGGAAGGAGCATCACCTGGGTGGGCTGGGGGTAGCCCGGGTTCCCCGGGGTTCCCATACAAGGGAAAAATGCCTGCGTTACGCAGATCAGCTGCTCGCCAATCGGATCGAAGAGGCCAGCCCCCTGGTTCGGTACGCCGCAGGTTCCGTGTGTGGTTTGGAGATCCGCCGGCGAGCTCGTAACGCCGTTCGGGTCCACGTTTCCGTACCAGCAGTTTCCGGGGTCGTTCAGTCCGCTGATCTCGCCGAGATCGCCGTTCGTATCGTTGCCGAAGGAGCCGTTGTCGCGCAGAAAGTTGTCGTGTACCTCGTTGCCGAAGTCGTCGAAGTAGCAAGTGGCACCGACCGAAGCGAGGAGGCCCAAAGGGAACGGATCGGTCACCTGCGGCACCACGCCGCCCGCGCAGTTCGCGACGGGCGGGGGCGGGTTGCTAAAGTCGACGTACGGCACAAGCAGGAGGCCCCAAGAGCCGTTGTGCTCCACGCGGTTCCATGCAACGGTGTCATACTGCCCACCGGAAAGGAGCATGCCCGTGCCAAGCGGTCCCATGCCTGCCAGCCCCGCCCCGGGCACGTTCGGATTGTTGTTGTCGTGGATGTAGTTGCCAATGAAGTAGGTGCACAGGCCGTTGCCCGTGAGTCCCTTCTCGGCATCCGGACATTTTCCGCTCTGGGGCGAGGGCCCTTCACTGTTCTGGCTGTTGGCGGAGATCCCGGTCAGATTTCCGTCCCATTCGGAATACGCGATCACAAGATGTCCGCCGGAATTCGTGCCGGAGTAGCCCTGGGCGGAGTTTTGGGCATGGCCATCGGCCAAGACTGCGTTGCAGTCCGGACACGCGCCAATGTAGAAGGAGGAATCGGCCATGTTGCTGGCGTAGGCATGGACGATGAGCCCCGGCCCGCGGGAGTTGCTCACAAAGATCCCATACTCGGCCTTCGGATGCTGGGCGTTCTGAAAGTAGGTCGAGGTGGCCGAGAGATACTGGCCAAGGTAGGGGCCGAGGCCGACCTTGCCAGATTCGTACCCGCCATTCCACCAGATCTGGTTGCCGCCTCCACCCGAGCCATCGAGGAAGTTGCATGCGGTGAGGTTCTCGACGACGACGTTGTCGGCCTTGAAAACGAGGACGCCATTGCGTCCGAGGGGATTGCCGCTCCAATCCAGAGGGCCCAGGTCCTGGTCGCTTGGATCGGAGGAGCACTGCGGGGCACCCGGCTTCGTGCCATCGACCACGACACCGTTGCGATCCATTCCGCGTAGATGGAGGTTAGGCGTCCCGATGTAGACGCCGCCGGAGGCTACGCCGGGCCACAGATACTCGCGGTCCCCCTGCTCGTGGTAGTCCCCGGGGGCGACAAGGATCCAGTCGCCCGGGTGGGCCGCATCGACCGCGGATTGGATGGTGGTGAACTGGCCGGGGATGCCGCGGAAGGTCCCCACGCGCAAGACGCGGTTCTTCGCCTGCCCCGGGGGTAGGCAGCCGTAGTCCTTCTGGACGAGGCCCGGCGGGCAGCCCGGCGGTCCTCCGCCCCCTTTTTCGTTTCCTGCCTGCGCGCCGGCCTGGGGCAAGATCCCCAGGAGGACGGCAGCCAAGACGAGCTGCGCGAGTCGCCCAAACCGGTGGGCGGCGGAAGAAGAAAGAAGGAGGAGGGGGCCACGCATTGTCATCGGGGGACTCCTATTCGCAAAGCAACCCCGTAATGGACCACCAACAGCACGGTGGTGTCCAGAGGAATCGGGCGATTCCTTACCCCCATTTTCCAGAAGGGCTACTCGCGATACGAACACACGGGGTTTTTCGCAAGCGGCTTTCAGACATTCTTCGGGTCGCTCAGAGGCATCACCGCGGGAGCGGCGCGCTCTCCGAGACGATGTCCTTGTGGCCAACAATGCCGAGGACGGCTCTCATACTCGAAACTGCTGCCGCGTGCGCGGGATACGCAGAATCGCATCCATGGAACGTCGCTCCCAAAATGGAGAGACAAAGACGGGTCCTCAACTCGAGAGCATCCTCCACAGCAGAGCGAGGTGGCTACAGGGGGCAATTCCGCAAAACAAGGTTAACCAGCCGGCACCTGCTGAATTCGATGGGCACAAACTACCGGCCACGCGCCGCATCGCGCCCGTCGGTGGCAGATGCTTCCAATCGACAGACCTACAACGCTTGGGGGGAGGCGCGCTCTCCGATCGAGGCATCTCGCACAAGGTGGCGCCGAACGGCGAGGGATACGCTGCTCGTCGAGGACGAGGTGCGCCTTAACGAAGCAGTCGCGTGCTTCGTAGAGCACCTCACCGCGATCCCGACCTCCACTGCCCGCGCTGGGTGGTGGCGGCGGGTTCGACGGCCATGGCTGCTTTGCGGTGGGCGTCATGGTGGGAGGTCCCGCAAGGGCCGGGAGACGGTTCTTCTCACCTCCCCTAAGCTCCTCCAGGCCTTCACCGCCAGGACACCCTGCGAATCCCCATGCAGAACGCTCCACCATGGCCTTTGCCCTGCACAGACCCCGCTATCTCGTTCCGATGATCATCGCGTGCGCGCTCTTCATGGAGAACATGGATGCGACGGTGATTGCGACGGCGCTCCCCACGATTGCGCACTCCTTTGGCGAGAGCCCCCTCCAGCTCAACCTGGCCATCACGGCCTACCTATTGAGCCTCGGCATCTTCCTCCCACTCTCGGGATGGCTCGCCGATCGCTTTGGGGCGCGCACGGTCTTCTGCGCTGCCATTGTGGTCTTCACCCTCGGCTCGCTCGCATGCTCCGCAGTCGAGTCCCTGCCGCAGCTCGTGCTCGCGCGGATTCTCCAAGGGATGGGCGGTGCGATGATGGTGCCCGTCGGCCGCCTCGTGGTCTTGCGTACCATCCCGAAGCCCGAGCTTGTCTCGGCGATGGCGTATCTCACCGTTCCTGCGCTGATCGGCCCCGTGATCGGGCCGCCGCTCGGCGGCTTTCTCGTGACATACGGCTCGTGGCGTTGGATCTTCCTCATCAACATCCCGATTGGCGCACTGGGACTCGCCCTCGCCACGAGATTTATTGCGAACGAGCGCGAGCCGCGCGAGGAGCCGCTCGATCTTTTCGGTTTCGGCATCGTCAGCCTGGGTCTCGCGGGCACGATGTTCGGTTTCGAAAATCTGGGCCGCGGGGTGCTGTCGAACGCCGTGGTGGCTGCGCTTCTCGTGGCCGGCGGGATGCTCCTTTTCTTCTACTCCCGCCATGCGCGTTCCACGGATGCCCCTATCTTGGACATCTCGCTCTTTCGCGTTCGTACCTTCGCAGCATCGGTCGTCGGTGGATTCCTCTTCAGGATGGGAATTGGAGCCCTCCCCTTCTTGACTCCCCTCATGCTGCAGGTGGGCTTTGGCTTAACCCCCTTCGCTTCCGGGATGATCACTTTCGCAGGAGCTGCGGGTGCGATCACCATGAAGCTCACGGCTGCGCCCATTCTTCGGCGCCTTGGCTTCCGTCGGGTGCTCCTCGCAAACACGATCTTGTGTGCAATCTTCATGGCCACGTACGGGTTCTTCGGTCCAACGACGCCGCACCTCATTATCCTCGCCATCCTGCTGATGGGCGGCTTTTTCCGCTCGCTCCAGTTCACGAGCCTCAACACGCTTGCCTATGCAGACATCTCCGATAAGGCGATGAGCCGCGCCACGACGCTCGCGAGCGTTGCGCAGCAGCTCTCGCTCACCTTCGGCGTGGGGCTCGGCGCGTTGGTCCTCAACGCCACGCTGATGGTCGGCCACAAGCAGGCACTCGGCCCGCGGGACTTTGCACCTGCCTACTTTGTGATTGCGGCCGTGAGTCTCCTCTCGCTCTTTTTCTTTCTCCCGCTCCCAGCCGGCGCGGGCGCCGAGATCAGCGGGCGCCGCGAGGGGCCAGAGGCGATTGCGCACCCAGCACACCCAGCGGACTAGTGGCGCAGGGCACACGAAGGCAGGGGGACGGGTTCTTCCCCGCAGAACACCCGTTCGGGGAGAAGGTTGCATTCCACCGACTGTCTTTTCGGGGCATTTGCAGGGCTGGTCATTTCGGCAGCTTTGGCATCGCACATCACGAGCGCTCTTATCGATCGTGTTCGATAGTGGGAATTGAGTCGGGTGGGCGACGCTGATTGGTAGAGAAGGGCGCCGGGAGCAGCATGGTGCTTTTCCAGTCTGCTGACGTGCAAGAACAGTCCCAACGGCTAGTGGGGCGGCGCTGGCCACGCGCACGGCGCGCGCCGGCCAGCGGGGACCGGGGCGACGGCGGTCGCGGTGGCCCGCGAGCACCGCGCCTCCATGCCTCGCATTGCTACTTCTTGAGCTTGATCTTCACGCCTCCCGCAGCGAGGGAAATCTTTAGGCCTTTGCTGGTGGACACGCTATCGATAACGACACCGTTTTGGTTGCGCATCGTAGAGACGCTACCGCCCCCGCCGACAGTCGCTCCAGCTCCCACTGCTGCGTAGTTGCCCTCAAAATCTTCGAGTTTCTTCAGATGGTATACCTTCCCCGATGCGGTGATGTCGGTGGCGCCCACGGAGCCTGCCGAGAGGCCATCCACGGTGATGGGGTACTTTACGCCCTTGTACGTGAGCGTTCCGCTCCCCCAGGAGTAGCCGACACCTGCCGCCACCGAGCCGCCGCTAAATTCTACCTTTGCATCGGGTTTCTTGGCTTTGGCCGCGTATGCATGCGGGGCGCACAAAGCCAGGGCGCCAGCGACAGCGATGCTCATGATTCCAAATCGAGTTCGCATCATTTCTTTCTTTCTCCCTCTCACGCGGACCGGTTAGTACTTGCTGTGCCCTTTTGAGCACCGAAACCACCTTGGCTTCGAGTAGGTTACCCGAACACCTCACCGACACGCGCAAACAGCGTGACGCACCCGACGCCTCGGGCTTTAGAGCTGACGTATCAAGAACATGACAATAACGACTACCAGGATGAGACCGCCGAGTCCGTCGGACATGATGATCCTCCTCCGCCGTAGACACACCCTAACCGGAGCGGAAGACGACTCATATCCGCAGATCCAGGGAAGTGGTGCCTCGAGAGTGGGGATTCTAGACGCTCCCCATCGCGCGGGACGGGTGCCTGTGGCAATAAGTCCACACCCCGGCCCCGGCCGCGCGTTCAGGCGGCGATGGTATTCCCAGGATAAGCGGATCGTTAGCTGCATGCGGTGACGCCGTCGCTGAATCGTCTCGCCGCCCTTCTATTGGTTCTCGCACTCGGCCTTCGCAGCCTCGCAAGCTTCGTGGCAGCTCGCGCTGGCGCACTTGCCGACGCACTTGTCGTAGATCGCGTCGCAGTCTGGCCCAAACTCCGCTTCGCACTCCTCCTCCGTCTGGCAGGGGTGATCACTATTGCAGGCACCTGCAAGCGTGAGCGCGAGGGCAAGGCCAGCGATGATGAGCTTCATCCGATTCGCTCCCTCCCTCAGTGATCCCACGACCCTATCCGTCGTTTCATTACACACCGTTCGGCCGGCTGGGGGTGCGCTCGCCGCGACATCCTCACCTCGCCCAAAACGCATCCGGGTCGCTCCCGCTTTCGAGTGCTTCGGTTAGCACGGCCAGAAATGTGCGGAAGTCATCGCCGCCGAGCAGAAGCTGGAACCCGGCCACGCCGCGGTGCTCGGGGCTACGGATCTCCTCAAGCGCGTCGGGAACGTCGGCCATGAGATCGGGGAAGCGACTCCCCCCGACCTTTGCGCGAAATCGAGTCAGCCCCCGCCACGTGCGCTCGACCTTGGTAGTAAGGAACAATCGCCACTCCCGCTGCGCGGTTTCGCTTGCCAGGCGGCACGCTGCTTGCTGCGGTGCACGGCGGAGCTGGTTCCTTCGGGTCGTAGCGCGCCGAGGGCGGAGAAGTTTCGCCGTCATCTCTCGCCCCACTTTCGCACAGAATCCCGTGCGGCCCGCGCGCGTGGGGCCTTCCTATAGCCACCCTGCCACTTCGTCTGCAAGGTTGCCACTTCCCCGGTAGAGTGCACGGCCGCTTAGAGATTCTGCAAGGCATACGGGCTGCCTGAATCTTGTCCATTTGGAAGCAGCCAGGTCCAGTTTTTTCAACCACGACTGGACGATCTTGTTGTCCCCTCTATCGAGTTCCATGACCTGTACACCGAGCGCAACTGCGAAGGATCCGGAATGAGCATTGAGACGACTGACGTTCATCGCAGGAGATGCACGCTTAGCTGGACGCTTCGCGCCGGAACCCAGCGGCAGCTTCTCGAACTTCGCTCAGAGTGACATAGGTGAGCGCGCAATTGTGGACACCCCGTTTCTCGATCGGCTTCCTCGTCGCGGTTGCGGTTCTGGATGCAACCTTGAGCTGCCGAACGCCCACGGCTCGGATCTCCGCCGCGGGGGTGGATGCAGTACTGATCGAGAAGGCGGACCGGCGTCTGACACTGTTTTCGGGAGGGAGCCCTGTTCGCACCTATTCAATCGCGCTAGGGAGTGCGCCGGTTGGGCCCAAGATCCAACAAGGAGACGACCGCACACCCGAGGGCTCGTACATCATCGACAGTCGGAACTACAACAGCGCCTACCATCTCGCCTTGCACCTCTCCTATCCCAATGCCGCCGACCGCGCCCGCGCTGCTGCGCTCGGCGTGGATCCCGGTGGAGACATCATGATCCACGGTCTTCCAAACGGGTTCGGTTGGCTCGGTCCGGCGCATCGCGAACGCGACTGGACGCGTGGTTGCATCGCGGTGACAGACAGTGAGATCGAGGAGATCGCGAGACTCGTATCCGATGGAACGCCGGTCGAAATCAGACCGTAGGTATCGACCGCTGTCCCAAGAATTGCAGTCCACGACGATCTTGCCGTTCGCTCGATCACAAGCCTGTGAGCTTCTTGAATTTGGTCGAACTCAACAGCCTTCGCAGGCTTTTGCCCTGTCGTCACCGGCGGCTACTCGATCGACAATGGATTGCAGGCGGAACCTTCCGACAGAGGGAACTCCCGAGTGCCGAACACAAAGCTGGCGAACAAGCTGAAAAGCACGCCACTTACCGCGACTCAGCGCGGCGCTCCATCGGCCTTCGCACCCTGCCGCCGACGCCTCGCGCGAACGGAAGCAGTGAAACTTCACCTCAGGAAGAACGAAGCCCCTACCAAGAAGAGGCAGTCGTTGATCCCGCTATTCGGCACGCGGAGGCCAGCATTTGAAATATGATAGAGCCTCGCCTCTGCGGTCACTGCCACACGAGGTAAGACAAAAAAGTGAAGACCGGCACCGCCCTGGACAGTGAAGTTGAAGCCATCGGACTGACCCCTGAGATCGAGATCTGTTCCGAGGATCCCAGCTCCCGCCTCGATGAAGGGAACCGCCCTCCCGGACTGCAGGAGGTTATATCGGAGCATCAATGTGCCTCCGCCGGCGAATCCATGCTGTGGGTGGTATTCGAAAAGGGACGCTCCTTCGACCAGGAGATCGAGGTTGCCCTCGTACCAGGTTCCCTCCGCAAGCGGATCCGTGAGACCAATGCCCCAGCGAGGAACAAGCGCCGCAAAGCGGATGTCCCTCAGATTGCCATTGTTGGATCCGAAGATGCCGACGCCGAAACCGTACCCGCTGGCGATCGACCCTCCTGCTTCCCATAGCCAAAATTGGCGTCCGGCTGAACTCGTGCAGCCGAGGCGGACTGCTCCGGCGCATCCGCCAGGCAAGGTCGCGCGCATAGAGCAGAAGCCGTGAGGCCCAATAGCATGCATCGCTGGAAGAGACGGCAAAGGTAGATGCGCATCGCTTATCCGAACCGCTCTATCCTACCGCGCCATGTAATCCGGTCGAGCGCCCGCTCTAGCAGGGTGCGGAAAAAGGATTTCGTGACTCGCTGGACGTTGCGTAGATGGCCACGTTTCTCTCCGGGAGCCCAGTCCCTCGAAAGTAAACAGGACAATCTATGAGCACTGCGGCAGGCCTCGGTTTCGTTTTTCCGCAGCCTGCTAGGCGAGGCGACGTCATTCGAGGCCGAGGGCGTCGCGTCTTCCGAGCGAACGGCTGTGCTCGGAGCCTTCAAGCCCGAGCCCGAAGCCACGCGCAGGACCCTCGTCAAGGCGGCATGGACAGCACCGGCTGTGGGTGGCGCGAGGTTCGCGGTTTGAAGGCACTGTTCGGCGAACCGGCGCGAGGCACAGGCAAAGCCGCCGCCGCAGGTCTTGGAGCCCATGGGAGGTGCCGCACGTGCGTGCGGTGAGGGCGCGAGGCGAGGTCAGTGGTACCGGCGTCCATGCCCGCCGCGCATCGGCGCCGCGATGCTCGAGCTGGGCGGCACGGGGCCGGCCACACTCAGCCGATGGTCACCCTGCTCAAGACCGACAATGGTAGAACCCAGCGGCGGCACACCGAAGGCGTAGACGGCTGTACCGTCTCGTCCCCGGTAGCTGTACCAGGATTCCGAAGCACTTTCCACCTCTTGCGTCACACTCGGGCCAGAGCTCTTCCGGAGTTGCCGCGACGTCGTTGGCGGATTCACTCCGGTGTGTGTCCCGGCCAGTCCCGCCCAGGTGAGGACAGGGAGGGCGAATCCCGCGCAGGTCAAGATCGGGCCGAAAAGCAGGATGCAAGCCAGGAGCGCACCATAGCCTGCCAAAGGGTGAGCGAACCGCTGAACCCGACGGACGGGCGGATTCTGGGCGAGCAGACGGGCAGCGCGCAGTTCGGCGGCAGCTTCCCGGACGGCGGCCACCTGTGCCGAAGTCCAGGCCGCGGGCGCCCGCTCGAATTCGTAGGGCGTGTTCATGTGAGTACTTATCGTCACGACAAGGGCGAGTCTTGACGTTGGGCGGTGTAGACTTGGATCTCCAATTGCGGGTTAGTTGCGCAGGGCTGTACCCTTGCGCGTAAGTGACGTTCATCAAAGGTTTTGATCGGGGAAGACGACTTGAGGGTCGCCTACTCGTCGCAGGCGTGGCCTCGCTCCCGTTCGCCTTTCTCTAGAGGCCCTCAAACGAAGCGCAAGGCTGCTTAGAAAGGACGGTGATCTCGAGAAATCTCGCCCCAGATAGGGAATAAGACGAGCCAGGCGGCAAATTCTGCTCCCTCTCGTGCTGTCCTCCCCCATACCCCTGACTTTCATCGCAGCGCTTCCATCCAGTGACTTCGGTCACAGAAGGCCTCGTCTCCGGCGGTACACACTGCCAACGGCCCGGCGTTCTCCCAGATAAGTTCGCAGGGCTGCCGGTGCCGCGAACTGAGCGACCCCTGAGTTCTCGGCGCCGGCCTCCTTCATGCTGCGTTCTTCATCCGTCGACCTTTGGGCGGCGTCCGCTCGCGCACGACGTCCACATGCGTCCCTAAGACGCGAGGTCGAGAAACGAACGAGCAGAGCGGGGCGTGGAGGTGGGCAGACCGGCCGCGCAATTCAAGACATCGCTTCGCAAAGGCCAGCTAGCCTGAGGCTTTCGCTCGTGGGTACCAGTGCCTGGGGAATTACCGTCCCGCTCCCTCCAGTATTCGAATGGACTACGCCCATCGCCAAAGGTGCTGTCCACACGCAATCAAAGAGGAGCAGCGTGAAACCGGCGGGCCTAGAGCAGGTCGGCTCGGCACACCGAACGAAAAAGTTTCGCGGTTACAACTGCGGCGAAATTTTCGGGAAAGCCCCTGCGCTCACAGGATTCTCATCCCTCGGCAGCCGCTCGGGGCAACCAATACGACACTCGTGTGGGTTTTTGGTGTGATCCGCCCATCCAACCCCACAACGGTCGCAACGCAGGCCGGGACCGAAGCGATGGCCCCAGGCAGTGGGCCGCTGGGACCCGGAGACACGCGGGATCCAGCGTTCGGGCGTCCGCGGAATGGTCATCCCGTTGCCACTCCCAATTCGGCTCGGAACTTCATCATGTCGAAACACTCTCGTCCGGCCGGCGTCGAGTCGCGATATCGATCTGAGACTTCACGATCTCCCAGATCCATGCGTAAAAGCTGTCGGCGTGCTTCGCGGTCGTAGGCTTTGTGCACTCTGCTCCGCGGCGGCCCCAGAGGAGAAAGTAGGGCTTCACCAGCTCCTGGACGATTCGAAGCTCCGCACTCATCTCATCCGCCGTGTCGGTGTGCTCGCCGCAGAGGACGACAACCTCATCGACATCGGCGAGCGTGCTGCGGAAGCCGGCCTCCCAATCCGCGCTCTCGGCGTGGCGAGCGGACCAGGCTGTGACCTCGAAGGGTGAGTCCGAGTTGAGGGATTCTCGCGCGAGACGAGCCAGCAGATCGCCGTCGTGACGGACGTCGAAGCAGCCGTAGACGCGAACGCCCGTCAATTCCCACCCCACTTATGGGGCCGGGGCCTTGGCCCCGGCCTCATTCAGTTCCCGCGGGATCTAGCGTCGGCCTCCAGCGAAGCCGCCTCGGCCAGCCGCAGGCCGGTCGTTGGCTTCGTTTACGCGCAGCGCTCGTCCGCCGAGCTCGCGCCCATCCAGGGTCTGGATGGCCGCGCTCGCGCCGCTGTCGTCGTTCATTTCAACGAAAGCGAAACCCCGGGGGCGACCTGTCTCGCGGTCCATCACCACGCTCACCGAGGCGACACCGCCGTGCGGCTCAAAAAGTCGACGCAGATCGGCTTCCGTGGCAGTGAAGGGGAGGTTTCCAACATAAAGCTTCTTAGGCAATTGCATTTCCTCGTCGTGTTCCGCGCTTTATTGCTAGCTGGCAACACACTTGCGCTCACACCTCCACGGGAATCTCCGGTGGCACGGTGCCGAGCAAAAGCCGCTGTGACCTGGAGCGCCCGTAGACGAACCGGGGCGAGCGGCACCGGCAGACTCGATTGGAATCACGAACAGGCGCGGATCGATCCGTGAACTGCGCGTCGTCCAGAGGAGAGAGCGGTTACGAGTGGTTAGCCCAGTTTCCAAAAAGCGCAAGCGGTGATGGTGCGCGGATGCCCGTCACCGGATTCCTGGGAAACGCAGTCGGGTGTGTAGCAGACGAGAGTTTCTTTTCGGCCAAAAGGAGATTGCGGGGTGAGAGGATGGATCCGTTCAGGGGAGAGCGGATCATCGAAGTTTCACGAATCCGTCCGTCGACAGGCTCACGTCTGCCGACAGCAACTGAAAACCGAATGGAAGCGAAGAGCTCTCCAACGCGCAGCGACGCAAGCAGCCTGAGCTTTAGAATCGCCATTTGAAGATCGCGTGCGAGTCGTTGGAGTCGAACCGATCCTGCGATGAATCTGCGGGTTGGCGCCCACCGACCCTCGGCTCACAGCCTCTCGTGGGCACGGCCGACGCCGCTGACTCGACGCCCGAGAAACGCTCGCGAGGATTCGTAGCCCGCACGCGAGTTCCGCACCGATTTCGGATCGAGGCGGTCGGCAGGAGCGCTATGCTCGAACGTCGGACTTGGAGCCATGCTTACTGAAGGAGAACGACCGTGATTGGATACACCACATTCGGAACCAACGACCTTCCCCGCGCCGCGCGCTTTTATGATGCCTTGCTCGCGGAGTTCGGCGCCAAACGCGCCATGGAGATGGGGAACTTCATCGCCTGGGCCGCTGCGCCAGGCGGACCCATGGTCGCCGTGACCAAGCCTTTCGACGGGAAGCCTGCCACGATGGGAAATGGCGTGATGGTCGCACTCGCTGCCAAGAGCAAGGCACAAGTCGACGCCATCCATCGCAAGGCATTGCAGCTTGGTGGGAAGGACGAGGGGGCTCCCGGCCCGAGAGGAGACGGCTTCTATGCGGGCTACTTTCGAGATCTGGATGGCAACAAGCTGAACGCATTCTTCGTGGGCTAGCGCGAGTGACACGGGGCAACACCGACGGGTGAGTGCCAGGTGACGGTGGGAGCCCTGCCGGAAAGCGCATGGGTCTCTGGAACCGAGGTCGGGCGAGAGTGATCCGCGCGAGTCTTACCGCCGCTCCGGCCACCAGCTCTTGGGACTCCTCGGAGGAGGAGGCTGGGTGGAGCGCGACCGAGGGGGACCCCTGTCCTAACGCCCTCGTGGGGCCCGTGCTCGCCGTGGAGCGCGATAGCGACGACCTCTTGTATGATGACTTCCGGCCTTCAAGAAGGGCCTTCAAGAAGGGCCAAGAGACCAAGTCGCAGGAAATCGTGTTCGCAAGGGCAACGGCGCTGCGCGTCGGTCGGCCTCTAGGTCCGAACACGCAAAACTCGGAACGGAACGATGCTGGATGCGCTCGAGTACAGGATCAGCTGCATCAACTGCGGCCACGCGGGTCGCCTGCGGGTGGGTTGGCTGCTTGAGCATCCCGAGTTCCCGTGTCCCCAAGGCTGTGGCGCCACTATCGCAAGCCCGCTTGCCGAGCTGTCGGAGTTGGTGCCGATCCCCGCCGGCTCGGTCGACACGATCGACCTCAGCACATGGTCGCCCAAGAGCGCGCAAGCGATTGGCAAAGACCGCGCTTCCCAGCGCAAGCCGAGGGCGCGGCGACGAAGGAATGGCCGCGCATAGAACCCCAGCCTCTTGCGGGCCAGCCCTACTCCCGCTTTGAGCTCAAGATTGCGACACTCCGTTGACGATTTGCTGCATCACCCGCCTATCACGATTTTCTGAGTACCGATCGTGCAGATTCTTGCGTGTTCTGCGCGCTGGGCTTTTGCGTGGAACGACCGGCGCCGTCGAGTCCGTGGAGCTAGTTCCCATGGGGGGGCACGCGAGCGTTCTGAGGCGGTCCCTTCCACCCCGAAGCTGCGCTACAGGCCTCACGGAACCGACGTGCAAGCGCTCACCCCTCAGGCTGTGCCTGCAAAGCGGTGCTACTCCACCAAATCGACGTTCGCGGCTGCGGCCCCAGCGACAGGGCCTCTCACGATAGTGTCTCCTGCCTGCCGTGACCGCCGTCACAGCCGACTCTGCGGTTGCGAGAAAGACTCTCCTCGGCCTTGCGATCAGGGGGCACCATTTCGCAGGGCGGCCGGCGCCGCAGTCCAATCACGCGTTTTCCCCAAAGGTCAAACGCTGGTCGCTGGACTACGGCGCCGGTTCTTTCACACTGGGCGATTCCTTTGAAGGGTTGGAGCTACTCACTTCGTGCTCTCTCTCGGGTTCAAAGCGACGGTAGAGCCGCCTCCCGATCGTAAGCGTCTTCAGGTTCTCGTCTGGTCCTCTCGAATTCACATACACCGAATCAGTGAGAGGACTGTTTCTCGGTGTCAAACGCCCCGCATGCCGCTCGCCCTCTGCCCGAGGGGGGCTCGCAAAGTTCGGTCGCAAAGGGAGCTTCCCCCGTTCTCCGCCCGTTCGTTGGGGGAGGCGGAAAGCACGCTTATCCGCAAAGGCACGGCAGCGTCCCGCCCGCGGGATCGGAACTCGAAGGCCTTTGCCGCCGAGTGTGGTAAAGGGACCTACCGCGGAGATCCCAAACGTACGTCCGTTCTCGGCGCTTGGAGTTCCCGCTCGTCCACGGCCTCCGAAGACGCCACCCCCTTTTCTTTCACAGCCCTTCGCAGCATCTTGCACCCAAGCAGCGGAGGCTCAGCCAGGCCTCTGTTTTGCCGGGGAGGTGCCATGCGGTTTCTCGCCGTCCATCCGAGCTCGCTCATGTACTCGAAGGTGTTCTTGCGACTTGAACCGCTCGGGCTCGAGTTGGTCGTCCAGGCGGCGCGCCGAGCGGGGCACGAGGTCCGGCTTCTCGACCTCCAAGCGGCGTCACACGCCGACTACTTCCGCATCCTTCATGACTTCGCACCCGAGGTGGTCGCCGTCTCGCTCAACTATCTCGCAAACATTCCCGAGATCATCGATCTCGCGAAGGCGACGAAGGCGAAGCTTCCCCGAACCACGTTCGTCGTGGGAGGGCACAGCGCGTCGTTCACCGCGGCCGAGATCCTGGAGCACGCCGAAGGCGCCGTCGACGTTGTGCTGCGGGGCGAGGGTGAGGCGAGCCTGCCTCTTCTGCTCTCGATTCTGGAGGAGGACCGGAGTGCCATCGGCTCGGTGCCAGGCGCACTCACGCAGGCTGGTGAGGGACCGCCGCCCGTTTTCGTAAAGAGTCTCGACGATCTCTCCCCGGCGCGCGACCTGCTGGCGAATCGGCGGAAGTATTTCCTTGGAGTCCTCGACCCGTGCGCTTCGATCGAGTTCACGCGCGGCTGTCCATGGGACTGCTCCTTTTGCAGCGCGTGGACCTTCTACGGCCGCAGCTACCGCACGGTGAGCCCGGAGAAAGCCGGTGAAGAGCTCGCGAGCATCCGGGAATCGGGCGTCTTCATTGTGGATGACGTGGCTTTTATCCAATCCAAGCACGGCTTTGCGATCGGGCAGGAGATTGAGCGCCGCAACCTCAAGAAGGAGTTCTACCTCGAGACGCGCGGAGACGTCCTCCTCCGGAACAAGGACGTCTTCCGCTACTGGAAGTCTCTCGGTCTCTCCTACATGTTTCTCGGCCTCGAGGCGATCGATGCGGCGGGCCTCGAGAAATACCGCAAGCGTGTCACCCTCGACCAGAACCTCGAAGCGCTCGAGTTCGCGCGGTCCCTTGGCATCATCGTGGCGGTAAACATCATCGCCGACCCTGACTGGGATGAGGGGCGTTTTGCGGTCATTCGGGACTGGGCACTCGGCATTCCCGAGATCGTGAACGTGAGCGTGAACACGCCCTACCCGGGCACCGAGACCTGGGTGACCGAATCGCGCAAGCTGACTTCGCGCGATTACCGGCTGTTCGACATTCAGCATGCGGTGCTGCCGACCCGATTGCCGCTCCCGCAGTTCTACGCTGAGCTCGTGCGTACACAGCAGGTGCTAAACCGCAAGCACATGGGGTTCGGTGCCCTGAAGGATACGGCACAAATCGCCGTGAAACGGCTCCTCGAGGGCCAGGCGAACTTCGTGAAAATGCTCTGGAAGTTCAACAGCGTGTACAACCCGAAGCTCCAGCTCGCCGACCACGCGCAGCCGGTGCGCTACGAGATGCGCCTGCCCGCTGCCGAGCGCCCCGCGAAGTTCGACGCGCGTGCCCTGTATGTCCATCGTCACAGCGCGAGGGTGCGAGAGGTAGACGCGCCCACGGAGGTGTTCGTCCGCGAGACGGGAGGCCGGGGTGAGGAGCCGACGCCGGTCTCCGCGTAGCTGGCGACCGCGCAAGCGGGAGCGTGGGGCTAGTCGATAAGGCTCGCGGCCAGCTTTCGCCCGTAGAAGAAGCCGGCACCGCCAGCCGCAGTGCTGAGAAGGTGCTGGGGGATGGGGCCAAGATCTGCGCCGAGCCACCACACGAGGGCGGCGCCCACGCTCGCACCCACAAGACCGAGCAGCTTCGACATTCGCCGCCTCGCGAAGTCCCCAGGAGAGGATCGGCCTCACCCGTAGGTCCCTTCCCCTCTCTTTTCGGATTTCAGCGCCGAGGACTCGAGCGATTCCCCCATTCCTTCTCTTCTTGGATCCGCAGGCGGAAGCCCCCCGGGATATTTTTACCCAACGGTAGAAGCGCTCCTTCTGTGCGGGTTATGATGCACCGCCCCGGGATAAGGGGTGTCTGTACCCCTTCTGGGATCGGTTCAACCCCAAGCGAACGAGGGGTTTGGCTTCGTCGCGAAGAGCGCACGATTGGCTGCGCAGCACCGGAGGATGGATGCCGAACAAGACGTTGCCGCGCTCGCGCGTCGGAACCGGGGGCCTTTTGCTCGCGCTTTTTGCCGCGGGTGAGTTCATGCTCGGCTTCGGCGAGTGCAACCGGGTGTCAAGTCCGCGCTACCAAACCGGGCACCCGCTCTTTGCGAGCCCTCAGTTCAATCCCGTCGCCGTGTCCCAGGACAGCGATCTCGTCTATGTCGCCAATACCACCTCAGGCACGGTCTCTGTGATCGATACCAAGCGCCCCTCGCATCCCGCGGAGGTCGCGCAGATCCCTGTCGGCATCGATCCCGTCGGTCTCGCCGTTCGCCCAAAGCTCGACCGGGACTCGTGGAGCGAAGACGAGTTCATCTTCGTCGCCAATCACATCTCGGACTCCGTGAGCGTGATTAGCCGCAGAAAGATGGCTGTGGTGCAGACCCTTCAGGGCCTCGCACACGCCGACGGAGGCACGACTCCCGACGATCTCGTCACCACGACGGACGAGCCTGTCGGCATCGCATTTCAGAACCCCTGCCGCGCTTTTGTGACGCTCGGCCAGCCGAACCAGGTCATCGTCCTCGAGATGGCGGACCCAAAGCAGACGGGTATCTGCGATGAGAGGCGGGGCGAGTGGTCGATCTCGCCCACGCGCCTCGCGATCACCGCCCAGGCGCCTCGTGCGCTCGCGGTTTCCGGGAGCAAGCTCTACGTCACCGCGTTCGAGTCGGGGAACCAGACGCAGTTCCCGAGCTGCGCGCCGGGCGACCCGCGAGGCTTTACGCCCGGGGATCCTTTCGACGAAGGCTGCCTCTTCCAGATGCGGATCATCGACAACTTTAACTTCACCGGGGGGCTCAACATCAACCTCGGCACGATCTTCAGATTCGCGGCGCGCGATCCGAACATTGGCGGCCAGGTCATCCTGAACCGCAACATCCCGGACCGCGACCTCTTCGTGTACGACCTCAACGCACCGGGCTTCGACTCCGATCCGAGCACACCGGGCATCCAGCCCGCCCAGGTCGTCACCGGCGTGGGAACTCTCCTCTACGGCGTTGCCGTGGGTGCGAACTCGCGCGTCTACGTCACCAATACCGACGCCCGAAACCATCTGAACGGCTTGCGACTCCTCGGCAATCGAATGTTTGAGAACCGGATTTCCTATCTCGACTGCGCCGGCGCTTGCGGGGCACCCGTCCCCGTCGACCTCGACGCCGGTGCGACGACCGCCCTTGGCACGACTGCGCCGACTCCCTACGGCCTTGCGGTGAGCAAAGATGGAGCGACGCTCGTCCTCACCGCTGCAGGTTCCGACGGGACAGCGGGCTTCCCCGGTCTGTACACGCTCGATGCGTCGGGCCATGTGTTGGGAGGCGTGCGCACGGGGGCGATCCCGCAGGGCGTAGCGCTCCGCTCGCACCGGGAGAGCGGCGCCGCCGATCTTGCGTTCGTGCTCAACACGGTTGACAGCACGCTCTCGGTCGTGAACCTCGAGGAACCGAGCGAGCCGTCTGTCATCGCCACGATCGAGGTCGGAAGCGATCCGACTCCCCCGATGGTAAAGCGCGGCCGCATCGCCTTCAGCTCCGCGCGTGCGTCGACGAGCGGCACCTTCTCCTGCGAGTCATGCCACCCGAACGGCAACATCGATCAGCTCCTCTGGACGATCAATGCTTTTGAGAGCCCGACCGATCCGCCTGGCCTCCAGCCGCCGGAGCCGCGAACCACAATGCCCATCCGCGGCCTTCGCGACACGCTGCCCCTCCACTGGGAAGGTCGCCTTGCGGACTTCTATCCCAACCCGCCGCCCGACCCCTCGCGGCCGAACCTGGTCCCAGGCAAAACGCAAGACTGCGACCTTGAGACCGACGGCGAGATCGGCTGCATCCGAACCCTTGTGAACGCGAGCCTTAGCGGCGTCATGTGCGCTCAGCCGAGCTGCCCCGTCGGGCCGTCGGGCCTGCCTGGCGCGCTCAGCGACGAAGAGCGAACCGCCATGGCAACCTTCCTCCAGGCGGTGAGCTTCCCGCCCGCCCCCGAGCGGCGGCCGTCGGACAGGCTGAGCCCAACGGCCAACCTTGGTGTGCAGGACTTCTTCACCGATAGCGGACTCGGCATCGGCGGAAATTTGGGCCAAAACGCGCAGATCGGATTTGGCGTGACCACCTGCGCGGACAACGCGATCGGCTGCCATTCCTTGCCTCTGACCGTCGGCACCGACTCCAGTATCGTTGGTCGATTCGACGCACCCTCCGCGCGCGGACTGTGGGACCGCCACATTCTCTTCTCCGACGGCCTGATGAGCTCTGACGAGTTCCTGCGCATGGCCCAGGACTGCGCAGATGGGATCGAGCCCGCACAGAACCCGGCAACCGTCGGCCTCCTGACGGGCGATCCTTGTGACTTGCAATTGTTCGGGAGCCCGCTCGTGAAGCTGCCGTTCCCAAGTCATGCCCACATCTACGACCCGGCGGAGGGGATCACCGAGCGCGGGGCGTTCCTGGCCACCTTCGAGGGCATCTTCTCCCTCGCCTACGGTGTCCGGGGCGATCGCATCTGGCAGTTCCAGGTGGAGATGGGCACGGGGCTTCCCGGGCTGACGGGCCGACAGGTCTCGGTCACGCGTTCAAGCGCAAGCGACCCGGACACGATCGCGCAGATCCAGCAACTCGTGCAGGCTGCGACCGACGGCAAGATCGTCGCCATCGCCCGCGCGCCGGAACTCCAGGAGCTGCGGTTTGATCCCGCGAGTCAGAGGTGGAAGAGCCCCTCCGGCCGGATTGCCGCAACGAGCGCCCAGATCCGCGAAGATGCGCAGGACGGCGAGCGAGCCTATACGCTGACCGCCGAGCTCCCGAGTGGGATCACGGGGGGCGGACCGGATCGCCAGCCGCTTCTCGATATCGATCCCGATTTGAAGGCTGCCGAGCTCGCCGACGGGCGTGGGCAGGCTCCGCACATCCCGCGGCCGACCGCGGGCGCCGCCGCCACTTTCCGGGTGGGGGTAAAGTACGTTGAGCCAGGCGCGCAGGTCTTGGTCGACGGGACTCTGTGCACGGCATGCGGCCTTCAGTTCACGACCTCACAAAGCGGCGATCCCGCCGCCGACGTGACGCTGGCAGAAGGGCTCACTGCGGGGATGCACGTGATCCAGGTCCACAATCCCGACGGCTGGGTCAGCAACGAGCTTCCAGTTCTGGCCCAGTAGAGGGGCGAGGTGGCGGCAAGACCGTCGCAATCATGCTCGTGCCCCCACCCCCGCCGGATCCACGCGATCCAAGTCCTCAGTCCGAGCGCAATGGCAAGCCACGAGAATGCCGATCCGTCGCCCAGTGAGAGGTTGAAACCCGCCCCGCCGCTCGGGTGTCGTATGATAGGGGGACCGGGGGGCCGGGGGCGTTCTGCGCCAGTCGCGTCGTTCGAGATACGCAGGCAGGTCAAGTGCGGTTTCCTCCGTCGACGCATCCGCGCCGAAGGAAGGGCTGATGTCGGCACTGGCGGACGCAGAGGTCGATCGGCTTTGGCTCGGTGGCAATCCGGCCGCCCTCGGCGAGCTCCACCGGCGCTATCACAGGCGCCTTGAGGGAGTGGCCTACCGCGTGCTGGGCGACGCCTCCGATGCAGAGGACGTCGTCCAGCGGATCTTTCTCGCACTTCCCAACGCCGCCTATCGCGGCACTGCGACACTCTGGACCTACCTCTATCGGTCTGCCCTAAATGGAGCAGTGAACGTCCTGCGCGCCCGCCGTCGTCGTGAGGCGCTGCAGGAGCACGAGCTCCGGCGCGCGCTCTCTGCAGCGGCGACCGAGGGACCGAGCGACCCGGAGGCACGCGTCCTCGAAGGCGAAATTCTGGGCGCTGTCGCCAAGGCGCTCCTCGAGGTGAAACCGCAGCATCGGCGCGCCTTGGTGCTACGGATCGTGTGGGATCTATCCAACACGCAGATTGCCGAGCAGGAAGGCGTACCCCTCGCGACGGTTGGAACCTGGCTCCGCCGAGGCCGGGAGGAGCTGCGAGCTGCCCTTGGTCCCGTCCTCCGCGATCTCGGTGAGGAGCCCTGATGAGGCACTGGCAGGCGCGGCGGCTTCTCTCGTCGCTTCCCGACGGGCTCCTGCCCGAGGGGAAGGAGCAGGCAGTAAGAGCTCACCTCGAGTCCTGCGCAGACTGCCGCTCCGAGCTGAGGGCCCTCGAGGTGAGCGAAGCTCTGCTGCGCAGGGTGCCCGCTACGCTCCTGCCGCTCGCCCCTACGCGCGAAGCCAACGGACGCCTTGCCCTTCTCGCCCGGTGGGCGGGGAGTGGGGCGAAGCCAGCGCGGGCGCGCTGGATCGAAGCGTGGGGGATCCCAACCGTCGGCGCGTTCGTAGGCGTCGCCGCCCTGTCTCTCGCGCTTTTCGCAGGCACGGCGCCTCCAGAAATCCCCGAGACGCACGAGGCGTTCAACTACGTTCTTGTCGGTGAGCTCTCCCCGAGGCCTCCGGTCCACCGGAGCCTGCCCAGCCTCCCGTCCTCTTTCCAGGTCGTTTCAACGACCCTGCCCGAGCTCGCCTTTCTGCCGCCGGGAGTCCGCTAGCTAACCCTGGAGCCAAGCTCCAGCCGATCGCCACCGGGGACCGAAAGTCCTGGCACGCCGCCACTGTGCGGCGTTACCATGGCCGGATCGCGAGCGTCGAGGTCTTCCCGTCATGAACCGCATTCGCGCCGCCCGCCAAGCTCTCGGCTGGACGCAGAACGAGTTGGCCGCGAAGGCCGACGTCTCCCCGCGCACCATTCACGCGGTCGAGAAGAATCGCGTGTGCCGGCAGGCGACGAAGAGGCGGATCCTCACCGCCCTCGGGGTGCCGTGGGAGCTTCGAGAGGACTACTTCCCGCCGGCGCGCGCCATACGCCGAGTCGCCCCCGCCGCGGCGGCGAAGACTGCGTAACGCAAAGATCGAGGTTCCGCGGAGCTAACCGCTAGGCGCCGGATTCGATCTGCTGCCGCAGCAACTCCGCTTGCTTCAGCACCTGCTCTGCGGTGCGTGCCATGAACTCGCTCAGCACCTGCGCAGCAGCGTCGCTGCCCTGCGCGGCGCGGGCGCGCTGTTCGACTTCGCGCCGCTCCCCTTCGATCTGCGCCTCGAGAGGAGCCCACGCGTCCCTGAGCCACGGCGTCCAGCGAGGGAAGTCGGTTGAGGCGACGTCTTGGAGCTGCTTGAACGTCCACCACGCCGAGTCGGGAGTCACGAGCTCCGCACCGCGCGCGAAGTTGGGGGGCAGGAGGCCGTCGAGATATACGGGCACGAAAACCCCCGTGCAGGGTGTTGCGAATGAGATCCAGACCGGCCACGGTGCCTCGCGATTTCCCGGCAGGGGTGCGATTAGGCTTGCCGTGGTCGTCCCGACCGGCTCACTGTGCATACAGACCGTGAAGTAGCGCTCTTCCTCGGGAGTCGACCCCGGGAGGCGCGAGGGACCACCCTCAAGATGATCGCGCAGAATGCGCTCGAGGCTCCCACGATCGATCCGCCCCCGGGCTCGCGCGAGGAGTTCACTGGCGCGCCGAAGGCGTCCTTCAGAGATCCTGCCGGGGACACCAGGGTTGCGGTACGCCGCGGCGACGTCGACGCGCCCCCCACTTGTCCACCAGCCTGCCGCGCGCGCGAAACTGTCGAGGTCGCGTGAGCCAATCTCCCAGTCCGATTTCAGCGAGATGTGGTTGGAGATGGCATCGACGCGGGCGCGGCGGGCGGCCCAGCGCCGGCCCGATGTCTGGAGGATCCATGCTTCGTCCGGATCCGCCAGGAGAAAGCCGTTGTGATAGCCAGCGGCACCAGGCGCGAACGCCGGGCCGCCTTGGCCATAGCTCTCCACCAGCGTCGCGATCACCTCGAGCGCCTCGCGGGCGCTGCGACCACGCTCAAGCCCGAGCCGCACAAGATCCATGCCGATAAGACCCGGCTGCTCCTCGACGGGCTCGCGGGAGAAGACGGTCTCGTTTCCAATCGCAACGGCATGCTCGTTGACGCCGTGCTCGAATCCGAAGATCCACCACGGAGAGTGGCCCATCACCCGGTAGGTTTCCGCGACCTGAGGGATCTCGATGTGCGTACAGCGAACGGTAGATCCAGGCGGATGGGTCGAAGCGGGGAACTGGACGAAGGGTTGGCACTCCTCCGCCTTGCGATCGCTGTTCTTCGCGAAGAGGGTACAACCGACAGCCGTCTCGGAGGCGACGGCCACCAGGGAATCGCACATGGAAAGAGCGTACCAGACAGACCACCGGGCCGGAGGGGCTTTCGCACCCCGCGGTGGGCGGTAGGGTCTGGGCGATGGAGGAGCAATAGGGAAAGACAGAAAAGGGGGCCACATGGCACGGGCAACCGGCATCGACAGGCGCGAATTCCTGAAGGTGACCGCAGCGACGGGTCTTAGCATTGGCCTTGGCCCCTTCGCTCTTGCGGCTTCCGATCCGACGCCACCGGGCCCGCCGCGCATCCGCGCGACTCGCACCCTTGGCCGCACCGGCCTGCTCATCTCCGATATCGGCTTCGGTTCAAGCAGCCTCTCGGACGACGAAGAACTCGTGCGCCACGCCCTCGATCGCGGCATCAGCTACTTCGACACGGCCGAGAGCTACCAGGGCGGGAGAGCCGAGCTTGCCTTGGGCCGCGCCCTGCGTGGAGAGCGCAACCGCGTCACGCTCGCGTCCAAGGTGCAAGCCGGAGCACGGGATCGTCTCGACGACATGATGCGAGCGCTCGACGGAAGCCTTCGCCGCCTGCAGACCGACCGCATCGACGTCTACTTTAACCATGCCGTGAACGATGTGGCGCGCCTGAAGAATGATGAGTGGTTTGAGTTCACCGCACGTGCGAAGCAGCAGGGCAAGATCCGCTTCACCGGAATGTCGGGACACGGTGGCCACCTCGTTGAATGCTTGGACTACGCGCTAGACCACGATCTCTTTGACGCAATTTTGGTGGGTTACAACTTTGGTCAGGATCCGGGCTTTGTGGCACAGCTGACGAAGGACTTTGATTTCGTTGCAGTGAACAACGAGCTCCCGCGTGTCCTCGGTAAAGCCAAGCAGAAGGGTGTCGGTGTCATTGCGATGAAGACGCTGCGCGGCGCGCGCCTCAATGACATGCGGCCTTACGAAGTGGGCGGAGCGACCTTCGCCCAGGCCGCATTTCGCTGGGTGCTCGCAAACCGAAGCGTCGATGCCCTCATCGTCACCATGAAGAGTCCAGACCGAATCGACGAGTATCTAGGCGCTTCAGGCTCGAACGCAACCGCAGCGGCGGATTTTAGGATCCTTCAGCGCTATGAGGCGATGAATGGACGGATGGAGTGCCGGTATGGGTGCAACGATTGCGTCGACGCCTGCCCACTCGAGGTGCCGATCGCGGATGTGATGCGCGTACGGATGTATGCCGAGGACTACGACGATCTCGAGCTCGCTCGGAGCACGTATCGCACGCTACGCAGGACCGGCGTTCGGGCGGTAGGTCCCGCAACCCACATAGAGGGTGTCGCAGACGTGTGCCTTCATTGCGCGCACAAGGCCTGCCGGTCGTCTTGCGGACACGGTCTCGACGTGCCTTCCTTGGCGGTTCGGGCACATCTCGCCGTCGCCGGCTAAGACGCCTTGGGTATACAACCGCCACGGCCGCTTTGAGGTTGTCCTCCCGAAGGGACGTCGTGCTCGGTGGCGGAGTCCCCCGCTCCCCCGGTACCCTGCTCGCACCTTTGGGATCCACCGGGCGCCGGTAGCTCAGCTGGATAGAGCATCAGGCTTCGAACCTGAGGGTCGGGGGTTCGAATCCCTCCCGGCGCGCCAGAATTTGTCTCACTGAATCAGCAACTTGTCGCGAGGGCATCTCCGCTTCGCACACGTGCGAGCGGTCCGAGTGCAGCCATTGTGCAGCCAAATCGTGACCGGCTGCAATTGTGAGGCAACGTCGTGGCACAACGGTTTCCCTGCCGCGACCGACTCGCTTGCCGCTAGCACGAGCGAGCCCTACCGGGGCAGTGTCCGCAGGGGTAGTGGTTCCGGTCTCTGGCCCTGCGCCCGAAAGGCACTTCCTAGCCCATGGTCCTCCGAGAGGGGCGGGTGCCCCGATCCGGTGCGACCGAGGAGGGAGCGCCTCAGAGACCTACCCCGTGGCCGTAAGGCCCAGCTCCCGAGCGCCAGCGAGGGGTGTTGCACCGTTGCAGGTGTTTCGAGGGGATGGGGGACCGGTGGCTCGGCACCGGGGGGGAGACCCAACCACCGAGGGTGCGCGGAGTGGAAAGGGGGCTCTTATAACTAGATTTGTGGGTCGGGACATACACCATATAGTGTAGAACTGCCTTAGCCGTTCTTAAACGGCCACCCCCATGCCCCACCCCTCCCACAGCCAACTCGCGCGCGTATACCTGGCTCGCAAATAGACTGTGAAACTCCGTGGTGTCCCCGAGGGGGCACCGTAGGGGTTCGCGTCCCTTCGGGCGGTCCGATGGCGAACACGAGTGTTCAAATCTGGGGCGTGCTTTGGCCGTACCGAACCGTGCCGCAGTGCTTCGCTACGGACTCCCCGTTGGCCGCGTGACGGCTGTACCCCTGGGTGGGTGTCTAGCAACTGATCCCATCGCCTCATGGCCGTCCTCCCAACGGCAAACGGTGGGCGCACAGCAGCACAGCTGCCCCACCATGACAGATCTCAACAATGTGACTTCTAGATGTGACTACAGCCCGAGCTTGAAAAGGCCCTGAACTGAACTAAACGCGACGGTGCGCCGCGAGTCCGGCCATGCCGGCCGCGACGAGCAGCAGAGTTCCGGGCTCTGGAACGATGCTAAAGGCTGCCCCCTGGAAGGTGACCGGCAGAACACCCCCGTGCTCGTCGATGAACGAACCCGCGGGATTCTGGGTGACAGAATCGCTACCGGCTGCGGGCGTGACGGAGCCGTCGCCGAGGGCGTTCGCCTTGAGATCGAGGGTGCCGATCACCCCGTCGCCACCGAAGGGAGTGAACTGCCCGACCGCAACGAGGTGCGGGTCGACCGTGAAGAAGCCGAGTGGTCGGCTAAAGGAGTTGGTGGGCTGAGCCGGGTCGAATCCCCACATCGGGTCGAGATTGAACGATTCGACGCTTGCCAGTGCATCGTCGAAGTTGACGTCGAAGCCGCCTCCGAAGCTCTTTAAATCCGGAAAGCTGAAGCGCAGTTGCGCTTGGATATCGTCACCTGGTTGGAAGCACTTGGCCGCAGCATTTCCCGTGCAGGCGGCCCCGTTCAAGATGGAGGCGCTGATCACACTCGCAGAACGGGCCGGACCAGCTACCGACAGTGCGGCGAAGGTGAGGCCCGCGAAGGAACACAATGCTCGCAGCATCCGCCTTTCTCCTTGGTAGGGGTCGGGGCGACATAGGATTCAAGCCCGGCATCCCCATGGAGGAGTGGTCGGCAGAACGCGTTTGTGTCGATCAACTGGGAGTTGAAGGTCCAATTTCCCGTCGGCATCGAACAGCAAAGCGCCTTGGTGACCTTGCGCCTGTCGAGAGGGAAGTGAGAGCATCGCAGGAGACTCAAAAATGTGGTGGAATAGCCCCGGCATAGATCCCGCCCGCCAGAAGAAGTGCAGTGAGGTGCCGAGGGCCGGCACAACAGATTGAAAGCTAAGGAAAAGGTAATGGACTTTGGTCGGGCCTTTCAGCCAATCTCTGACTCTGACGCATTGCGCAGGACCGTCGCTCCGGACGGACGGCCCGCGCCAGCCGTCGGAGGGTCCAATGCGCGGACGTGCTCTCTCCAGGTGGCTTGGCTTCACCATGGCACTGTTCGTCGCTACAGCCGCCGCCGCCCTTCCACCGGGCGGAGGCGGCAACACAGGAGGGGGAGGGATTAACGGCAACGTTCCTCCTCCGCCGACCATACAGCTCCAACAGCTCGAAGCGGACGGATTTAACTGCCGCCCCTATCAGTCTGGTCACCTCTGCGACGGCACGACTACCTTCGCGATCACCGACACCGTCACACTCTATGTTTATCTCTGCGATGCCCAAGACAACTGTCAGGGAAGCGCCGCCAAGCCTTTTCTCACCACAGTGCCGGCTCAGCGCTTCGACCTCTGGGCCGTCCAGTTCCTCATTTCTCCCAAAGCGATCGGCTTCGGCGACGTCGACGGTGACGGCAAGGCGGATGCAGTCGGCGTCTCCGGTGCATTTCCAGTGAGCGGTGACGTGCAGGTCGCGCTCTCGAATGGAGCCGAATTCCCGCAACTACCGCAGACCTGGGCGAGCGGCTTCTGCGCCGGAGCCACGATGGTCTGCGCTCTCGGGGACTTCAACGGCGACAGGCGAAGCGACGTCGTGGCGTTCGACCCGGCGAGCGGCAATGTGACGGTTGCGGTCTCGAACGGTACGGCCTTCGTCGATTCGCGGGTCTGGAGCTCGACTCTCGCGAGCCAGGGAACCTCGTTCCTGGTGGGCGACTTCGATGGCGATGGCTTCGCCGACGCAGCGGCAATCCCGGCCACCGGGAGCGTCCTCGTAGCGCTGAACCGCCCGGGGCCTCCGGTGAACAAGCTAGCGCCCCAGCTCATCCCTCCGATCGGCATCCTCGGGCCGCGCATCTTCGAGAACGCGACGGACTGGAGCGGCCCTCCCTGCAGCGGCCTTTACCAGTGTCTCGTGGGCGACTTCAACGGCGATCGGCGCGCAGACATCGTGGCCATCGGGCCCGGCGGTGCCGTCTACGTCGCGCTGTCGACCGGTTCATCCTTTGAGGCCGCCCAGAGCTGGGCGGGTCAGGTCGGACCGAACGCCGTCCAGTTCCTGGTCGCGGACGTGAACGGCGACGGACGGGACGACCTCGTTGCGATCCAGGCCGACGGCAGCGTCACGGTCGCGGTTTCGAACGGGACGTCCTTCGGGGCCACGGTGCACGTAGACGACCAGTACTGCGCAGATCCAACCGTTTGTCAGCTGGCCGACGTCAATGGCGACGGTCACCCGGATCTAATCGAAGTCTCAAGGGGAGGGGGTGCAAGCGCGGCGGGTTTCTGTTGCACCCGCGAGGACGTGGGCGATCTGTGGGTTTCGCTCGGCGCCGACCTGCGCGGCTTCCCCACGCCGCCGATGCGCCCCATCCCGCCCGACTCGGACGGCGACGGAGTCCCCGACAGCGCGGACAACTGCATCTACGTCTACAACCCCGACCAGAAGGATTCGGTCGGCAATGGCATCGGCGACGCGTGCCGGCTCTCCGCGGACCTGAATGGCGATGGTGTCGTGAACTTCGCGGACCTGGCGATCCTAATGCAGCACCTTTTCACCAACTACCCGCCGGCCGACTTGAATCATGACGGCGTCGTGAATTTCGCCGACGTCGCGATCATGAAGAGCCAGTTCTTCAAGACGTCCCCTTCGGCGGCACAGGCGCCGCCGCATATCGATCTCCAATCGCCCGCGCACGGCGTGTTCTACGACCCTGGTAGCACGTACGCATGGGTCAGTGGCTTTCTTCGGAACGTGGCCGCCGTCGACTCGACGCTGGTCGTCCATTCTCAGACCCTGCTCCCGAATCCGGTGACCGGCCAACAGGTCCGGGCGCAACTCATTCCGCCCTTTTCCCGTCACGTACCGGTGGACACAACGCTCCAGGTCGCCGCCGACGGCTGGTTCGAGGGATTCGTACCGATCGATTCGGGAGCCACCTTGAACCCGATCGTGATCGATGCCACCCGGCTTTCCACGCAGGCCAGGTTCGGGACGTCGTCGCAGCGTGTTGTCGCCATCGTGGGACCCTCGGTAGAGTCCGACGTGCTCTCTCCCACGAGCCTTGGCGCACGGATCGAGACCTGGGCGCTCGACAACATCGGCCAATATATCGGAGGGCACCTCCCTGTCGGTGATATCGGGAACGCCGCGGCCACGGGCAACGTGGAATATGTCGTATTCCACGACCAGCCCATAATTCACGTCAGCACCTTCACGAATCTGCTGCAGATCGATGTGATGTTTGGCGTGAACATAGGCGTAAGCAACGGAGGCTTGGGTTGCGCGGTCTATTTCAATATCTCAAACGCGCACCTGGTCCTGCAGTACACCGTGGAACCCTTGTCGACCGACCCTTCGCAGGTCGTTGTGAAGAACGTGTCCGGCTTTCCGACCCTCGACCTCGGCAGTGTCGACGTCCAGACGGACAACCCCGCGTGCGGTGCGCTGGCCGCCATCGCCGACGCTAAGGGGAGCGCCCACGACAAGATCCTCGCAGCCGTCGGGGGCAGCAACCCGAGTGATCCGGGTCCCGTGGGCAACGCGATCCAGAATGCGATAAACGCGATCAACCTGTCGAACGTCCTCTCCAATCTGAACGTGACGCTCAGCACACGCTTCCACGCCGTGACGGTGGATCTAATCGGTGCGGCCTTCGACCTCGATACCGGTTTCGTCCCCAGCGGACCGGCCGGTCTCGGGCCGAACGCGAGCCGGATCTACCAGACGCAGGCACAGCACCCGCCTTTCCCGCTCCTCGCGCCCAGCGGTCAGACGTACGACTTGGCGCTCGGCCTCGCTCCCGACACGCTGAACCAGCTCCTTGCCGCTCTCACTGCGAGTGGTGAGATGGCTACGCTGCTCGCGGGGCAGTCGATCGACCTGTCGGCGTACGCGGATTCCCTGGCCCTCTTCCGCCTCCAGCCGAAGGTGAACCTCATTCCCACGCTGGCTCCGATTCTCACGGGCCAACCGGGGGCCGCGCCGGGGTCTACGCAGGCGCAGGTCGGTCAGCTTCTGCTCGAGATCCCCACCTCGGACGGCACGGACGTTTTCCGCAAGGCCCTGGATCTGCAGGCCGACCTAGGGATCGCCCTCATCTCGCCCACCACCTCTCCGACGCCAGGGACGCCTGCGTGCCCCTCGCGACAGTCCACCAGTACACCCGCGCTCGCGTGCATTCATGTGACAATCCAAAACTTCAAGGCATTGGCGTCGCAGACGGTGCACGTGCCCTCGTCCTTCCCATCCTTCGCACTGAATTTCTTCGAATCGACATTTGACAGTGCCCTGACGTCGGACCTTGCCACAAAATCGATTGACGTGACATATCCGGTGCCGAACTTCCAGGGCTTCCAGCTCCAAGCTGTCGGGCTGACACTTCAGTCCGATGGAGGCGCGCTAGTGTTCGGAGACCTGCAGCTAGGACCGTAGGACAGCTTGCTCCAGACGTACGTGTATGCGACCGCTCCGAATCTGGATGCCGCGGGGAGACGATCGGGTCAGCAAAGCATGTGGAGCTACATCTCCCCGGGCCCCATTATGCGCCCATGAGCCAATTACACCAGCTTGCGACGTATGGCGGAGCCCCTCCTGGCGCTCGACGCATATCTCTGCCGCCGAGACCTCGTTATACCCCAGAGCGCCTGGCCCCGTGAGCGATTCCTCGTGGCTTCCGGATGCGCTCAGTGCGAGCGGCCCGGCGGACGTCCTGACAGTGCGCTTCGCGCTCAGCCAAGCGCCGGCTCCATCGTGGCGCCACGCAAATGACCCAGGTTCTCCGTGATCGGCACCCAGCTCCTCACGCGAAAGTCATCCAGCAGCTCTCAGTGCGGGTGTACGGTCCGCTTGAGGGGAAAAGCCCCATGGATCTCGACCTGATGGGGATTGCAGTCGGGCTCGCGATGATGGCGCTCGTGATTGCCTTGAGTCGGGCTGGCAATCTTTAAACCACCGTGGTCCGCGAATATCGCCTGCCCCACGCTGAGTCCCTGTCCGCGATTTGGGCCTACGGGCCACCCGCCCAAATCTGCTCAGGACACCGACTCTGTTCCAATCGTGTCGAGGGGCGGCCGCGCTAACGGCGGCTAAAGCTGCGGCGGTCCCCACCAACGAGATTCGCGAAAATGAAACCAAGATCGCGTCAGAGCGCTCGTGGGAATACCTCGAACGTCCACCCCACTCCCAGAAGAAGCTGCAGAAAGGCGCGCTCTCCGAGCGAGGCGTCTCGCGCACGGCGGCGTCGGACAGCGAGGCCCTGATCTGCACCGGAGAAACGAACAACACCCCGACTGAAGCCGAGGCGTGTCGATCAGGCATCGCTGAAGCCGGAGCTACACGCGCTGGCGACGTACTCCTGCAACGGCGAGACCCGCGAGTCCTGAGCCCAGAAGCAGCAGCGTGGTCGGCTCTGGGACGAGAACGACGCCATCGATCTGGAAGGTGGCGTTACCCGAGAGTGATGAAAAGGTGCCATCGTAGGTGACCATTATGTCAGAGCCAAGGATCAGCGAGATCGAGTCGATCCGGTCGCCGGCGAAGTCAATCCCATTGGAACTACCCGGAGCACCGGAAAAAAAGTAGCTTTTCGTGGCGGTGGTGCCACCCGATACGGACCCGATGCTCGCTGAGACTGCTACCTCATCATCATCGACGCCGTCCGTGAGCAAGGAGACGACCGGGTTGAAAGCCGGGTCATTGGCGGCGGTTGCGGTGAAAGTCTGTCCCGCGTTTGCCATCGTCAGCGAGAGCGATTGAAACAGTGTGTTTGAATCGGGACAAGGATCGGCCGCACTGACGCACAGCGTGACACCGAAGGTCAGGATCGGGACGTTCGTTGCGCCGCCAAGGCCCAAGGGCATTGGGATTGATCCGAGCATGGCCCCCTGAGACGGCGGCGACGCCAACTCGAACAGAGCAATCGCGATTAGCGTGGGTACGGTTCGAACCTGTCGGCATATGGCCGCCGCGATGCAGAGCATCGAAGTGGCTGACTGCATGAGACGCGCGAATCGCAGGCGCATCGATATTTCTCCGATGATCGGCTCGCGCGGCCATCCCTCGCAGACGGAGCCCACTCGATCGGGCGGGCATCTCCAGTGGACATCATCCCACGTTGCGCAGACCCTTTGGGGTCGCATGGGCGACAGTTCTCGGGCGCTCTTGCCCGGGGGAACTGGTGACCGTCCTCGCGCCAGCTTCTAGCCCGAGGTCCGGTCTACGCACTGGCGAGCGTGGCGGCGGGGTTCGGAGCGCGTGCCGTCCTGGGGAGAGGGTAGGCGGGGAGACCCGCCCAGAGATTAGTGCGCGCGGCGGCCCCAGAAGGCTCCTAAGTACCCACCTTTGAAAGTCGAGACAACACAGCCGACATGACATTGGACGTTACTTCACCGGAAGAGGGGTCATATCGTAAAGCTCGTCTTCTATGAGGACCTTGACCATGAGAAGGGTGGTTCCTTCGTTCGTGGCTTTCTTTCCGAAGACAATGGCGTCCGGGCTAAACGAATAGGTGTAGTTGTAGGTCGAGCATCGGAGGGATGAGCCATCCATCAGTTTAATCACGCGACCGAATTCGCAGCCTTCAAATTCGCCATCGACCTGGGTAACGGAGATGATTGTCCATCCTTCGAGACGCCGGAGGTTGCGAGTGCACAGATCGGCCATCGACGGCTCCGGCGCCAGTGAGAGCAGCAACACGACCAAGGCGAGGGTGGGTTTCGTCATGTTTCGGCACTCCGCGGCGTTCGCTTTTGGGGCCATGGGGCGCCGCTCAGCCCTGTGTATGCCAGGAGGTGCCCCGCCGCCTCATCTCGATGCTGGTTGGACTTCTTCAATCTGCGCTGGTACCGACACTTCCATCTCCGCGCGCCCTTTGTAGACCGTTATCGTGCCACTAACACAGATGGCGTGACCCTTGAGTAGCTCCGGCGCAGTCTTGAACCTGGGCCTCGCGTCACCCCAAATCACCGCTGTGAACACCTGATTGGGATACGGCTCATCGAGATTGAGGAATGTTGGAGAGTGGCGAGAGGACTGCGCGTACTTGGCGCTCACGACCTTGCCACAGACGCGGGTGTGCTGGCCGACGTGCTTGCTAGCGTCAGCGGGAGAGACGCTGTCGGCGGCGAAGCTCGCCGTGGCGAGGGCCACCCCAGCGAAAGCAACAAGGAGCCGCGCCATCACTTTCAAGACTGGCACTCCTTAACGCAGTCCCGATAGTCGGCCTGGGCTTCGTCTAGGCACATCTTGTGGGTGGCGGCATCCTCGGGTTCATCGTTTGTGAGGGAGCAATCCTCGACGTCAGATTCGTACTCATCCTTGCAGTCGGAGATGCATCCGGCGTGTATCGGGAGGGCGTAGAGTCCGCCGACTAAGAGGAGAAGCAGAGCACCCGACAGCCTGTTGAGCAAGGAATCGTTCTCCCGACCGGTGGCCAACCCCTCAAATCCGCCTGGCAAGCATACTGTCTGGAGTGAGGTAGGAGTCAAGCAGGTCTGGCGGGGGTGAGCGGAACGCGGGCGCCCCGGGCCTGAGGCCGTCCGCGCCAAGCATATATCGGTCACCAGGCTGGCGGCGAGCTGGGCGCAAAGACCCAGAGTGGTGCCGATCGTGGTGCTGGACGGGGTAGCGGACGCCGGGAGATACTCGCCCAAACGTACTCCACGCAGGAATGAACCCACCCCCGGGCGCATTTAGGCGCCTACGACCGGGTGGGTTGTGCGATGGTTGTCATCGCATTTCCAGGAGGTCCCGACCGCACGTGCCCGCAAGGAAGCGCACGACCCGACCGAGCGCCGAGGAGAGCCCGAGGTCCGGGCGAAAGTCTCATCCGTGAACCACAGCGAGATCGTGAGCTTCATCTGGGGTGTCGCGGACTTGATCCGCGACACCTTCAAGCGAGGCAAGTATCAGGACGTGATCCTGCCGCTCACCGTGCTGCGGCGGCTGGACTGCGTGCTCGCTCCTAGCAAGGCAAAGGTTCTCGAGAGACAGGCTAGGTTCAAAGGGAAGCTGGAGAACCTCGATCCCCAGCTACGCGAGGCCTCGGGCTTCGCCTTCTACAACACTTCCCGTTACGATTTCGAGAAGCTCGTGGCGGACGCGCCGCACCTCGCCGCCAACCTTCGGAACTACATCGCCGGTTTCAGCCCCAACATGCGCGAGGTGCTGGAGAAGTTCGACTTCGAAAACACCATCAGCAAGCTCGACGAGGCGGGGCTTCTCTTCCAGGTCATGGAACGCTTCAAGAATGTTGATCTTCACCCCAACGTGGTCGACAACCCCACAATGGGGACGATCTTCGAGGAACTCATACGCAAGTTCAATGAGGCAATCGTGGGCCTCGCCATCCGACGTTGTCATGCGCGAAGCGCCTCGCGCGGAGAGCGCGCCTCTTCGTCGGCGCTCGTGACGCTAAACGGGCCTACCTTCGACAATTGAGTTTTCGCCCGCCGGAACTACCTGCGTGAGAGAGAACCCAGCCCGACGGAGGAGTGCCTTGAAATCCGCCTCCGTTCGCTCCCTTCCAGTCAGTAGCGCGAGCATGTTCAAATCCATGAACCTTGCCGGGTCAGGTTGATTAGGCGATCTCAGGACCCTTTCGACCAGCAGAAGCTTTCCGTGGGGACCCATCGCACGCCGGCAATTGTTTAGGATCGTCAACGACTCTTCGTCGCTCCAATCATGGATAATCGATTTCATCAGATACGCGTCCGCCCCTTCGGGCACAGCCTCAAAGAAATTCACAGCGCAGATTTCACATCGATTCGCGATCTCTCCAGTTCGGACTGTCGAAGCACCCGCGACAACGGCCGGCAGATCGGCTAGTACGCCGCGCACTGTCGGGTTTGCGGAAAGAATTCCGTGCAGCAAAGCGCCGTGCCCTCCCCCAACATCCACGATTTTCTCAAACTGCGAGAAGTCATAGCTCTTGATGATCGACGGAAGACTGATCGAAGAACCTGCCGACATCGCGGCGTTGAAGATTGCGCCGTCCTCGGCGTGAGCCTCCAAATAATCGAAGAAGGTCGCTGCGTGAGCGCGCTCAAAGGCAGGCTTGCCGGTTTCCACCCCGTCAAACAGGTTTCCCCATGCCTTCCAAAAAAAGGGGCTGCCGAACATTATCGCCAGGTTTCGGATGGATCCGGCAACATCACCGCGCAGCGTCGCACTGAGTGCAGTCTGTCGGAATCGACCAGCTGTGTTCTCCGCGAAAACGCCGAGGCTGGCGAGAAGCTGAAGTAAACGGCGCAGCGACGGACCATGAGCCCCAGTCGCGAGTGCTAGCTCATCCGCAGTCTTTGGTGCCTCTTGGACCAGGTCAGCGACTCCGAGCCTTGCGGCAACATAAATCGCCTGCGTCGTGATAAACCCAAAGATCAAATGGGTCATCTGAGGTACTGCAGAGGGATCGGCTGATTGGAGAGTCTGCTCGTTCATTCTCCCTCCTCTAGGGTTGCATGCGAAACAGGTGTGCGAAAGACGAGCATGCACTCACGTATTGCGGAGCCGCCTGGAGCTTCGCTCGTCACGGCGAAGTCCTTGACAATTTGCTCCTTTCCGGGAGGTCTGGTCAAGGAGCAATCACGGTGAAGCGAGCGTTGGCTCATCCACCGAATGGTATCAAGCCGCCGCTCAACTCATCGCGCGCATCCAAGCTCGCACACGCGCCGGCCCCAACCCACCACGAACTTCGCGCGCAGGCGCCCACGGAGAGGCGCCGCGCGCGACGACCCCCGCAGACCAAGGGCAGGCGGGTGCCTCGACTCACATTTGCCCGCCGATGAGCCGTTACTCTCATGGCCTGCTTACTCAGGCAGCTCGGGGAGCAATTCGATGACAGCCACGAGTGCCTGAATAGCCGCTTCAGTATCGGAAAATTCTCCATGCCAGGCTTTGCCGTCTCTTGCTCTGGCCCCGCGACGGATGAGATCAATGTCGCAGCATCCGTTCAACCAAGCGGAGACGGTGCCCTCGAAATCAAGTGCGTCGATTGTAATGACGAGCTTGCTGCGGTCTTCTGCAAGCCGGGGCTCAGTGCCGCACGCATGGAGGCGTTCGATCTCACCGGGTAAGCGGTCGAACAGCACCTTAAGGTCGATCATCGTTGCACCACACACCTGAGCAGCACTCGCCTACGGGCCGCCCGCGCAGCACTATGCCACGAAGCGGGGACCCACGGCGCGCAGCGATTAGGAGGGATCGCGGCGGCCCCCGTCGCCGCGGGTGATCGGCGCGCAGTGCTACTGGGGACCGATGACGCAGGGCCTCTCGGGGCCACTGGTGGCCAAAGCCGACGGCACCAGATTGCTTACCCCGAAGCGTGAAAACCCTCGATCCTATGCTGCGTTACACGTCATGCTGCGCGCGACCAGGTGCAAGCCTTCGAACCTGAGGGTCGGGGGTTCGAATCCCTCCCGGCGCGCCAGTATTTCCAACGAGTTACACGATTCTCGGACGCCTCCGTCGCCGTCGAGCGCAGTTTGGAGACGGCTGGAGACGGATTCGGGAGCCACTGGACCGCCTTTATCTCCGCCCGACGCCGCTGATCCGAAGTCCACAAAAGCGAGGTCGGCTTCGGTGGAGCGCAGGGCGTGTGCGTAGACGCGAAGCGTGAGCGCGGGGTCGGAGTGCCCGAGCTGCTCAGCTACCCAGCGCAAGCTACGACCCGCCTCCAGTGCGAGCGTCGCGAACGTATGCCTCGCCGTGTGGAGCTTGAGCGGCCTCACGCCCATCTTCTGCGCGCGGCGCCTTACGCGAGCCCAGGCACGCTCAAGATTCCGCTCGTCCCAGGGTGTTCCCACCTCCGAGCAGAGGACCCACTGCGGTACTTCGGGCCAGCCCTTTCGCATCGCGTCCACGCGTTGCTGCGCGCCGAGGTCAAATAGGTCGGCAGCCAGCCCCCCTGCCATCGTAACCGTCCGTGCCTTCCCGCTCTTCGGCGTCGTGAGGCGCCGCTGGGTAATCGCACGGCGGATCGTGATCTGTCGCGACGAGAACTCCACATCCTCCCAGCGCAATGCCAATGCGTCACCGCGACGGGTTCCGGTGGCCATCAAGAAGTGCAGCACTGGAGCGAACCGCGGCTCATGCTCCCGCGCGACAGTGAGGAGCGCCTCTGACTCGGTCCGACTCCACGACTCGATGCGCCGCACCTCACCAGCCGTCCGGAGGTCGGCACGGCGGATCATGGCTCCGATTCTGGCAGCGATGCGGATTGTTGAGCGGGAAGTTGGAACGGTGGCGGCTCCGGGGGGTTATCTCGACGGATGCATGGCTCCGGCGTCGCCAACAGTCGACCAACTTAACAAGCTGGTTGGTATTGCCGAAGAGGGGTACATTTATGCCACCAGGCATAAGCGAGGGAGATATGCCCGAGTTCCCGGCGGACATCCTGAGCGCAATGGAGAAGGGCCAGGTGCTCAGCGTAGACCAGTTCCACCGCCTGATTGCGGTCGAGGCGCAGGCGATCGGGCTGACCTTCGACCAGGCACTTGAGCTTGCCCGCCGACGCGCGCTCCCTCAGGGTCCGATCGGGACCGATCTTGGCCTGCTGATCGAGATGCTGCCGGCGGCCTAGCCTGCCGCTCCGCGCCCGTACTCCCAAACAAGCACTCGGCGAGTTCAAGGACAGGATCAACCGCGTCCTCACCATCACTGAATCGCGCCTCTACGGTCCGCTTCTCGAAGGTGCCGGCGAGGTCACGGGAAGCATGGAGTTGGCGTTCCGGCGGCGTGGTCACGCCGTAGCCGTGCCGCTAAAAACGAGACACGGCGAGATGGGCCTCTATCTTGGGCAGCGCTGCGAGACACGCCTGGTCGACGGAGAACACCAGGTTGCGACGCTCTCGTACCAGTACAAGCTCTACGCTTCCGGCACGTTCACACCTGGCGACGAGAGGGAAGCTCTTCTCCGCTGGGAATATCTGAAGCACTGGCCTACGGACGAAGACCGATGGTGCAGGCACCACGTTCAAGGCCCAGTAAATCTGGGGCTCGGCGACGGTGTCCTGCTGAAGGATCTCCACCTGCCCACTGGCTACGTGGTGATCGAAGACGTGATCCGGTTCTGCGTCGCCGATCTCGGCGTGCACCCACTCTCGGACGGGTGGCACGACCACCTGATGGAGAGCTATGAGCTGTTTCGCAAGGAATCGACGCCGCCGCGGTGACTTAAGGGTGTAACTCTGGTGTGACTGCGGTCGATTTAGCCACGATCAGTTTTCCGCGAGGGCGTGCGGGTGGGACTACCCCGCCCCCTCCCTGAAGCCGCGACGCGCCTCGAACCCCGCCGCCACGCCCACCAGCGCGGGCACTTCGTCAAAACAATAGGTCGCCACGCGGGGCCGACTGTGATGGACGCGGACTGAGCAACGTGGTATAGGCATTCATGGGATTAGATTCCGGGTCCGTCATGGCGGATCTGTAGCTAGCGAGTCGCCCTCAGCTCCCACGAAGCGGCTCTTCTGGACTGAGCCGAACCTCCTCCCAGAAATGATTGTTTCGCAGCCCTAGAAAGGGCTAGCCCAATACATGGGGCTGGCGGTCAACTCGGTCGCCGACCCTATGTCTTTTGACTGCGAATGGTGTCACGAAGGTCGTCCAGCCGTATCGTGCTGGCAGTTCTTCGACGTGCCGACCCCGTTCAGAACGAAGGTAAGAAAGCCAGTTTTCCGCGCGAGGGCACTCACGCCCAATCTGCGCCGTGAGCAACTGCGCGTTCGGGGCAGTGACCTTTTGAGAAGAGCAGTTTGTTGTTGAGAGAAGACAGAGAGACACGAAACAACGAAAAAAGGGAGACCATGTCATGGCAATCGGCAAGGAAATCGGAGACTTTACACTCAAGTCGATCACCACGAGCTACGCGCTAGAGGGCGGCGTGGTACAGATCAACCTCGACGGGCCGGCCACAGGATACGGGACCGTCCTCGGGACTCTGACCTTTCGGGGCGAGCCCGGGGCGAAGAGCGGGCCCCTCAGCTGGCGTGGCCAGGGTTTCCTCGACACCGGCGATACCGTGGCGGGGACTGGTGAGGGCACGTGGGAGGAGATGGGCAAGCACAAGTGGCGAACGCGGCTGATCGTCAGCACTTCCGATGGCAAATGTCATGCGTCGGATGGCCACCTCGATCTCAAGACCCGGACGCTTTCTGGAAAGATGCTGGAGTGGAGCTAAGCGAAGACCTAGACTCCACTCGATTTCGTTCGTGACACGCCCCGGCTTCGGTCGGGGCGTTGTCATTGGTGCAGCGGACTTCGTGATTCTCGCCGTCCGACACCGCCGTGCGCGATGTGCCTCACTGATCGGGGCTATTTCGATCGGCTGAGCTCGTGCAAGATCTCCGAACGCAGCCGGTTGTACTCCTGCTCGTTTATCAGGCGCTGATCGTACATGTTTTGAACGTGCAGCGTTCCTCTGGTGATGACGACGGATTAGTCCTCCCGCCGAGATTTTCGGGCGACGGATTCAACGGCGGGCCGAGATCGACGTAGGTCGTTGGATGGTAGTGGTAGTCCATAAATATCGCGAAAATCCCAACCGTCACTAAAGTTGCGATAACCCGCTCTGGTGCGATCCGCGTTTCCAGTTGCCCTTCTGCGGGCGGGTATCAATCCAGGACCGCCCGATAGTGCGTACCCTCATTCCGACCAATCATGAAGGTCGTGGGACTCAAGCCAACGAACTTTTCATTGACGAAGATTCTGGCGCCTGGCGGTGTGGTGTGTAAGGCAGCGTACTCGGCGCCGCAACCGAAAGTAAGGAGAACCTCGAGGCACAACACAATTCTGCCGTTCATGCGAGTTCACCACTCCGGTTGATAACACCAGCATAGTTGCACATTCACGAACCTGGAAACCACCACGAACTTTGCGCGCACGCGGCCACGAGCGAGGCGGGCCCTGATTGAGGCCAACGCCCGGGCGGCCGACGGTCGGTGATTGACGCAAGGGCGCCTGGTGCTCGAGACTCCGGTGTGTTGCTTGGGCAGGCGGTCGGTTCGCCGCCATCGGTCGGACCTGCAGGCGAACGTCAGAGGTATTGCGACTGTGGATCAGAAACAGCTGACGACGCTTTCTACGCCTGAGTTGCTGGAGCGTGTCCAGCGATTGGCGGCGGAAGACCCCGCGGGACAGTCTGATGACCGCTGGGAGGTCGTGCGGGTGCTCCACGCGCAGGCGGAGCCGCTGGTCTATCAACGCGCGGCTGAGTGGTGCGCGAGCAACCAACGGCTTGAAAGGATGCTTGGAGCCGACATTCTTGCGCAGCTCGGAGCCACGACCAAAGTTGTGGCTAGCCCCCGGCGTCCTTTCGCCAGCCAATCCGCTCCTATCCTCGAAGGACTCCTTGCCGACTGTGACCCCAACGTAGTTAGTTCGGCTCTCTTTGCGCTCGGCCACCTCTCGCGTGAAGACTCCGCGAAGATCGCCGCACTCGCGGCACACCCTTCCGCCGACGTTCGAGAGGCAGTCGCCGTCGTTCTGGGAGGGCGGGATGAGCTACCTGCGCTCCAAGCTCTGGTCCTCCTCGCTGCTGACGACGATGAGGATGTCCGAAACTGGGCAACGTTCGGACTCGGCACCCAATGCGAGGCAGACAGCCCGGAGATCCGCGCTGTCCCAGTCGCGCGCTTAAGCGACGCCAATCCGGAAACTAGTGTACTGTAACATATGAAAAGGTAGTATGATCGTATGCATGGGAAACACGATCGTACTGACCGAAGAGGAGCGCGCGGAACTCAACCAGCGAGCGGCGAGCCGCAGCGGACGAGCCGATGACGCGCGCCGGGCGCGGTTGATCCTGCTGCTGGAGGCGGGCCGGACGTGGGCTGCGATCCGCGACAAGCTGGACTGCAACGATGCGTTCATCGATCGCTGGAGCAAGCGGTTTGCGGAGGAGCGCCTGGCGGGGCTGTTCAGCCGGCACGCCGGCCAAGAGGCCAGCACGCTGACGCCGGCCTTGGAGGCTCGCATTCTGGATTGGACCCTGAAGCGCGAGCCGCCGGACGGCTCGACGCAGTGGAGCACACGCAAGCTGGGGGCGCAGCTCCAGATCAGCCATATGATGGTGGCGCGAGTCTGGACCAAGCACGGGCTCAAGCCCCATCGGCTCGATCGCTACATGGCATCGAACGACCCGGACTTCGAAAAGAAGGCCGCGGACATCATCGGGCTGTATCTGAATCCGCCGGCTCATGCAGCGGTGTTTTGCGTGGACGAGAAGACAGCGATCCAGGCGCTCGATCGCAAGGATCCGGTCCTGCCGCTGTCGCCGGGGCGAGCGGAGCGGCACGGCTTCGAGTACTTCCGTCACGGCACGTTGTCTCTCTATGCGGCCTTCAACACGCGGACTGGGAAGGTGCTGGGGAAGACCGCCGCACGACACACGTCCGCGGAGTTCGTCGCATTCCTGGCGGATATCGTCGTGAACCAGCCCCGGGGCAAGGAGATTCACGTGATTGCCGACAACCTCTCGGCCCACAAGACTGCGCAGGTCGCCGAGTTCCTGGAGCGCCATCCGAGCGTCCACCTGCACTTCACCCCGACGTACTCCTCGTGGCTCAACCAGGTCGAACTCTGGTTCGGCAAAATCGAGCGCGACGTCATCGCTCGCGGCGTATTCACATCGGTCACGGACCTGCGGAGAAAGCTCATGAAGTACATCCGCCACTACAACCAGACGCCCAAGACCGTGAAGTGGCGCTACTTCGATCCCACACGCCGCATCACTCCCACTTCAATCGTTACAGTCCACTAGTCCCTATTCCTCCGCACATGTGCTCATTAGCCCGCGGTCAGGCCGCCATTCGTAGGCGCCCGCCTCTGCGCGCCGGATCTCCGGCACTCGATCCGAGAGGTCCACGTCCCGATCTTGAGTTCCGGGGCGACGACCGGAACCACTCACTCTCCGGCATGCAACTCGACTGGAGAGCCTTGCTCTTCGGCTGCCACTGCTGCGGTTACGGGCATGGGTGCACGTATCTTTTCCGCGGGCTCATCCGTCTATAGTTCGTGGTTGCGCGGCTTGTGCACGTCGTCCATCTCAAACGAGCGGCGCGCCGGTAAGCGGGCGGTGGAGTACGCCCGTTACCACAACCGGCGCGGTGTTCCTGAAAAACTGGTAGCTCTTGCGAGGACCGGGATCGGTCACTGCGGGATCCTTCTCTCCAGTGCTCCGGCAAAACCCGGTTCGGTCGGTGAAGTCGACGGCGCCGTTGCCGAGAGCCCGTTCTCCCGGCACGCTCAGGGCATCATCCGCCGCGCGCAGCCCCGCCCGGACGGGAACCCGGAGGCCCCGTGATCGAGCCTGACTTTCCGATCGCGATCATCGGCGCTGGCTTCGCCGGGATCGGGATGGCGATCCAACTCAAGCGGGCTGGCATCGACTCATTCATGATGTTCGAGCGGGCGAGCGAGATCGGGGGCACCTGGCGCGACAACACCTATCCGGGCGCCGCCTGCGACGTTCCGTCTCATGCCTATTCGCTCTCCTTCGAACAGTACCCCGGTTGGAGCTACCGGTACTCCCCGTCGCGGGAGATCCACAACTATCTACTCGGCCTCGTCGACAAGTGGCAGCTCCGCTCCCACCTGCGGCTCGGAACCGAGATCGTCGAGGCCCGTTTTGACGAGCAGAAGGGAGTCTGGACGCTGACCACCGGGGACGACCGAATCTTCACCGCGCGTGTCGTCGTCTCTGGGGTCGGCGGGCTCGTCGATCCCGCGCTTCCCGACATCAAGGGGATCGGCAGCTTCGGCGGGGAGGTCTTCCACACCGCCCGCTGGAACCACTCCTATGAGCTCGCGGGCAAGCGCGTCGGAGTGATCGGGACCGGCGCCAGCGCAGTCCAGGTGGTCCCGTCGATCGCGCAGCAGGTCGCTCGGCTACGCGTCTTCCAGCGTACGGCGGCTTGGGTTGTACCCAAGCTCGACAGGCGCTATTCGGACCGCGCGAAGCGCCTCTTCGCGCGTTTCCCGCTCCTCCTCCGCGCGAGCCGGTTCCTTCAGTATTCAGGGAGCGAGCTATTCGGACCGATGATCTTCCTCGACGCTCCCCGCCTCTCTGCAGTCGGTGAATGGCTGTCCATGCGCCACCTGCGCGCGCAGGTCTCGAGTCCGGAGCTGCGGGAGAAGCTCCGCCCGAAGTTCCAGTTCGGATGCAAGCGGATCCTCGTGTCCGACGACTATTGGGCGACGTTCGAGCGGGAGAACGTCGACCTCGTGACAGAGCCGATCGAAGAGATGGTGCCCGAGGGCATCCTGACGCGGGATGGAGTCGTTCACGAGCTCGATGCCATCGTTCTCGCGACAGGCTTCACTGTCGGGCTGGCCAAGGCGCCGTTCCCGGTGATCGGTCGCGGCGGCCGGTCGCTCGATGCGGCCTGGAGCCGTGGCGCCGTTGCCTACAAGGGGATGACGGTCTCGGGCTTTCCGAACTGGTTCATCCTGATGGGACCGAATACCGGTCCGGGACATACGTCCGTGCTGATCTACACAGAGGCCCAGATCTCGCACACGCTCCAGGCGATCCGCAAGCTTAGAAGCGAAGGTCTTAAGTACGTGGAGGTCCGGCAGGAGGTGCAGGACCGCTACAACGAGCGGATCCAGGGGCGCATGAAGTACATGGTGTGGTCGTCTGGCTGCAACAGCTGGTACCTCTCGAAGGATGGCAGCAACCATGCGCTCTACCCCGGACTCGCCGGAGAATATGCCCTTCGCGCCCGCCGATTCCGGGCGTCCGACTACGCGCTCGTGGTGTTCTGAGCTTCGTCACCGCTCGACGCTCGCTGCGCCAAGCGCGGAGACTGCAAGGATGTTTTCATGACGAACCTCCTCCTCGAGTTGCAGCGCCTCGATTCGAGCGTCGACGAGTTGCGCGCCCGACGTTCCGGGCTCCCAGAACGGGCGCTGCTTCGAGAAAGCGAGGCCGCGATTGTTGCGCTCGTCAACGAGCGGGCCGAGGCCGCCGATCGCCGGCTCACATTGGCACGCGCGGAACGTCACGCTGCGAGCCTGGTGAACGACCTCGAGGCCCGCACTCGCGAGGTAGAAACCACTCTCTATTCGGGCAAGGTCAAGGCGATCCGCGAACTCGAAGCGCTGCAGCTCGAGCTGCAAGAGTGCCAGCGCCGTCAGGGTCAGCGCGAAGACGAAGAGCTGGTCGTGATGGAGCAGCAGGAACAGCTCGACGGGGAGATCGCGGCAATGGATGCGCGACGCGAGCGGCTGGGGATTCAAGCCGCGGAGCTACGCGCAGTGATCAAGGCCGCTGAGTCGCAGATCGACGCCGAGATCGGATACCTCGTCGCCCAGCGCTCGGCCCTGCACCTGCCGCCTGCGGTGCTGGCGGTCTACGAAAAACTCCGTTCCGTTCCACGGCTGGGAGGCAAGGTTGCGGTGAGTGTCACCGGTGGCGCTTGCGGCGGCTGCAAAATGATTCTTCCGACCATCCTTACGAGTCGCCTCCATCGCGCCCCATTGGACAAGGCGGTCCAGTGCCTACACTGCCAGCGCATTCTGGTGTCTTGAACGCGTCGCACATTTGAGCATCGGCTCGCCTGGAGATCCCGGAAGTCGTCGGGCGGTCGACCGGGGCACCGTGTTTCGGCTGATCTCTTGCTCGAGTTTTACATCGCGACCACTGCGCTTCTTGCGGCTTCTGGGGTTCGAATCTCCAGCGGGGATCACGCGCCGAATCGAAAGTCCGCAGCGAAAATCTAAGGGGCGGTTCGGTCCTCAGGGCGAAAACGCTAGGCTCGCGAGCAGGGCAACTCCCGCAACCAGGAGAAGTCCACCTGAACCCCGGTACACCCAGCGCAGCATGCGCTCATCGAATCGGTCGCGGACGAGCCCCACGCCGCCGAGCAGCACCAGCCACCAGAGGAGCGACCCGCAGAGGACCCCGAGCACAACCGTGACTGCGGCCGGCCCAGCGAGCTCCTCCGCAGCGAGCCCGAGGGCGGCCGACACCGCGGCGATGGTCAGCAGGACGAGCGGGTTAGTGAGCGTGAGGAGGAACGTCGAGACGAAGGCGCTCGCGAGACCCTGCGCTCCGGCAACCGAAAGCGGCCAGGCCACCTCACCGCGAAGGGAGCGCGCACCGAGAATGCACAAGACAAGGCCGCTCCCGAGGCGTAGCACCGTCTCGTGAGCGAGCAGAAAGCTCGCCACGACGCTGATGCCGAAGGCGGCCACCGCACCGTAAAAAGTGTCGGCAAGCGCAGCGCCACAGCCAGATACAAATCCGAGGACAAAGCCCCCGGTGAGTGTGCGGCGGATACAGAGGACATTCACCGGGCCAAGCGGCGCCGCGATCGAGAGCCCCACCAAAAGTCCGATCCAATAGACGCCCACTCGCTCTGCCGTCTCCTGCCTTCCGATTGGCGAATGATCCCCGCCGTCCCCTCTTTCGCGCGTGTGAGGAATAGCGCGGCGGTTCCCTTGCGGCCGGACCGACCGCATTCGTACCCTCTGACCTGAAAGGCTGCAGCGTGCAGATGCACTTGCTGGCACCTCTTCAGATGGAGCGCGTTGGGCGATTCTCGGAGGTTGGAAGCCTGATCCGTTTTCCGGTGAGCTGACCAAGAGCTATCCGCAGCGGACGCTACCTCTCCGCCTGGTCTATCCTCAGCCGCTCACACGTCGCGGCTTGAGCGGTGACTGATGACATCCTTGGAAGCGGCTGAGCACTTCACGACGGTGCGATTCTTCTGGGTGGCCCTTGGTTTCGGGCTCCGGAATGCCGAGTGATTTCAAGAGGTTCGAGACGAACGACAAGCTCGCCTAAGGGAGGCCCCGATGATCGACCTGCACTACTGGCCCACGCCGAACGGAAAGAAGGTCACGATCCTGCTCGAGGAGTGCGGCCTCCCCTACCGCATCGTGCCCTGCTCGATCGGCCAGGGGGACCAGTTCAAAAGCGAATTCCTGAAGATCAGCCCAAACAACCGCATGCCCGCGATCGTCGACCATGCGCCCGCGGACGGCGGCGCACCGTTCGCCCTCTTCGAGTCGGGAGCGATCATGATGTACATCGCGGAAAAGGCCGGCCGCTTCTACCCGCAGGGCCTCCGCCATCGCCACGCGGTTGACCAGTGGGTGATCTGGCAGATGGCGAACCAGGGCCCGAAGAGCGGTGAGTGCGGCCACTTTCGTCGTCTCGGCGAAAGCCAGGGAGATCAGTCGTACGCGGTGCGCCGCTTCACCGACGAAGTAAACCGCTTGTTCGGTGTGCTGAATAACCAACTCTATGATCGGCGCTTCCTGATCGGCGAGGATTACACAATCGCGGACATGATTTCGTACCCGTGGACGGTGAACTGGAAGGCCCAGGGGCAGGATCTCGAGGAGTTCCCCTACTTCAAGCGTTGGTTTAACGAGCTTGGCGCGCGGCCGGGCGTGCAGCGCGGCATGGCGGTCGGGAGCGACCTTGCGGTGGGCACGTCGAAGTTGACGCCTCAAGAGGGCGAGCGGCTGCGCAAACTACTCTACAACCAGCGCGCGCGACCGGCGCCGGCAGGCGGTTTGCTCTGATCCACCCCTGGCGAGATTCCGTCTCTGGAAGCCTGATTTGCATGGAAAAGGGGAAACAGCGCTCACGCCATCGTTCGCGCTCGCGCTGTGCAGCCTTCGGCTTGGGCTTACTGGAGCCTCCTCTTGCACGAGACCCTGTTGTTGCGCATCGGCCAGTCTTGTGGCGAAGCATGTTGGGCGGCGGCTCTCCGGACGCGTCGCGAGGTCCGGCCATACTACGCCGGCAGTTCGTATCCAATCGCCGCTTCGATCTTGCAAGTTTGCTGCACGGCCGGGCGCGCCATCATGCGGTCGTAATGCGAGGAGAGGTTAGGAAACATCCCGGGCGCAGGGTGGAAGGAGTTGGCAAAACGCCAATACAGACGGAAGAGATGAATATCGGCGATCGAATACCTCGCCAGCACCCATTGTTGCCTTCCTAATTTTCGATCGGCGATTGCGAACACCTCTTTGGAGCGCTCCATCCCCTGCCTTCGCGCAGGATGGATCGTCGAGGCGATGAAGGACATCCATGAGATGACCTGGGCCTCGGCTAGAATGTCCCAATCGGGCAGGAGGCCCGCCTCCGGAAAACGCTTGGCCAGATAAAATAAGATCGCGGCAACTTCGGTCAGCGGTGTTCCATCGATGAGCAGCGTCGGAACCTTGCCTTCCGGGTTAAGCGCGAGATACGCGGGCGCGTGGTTCTCCTTCCTGGCGAACGAAATCGGTCGGCTCTCAAACGGCCTGCCGATCTCGTGCAGCGCGATATGCGGCGCCATCGAGCTAGACCCGGGTGCAAAGTAGAATGTGAGCACAAGCGCTCCCTCCGCCTGAATCATTGGCCTTCGAATGGTCGCGAGGGCTGCAACACGCGTTAACGCAGCCTTGCGAGGATCGCCACCGCGAACCTGTCGCAACGCGGCGATCGCCCTCCACGAACTTCGCGGCAAGCGCCTGACGTCGATGCTTCCGGTGTGCAGGCTACTCGATCGAAGGGACCCACCAAGTTGCGTTCACGCGGCTCGGACCCACGTAGACTGCAAAAAGCGTGGGATCGCTGGAGTCAGAATCGTACGGAGCACGCCCTACGAGCGCGGATCCGTCGCAGCCGTGAGGGAGCCCAGCACTGCGACCACCTCCCGGTGATTCGGAACGAACGCCCCTCACTCCTGGCGAACACCCCCGCCCGGCCGAATCCGCGGCAGGTACCGTTCCTACGACCACATCAAGGGAAGTACGGACGTCCTCTGGTCGAGATCGGGGACCCGCTTACTTTCGCGCGGCGGCGACGAAGCGCGCCACGTCGTCCATGAGCACCTCGAAGCCCGCCCGATCGAAGCCGCTCCCCGACACGAGCCAATCGACGTGGGGAGGATCGCTCGCCGAGTCCCCGAAGTGGCCGAGCGCATCGAGGTGGTCGGCAACCGCGGCGTGGATCACGTGTCCCCAGGTCTGGGAAAGCGTCGGCACGATGCCGTCGCTTACATCCCAGGACGGTATAGCGCCGTAGGCGCGTCTTAGGGCTCGTGTCTGCGAGGGCGTCAGTCGCGAGGAGCGGCGCCGCGGCACCGTCGCGATGAGTTGGTAGAGGGCGCCGTAGACAGCGTGCGTAACCTGCGCCGCCGGATCAAGGCCTACGGCGAGCGTCGCACGAAGGCTCGGGCGTGCCCCCTGGGTGACGGCGGCCCCGTAGCGGACGCCAGGACGCGGCAGGACCGAGGCGTTGAAGACCTCCATCGCCTCGGGCGTGAGTTGGAGCATCAGGGATTGGTCTTGGACGACGTCGCGCAGCAGTGCGCGCACCGCACGGCGTCGTCCCACGGTGAAGTCCTCAAGGAGACGACTGAAGAGCTCGTCGAGGAGCTCGCTGTTCACAACGAGATCGCCGAAACGCAGAGCCATGCCCCCCATCCACAGCAGCGCTGAGATGGGCAGGTGACCGAAGTGCAGCACGTAGATGGTGTTCAGCGAGAGGACCTGCAGCAACTGCTGGCCCCGAAGCGTCGTGAAGAAGGACGCGAGCGGCGTACCGTGATGCGGCGTTGACATCGTAACGACCGTGCGAACCCGGCCCGCAAGCCGCTCGACGTCGACGTCAGTCGGCAGTCCCACGCCAGGGGCGGTGAGCAGGCGCACGTCGAGTCCACCGCTCGAGTGGCCGATCAGGTGCAGCGGAGCATCGCCTCTTCGTGCCGTCGCAGCGATCGCTTCGGCCACGCGGGCCGCTCGTGTAGGGAGCGACGCAGTAGGCGGCGGCCGCACGAGGTGGATGCGCGCGTCCAAGCCCAGCGCCGTAAAGCGCTCGCCGAGGATTCGCCGCACATGTCCGAAGTAGGTGATCCGTCCGAGGTTCACGAACCCGAGGAAGCCCGGGACGAGGTAGACGTCGTGCATGCGTTTCATGCGGCGTAACGCGAGAGGGTACTCGTGACCGGAGGGTTAGTCACCGAAATCGTCGGCGGCTGCCGACGCGTTGCGCCTCCACCAGTGCCGTACACGCAGTTGAGCGCGGCGAATCGCCGCCACCAGCCGCTGTCGAATCACACAGCGGCGCGGAGGCACACGGGTGCCATCGACGGCCTGCCCCGTGCCCCTTCGCTGCCGGCAAGCGGACCGAGCGAGGTGCCTAGGTCCCCCTCACCAACGTGCACCACTCGCCGACAACGTTGAGGAAGTTCCTCGCCGAGTGATCGATGGTGGAGACATCCGTGATCCCGCCGTTCTCCTTCGCCGCGCGCACGCTTGCGTCGCCTCTCGCGAGCAGACCGAGGATGGACTCCGCGCAGGCCTTCCCCTGCTTCATGGTGTTGGGCGTAGCGGCTTTCCCGGCCACGTCACCCCAGATGACCTCGGTCCCGAGGACACCCTTGATCGGCGATTCGACGATCATGCACCCGCTAAGGCTGACTACGAAACTCATCAAGCCGAGCAAAAAAAATGTTCTCACGGACCCTCCCTTCTACTGTTCGGTCCGCTGAGGGACATCGCACGCGAGGCCATCGCCTGTCAATGCCCAAACGCGTTGGCAGCTTCGAGAACGGAGCTTAGACGTTGCCTACGCTTAGGTGGGGCGGTATTGCTGGGATCGTGGTCCCTGACTTCCCGGGTGCCATTCTGGCAGGAGGTGCGCGGTCGTGACGACCCTGGCCGCCAACCGCCACTTCTACGACGCGCTCTGGTCGGCGAGCGACATGGTCCCGCCGCAGCGCTTCAACACTTGGCCACTGCTCTCCCGGCTCGCGGCCTCGGCGCCCGCGCGACTCGAGATCGGCCCAGGTTTGCACCCGCGGCTCCCCGTAGAGGGCACGTACTTTGTCGACGTCAGCCGACCGGCTCTCTTCCCCCTCGAGGCCCGCGGCGGCCTTGCGACGCTCGGCGAAATCACCACCCTGCCATTCGCCGATTGTACCTTCGACCTGGTCTGTGCCTTCGACATCATCGAGCACGTCGAGGATGATCGGCGGGTCTTCCACGAACTCGGCCGAGTCGCGCGAGACGAAGCGACGCTCATCTTCTCCGTGCCCCTGCATTCGGCGCGCTGGAGCGCCTTCGACGCCCTCGTGGGTCACGTTCGACGCTACGATCCCGACGACCTTTTGGCCATCCTAGAGGATCACTCCTTGGTGCCCGACCAGAGCGCAGGCTTCGGCATGCAGCCCCGGAGCCGTTGGCTCCTTGATTTTGCTGTGTGGGGCCTGACGCGCCGGCGGGTCCAGGCGATGCGCTGGTACAACGGGCTCTTCCTGCCCCTCGGGCTGCTCCTGCAGCGGCGCCTCGAATGGGCGCCGGGCCTGATCGATGTTGCGAAGGTGGACGAGGTTCTCCTCGTCTGCAGGCGTGGCGGTCTACCCTCGGTGCGGCGCAGGGCCGAGCCGGCGTGCTCACTTCGCAACGTCGGCCGCGAAAACTCATGACGGGCCGGCAGCGAACTCTCCCGCGTGTGCCACGCTTCTCGCCCTGCGGTCACTCCCTCTTGGGGCGAAGCCGCCGCGCTGTAAGGAGAGGCTGGCTACCTGGGGAAGCCGCTCGACGCGCACCGGCGGGCAATCGGGTGAACGACGGTCCGATGGGCGGATCGGATCGGGTCGATTGGACTGGCGCCGTGTTTGTTCTGGGCTGTGTCAGACTTCTCAAGAGCCGGATCCGGTTGGTCCAGGACAAGGACGCTTCGATCCGGGGCCTGGTTTGGCGGTCCTACAGATCCTCTTGACGCTCGCCTACCCGGCGATCGTCTATTGGGCGCTCCAGGTCATGGAGCCGCGCTGGCCAGCGCTCGTGGGTCTTGCGTTCCTGGCAATTCGTACGGGGCTTTCGTCGCGGAAACGCCTGGCGGCCTATGCGAGCGCCTTTGCGGCTCCCAGCGTCGCGGTCGGCGCGGCACTGCTTGTGTCGGCCCTGTGGAACGTACCACTGGGGCTTCGCCTTACGCCTGCGCTCGTGAGCTTCGCCCTCCTGCTCTCGTTCGCGGCTTCGCTGGCAGGAGAGTCCGTCGTCGAGCGGATCGCGCGTGCGCAGGTCGGAGATCTTAGCCCGCAGGAGTTGCGGTACTGCCGGCGCGTCACGAGTGTGTGGTGCGGGTTCATGCTGGCAAACGGCTCGATCGCGCTCTGGCTCGCAGTCTGGGGAACCGCGCGCGCCTGGGCCGTCTATACTGGAGCGATCGCGTATCTGCTGATGGGGATCCTGTTCGCGACGGAGTACACGTATCGGCACTGGCGATTCCGTCGCTATCTCGGAGCTCCCACGGATGTCTTCTTCCGATGGCTGTTTCCTCCGCGCGCCTAGCGCGGCTGGTGAGCCCTCGATTGCCTTGCCGAGATCCTTCTTGGCCTCACCCACCGTTTGGCGCACCTTGCCGTACATGTCCCGAACCTTGACGATGTCTCGAACCGCAAGCGCTCGACATGCGAGAGCTTCGTCCGTGCCGCGCGGGAAAGCAGGAGCCAACCAATGCGCGACATCTCTGCGACGATCAGGGTTGCGCCGGCAGCGACGAGCACCGGAGCCGAGATGTCACGAGCAATCTCACAATGGATCTGCCGATCCTGTTGGGCGCTCTTCGGCACGCGCGGGTCACTCTCATCGGCGTATCGTTCGCGAGTGGCGGGACATGCAGCTGGGCGTTCGTTCCCGGAGCGTTGCCAGCGCCGGGAACGGGGGAATAGCGGCGGGCTGGCCGCGGAGATGGCGGTACGTTAGCCTCGGCCTTAGGCTTGATTTCGTTCTCTTGCGGAGTCCGGCTGCTTGGCCACGTGCTTCCGCAGTGTGTCCCTCGCGCCCGTGCTGCGCCTTCTGGACTGCGTGTCGATGGATCGGCGAATGGACTTTGAGCGTGACTCGGTCGTGCATCTCGTCTGGATGGATGTGCCCGTCGTGAATCTGTCGAACCACGTGCGCTACTTCCCAGACGGGATCTCGCACTTCGACTTGGTCTCGGACAACCTGCGGCTCGCATGGCTCTACACGCGGCTCACTCTCGGCATGCTTGCGCGCGCGCCTGCGCTCCTGCGGAGGCGCGCCGCGAGACGGACGCGGGGTTGAGTCGCCGCAGCACGTGGACGGGCGTGGCGGAGCGCGGGTCGGTGAGCGCGCTCTATCTAATCCGCTGGTTCTATCGATATTTCGGGCGCCGGGCCTCGGTCGCGCTGCTGACCCCCATCGTCGCGTACTTCTTTGTGACGGGACGCGCCGCCCGCCGCGCGTCTATGGATTATCTGCGTACGCTGTGGGCCATGCCCCGAGGGCGCGCGGCGCTCGGCGAGGCACCCACCTGGCGCCACGTCTTCCGGCACCTCCACGAGTTCGCAGAGAACATCCTCGACCGCATGATCGTCTGGAGCGGAGACGCAGAGCGCATCCAGATCGACGACCAGGCGACCGAGCATCTCCTCGACCTCGTACGCGAGCGCCGCGGCGCGCTCCTGCTCAGCTCCCACATCGGAAGCTACGACATGCTGCGCCTGCTCTCGGAGCGAACTGGCATCGTGTTGAACGTCCTAATGTTCACGCAGCACTCCGCGCGCATCAACTCGTTCTTCGAGCGGTTGTACCCCGAACTCGCGATCCGTCTGATCCACTTCGAGCCCGGTTCCATCGATGCGGCATTCGAGATGAAAGCGGCGATCGACCGTGGCGAGTTCGTGGGCATTCTCGGCGATCGCGTGTGGGAATCGGAGCACGACCGCTCGGTGACCGTACCGTTCCTCGGGCGACCCGCACGCTTCCCGCTCGGTGCCTTTCTGCTCCAGGGGGTGCTTGGTTGCCCGATCCTTCTCACGGTGTGCGTCCGCACGGGGCCCGGCCGTTATGCGGCGGCGGCGCAGCCCTTCGCGCCGGCAGGCTTCGTCTCGCGCCCGAACCGCGCCAAGCACGCGGAGGAGCTCGCCCGACGTTACGCGACCGCTCTCGAAGAGTGGTGCCTCCGCGCGCCGTATCAGTGGTTCAATTTCTTCGAGTTCTGGCGCGACGACGCAGGTCCCACGTGAGTTGCCGCCATGGCGACCGAGATGGCATCGTTCTCGCAGCGCTCGAGCCGGAAGGCGGGCCGATTGGCGCCCCTCCAGCGGCCCGGGCTGCGTGCCGCTGCTGATGCTCACCCGCCTAGACCTACTGGCCGCCGCCACCGCCGCCACCGCCGCCGGTGCCGTCGGCGCGCTCGGATTCTCGATGCTGAGCTTGGGACTCCCCGCCGCACTGTTCGTCGCACTGTTCGCCGACGGCATCGTCCGACCGCGTTCCAGCGTTCTTTATCCAACGCTCAGCCATGGCCCGCGGAACGGAAAGCGGGTGGCGCTGAGTTTCGACGACGGACCGGACCCCGAGGTGACACCGGCTGTGCTGGACGCCCTGGCGAAGCACGGCGCGCGCGCGACCTTCTTCACCATCGGACGGTCGCTCGAGTCACACCCACAGCTGGGACGACGCCTGCTCCTGGAAGGCCACGAGCTCGGCAATCACTCCTGGCGTCATTCACGCTGGCAGAACCTTCTCGACACCGACGGGCAGGCCCGAGAGATCGAGGCTGGCGCGCAGGCGATCATGGCGCTGACGGGGAGCCATGCGCAGCCGCTGTATCGCCCACCGATCGGGCTCAAGAGCCCGCCGCTCGCGCGGGCTGCGTACCAGCAACGGCTGACGCTGGTGGCCTGGTCGCTGCACAGCCACGACACGCGCACTGCGGATCCCCAGCGGATCTCGCAGCGCGTGCTGGAGAGAATCAAGCCGGGTGACATCGTGCTGATGCACGACGGACACGACTTGCCCGGGCAGCATCGCCCCGCCTGCGCGCGGGCCCTGCCTTCGATCCTGCGAGGCCTGAGCGAAAATGGGCTGGACTGCGTGACCGTATCCGAACTCCTGCAGCTGTCGCATTGAACGGGGCTTCATTCGATTGACGTCGCCATGGACCCCCGCTCGTGGGCTTCCTCAGCTTGCAATCGCAGCACCGGCTCGAAATCGCGCGAGGACCGAATCAGTGCCCCCCAATCTCGGGGATGCCACCTCATGCTTCTCCACGGCTTCGAGGATCCCAACACCAAGAGGAGGGACTGGCCACGCACACCTTTGGTCCCCTCATTCATCTTTGGTCATTGCGGGTTCGCGATGGGGCCGCCTGACCCCTGACGTACGCGGCGATGAAGAACGTGCCAATGATCGCTACCACCGCATCGAGCAGCGCGCGGAGGTAAGGGACGATTCCGAGGAGGACCTCGAACAAGGCAGTAGCGGCGATACTCGCACCTAGCAGGAGGATGGCAAGCGAGGCCCAGCGCGCAGAACGCCACACGGCGATGCCGGCGACGATTCCGAACGCTGCCTGAAGGAGAAAGCCGATGAGTAGCAGCGGCTCTGGCGGACCGATGAGCATCCCGGGGATGTAGAGCGCCCGGTAGATGCCGAAGGCGGCCAGTGCGACAGCGATCAGCAGCAAGGCCGTGGATCGATTCACCTCTATCCTCCCAGAGCTGTAAGATCCACGAGGATAGACATGAGGGGAGAGGCATAGAAAGGGGCGGACTTGCGAGCCCGCTGAGTCCTCCGGTGAGACCTGACTCGGCTGAAGGGAGTCTCTTGATCGACCAGATGGATTTCCGCGCACTGCGCCTCGAGGAGCCAAAGCGAGGAGACGATGTCTTCCGCGCCTCCGCGTTCTCGGCAGCGCTCTCAAGCCGCGCGACCATTCGTCCGGTAACATGAAGAAGTGAACGCGAAAGGAAAAGCGGCCCGGAGTTCGCCCAGGCGGCGCAAGGCTCGCGCCGGCGTGATGCCCAACGCCGACCGCCCCCCGGACGCCGCGCCGGTGATCGTCGGCATTGGCGGTTCGGCGGGTGCGCTCGTGCCTCTCCGCGAACTCTTGGAAGCCCTGCCGATCGACAGCGGGATGGCGTTCGTTGTCGTGATCCACCAGACCCCGAGCGGCCAGAGCTTGCTCCCGGAGATCCTCGCCAACTCCACCGGCATGCCAGTGAGCGAGATCCACGACGAGACGAAGGTGGAGCCGAACCATGTCTACGTGGCACCGCGCGGTCATTGCGTAACGATTCGCCATGGGGTTCTCGCGGTCGAGCAGTTGGTCGAGCGGGGTCGTCCGCCGCTCCCGATCGACCTCTTCTTCCGTGACCTCGCGCGCGATCAGGAGCGCCGTGCCGTGGGCATCGTCCTCTCCGGCACCGGCGCCGACGGTACGATCGGACTCGCGGCGATTCGCGCGGCATCCGGTCTGACCCTGGTGCAGGATCCCAAGACAGCGGAGTTCGATGGCATGCCGAGCAGCGCCATGGCCGCGCAAGTGACCGATTTTGTGCTGCCGATGGCGGAAATCCCGGCGCGCGTACTGGCCTACGCCCGCGGCGTCACGACGCCGGCGCGCACCCGAAAGGTTCCCGCGGTCACCTCCAACGAGATGGAGCGGATCCTCGCGCTCATCCGCGTTCGCGGCGGCCAAGACTTCTCGGCGTACAAGCGCGACATGTTGCTGCGACGCATCGAACGGCGGATGGATCTCCATCGGATCGACCGACTCGAGGACTACGCCCGCTATCTGGAGCACAACGACGACGAGATCGAAACGCTCTGGCGAGACTGGCTGATCGGCGTCAGCGGATTTTTCCGCGACCCCGAGGCGTTCCAGGCGCTCATGCATTCCGGGCTTGCAGCGCTCCTCGCCGCGCGGGAAGAGGGCTCCGCGCTGCGCATCTGGGTGCCCGGGTGCGCGACGGGGGAGGAGGCGTACTCAATCGCCATTCTTGTGCTCGAAACGCTCGAGGAGCTCGGCAAGCACCTGGATGTCCGCGTGTTCGGGACGGATCTCGATCCCGCCGCGGTCGAGACCGCTCGCACGGGACGCTATCAAGAGGGTGTCGCGGCGGATGTCGGCGCCCGGCGACTCAAGCGATTCTTTACCAAGGAGGAGCACAGCTATCGGGTCAGGAAGGAGCTTCGCGACCTGGCCGTATTCGCGGTCCAAAACGTGCTGCGCGACCCGCCCTTCACGCGCGTGGACGTGATCTCCTGCCGGAACCTGCTCATCTACCTTATCCCGAGTGCGCAGCAGAGCCTCCTTCCGGTCTTCCACTACAGCCTGAATCCGGGCGGCCTCCTCCTCCTCGGCGGGTCGGAAAGCATCATGGGTTCCGAAGAGTTCTTCTCGGTGGGTGACAAGCGCTGGAAGGTATTCCGACGCAACGATGCAACCATCACTCGGCCGCCGATCCGATGGACCAACCGGGCGGTCCGCAGTCTCGGCGGGGCCACGGGCGGGGCCGTCGCCGAGGGGGCCAAGCTAGACCTGACGGAGACACTGCGCAGACAACTCGCCGAGCGTTTCGGCCCGCCGGCCGTCGTGGTCGACTACCAGGGTCAGATCCAGCAGATCCATGGCCGCGTCGGGGACTATCTGGAGCTCTCTCCCGGCCGTGCCAACCTAAACGTCGTCGAGATGGCGCGTGAAGGCTTGCGCGTTCCGCTCTCATCCGCGCTTCGGGAGGCCGTGAAGACCGGTGCCGCGGTGGTAGAAAGGGCCGTGCGCGTCAAAGCGAATGAAGACTGGATCTCGCTGCACCTGGCCGTGGGACGAATCGAGGATAAACGCCTCGCGCACCCCCTCCTGCTTGTCTCGTTTGAGTCGGCAAGCCGAATCCGACCGCTTAGCGAGCGTGCGAGCAAGCGATCCCCTCGCGGCCGCAAGTCCGACCGCCAGGCGCAGCTCGCGGCCGAGCTCCAGCACACTCGGGAGGACCTGCAGAGCAGCATCGACGAGCTTCAGTCCTCCAATGAGGAGCTCGCCTCCGCGAACGAGGAGGTGCAGTCCGTCAACGAGGAGCTCCAGAGCTCGAACGAAGAGCTCCAGACCTCCAAAGAGGAGGCGCAATCGCTCAACGAGGAGCTCAACACCGTGAACGCCGAGCTCACGGAGAAGCTCCGGGCGTTCGAGCAGGCGAACGACGACCTCCTGAACCTGATGAACAGTATCGACATCGCAACCATCTTCCTCGACGACGGTCTGAGGGTGAAGCGATTCACGCCTCAGGCACGGAGCGTGGCGCGCCTCATCGAGGCCGACGTGGGACGCCCGCTGGCCGACTTGGCCACTCTCCTCGAATATCCCGATCTTCTGTCCGACGCCGCAAGCGTGTTGCAGACATTGCAGCCATCGGAGAAGCAGGTGCCGGCGTCGGACGGCGCCTGGTACGCGGTGCGGATCCGGCCCTATCGGACCGCACGCAACGCCGTCGAGGGGCTGGTGGTGACCTTCATCGATATCACCCAGACCAAGCGCGCGGAACGCGTCCAGGCGGCGCGCATCCTCGCCGAAAGCATCATCGACGCCGTCCGCGAGCCGCTGCTCGTCCTCGACAGCGCCCTGCGGGTCGTGCGGGCCAACCGCTCCTTCTATCAGGCGTTTGGAGTCGAGCCGGGCGAGATTGACGGGCAGCTGGTCTACGATCTCGGCAGTCGGCAGTGGAATATCCCGCGACTGCGAGAGCTGCTGGAGCAGACCGTACACGAGCGGATCGGTTTCAATGACTTTCGGGTGGAGTACGAATTCCCCAAGATTGGCCGAAGGCGCATGCTCCTCAATGGACGCCCGGTCTCGCTGAAGGACGGTGAGAGCGCAGAGCTGATCGTGCTTGGCATCGAAGATGAGGGCAGGATGGCGTCGGAAGCACCACGGGCGTCGGAGGTGCCGAACACCTGAGCGCCAGGACCCGCAAGGCGAGCGGATCCCGCTCCCTTCGTCAGCTCGCCGCACGCAAGATTGCGGGCCGGGACGCCGTCGATCTCGACACGCTGACCTCGAACGAGGTCCGCGATCTCGTCCACGAGCTCGAGGTCCACAAGATCGAGCTGGAGATCCAGAACGAGCAGCTGAGGGAGACGCAGCACGCGGCGGACGAATCGAGAGAGCGATACCGCCGGCTCTACGACTCGGCGCCGATCGGATTTCTCACGCTGGACCCCGATGGGGCGATCGTCGAGGCCAACCTCGCTGCCTCCGGCCTGCTGAAGACTCCGCGATCGCGCCTGATCGGGCGCAAGCTCTCGAGGTTCGTCGCTTCCTGGCATCAGGACCGCTGGCATCTCGAGCGGCGCGCGCTGGCGCAGGGGAAGCGCCGGAGTGTCGAGCTCGAGTTGACGCGATCGGATGGAAGTGCACTCCGCGCGCAGCTCGTGAGCTCGGGAGTCCAGGGGCGGGACGCCCAGCATGGGACCATCCCTCTCGCGCTGATGGACATGACAGAGCTGCGCGATACAGAGCGCGCCTTGCGCTCAGCGGCGGCGGCGGCGGAGTTGGCCGAACAGCAAGAGCGTCGCAAGCTGGCGTCGGATCTGCATGATGACGCGGGTCAACTGATCTCGCTGGCCTCGATCAAGCTTCGCGCCTTGGGAGACGGGTTGGTCGGTGAGAAGGACGCCGGAATCCGAGAGGTGGAAGAGATCCTCACGGAAGTGCGCCGACGCATCTCGTCGCTAAGCTTCCAACTCAGCCCTCCTCTCCTGCACGACGTCGGGCTTGTGGCCGCTGCCCAGTGGCTGGCCGAGGATCTGGAGCGGCGCTACGGCCTCGTGGTGCGGGTCGCGGACCGGGAGGAGCTGCAGCTGGAGGAAGTTCCGTGCATCGCGCTCTTCCGAGCCTTGCGCGAACTCCTCATCAATGTGACGAAGCACGCAGAGGTCCGGGAGGCCCGAGTGCGGATCTGGCACGAAGGGGGCATGGCCCGCGTCGCGGTCGAGGACGCCGGAGTCGGCTTCGGCCCCGAGGCTAGTCGACAGGGCTTCGGACTGCTGGCGCTCCGGGAACGTCTGGGGCAGCTTGGGGGGACCCTCGAAATTGGATCGGTGATGGGCGCCGGAACGAGGGCCATCGCCAGCGTGCCCCTCACATCCGATACCGCCGATGTCAGAGGAGGTTTACCCTCATGATTCGCGTGCTGCTCGTCGACGACCATGAGCTGATGCGACAAGGACTGCGCTCGATCCTCGAGCGCGACGAGGACGTGGAGGTCGTAGGGGAGGCTGCAAGCGGCCACGCGGCGGTGGAGCTTGCGCGCACGCTAGGGCCTCAGGTGGTTGTCATGGACGTCGCGATGAAGGACTCGAACGGGATTGAGGCGACCCGCCAGATTCGGGCCGAGTGCCCCGGAGTTCGGGTGATCGCTCTCTCGAGCCACTCGGACAGCCGCTATGTGAATGCCATGTTGGATGCGGGCGCGTGCGGCTACGTCCTCAAAGCCAACGCATACGACGACCTTCGCAGGGCGATCTCGGCTGCGCAGAAAGGCAAAAGTTACCTCTGCCCGGACGTCACCGAGTCCGTCGTCGGCGCCTCGCGCCGTAGGGCGGACAGTGAAACAGCAATTGCGCGCGCAGTCCTCTCATCGAGAGAGCGAGAGGTGCTGCAGCTACTGGCCGAAGGGCTCAGCTCGCCCGAGATCGCCAGGCGGCTCTGCATCGCCACGACCACCGTCGAGACGCACCGCCGCAACGTCATGCGCAAGCTCGGCATCCACAGCGTGGCCGACCTGACGAAGTACGCGATCCGCGAAGGCCTGACGTCGCTCGAAGACTGAGCCCGGCCGGATCGCCTGGGCGCCGCGCCGCCGCTGACCGCCAAATCCCTGATATCAGTGTCCGATTTACTGGGTTCCGAGGATGGTCGCCCCCAGGGGTCTCGGAGATGATCGACGTCCAGTTTGCTCGTGCACCCAGACCCGTGGGAGACGATGATCGCTATGACCAGCGCCAGCCTGGTATCTCGCGTCTCGGCCCACGCCCTTCCTCCTGACGGACCCGTCCCCAGCCTGGCCAAGCAGCTCATGGAGCATCTCCGCTTCAAGAATGAAGATCTCGTCGTCGATCTCTACTGCCGCGACCTCCAGTCTCCCCAGGGATTGGCCTTCCTGGTGCTCACCTCGGGCGTCTGCCTGGTCCAGACGGGCACGCTGAGCTTTGGACGGCTTCCGATGTGTTACGAGAACGTTCTGTTCCGCGACGGGTTCTCGCGATTCAAGGGGAGTCTTCGCCGCCTGCTGGCTGCTGTGTTCAGCCGGCTCGATCCGGCGGCGCGCTTCCTCATCCTTGTCGACAGTGCACCCAGTTCGGACGCGCCGCTCTTTGCAGAAGGGCTGCGCCGCTGGAAGCGCCAGCAGCGCTCCCCCGAGGTGATTGCCGAGCTGATGAGGGAGGCAGGATTCTCCGCGCACGCGGAGATAGGGGAGTTCCTGCGCGGCGGAGTGAGATGTGGGGGTTGAATCTCGGGACTGGCCCGTCGTCGACTCCTTCCCCAAAGCGGAGCTGGAGGTCGCTCCCGGCGAGCTCCCTGGCCGCTACGGGTCAGAGCGGACGGTTGAAATTCACGCCACGCCTTGACCTCTGCCTCGGGATCACGCCGAAAGCGCTCAGGAATTAACCCGGACAACCTCGAATCCCCAGATCTAGAGCGCCCTATCCCCGGATCCGGGGATACCGGGGGAGGTCTGCTCCGGAATAGAGTGTTTCCCTAAAGAGGGGTTCAGCCCACATGCCGGTCGGAATGGTCGCCTTGGTCGCATTTGTTTTGATGTTCTTCGGAGCGCTCTCGGCTCTGCCCCGTAACCACAGTTGGAGCTACATCCCGAGCTGCGCGCTCAGAACGGCCATGCCCCCGGCAGTCTTCGGATTGGCGGTCCTTCTGGTCTGCGGTGCAGCCGGCGCGCAGAGCGTGGCCGGAGCCACGACCGCAAAGCTCAAGTGGGCGGCAGCCTCTGGGCCGGTGGCGGGTTATGGGGTCTTCATCGCGCGCAACGGCGCCCCCTATCCGGCGAGCCCGAATCTCACGACGAACACGACCACCGCGCAGGTGACAGGGGCATACGGAGACACCCTCACCGTGAAGGTCGCTGCCTTCACGACGTCTGGCACCTACGGCCCGTTCTCCCCCGACTCTGCTCCGATCAGTTTTGTGCCAGCGCCGCCGCTCGTCGTCGCGCAGCCCGGGCACGAACCGGGGGCCTTCGATCTAACGGATGACACATCTAGCAGGAGGCAAGGACGATGAAACGTTCACTCGTGTTTGCGGTGATCGTGCTGCTCGCGTCCGCCTGCACTGGCCCGACGGGTCCCCGAGGCCCCCAAGGTCCCCAGGGCATGACGGGTCCCCAAGGCCAGCCTGGCATGACGGGCTCGCAGGGCCAACAAGGCGTGGCCGGGTCGCAGGGTGACGCTGCTGCGGCAACGGGCTGGATCTCGTTGAGGGACATCATGTTCGACTACGACAAGGCGGACATCCGATCTTCCGAGATGGGCAAGATCTCTGACGTCGCGACCTACGTGAGGCAGAACCCGTCCGTCCTTGTTGGGATCGACGGCTCCACAGATCTGCTCCGCGGCACCAACCAGTACAACGAGTCCCTGAGCCGGCGGCGTGTCGCCAATGTTCGTGACGCACTGATCCGGGCCGGAGTCTCGGCGAACCAGATCGAGACGGGCGGCTTCGGAGCGGAACGGGCCAAGTGCAACAACGACACCGAGCAGTGCTCGCGGCGCGACGGCCGAGTCGAGGTGCTGGCCCGCAGCTAGCTGGTGTGAGTGATCCTCGCAGGAGGGTCCGAAGGTCATGATGTTCATGTTGAAAAGGAGTGCGAATTTGCCGATGATGCGCCGTTTGCTCCTGGTCCAACTCCTTCCGCTCTCCCTGGTGATGGGGGTATGTTTGGCCTCGCCTGCCTACGCCGGCGACGACCACTTCACTTTGCATGAGCGCGTAGAGGGCAAGAATGGCAACTGGGTCGACGGCCGTGACAACGACCGCTCAGTCCACGACGGGATCACCTTAGGCCGCGACGCGATCGAGAAGGGCCCGGGGCCTGCTATTCCCGAACCTTCCAGCTGGCTCGCGATGGGAGTGGGTCTGCTGGCCGTGGGTCGCTTCCTGAAACGTTCGAGCTGATGGAGTCCGATGCGCGGGGGGGTCGTGAACTTCCTCGGTTCCAACGGCGGATCGTAGCGGCGCGAAGGGCGCCAAAAGTTGCGGTGGCATGGTCTTGGATACTGCGCCCGGGACGATCCGATGGTTAGAGGAGCTGCCGCCCGGGCCAGGGCGGTGAAGCGGCTCCTATGCGCGCACTCCTCTCGTGAGAGCGAGAGCGATGGTCGGACCTAGGGGTTGGCGGCGATCATGGTGTCTTCCAGTTCGCTCGGGCACCCCCCCCGTTTGGAGGCGACGATCGCAATGACCAGCGCCAGTCGGGCGTTCGGCGTCTCGGCAGATGCCCTTCCTCCTCCTGACGGGCCCGTCCCCGGCCTCGCCAAGCGGGTCATCGAGCTTCTTCGCGTCGAGGAGGAAAATCTCGTCGTCGATCTGTGTCGCCACTTCCAGCCCCCCCAGGCGATGCTGAAAGAGAGCGAGCCCTGCGACCAGATCATTGCCCCGAGCCGATTCGGCGAGCGATTGGCGTTCCTGGTGCTCACCTCGGGCGTCCGCATGGTCCAGATGGGCACGCTGATCTTTGGACAGTATCCAATGCGCTACGAGAAGGTTCTGCTCCGCGATGGGTTCTTGCAATTCAAAGACAGTCTCCGCCACCTGCTGGCCGCGGTGTTCAAACAACTCGATCCGGCGGCTCGCTTGCTGATTGTCGACAGCGCGCCCAGCTCGGACGCGCCGCTGTTTGCCGAAGCGTTGTACCGCTGGAAGGGCCAGCACCGTTCCCCCGAGCCCATTGCCGAGCTGATGAGAGAGGTCGGATTCTCCGCGCAAGTGGAGACAGTGGAGTGCCCGCGCCGAGTATCCGCCGAGGAGTGCTATGCGTGGGTCACGTCTCGGGACTGGCCAATTCTCGACTCCTTCCCCGAATCAGAGCTGCAGCGCGGTCTCTCCGAGCTCCGCGCCCGCTACGGCTCAGCGCCGATGGTCGAATTCACCTCACGCTTCGACCTCGTGCTCGGGGTAAAGCCCGAAGCGCTCGAGAACTGACCGCCACGACCTCGAATCCGCGTTTCCGGCGTGTGCTTTCCCCGGATCTCGGGATACCGGCGAGTTCCCCATTCGAAGTACGTTCTTTTCTCCTCTAAAGGGTGCAACCACCATGCTGGGAATGATCGTCTTAATCTTCCTCGTTCTGCTGTTCTTCGGGGCGCTCCCGGCCTGGCCACACAGCCACAGCTGGGGCTACGCGCCGAGCGGCGCGCTCGGAACGGTGGTGGTCGTCGTCCTTGTCCTTCTCGTGCTCGGACGCATCTGACTTGCCGGCGACCGCCCTTTTGGGCTGCAGCCTCGCGCTGCCGAGCGCTCCGGCGCGCGACCGCAAAGAGAGTAGGCGAGCCCTAAAAGAGCTCGTGCAAACAGTGAAGTCAACGATCAAGCGTCGATCTGCGAAATAGGAGCGTCGGAAGAACTGCGGAAGCGGGAAGCCCCTGTCACCATTGGGCTCTTCGTGAGCTGGAGAAAAAGACCATGCATCGACGATTCGATCAAACCAACATTCTCGGACGAATCATCTTCGCCGCCGTTTTGTCGCTCGCGTTGGCGGGTACGGCCAGCGCCGCGCAGCGACCCGACGCGTGGGTCACCACCAAGGTCAAGATCGCGCTTTTGACAAGCGATGGCGTATCGGGCACCGCGGTGAACGTCGACACCATCGACGGTCGCGTGACGCTGCACGGCTCTGTCGGTACCGCGAGCGAGAAGGCTCGCGCTGAACAAGTCGCCGGTCAGGTTGATGGCGTGCGCGAGGTGCGCAACCTGCTCGAAGTCGTTCCCCCGAAGGCGGCGTCGCAGACCAAGGCGACCGACCATCAACTCAAAAAGCAAGTCAGCGCCGCGCTGAAAGCCGATCCCGCGCTCGCGGATTCGTCGATCTCGGTGCAGTCGGTGAACGCGGGCGTGGTGTTGCTTAAGGGCAAGGCGACAACCCTCACCGACGCCTACCGAGCCGTGGACGACGCCGCCGGCGTGGCCGGTGTGCGGCGTGTGGCAAGCGAGATCGAGAGTCCCGACACTCTGGGCGACGCCGAACTCTGGCGTGACGACGCCTACGATGCTGCAGCCTACGAGAAGTCGGCCGCACGCGACATGTGGATCACCACGGCGGCCAAGATGCGGCTGCTCGCAAACAGCGAAACCCCGGCGATGGCCATTAACATCGACACCGAGAATCGCGTGGTGACGCTATTCGGGATCGTCGACTCCGCGATGGTGAGGCAGGCCGCGGAAGCGGAAGTGCGCAAGGTCGGCGGTGTGCGCAACGTCGTGAACGACCTCCAGGTCGTCCCGGAGGCGAAGCAGAACCGCGTCGAGCAGACCGACGCCCAGGTCGTTAAGGCGATCGAGTCGCGCCTTGGCTCGTACGAGACCCTGAAAGGCTCCGACATCGACGTTGCCGTCAGCAACGGCGTCGCGCGCCTCACCGGAACGGTGCCTTCGCGAGGCGATCAGCTGACCGCCCTCACGGTCGCAGGATCCACCGCTGGCGTCACGCGCGTGATCGACGACCTGCATCTGAAGGCACCGGCCGTGAGCGCCCGGTGACAGCCTTCCGTCTCGGGTGAGCCAGGCACGCCCGGGAGACGAGGGTCTCCCGGGCTTTCCTTACGCCCAATCAGCGTCCAATGTCCAACCGCAGGAGCCAAACCGACTGTGAAGATCTACGAAGTCCTGAAGCGGGACCACGCGGTGGCAGAGTTGTTCGGATTCTTCAGATCGAGTCCAGATGTGATTTTGGCGGTCGATGCTGGGGGCTGCCACACATGCTGATGACCGCGGACACGGGACTGGTCCAACGTGCGGCCCTTGGCGACGCCGAGGCGTTCGCCGCCGTCTACGAGCAGAGCCTCGGGCGCGTCTACGTGTTCGCGCTTCGTCGCACGAGCGGACGCGAGGCGGCCGAGAAGCTGACCGAGCGGATCCTCGAGCAGATCTTCGGGCAGCTCGACGGCTATACCGGCGAAGTGCCGTTTGCGGCCTGGCTGCTCGCAATCGCGAAGGGAGTCGCAAACGCGGACAGCCAGGAGCGTGTGCCGCGCCTGGGTATGCCACCCTTTACACATACCGCATCGCGCTAGGCGGGCCCTCCCGCCGACACGTCGCCGGCGAGCGCGTCCGCTCGGCCTCTGCGTTCCGGGGATTGCAGGTCGAAGAAGGTCCCTCGGGAAGCACTTCAGCGCGCTTCCTTCAAAGTACTCGTTGCTGTCGTACAAGGTGGTGGCGAGGCACGGGGCTGCTGTTCGCTCAGTCGACCGGGCTGGCTCCTCGCAGAGACCGAGGCCTTGCGGATACACTCTACGAACGAGTGGCTAGGGAATAGAGTCGCGTTCTCCATGCACTTTCCGGCCGCAAGTCTACTCCGACGCGTGCCCCGAGTCTTCGAAACTGGGACGGGAGCGTTTGAGAAGTGAATGGGATCGGAAATCGAGACGACCGTCTCCATCACAGGCATCCCGGCAGTCCTGCGCCGCAAAACCGGCTGCACTGGTGCCGGATGATCTACCGCCGTCTTGGAGCGTTTGCCGCCGCCATTTTTGTGTTGGCTGCCCTCGCGGGGGCCTTCAACGGGTGTAGCGTCATCGGCAATATCGCGCGGGGCGGCACGGAACGAGTGAATCCCAACCCCCCTGTCGCGGCCTCGAACTCGCGCATCCTGATCTTTGCGTTGGATGGTGCAGGATACGACCAGCTCATGCTGGCCATCCACTCCGGGAAGGCGAACCGCCTCAAGGAGTTGCTCGGAGCGGAGGGGACGAACGGCGTCTTTGAACACGGGTACTCCGTTCCGGATGCGATCAGCATCCTTCCATCCACGACCATCGCCGCTTGGTGCTCGGTCTTCACGGGGCAGCCCCCCGCATACACCGGGGTCACGGGCAATGAATGGTTCGTGCGCGAACAGATGCAATTCTATGCGCCCGCGCCAGTTTCCATTACAGATACGGCCGACACGGAGAAGATGATCACTCAGGATCTTGTCGGAAAGATGATTCAGGTTCCCACGCTATACGAACTGGTAGGTCTTCACTCGAACGTCTCGCTGTCGCAGGTCTATCGCGGCGCCACCTTCTACACAACGCTCGAGCCGTCGGCCATCGTCGACATGACCGCTGCATTCCTAAAGGGCGTGGTTGGCGCCCAATCGATTCGCCGAGAGCTCTACGCCAATATCGATCAAGATTCGGTCACAAAACTCATTGCGGAGATCAGCGACAAAGGACTTCCGGATCTCCAAGTTGTCTATTTCCCAGGGATCGACCTCTATACCCATTTGGCTCCTGACCCACTGACTCAGCAGCTTGAATATCTCGAGACGGTTACGGACCCGAGCATCGGAAGAGTACTCGATACCTATGAGAGACTCGGAGCACTGAACGACACGTACGTGATCTTGATTGCAGATCATGGCCATACACCGGTGCTCAACGATGCGCAGCACGCCCTTGGGACTACGAGCGAGAATACTCCGACCGCCTTGATCGCGAGAGCGGGCTTCCGATTGCGCCCGCTTCTACTCAATCCTCCATCGGATCAGCAGGATTACCAGGCGGTGGTCGCTTACCAGGGCGCCATGGCATTCATCTACCTTGCGGATCGTTCAAGCTGCGCCCCGATCGGCTCGCGGTGCGATTGGTCGCGGCCCCCGCGCTTTCGGCAGGACGTGAGGCCGATTTTGCGGGCCTTTTACAAGGTCAATGAGAGCGGTCGACCGATCCCTCAGCTTAAGGGGACACTCGATCTGATTTTCTCACGGGAGCTAACGCCGAGCGGTGCCAACGCCCTGCCCTTCGAGATTTTCGATGGTGCGAAGCTGATTCCGATCTCAGAGTACCTCGCAAAGCATCCGAGATCGGACCTCATTGACCTCGATCAGCGGATGCAATGGCTCGGTTCGGGGCCTTACGGCAATCGGGCCGGCGATATTGTGCTCTTGGCGCGCACGGGGATGAATCGTTCGCTAGAGGAGCGGTACTACTTCTCGGGTCCATACCATTCATGGCACGGAAGTGCTTCGGAACAGGATAGCCATGTTCCCTTTATCCTTGCACGGAAAGGAGACTCGGGCGCGACCTTGCGCGCGCTGGTGGTAGGGGTTGTGCACGACTCGCCTTCGCAGTTGAAGTTGGTGCCGCTTGTGCGGAAGCTCGTGAGACAGTGATGATCAACGGCGCCTCTCGTTCCCGGGCAGAGGCCTCCGTACTCTTCGGTGGGCGCACGATCCTCGGGCCGAGAGTGGCAAGTGGACTCATCCGCTCTCGAGAGGCGGCGTTCCGCTGAGGCCCATCCCCCCGGGAACATGCGCCTAGCTTCTCTTTCGAGAGGGTTCGCATCATTGGCCCGGCCCGTCCTCCTCCAGACCTAACGATCCTCGGTCGACCTCACCCGGGATAATCCTCACTTTCTGCGCACAGATTCCCCGGATCCGGGAATATCTGCGATCCCCGGTCCCGGCTACGGTCGTCTTCAACATGGGCGGAGTGTGCCGAACACAAGCGCAGCATTCGCCAGCATTTGTAGAAGCGGGATTTTGACAATAGGAGGCATCGCGATGTCGTTTCTCGGATGGATCTTCTTGGGGCTAATCGCCGGCTTTATTGCGAGCAAGATTGTGAATAGACAGGGAGAGGGCATGTTTCTCGACATCGCGCTCGGCATCGTAGGCGCGATAGTCGGTGGCTTCCTCTTCGCTCAGGTCGGTGCGGCCGGTGTAACCGGCTTCAATCTATACAGCATGTTCGTCGCAATGACCGGAGCCATAGTCGTTTTGATAGCCTATCACGCGCTGACCGGGCGACGAGTCTCTGCGTAATGGGGATCTAGCATCGCTGCATCGAAAATCGGAACCCCGAGGGTGATTTCGGTTCGATGCGCTTTGCAAGGCCCCGACATTCGCGCAGGATCGTCTTCGGACTTTTGCGAGAGTGCGGTTGTGGGTCCCTTAGACCCAACTGAAGGAGCCTGTTTGCCAGAAGCCGCCCAGGCGCGTCAAAGCGTAAGCCAGAGACCAGTCTCGGATCGCGCCGAGCTTGCTTGACGTGTTGTGGGTGCCCAGTTGCCGGCAGTCGGTGCGCGCCCAGAACGCAGAAGGACGGCACGATGAGAGCTACGCCTGCCGTGCGGGGATGAGGGGTGAACTGATTCCATTGCAATCGGCGCGGATGTCGCGCTTCAAGGGACAGAACAAACAATGAGTGGTAAAACCGATCAGATTAAGGGGCGCGCGAAAGAAGCTGCTGGCGCGCTGCTGGGCGATAAACGCCTCGAACGCGAAGGCAAGATCGAGGGCGTGACGGGAAGCGTAAAAGAGAAGGCGAAAGAAGTCGTTCACAACATCAAGGACAAGACAAAAGAAGTCTTGAATAAGGCCAAATCCAACCTGGCCGAGGCCGTTCCCGATAGCGATCGAGTGATGCGATACGATGGGACCCAGTGGCACGGGCTTATGGCCGTCCTGGCCCTGGTGTTTCTGTGGTGGCTCCCGGCGCTTGCGGGCGCAGCGGACCTCACCTCCTCTACGGACATCGACCGCTCCCTCACGATCGACTCGATTCACAGTGAGCTGGGACAAGTCTCGGGCGTGATCCGAAACCGCTCGTCGCAACCCGTGTCGGAGGTGACGCTGCTGATCCAGCAGACCTATCTGTGGCCGAACGAATTCAAACCGGTGGGAGAGAGCCCGAGCCGGGCGGTGGTGCGGAAGGTTGCCGGGCCTATCGGGCCGGGCGATTCAATGCGGTTCGATGAGGCCGTACCCGTACCGCAGACCGCGCGCGGCAGCTTCGAAGCGCGGGCGGAGATCCTCGGATATCGATACGAGGAGGCCAACTCTAGCGGGCTGCGATGATGGATTTTCCGGAGGGCCGCAGGACAACAATCCAGGGCGGGTAATGCGCGCCTAACGATGATCCGAGCAGGAGAGTCGCGCCCCGGGGCGCCGCTTTCTCCGCCCGGCTCCGCCGCTCCTTCTTTGCCCGGCGTCCGGTGGCATTGTTTTGGCGCCTTGCCAGGTTTCGGGTCGCCCGGCGCGCGGCGCGCTATTTTTGCGAATGAGGCACAAGACTCCGTTCCCCCAGGCTTTGCCCGTCCGGATCCGCGAATAGCGGCTGTCTTCCGCCCAAACACTCGCTCTTCTCGAGGGCAACCTTGTGCGGCCCGCGGAGAGGGGCCCGGCCCGGTCGTACGTCGCGCATCCTTGCGCTCGATCGAGAGCAGGTAGCGGTCCAGGGCGCAGACAATGCGTGCTGCAGACAGATGAGTTACGTACGGTCTGGCAAGGAGATCACGGCTTGCCTGACGGCACGGCGACCATAGACTTATCTTCGCCGCGTCTCTCCCCTCCGATCACGGTTGCGGCCGCCCTAAGCGCCCTCGGTATCGTGTACGGCGATCTCGGCACGAGCCCGCTGTACACCATGCAGGCCATCGTTCAGGCAGTAGGTGGCCATCCGACGGCTCAGACTTCTCTTGGTGTCCTGTCGCTCATCTTCTGGGCTCTCGTCATCACCATCTCCCTCAAATACTGCGCCCTCGTGATGCGTGCCGACAATCATGGCGAGGGTGGCATTCTCGCTCTCATGGCGCTGATTGGCGCCAAGCGCCTTGAGAGCCGCCGCGTCCTGGTGATCATGGGCCTTTTCGGTGCCGCCCTGATCTACGGTGATGGCATTATCACACCAGCCATCTCGGTCCTTAGCGCGCTCGAGGGGGTCAAGGTCGCAACGCCAGCGCTGACCCCTTTCGTGCTGCCTGCCGCTGTCGTCATCCTGCTTCTGCTATTCGCTGTGCAGCGCCGCGGAACCGCACGCATTGGACACCTGTTCGGCCCGATCATGCTCGTCTGGTTCGTGTGCATCGCCGCCCTTGGGACCCGCGGCGTGATCCAACACCCTTCTGTACTCGCTGCCGCCGATCCGCGCTGCGGCCTTCGGCTGCTGATCGAGACCCGGTGGTCAGGAGTCGCTGTTTTGGGTGGCGTATTCCTCGCGATCACGGGTGGGGAGGCTTTGTACGCCGACATGGGCCATTTTGGCCGCACTCCAATCCGAGGCGCCTGGTACGGCATCGTCCTCCCGGCGCTGCTGCTGAACTATGCGGGCCAAACTGCGCTGCTGATCCAGGAACCCGGAATGGAGGGGAATCCCTTCTTCAGGTTGGTTCCCTCCTGGGGGGTCTTGCCGCTCGTCGCACTCGCCGCTGTGGCTACGATCATCGCGAGCCAGGCGATCATTACCGGTTCGTTTTCGCTCACGCGACAGGCCATTCAACTCGGCTGGTTTCCGGGTCTGCGCATTCAGCAGACCTCCGCTGAGAGCTACGGGCAGATCTATGTTCCCGTGGTCAACTGGATCATGATGATGCTGACAGTCGCGCTGGCGGTAGTTTTCGGCAGTTCCGACCGGCTTGCCGGGGCGTACGGCACGGCTGTGTCTACGACGATGCTCCTCACGACTGCACTTCTCTACACCGTTATGCGCGAGCGATGGCAATGGTCCTTCGTCGCTGCCGTTCTCGTCAGCTCGGTCTTCTTGGTCGTCGATACCGGCTTCTTCTCCGCGAACCTGCTCAAGATTGCCGAGGGCGGTTGGGTACCGCTGACCCTGGGCGCGCTTGTCTTTACTGTCATGACGACGTGGCGGGCGGGCACAGACGCCGTGCAACGCAGGCACGCTGCCCTGGCCGAGCCGCTCGAGGTATTTCTACATCGCTTGCGGCAAGACAAGATTCCGCGGGTTCCGGGTACGGCAGTATTTCTTACGAAAACTACCGACGCGACCCCACCCCTCATGCTGCAGCACGCCGCGCAGATGGGCGCGATCCAGCAGATTCTTGTGGCTCTGACGATCCGTTTCGAGGAGATTCCGCGGGTACGCTTGCAGGATCGGGTTGTCCTGCTTCAGGAGTCCGAGGACTTCTACAGGATCACCGTCCGGTATGGTTTCATCGAGGTCCCGGATCTCCAGAACGACCTTCAGCGGGCACGGGCTTTCGGTTGCCCGATTGACCTCTCGCGCGCGATCTTTTTCGCCGCTCGCGACATCGTGGTACCGAACCAAAAAAAGCCTGCGCTAGCGCGCTGGCGCGTGCTCCTCTTCGGGTTCCTGATCAGGAATTCGGTGAGGGCGGTGGATCTCTTTCACCTGCCAATCGACCGCTTTGTGGAAGTCGATCGGCAAGTTGCGATATGAAGCGTTCCTCCGTCTCGATGTACGAGCCAATGCGTTGGATTCGCGCTCTTTCGCGATGCCTTGGCGTAATGTTGGCGAATGGTATCCGCTGCGAGGAGGGGCTACTCTAGTTTCATGTCTTGGATTTTCATCTGCGATCGCAGCGGCCGATGCCGACTCGGATTGCGTCAGAGCCTTGCTGTTCCCCGAATTAGTGTAGAGCGACAAGGTCGCACTCCAGAAGGTGCTAGCAGGGCAGCGGCCAAGGAGTTCTTCGCTTCAAACTTCCGCTACGCGCAGGTCCAAATGACCGTCGAAGAGGACAGCATCATCACCTAGCCTTTGCGTGGCCATGACTGCGGCTCGAACTGCATGCGCCGCTCCATGGATCGACCCCTTGTGGCACACGGCCGTGGTCTCGCCAGGTGTTTGGCCCACGCACTACCGACTCACGTTTGGATGGTCCAGAAGCCCCCTGATGAGGCCTTTGCTACGCATTCTGGTTGAGCCTTGTCTGACAACCTGGATGAGATCACGAACATGGATGAATCGGCGTGGGCACGCATAAAGCCACAGAAGATCGCCCTCGACGGTGACCAAGTTGCCTATCGCATCGCCGGCAAAGGGCCGTTGCTGTTGCTCGTGCACGGCATGGCCGGGAGCTCAGTGACGTGGCGATATGTCATGCCGACCTTGGCCGAGCGGTTCACGGTTCTTGCCCCCGACCTCCTCGGACAAGGCGAATCGGACAGACCTCGAAGCGGATACTCCGTCGGCGCCCATGCCGACACGCTCCGCGACCTGTTGGACGCTCTCGAGCACAAGCGGGCCACGGTCGTGGGTCAATCGCTCGGGGGCGGCGTGGCCATGCAGCTGGCCGATCAGTTTCCGGAGCGCTGCGAGCGCTTGGTCCTGGTGGATAGCGGTGGGCTCGGGCGGGAGGTCACCCGCTACCTCCGGATGCTGACGCTTCCCGGCTTCGAATACGTTTTCCCGTTGTTCTGCACCCCGCGCCTGCGCGACGCCGGGAACGCGATCGCCACCTGGCTCGGTCGCGCCGGGGTGCGGTCTACTCCCGCCAGGGAGGAGATTTGGCGCAGCTACGCGTCGCTGGCGGACGCAAGGAGTCGCCGGGCGTTTTTTCGCAGTCTACGCGACGGGATCGACGTAGGCGGGCAAGCGGTGAGTGCTCTTGGCCGGCTGTACCGGGCATCGCAGTTGCCCACATTGATCGTGTGGGGCGCGAAAGATCCGTTCATTCCAGTGAGCCACGCGATCGCGGCGCACGCAGCCATCCCAGGCAGCCGCCTCGAGATTTTCGAGGGAGTGGGCCACTACCCGCACTGCGAGGCCCCGGAGCGGTTCGTCGAGGTACTCATCGATTTCATCGCTTCCACCGAACCCGCCCGTCTGCCGGCGCGGTCAGCGCGGCAGCAACCCGAGCAGCAGAGCTGAGAGGAGATCCCGGTGACTGCCGGAAGGGGCCGGTGGTGGGGATGGAGCTTCGTGGTGGCCCTGGCGGTCGTGATCGCCGGTGGAGTCGTTCTTTTCCGGGTCGCCGTCGGAGTCCTGAAGGACGAGGTGACCCACGCGCTGGGCCCGAAGAGTGAGATTGCCAAGATCTCGGTGGGCTGGTCCAGCGTGGACGTGGAAGGGGTCCGGATCCATGGGGCCGCGGGGTGGCCGTCGGCCGAGACGTTCCGGGCGGACAGGATCACCCTCGTACCTAGCTTGCTCGGAGCGTTTTCTGGGCGGTTCCGGGTACACAGCATCACGATCGTCAGACCCTATCTCTCCGTACTCCGGACGAAGGATGGGCAGCTAAAGGTGGTTCCCAGCCTGCTCTCCGGTGCAGACGGGAGGGATCAACCCGAGGACTCCTCATTGCCCCATGCTCGGACGCGCGCGGTGACGATCGATTTGATTACCCTGCGCGACGGTGTGCTGGAACTGTTCGATGCGGCCGTGACCCAGCCGCCGCTAAAGATCCCAGCTCCAGCAGGTGCAGGCGACTGCGATCGACGTGGTGGCCCCGGCCCTGACGGGGAGGACGCGGTTCGACGTTGCCGCCGTAGTGAAGGGTATGCAGCATGATGGCACGCTCACGATCGCGGGATGGGCCGAAATCGCAAGCAAAGATTCCTCTCTGAAGACCACGCTGCGATCCGTCGACCTGCTCGCGCTGGCGCCCTACCTCATCAAAACCCGGGAAAAAGGTGTCAGGAAGGGGACCCTCGACCTCGACCTCCATCTGACGTGAGGAGCAATCGGTTAAGGGCGCCGGGAAAACTGACACTCTCGGGTCTGGAGCTCGCTCCCGCCCAGAGCGGCTTTGGCACCTTCATGGGGCTGCCCCGTGACGCCGTCGTCGCCTCCTTGAAGAACGGCGGTGGGAAGATTGCGGTGGACTTCGTCCTGGAGGGAGACATCGACAATCCCCAGTTCTCTCTGAACGAGGCCCTGACCACGCGGTTGGTCGCTTCCATGGCGGAGACTCTAGGGGTGAGCTTGAGTGGGTTGGCCAAGGGTGCGGGATCCCTCGGGGAAAAGAGCGTCGAGGCGACGGGTGAGGCGGCGGAGGGCGCCGTGCGACAGCTCTTCAAGGGCAAACACCAGGAGCAGCGCGAGCGATGAGGTCATCGTCCAATCGAACACCCTCGGCGGACATCTTCGTACGCGGAGGAGCGGGCAAGAAGGGGTAACGAGATCCTACGGGCGCTCTATCCCTGGCGAGCACCACAGAGGAGAAGGCTGCCCTCCTCGTGCTTGTCTTGTGGCAACACCCGACCGCCAGCACCACCATGCGCGACTAAGCCCTCTTGATCAACCGCAGCAAGAAGAGCAAGACAACGGCGCCAATCGTCGCGACGATCAAACTGCCGAGTAAGCCACCTCCAGCGGAGAGCCCGAGGGCACCGAATAGAAAGCCGCCCAGCAATGCGCCGATCACGCCTACAACGATGTCACCGATGACACCAAACCCGCCGCCCTTCATGAATTGGCCAGCCAGCCATCCTGCCGCCAGGCCAATCAAGACGAACCACACCAACTCCAATATGGCCTCCTCCTTGTCGTCGATCGGGTCCGCTCCGGCGAGTTCTGGAGCCATTCATCCAGGTGATCGCTCTTGCGGCCCCTCCCCTCAAAAGCGCTGCTTGGCGGCTATCCGCCCCCCCGAGCCACCGCATCTGCGCATCGTTCACCATCCAAGCGCTCTGGATCGCGACGCCAACGCCCAGTCGGCGACGTCCAGGGACGCTTTAACCGCCGGTAACCCGAGCGCGCGCAACATGACCATTCGTGCCTGGCGACAGGCCGTCCGTCCGCCCGGCGCAATAGCGGCTGCGGAGTTCCGAACTTCCCAGGTCTTCGACCAAATGGAGTCCGAGCGCTGTCAGTTCGTTCTCGAGCGTCGCCGGGTTAAACCCGGATAGCCACGCCTCTCCCAGCGCAGCTCGGGTTGCACGCATCTTCTCGAACCTTGCAGATTGGCGCTCGTCGAGAACCCGCTGATCGATGTACGTAAAGACGACCTCGCTTCCTGGTGCAGAGGACCTGGCTATCCCGCGCAGCGTCGCCAGATTGGCGTCTCGCGAGAGATAGATTGTCACGCCAAGCCAGGAGAAGAAAGCGGGCAGCGCGCGACAAAAGCTGCACCGCGCGAGCACGGATTCCAGTGGCTCCTGCGTCAAATCGGCCGGCACAAACTGCACGTTCGGCGGGATCTTCACCGCGCACTCCTCAAGCCGCTGACGCTTCATTGCCTGACTCGCCGGATGATCGATCTCGAAGATATCGATGTCGCGAGCAAAGGGAGGCTGGCGAACAAGGAAACTGTCGAAACCAGCGCCAATCAGGACGTACTGACGAGCGCCACGCGCAACCGCGCTCTCGAGCGCATCCTCTGCGTATCGCGATCGAAGGATCACGCCGCCGTACGTACCATGGGATCGCAAAACCGCGTCGATTATCGCCTGCTGAGAGCGCAGGGTCTCGAGCCGCTTCCTCGCTGCGGGCTCCGCGCCTTCGAGTGCACGCTGGCAAAGCGCTGCCTTTTCCACCGCAGACACGAGCCTATCGCCCCAAGGATCGTCGATCAGTCGGGGTCGATCGAGACGGGTGTGGACTGCGCGCATAAGCGCTGCGGCAAGGGCCGTTCGGCTGGGGCCGCCGTCCTTCACTGACACCTTCCCAACCATCGATCTTAGCCTGTGCGATTCTTGACCTCTAGGGAACGCACCTGCCTACGCGCTGCTGTGCCAGAGGTCACAGACGCCTCCGCACTTTTCGCCACGATGTACTTGGCCTTACGCACCTGATTCGCGGAGGGCCGCCGGCGCTGTGAGCCCGTCGGGTAGCCAGTCCCTCCCCGTTTGAGCTCCAGCGCCGGCCTTTCCCAAGATTTTCCTCCCCGTTCTGCGCCAAGGGCGTATGCTGTGCGAGGCCCCGTGTACACCCCACGGAGGCTCGGCGCCGTCAAGCCAGCACAGCGCCCCCCGTTCGACCGGCGCGTGTTTGGCGGATACCGGTGCCTGGAAGGGCGGAGCCCAAGGAGGGCTCCCTCGCTGCATTTCAACCAGGAGAATGCGTGATGACCCCCGATCAGCTTATCAAGCCGCTCGTGCTCGCATTCGTCGTGTTTGTGATCTTTCTGGCGATCAGGAATTCCGGCCGTCAGACGAGGTAGGCGACGCGCGAAACTTGGCGCGTCGAGCGATTCCGATTCGGCGGGGCCTTGCAGCATGTTGCGGGGCGGCTGCCGAGTGCGGCAAAACCATCTGGAGCGGTAGATCCCGTTTGAAGGCCCGGCCTCGAGCTCGTTCTTGGCTAGGGGAAGTAGCTCTCACGGTGCGAAGTGCGTCCTGTCGCCACGACGATTCACTTCTCAGCAACCCAAGCCATGGCCGCAAATCACCTACCTCTCGCGGCTTACAATTCCCGTAAACATTCTCTCAATATGCGAAGGTGTTGGATCGAAGTCGGGCTGGGCGTGTGGATCAACGGATATGCACCAAGGCTTCTCGGAGGGGTCACCCTTCCGAAGGAAGAGGAAAGACCGTGGGTGTCGACCGAACGCGTGAAGGAACGAGGCCTACGGCGGGTTGCCCGCGCGCGGCATGGTGGGCCGCGCTCCTGGCGATCTCGATAGGCACCCCGCACAACGCCGCCGCCCAGGCGCTCGGTCCGACAGTCCAAACAGAGGACGGTGCCGTTCAGGGTACGGCCCTTAACGATCACGACGAGTTCCTCGGAATTCCGTTCGCCGCCCCGCCGGTCGGCAATCGGCGATTCGCTCCACCGGTGGCGCCCACACGATGGTCTGGGGTGCTTCAAGCCCAGCAATTTCGGAGCTCCTGTCCCCAGCCTCCGGGCTTCGTCGGAAACATTCCGAGCACTGACGAGGACTGCCTGTATCTCAATGTGTATACGCCGCCCAACGTGACCGTCTCCGATCGCCGTAGGGCGCATGGAGGAGAAGGTCGAGCAGATAGAGAACAAGACGAACGAGGAGAGTTGCTTCCCGTGATGGTCTGGATTCATGGCGGCGGGTTTATCGACGGCGGCGCTGCGTCCTACATCGGTACCCAACTGGCGGTGAACGGAAAGATCATCTTCGTCTCGATCCAATATCGCCTTAACGCATTCGGCTTTCTAGCCTCTACAGCGCTCTCCGACGCGTCACCACGTGGACTGTCGGGCAATTATGGATTCGAGGACCAGCAAGCTGCGATCGCTTGGGTTGTACGCAATATCTCGGCCTTCGGCGGCAATCCGTGGCGCATCACGATCGCCGGCGAGTCGGCCGGCGCTGCATCCGTCACTAACCACTTGGTGTCGCCATTTACCGCCCCCTTTGAGGGAGCAATCGGAGAAAGCACGATCGGCATTGGCCCGATAGGGCTTTCTCAGGAACCGACCCTCTCCCAGACGCAGACGACGGGTGACCAGTTCGTGGCATCGGTCGGGTGCAACACCGCCTCCGACGTCGTGGCCTGCTTGCGGTCGCTGCCCGTTGCGACGCTTTTGGACGCAAGCACGCCGTTCGGCTGGGGTCCGATTGTGGATGGATTCGATATTCCCCTGGAACCAAATGCCGCCATCCGGAAGGGCTTCTTCCGGAGACTTCCGATCCTGAATGGAACCAATCTCACCGAGGGCCAGCTCTTCGCGCTGCTGGTGCTGCTGCAAACAGGAAGCTTCCCTGACCCAGCCGGTTATGCGGCGCTCGTTACGCAGCAATTCGGCAGTGCCGCTGCACCAGCGATACTTGCTCACTATCCCGCAGCAAACTTCAGCACTCCGCTCGAGGCCTACGCGATGGTCCTGACGGACAGCGGATTTTCCTGCCCCGCGTCCGCCGCCGTTCGGGTGATCTCGAAACACTCTGTTCCCGTGTATCAGTATGAGTTCAATGAGCCCAACGCAGCACCCCTTGCGATCTTTCCTACGATTCCTGGTTTTCCCTGGATAGATCCGCATGCCGTCGAGCTACCGTACGTATTCGGTGGAGTGCTCCCGGGGCAGATATTTGGTATGGGGTTCACGCCGCTCGACCAAACGCCCGCGCGCCTCGCGCTTTCCGACCAGCTGATCGCGTACTGGACGCAGTTCGTGAAGACCGGAACTCCCAATGGGTCCGGTGAACCCTTCTGGCGGCGGTACCACCCCTCGGAGGACAACGTGCAGGGGTTGAACGATAGTACTGGACCCGAGTTCAACTTTAGGATTCAGCACAACTGCGATTTCTGGGACTCGCTGAACTAGATCCCATCCACCCATTTCAGCGCGACTCGACCGGCCGTATGGTTTGCCTGCCGATGTGACGCCGTCTGCGGCGCGAGCGGTGGCTAGGGCTGCACCAAGCAGGAAGCCCAAGGGGGTGAGTCCAGCTCGCGCATTGCGTTCGGAGACCAAGCAACGTCGCACGCGAGTCGTCTGCGGCGGCACTTGCGAATGCGGTATACTGTGATTTGACCTCCCTGGACCCGGCGGTAGACCCTGTACGACCCGAATCGAAAGCAGCTTTCGCGAGTTGTGGCACTCGCGAAATACGATGTGGACCACCCGGGGGACGAAATCTCGCTGGGGGGCTTCCGGAAGCTCGTACTCGAGCGCGCGCGGGCTGCGCTGGCGCTTTACGACGATCATCACCCGGCCGAGGCGCTCGTAGCGCTGGAGAGCGACGGGGAGGGGTGGAATCGACACCGCTACCAGGACCGGCGGGCCGAGCTCCTTGCCAGGATCGTCGCGCAGCAGAGGCGCTCGTGGACAACGAAGCGCTGAAACCCGGCTGGTGGGTCGCCCTCACCCTGCACCGAGACGCCGCTCCTCTTCGCAGCTACGTCGGCAAGGTCCAGCAAGTGGACAACCGCGGCGTGCGGATCACGATGATCGACTGGCTCGATGGAACGGCATCCGACTACGACCTCTTCGTTCCCTGGCCGAGCATTGCGTCCGCTATGGTGGCGACGGACGAGCAAGAGCTGACGCAATTCGAGGAGCGCGCCGGCCAATGGCACTCGCACTCCGCTTGCCTCGGCGGAGAGTATGACCGTGACCGGGCGCGCGAGCACAAAGGCAGCGAGAGAATTCGCCGGCGGGAGACGCCGAAGGCTCAAGACTGAACGCGAGTGTCCTGCGAAGGAACGCGCCCGCGGATCTCCTTGTCGGAAGACGACGGGTGCGGTATCGTAATTCGCCCGGACATACCTGCAAGATGGGTCGTTTCTTCTCGCCTCCATCCAAAAAAACAAAGAATCGGTCGGCGTCCGGAGCTTGCCCAGCAGGAAGTCTCGCACACGCTGGCTCTTGCGCGCGCCGAGGGCGGATAGAGAGGTGGACATGCAAGAACGTAACGGCGGAGAGTTTACCTCCCTCAGACCGATCGATGGTTCCTTCCTCCTGAACTGCACCCGGTGCGAGAGAGTCCACCCGACAGACGAGGCACTCGAGCTCGCCTGCGCGGGGGGGTATTCGATCGGGTCGATCGAAATGCGAGCCTTCTCCGCGCTCACTCGTCATGCGATCGACGCGAGGGGGAACGAGACGCCGCCCGGCGATTACGCTCTCGGGTACCTGGATCTCTTCTACGTGGGACGCTCGGACGCCGACGTGAACCGCAGCTTGCGCGATTGGGTCGGAACGCCGAGTCAATACAGTCGATTCGCGCCTTCCACCCATACCACGTGCGGGCTTCGCCAGCACGGACCCCTGCCCCTGGGCAATCCGACGCTCGATCGTGTGGGAAGCAGCGTAGAGAGCAGCTACACGCACTTTGCGTTCGGCTGCAGCTCTTCCACACGAGGGGCGTTCGACAAGGAGTGTCGGAACGATCACGCCTTCGGGGGAACTCACGGCCTCGACAACGGCAGCCATCCCCTGTCCCCGCCCGGCAGTCTTCGGAGACGCCCGGTGGACGACCAATAGATCGAGCTTCGAGCATTACGCTGAAGGACTTCATCCGTCGCGCTTCGAAGAATCGGTCGGCGGCTTTTGGTCGCGAGACCGAAGAGCCTATTCGCTCGGAGCTCTTCAGCATCGAGCGCCTCGAGCAGCATGCCGAGAGCCTCGCGGCCGCTCAGCGCGTCACAACGAAGCCCACGCGCGGCCAACCTCTCGCGGCACGGCTCCGGGACAACGATCGGGTGCTACTCAGTGCCTATCGCGCGATCGGCGAGGCGATCCGGGAGGAGCACGCCATCACCCCGGCTGCCGAGTGGCTGGTGGACAACTTCCACGTCGTAGAAGAGCAGATCCGCGAGATTCGAGACGATCTTCCCCGGGGCTACTACCGCCAGCTGCCGAAGCTTGCGGAAGGACCTCTCGTCGGTTACCCGCGCGTCTTCGGCCTCGTCTGGGCCTTCGTCGCACACACCGACAGCCGGTTCGACCCACAAATGCTCTGCCGATTCGTGCGCGCCTACCAGCGGGTCCAGCCCCTAACAATCGGCGAGCTCTGGGCAGTCGCGATCACGCTCCGCATCGTGCTGGTGGAAAACATCCGGCGCTCGTCCGAGCGGATCGTCCACAGCCGCGCAGCGCGCCGGGAGGCCGATGCACTGGTCGACCGGCTGCTGGGTGTCGGAAAACGAGAAGGGGAGCCCGCCGAGACAGTCCTGCGGGGCTTCGATGAGGGATCCCTCTCGAGGGAATTCGTGGTGCAGCTCGTTCAGCGGCTGCGCGATCTCGATCCGACGGTGACCCCCGCCCTGCAGTGGCTGGGAGAACGCTTGGCCGCCCAGGGAACGAACGCCGACGAGCTCGTGCGAGAGGAGCATCAGCGTCAAGCCGCGATGAACGTGACGGTCCGCAACGTCATCACGAGCATGCGCCTCATGTCTGCGGTCGATTGGGCGGAGCTCTTCGAGAGCGTCAGTCTCGTGGATGCGGCGCTCCGCGAAGCCAGCACCTTCGCCGACCTGGACTTCCCCACTCGGGACCGCTATCGGCACGCGATCGAGGAGCTCGCTCGAGGCTCGAAGCAATCGGAGCTCGAGGTGGCCCGGCGCGCGATCGTGGCAACCCGGCCTGCCGCAGGCGAGCCGACGCGCGTGTGCGATGGGACCATGCGCCGCGAGCAGGACCCCGGCTACTACCTCATCTCGAACGGGCGTCGCATCCTGGAGAAGGAGCTCGGGTTCCGCGTTCCCATCCGTCACAGGCCGATCCGCGCGGTCATTGCCGGAGGGCTCCCCGGCTATCTCGCGACGATTGCGGCTCTCACCGCCGGAATGCTGGCCGTACCGCTCGTCGCGATGACGCGAGCCGGCGTCGATGGAATGATGCTCTTCCTCCTGGCGCTCCTTGCCATCGTCCCCACCTCAGAGGCGGCCCTGGCGCTCGTGAACCGCATTGTCACAACCTGGTTCGGCCCCGCTCCACTCCCCGGTCTGGAACTCCGAGAGGGAGTGCCGCGCCACCTGCGCACGATGGTCGTGGTGCCGACTCTGCTCACGACGCGGGCGGAGATCGAGGAACAGATCGAGCGTCTTGAAGTCCACTTCCTCGCGAGCCCCGACGACGATCTACGCTTGGCTCTGCTCTCGGACTGGACGGACTCGGCAACGGAGAGCGCGCAAGACGATGACGAGCTGCTCGCCGCGGCCGCCGAGGGAATCGCGCGCTTGAACCAGCGTCACGGAGCGGCACCGGACGGGGATCGATTTCTCCTCCTCCATCGGCGACGGACCTGGAACGAGGGCGAGGGGAAGTGGATCGGGTGGGAGCGCAAGCGCGGGAAGCTCCATGAGCTGAATCGGTGGCTTCGCGGTGCCACCGACACAACATTCCTCGAAGTGGGTGGCGGCCCTCCCGCGGTCCCCGGCGGCGTCCGATACGTCATCACCCTTGATTCCGATACGCGATTGCCGCGCGGCGCGGCACGGCGGCTCGTCGGAAAGATGGCGCACCCCCTAAATGCTCCGCGATTCGACGTCTCGAGCGGCCGCGTGGTGGAGGGGCACGCCGTGCTCCAGCCGCGTGTCATGCCCTCCCTGCCGATCGGACGCGAGGGATCTGTCTTCCAGCGCGTCTTCTCGGGGCCGGGTGGCATCGATCCCTATGCGTTCGCGGTCTCCGACGTGTACCAGGACCTCTTCGAGGAGGGCTCGTACAGCGGGAAGGGGATCTACGATCTGGACGCCTTCCCGGCCGCGCTCGAAGGGCGGATCCCTGAGAGCACACTCCTCAGCCACGACCTGCTGGAGGGAATCTTCGCACGAGCAGGGCTCGTGTCCGATGTCGAGGTCGTCGAGGAATTCCCCGCCCGTTATGACGTCGCGGCGGCCCGCCAGCATCGCTGGGCGCGCGGAGACTGGCAGCTGCTCCCGTGGATTCTCGGGCGTCGCTCCAACTCGCAGCTCTCGGACGCTGGGGTGCGCCGCACCGCGATCCCACCCGTCGGCCTTTGGAAGATGATCGACAATCTGCGCAGGACGCTGCTCGCCCCGGTCACCTTCCTCGCGCTGGTGGCCGGATGGACCTTGCCTTTCGCGGCCGCCGAGCGGTGGACCGCGTTCCTCCTGTTCACGCTCGCGCTCCCGGCGTTCCTGCCAATGCTCTCCGGGATCCTGCCGCGACGCACCGGAATTTCGAAGCGGAGCCATCTGCGTGCGGTCGCGGAAGACCTCGCGCTAGCGCTCTCCCAGATCGCCTTCGGGGTCTCGTTCCTCGCGCATCAGGCCTGGCTGATGACCGACGCGATCGCGCGGACGCTCTGGCGCCTTCGCGTGAGCCGGCGGGGGCTACTCGAGTGGGTGACGGCCGCCCGGTCAAATATCGGTCCCAGATTGGATCTGCGCGGCTTCTACCGGTGGATGTCGGGCGGCGTTGCGCTCGCCGCCGCGGCCGCGTTCCTCGTCGCCTGCGCCGGACGCGGGACGAGCCTCGTTGCGGCTCCGTTCGTCGTCCTCTGGGTGCTGTCTCCCGCGCTTGCTCGGTGGGCCAGTCTCCCGCCGCCCGAGGCGGGTCCCCACCCCCTCTCCGCCCCGGACGATCGAGCGCTGCGCTCGATTGCCCGCCGCACCTGGCGGTTCTTCGAGACCTTCGTCACCGCGGAGGATCATCGGCTTCCGCCGGACAACTTCCAGGAAGACCCAAAGCCAGTAGTTGCTCACCGGACGTCTCCCACGAACCTCGGTCTCTATCTCCTCTCCCTGGTCTGTGCCCGCGACTTCGGATGGCTCGGGACGGTCGATGCGGCGGAGCGGCTCGAGGCAACGCTCGACACGATGGACGGCCTCGAGCGCTTCCGCGGGCACTTCTACAACTGGTATGACACGCGCGATCTGAGACCGCTCGATCCGAAGTACGTGTCGTCCGTGGACAGCGGGAACCTTGCGGGGCACCTGATCGCGCTCGCGAACGCCTGTCGGGAGCGGACTGCCACTCCGGTGCTGACTCCTGAGTGGACCGCCGGCGTCGACGACGCGCTCGAGCTCGCCCGGGAATCCCTGCGCACGCTTGGGGACGACCGGCGAACGCAAACGGTGACGTGGAAGCAGCTGGACGAAGGACTCGCCGCTCTCTCCGCATCTCTCGCCTCGCCCCCCACTACGCCAGAGGGTGTTGCGGGCCGGCTCGCGGAACTCGCGCTCCTCGCGGACACGGTGGCCGACATGGCGTGGACCCTGACGGGCGAACGGGGCGACGGCGAGGGCGCCGAGTTGCTGACGTGGGTGGAGGCGGTGCGTTCGTCCATCCGGAGCCACGAGCGTGACCTCGAGTGGCTCATGCCCTGGGCGCGTCTCCTGGTGGAGGATGGCGAGCTTCGCCGGCTTCTCGGCCCGATCCCGAATCTTGCAGACCTGCCAGACCGCTGCGAGGCGGCGATCGCGGTGTTGGCGCCGCACCGAGCCGAGCTGGCTGCGCGAGGCGATGCAAAGGACGAAGCGCTCGTACGAGTGAACGCTCTCGTCGACGCTCTCGAGCGTTCGAGCGACGCCGCGCGATCGCTCCACCGTCGCATCTCGCGGCTCGCGGAACGCGCGGGACACATGTTCACCGCGATGGACTTCGGATTCCTGTTCGACCCCAGCCGCCAGCTGCTCTCGATCGGATACAGGCTAGCGGATGGTAGTCTCGACCCTAACTGTTACGACTTGCTGGCTTCCGAGGCGCGCCTTGCGAGCTTCGTCGCGATTGCGAAGGGCGACGTCCCCTCACGGCACTGGTTCCGGCTCGGGCGCGCACTCACCCCGGTCCATCGCGGCTCGGCGCTGATCTCATGGTCGGGCTCGATGTTCGAGTATCTGATGCCGTCGCTCGTGATGCGCGCCCCGACCGGAAGCCTGCTCGATCAGACGAGCCGTCTCATCGTGCGACGGCAGATACAGTACGGCGCCGAGCTGGGCGTACCGTGGGGCGTCTCGGAATCGGCGTACAACGTGCGGGATATCGAGCTCACGTACCAGTACTCCAACTTCGGCGTCCCAGGGCTCGGGCTAAGGCGCGGCCTCAGCGAGGACGCGGTCGTCGCTCCGTACGCGACTGCGCTCGCGGCGATGGTGGATCCGCATGCGGCGACGCGGAACTTCGAGAGGCTCTCCGCGGCGGGTGGCCGGGGCAGGTACGGCTACTACGAGGCGCTCGACTACACGAGGACGCGTCTTCCCGAAGACGAGTCGGTCGCGGTTGTTCGCACGTACATGGCGCACCACCAAGGCATGACCCTTGTTGCGATCACGAATGCGCTGAAGGATGGCGCGATGCGCGCTCGGTTTCACGCCGAGCCGATCGTCCGCGCAACGGAGCTGCTGCTTCAGGAGCGCACCCCTCGCGACGTCGCGGTCGACCGACCTCGGGCCGAAGAGGTGAAGACCGCACCCCACGTGCGCGATTCGGTGCCGCCCATGCTGCGTCGGTTCCGCTCCCCGCACGATTCGATTCCCTGCTCTCACCTGCTCTCAAATGGCCGATACGCGGTAATGCTCACCACGGCCGGCTCAGGCTACAGCCGCTTCGGGGACCTCGCCGTCACTCGCTGGCACGAGGACGTGACCTGCGACTCCTTCGGCTCCTACGTCTTTGTCCGTGACGTGCGAACTGGGGAGGTGTGGTCGGCGGGATACCAGCCTCGCGGAGTCGAGCCGGACCACTATGGGGTCGAGTTCTCCGAGGATCGCGCCGAGATCATCCGGCGCGACGGGACGCTCATCACGACGCTCGAAGTCGCCGTCTCGCCCGAGGACGACGGCGAGGTCCGTCGCGTATCGCTCTCGAACTTGGGAAGCCGAGTGCGGGAGCTCGAGGTGACCTCGTACGCCGAGCTCGTGCTCGCACCCGCCGCGGCGGACGCGGCGCATCCGGCATTCTCCAAACTCTTCGTGCAGACGGAGTTCGTCGCCGAGGTGCAAACGCTCCTTGCCACGCGGCGGGCTCGGTCGCCCGCAGAACCGCCGGTCTGGGCAGCTCACCTCGCGGTGGTGGAAGGCGAGAGCGTGGGATCGGGGGAGTTCGAGACCGACCGCGCGCGTTTCCTTGGGCGGGGGCACACGATCCGGGCGCCGCTGTCCGTGATCGATGGTCAGCCACTCTCCGGGTCGGTCGGGACGGTACTCGATCCAGTCTTCAGCCTCCGCCGTCGCGTGCGGATTTCGCCGGGGACCACCGCGCGCGTGGCGTTCTGGACGCTGATCGCGCCCTCTCGCCTTGAGGCGCTCGACCTCGCCGACAAGCACCACGATCCCGCGGCCTTCGAACGCGCCGTTACGCTCGCGTGGACCCAGGCGCAGGTTCAGCTGCATCACCTCGGCGTCGGCCCCGAGGAAGCGCACCTGTTCCAGCGCCTCGCGAACCACGTGCTCTACTCCGACCCGACGCTGCGCCCCGCCTCCGAAGTCCTGAGCCGAAGTCGAGGGGGACCGCCCGCGCTGTGGGCGCATGGGATCTCGGGCGAAGTGCCGATTGTCTTGGTTCGGATCGACGACGTGGAGGATCTCGAGGTCGTTCGCCAGGTCCTCCGCGCCCACGAGTACTGGCGGATGAAGCGGCTGGCGGTCGATCTCGTGATCTTGAATGAGCGACCCACATCCTACACGCAGGATCTCCAGGCGGCCCTGGAAGCGCTCGTGCGGGCAAGCCCCTCGCGGCTCCCCGCCGACGGAGAGGGCCTGCGCGGACAGTTGTTCGTCCTGCGCGCCGATCTCGTCTCGGCCGAAGCGCGTGGTGCGCTCCTGGCGGGAGCGCGAGCGGTGCTGCTCAGCCACCGCGGGAGCCTCTCCGAGCAGGTCAAGCGCCGCGAGGAGCCGGAGCCCGTTGCCACGCCGCGCGTGAGGCATTCGTCAGAGAGCGAGCCGCAAGGCCGCCCTCCCTGGCCGCCGGAGCTCGAGTTCTTCAACGGTCTCGGCGGCTTCGCTGCCGATGGACGGGAGTACGTGACGATCCTCGGCGAGGGACAATGGACACCGGCGCCCTGGCTGAACGTGGTCGCCAATCCGAAGTTTGGCTTCCAAGTGTCGGTGGAAGGCGGAGGCTACACCTGGTCCGGGAACAGTCGTGAGAACCCGCTCACGCCTTGGTCGAACGACCCCGTCGGCGACCCGCCGGGCGAGGTGATCTACGTCCGTGACGAAGACAGTGGAGTGCTCCTTAGCCCGACGGCCCTCCCGATTCGCGCGGAGAGGGGCCGCTACGTCGCAAGGCACGGCCAGGGCTACACCCGGTTCGAGCACGCCTCCGAGGGGATCTCGCTCGAGCTCCTGCAATACGTGCCGAAGGACGACCCGATCAAGCTCTCACGACTCAGCATCCAGAATCGATCCGGACGCTCGCGACGTCTCTCCGTCACCGCGTACGTCGAGTGGGCGCTCGGCCATTCACGGGAAGGTTCCGCGCCTTTCATCGTCACCGAGATCGACGCGGAGACGGGAGCGATGCTCGCCCGAAACCCCTGGAGCATCGGTTTTCGCGACCGCGTCGCGTTCGCGGACCTCGCCGGGCGGCAGCTCGCATTTACCGGCGACCGGACGGAGTTTATTGGTCGAAACGGTACGCTCGATCGGCCGGCGGCACTCGTGCGCGGCGTAACGCTCTCGAACCGCGTCGGCGCCGGGCTCGATCCGTGCGGTGCCCTACAAACCCGGCTCGACCTTGGGCCGGGCGCGCGAGCCGAGATCGTTTTCTCTCTTGGCCAGGCGGCGACGCCGACCGAGGCGCGAGCCTTGGTGACACGCTACCGCACCGCGGACCTCGACCAGGTCTTTCGCACGGTCACCCGGGGCTGGGACGTCCTCCTCGACACCGTTCACGTAAAGACGCCCGATCGATCCCTGGACTTGCTGGTGAACCGCTGGCTTCTCTACCAGACCCTCGCCTGCCGGCTGTGGGCGCGGTCGGCGTTCTACCAGGCAAGCGGCGCGTACGGGTTTCGGGATCAGCTCCAGGACGGGATGGCAGTCACAGTGTGCGAGCCGGAAGGCACGCGACAGCATCTCCTGCGAGCCGCCTCGCGACAATTTAGCCCGGGCGACGTTCAACACTGGTGGCTGCCGGAATCGGGTCGTGGGGTGCGCACGCGCATCTCAGACGACGCCGTCTGGCTGCCCTACGCCACGGCACACTATGTCAAGGTCACGGGCGAGCTTGGCGTGCTCGACGAGAGTGTTGCTTTCCTCGAAGGGCCCGCTCTGCGCAGCGACGAACAGGAGGCGTACTTCCAGCCCGCGACCTCCGAGGAGCACGCGACACTGTTCGAGCACTGCGCTCGGGCCCTCGACCGGAGTCTTGTGGTCGGAAGTCACGGTCTTCCCCTCTTCGGCGCGGGAGACTGGAACGACGGCATGAACCGCGTCGGCGTGGAAGGAAAGGGCGAGAGTGTCTGGCTCGGATGGTTCCTCTACACCGCACTCGAGGCCTTCTCTCCTCTCGCCGAGCGTCGCGGAGAGAATGCGCGCGCCGCAGCTTGGCGGCAGCATGCTGCAGATCTGCGGCAATCGCTCGAGAGGGAAGCCTGGGACGGAGACTGGTACCGGCGGGGCTGGTTCGATGATGGGACGCCGCTCGGCTCGGCCTCGAACGATGACTGCCGGATCGACTCGGTCGCCCAGTCGTGGAGCGTGATCTCGGGGGCCGCCGACCCGATTCGCGCGGCCCGCGCGATGGCTTCGATGGATGAACATCTTGTCGATCGTGCGAATGGACTCATCCGGCTCTTCGCCCCACCGTTCGATGGCAGCTCGCTCGACCCTGGATACATCAAGGCCTACCCGCCCGGGATCCGAGAGAATGGCGGCCAATACACGCATGCCGCCCTCTGGTCGGTGCTCGCCTTCGCGCAGCTCGGCGATGGCGATCGGGCCGGCGAGCTGTTCTCGATCTTGAACCCCATCCGTCACGCGAGTACTCGCGCTGCAATTCATCGATATAAGGTGGAGCCGTACGTTGTCAGTGCCGACGTCTACGGGGAGCTTCCGCATGTCGGCAGAGGTGGCTGGACCTGGTACACAGGCTCCGCGGGCTGGATGTATCGGACTGCTCTCGAGGGCATCCTAGGGTTCCGGCTACAGGGCTCCACGCTTCTCCTCGATCCGTGTATACCGAAAGCGTGGCGAGGCTTCGAAATCGTCTTCCGCTTCCGCTCCGCGCGCTACGACATCGCGGTCGAGAACCCGCTTGGGGTCATGCGGGGGGTGGTGCGCCTCGAGCTCGACGGCAAAGCGATGTCGGGAGATCCGGCGCTGATTCCCCTCGTGGACGACGAGGCGACACATCGGGTGCGGGTCGTCCTCGGATGAAGCGCGCCGCGGCCACGGCGGCGCCACCACGCCCTCGGTTCCGTTGCCACGCGAAAAAGAGTGCGTCTCTGAAGTGAGTGCATTCAGGAAGTGCGAGGTTCTAATGAGTTCCAAGTGGCGCGAGACAAACCCGCCCTTGGAACACTACCGAACAGGACGCGAGGAGCCCGAGCGCGAGCCGTAGAGCCCGGCGAAGCGCTCTCGCAGCAAGTTCTTCTGGACCTTTCCCATGGCGTTGCGCGGAAGCTCCTCCACCAAGCGCACGGCCTTCGGCAGCTTAAAGGCAGCAAGGTGCGGGCGCAGAGCGGCCAGCACGTCCTCCTCGCCTACGTGTACACCGGGCTTCAACACCAGCACGGCCGTCACGCCCTCGCCGAGGTCGGGATGCGCCAGGCCGATCACTGCCGATTCCGCCACTCCCGGGAGCCCATCAAGGAGGAGCTCGATCTCCTTCGGGTACACGTTGAAGCCGCCCGAGATGACGAGGTCCTTCGAGCGCCCGACGAGCGTGAGATACCCGTCGCCGTCCAAGCTACCCAGATCCCCGGTACGGAAGTACCCGTCGACCGTGAACTCCTCGGCGTCCTTGTCGGGCCGTCGCCAGTAGCCGGTTAGCACGTTCGGACCGCGCACCTGGACCTCGCCCACCTGGCCCGCGGGTAGGGTTCTGCCGTCCTCGCCCGTCACGCGAACCTCGACGCCGGGGAGCGCGCGGCCCACAGTGCCAGCGCGTCGCTCGCCCCACCATGGGTTCGAGGCGTTCATGCCCGTCTCGGTCATGCCGTAGCGTTCGAGGATGCTGTGGCCCGTACGCTCGCGAAAGCGCTCGAAGACCTCGGGCAGGAGCGGCGCGGAACCGGACACGAAGAGGCGCATTCCCGCGCAGCGCTCCCTTGTCAAGGCCGGTTGCGCGAGCATGCGCGTGTACATCGTGGGAACGCCCATAAAGACAGTCGAGCCCGCGAGCGCTTCTACCACGTCGTGCGCGTCGAAACGCGCGTGGAATCGAATCCGGCTCGCATTCAGCATGGCGGTATTGGTGGCGACGTACAGACCGTGCACGTGGAAGATGGGGAGCGCGTGTAGCAGCACATCGCGACCCTCGAAGCCCCAGAGCGTGTGGAGCGTCACGGCGTTCGAGACCAGGTTTCCGTGCGTGAGCATGGCGCCCTTGGCGCGTCCCGTGGTACCCGAGGTGTAGACGATGGAGGCGAGGTCGCGCTCGCCGATTCGCGCGTCCTCATGGACGGGCGAAGCGGCGGCGACCGCGTCGGACCAGCTCCCGCGCCCGTCCGCACCCAGCGCAAAAACATGACGGACGCGGCTCGCGGTCGCTGCGGCCTCGAAGTCGCTCGCCGCCTCTGGCCGCCCGATGGCTACGGCGGGCTCGGCGTCGGCGAGGAAGTACGCGACCTCTTCCGAGCGGTACGCGGGATTCAGCGGAAGGAAGGCAGCACCTGCGCGCACGGTGCCGAGGTAGACGAGGAGCGCTTCCGGTGTCTTGTCCACCTGAACGGCCACGCGATCGCCCCGCGCGAGACCCAGGGAGCGCAGCAGACCCACCACCTTGGCACTCCCCTCCTCCACCGCGGCATACGGGAGCGTTCCTCCATCCTGAAGCTCGATCCACGGCTTCTGCAGGTGCGGCCGGAAGGCGGCGGCGAGCGTGCCGTAGAGGTCCACGTTCAGGCCTCCTGCAGGAACGCGATCATCGCAGGCCAGGCGGTCCGGTCCTCGAGCAGGAAGACGTGCCCGCCCTCGAAGACACGAAGTCGTGCACTGGGGATGCGCGAGGCCAGGGCTTCGGCGTTCGCCAGGGGCGCGATGCCGTCGTGACGTCCAGCGGCAACCAGTGTCGGCACGCGAAGCGATGGCAGCCGGTCCCAGGTGTCGTGATGGCGGCGGGCTTCGAGCTGCTTGCGCAGACCCGGCGCGGCGCTGAGATCGTCACTCTCGGCGGCAACTGTGATGAAGCGGATCAGCTGCTCGCGCCGCAGGGCATCTGTCGCTGTACGTATATCAGTGTAACTCGCGAGGCGCTCCGCTCGCTCGGTCGCGGGTAGCCGGTAGACCTCGTGGAGCGGCGCCGAGGCGCGTCCGGTGCCGCCAGGCGACGTGCACGCCAGCACGAGGCGCCCGATGCGGGCCCCGCCCGAGAGCGCGATCTCCTGCGCGACCATGCCGCCGAAGGAGACGCCGAGCAGGAGCAGGCGCTTCCATCCCACGTGATCGCAAAGCCGCAGCGCGTCGTGCGCGAAGTCGGCCATCGTCGGCTGATGGGCGGGATCGGCCACGCGGCTGCGGCCCAGGCCGCGGTGGTCGTAGGCCAGCACAGTGAAGTGCTGCACGAGCGGCGATTCGAGGACCGATGGCTTGCGGCGCAAATCGCTTCCCGTCCCGTTCACGACGAGAAGCGGCGGGCCATCGCCGGCCAGCTCGTAGTGGAGCGTGACGTCACCGAGCTCTGCAGTCGGCATGGAACCCCGTGGCTTCGCGCGCGGGGCAGGAAGGATAGGAGAGCGCCACCTCCCACCGCAGCCTGCCCGGTGCGGGCCTTGCAAAGAGAAGATTACCCGATGGGAAAGTCGGCTGGGTCTCCACGCCATCACCGCACGCAGCGTTCCTCGCCGCGACCTCCAGCGACATCCTGCGGGGGAATCTACTTCTCGGAGAGCTCCCAGACCCCCAACCAGTCGGGAGCCGGAGGCTCTGCCTGAAACCGGGCCACGCGCAAGAGGAAGTGCCGAACCGGGCCATCGCCAGGCGCGAAGGCCGCGGCCTCCTCGAGCCAGCGCTTCGCCGAGGCGAAATCGCGCGCGCGGTACGCCGTCAGCGCGGCGCGGAAGAGCTCGCACAGACGCGCGCTGCCTGGATCGAGTGACTCGCGCATCGCCACGAGTTCGAAGACGCGTACGGGCTCCTCGCGGCCGACCAACCGCAGGAGGTCGAGTTCGCGGGCCACAAAGGCGTCGCCGGCGCGCGCAAGCGTCGCCTCCGATATGAGGACACGCGTGTCGTAGAGCTTATTCGCTGCCTCGATCCGGCTCGCTACGTTGATGCCATCACCGACAGCACCATACTTTCCGCGCTCGGCAGATCCGATCTCGCCGACCACGAGCTCCGCGGTGTGGATGCCGATCCGAAAACCGTGAATCGGAAGTCGCTGCGATGCCCAGCTGGACTCGAGCTTCGCGAGCCTCTCCCGGCACAGGAGCGCCGCGCGGCAGGCACGGGTCGCATGGTCGGCGTGGGCGATCGGGGCTCCGAAGAATGCCACGATCCCGTCGCCCTGGAACTCGCTCACCGTACCTCCAGCTTCAAGGATCACTCCGCACGCGCAATCAAAGTATTCGTTGAGACGACTCACCACCTCCTCGGGCGGCAGGCGCTCCGCCAAGGCGGTGAAGCCCGCGATATCGATGAACATCACGCTGAGCTCGCGACGAACCCCAGCGAGAGTCGTCTTGGCGGGGTCGCGCAGCAGCTCCGCGGCCACCTCCTTCGAGACATGACGCTCGAGCATTGTGCGGATCGCGTCGCGCTCACGGAGGCCGGAGACCATCATGTTGAATTCCTGGCCGACCTCCTCGAACTCGTCCCCTGTCGCGAGTTCGACCTTCGTATCGAGCTGGCCGGTGCCCACGCGCCTCGCGGCCTGGGCCAGCGCGGCAAGCGGCCGCGTGATGCTGCGCGCGAGGAAGAAGCTTGTGCCAAGCGCAACCAGCAGCACGAGACCTGCGATGAGGAGGAGCGCCTCTCGCAGCGCCGCCAGGAGCATGCTTTCGCGATCCAATGAGGAGAGCAGGAGAAATCGCGGCCCGCCGGGTCCCAGGCCGCCCACCAGCGGGGTAGGCATCACCAGGTAACGCCCCTCGCCGAGCCGCCACTCGGTAGGCTCGCCCCGTGAAGCCGCGGTTTCGGATGCGCTCCCTTCGGCGAGACGGTGCGCGAGTGCCGCCTCCTCAGGCGCGTCGAGCGTCGAGCCCACGACGGTAGTACTCGCGATGAGCGCCACCTCGACACCCGAGGCGTTTCGGATGCGAGACAACGTGTCTGCGTCGATGCGATGACCGACGATCATGACACCGTGGAGCTCGTCGTCGAACACCACCGGTGCGCCTACAATCTCGTAAACCGCGTGCGGCGGCTTCTCCGGCGTAAGGGCCGACCCCTCGTGTGTGCGCATGTCAGCGGTCCACGCGTCCAGCGTCTCAGCACCCGACGCCACACTTCGGAACGCGCCGAGGGCACTGATATCGTCGCCAAAGCGCTGGGGGTCGACTTTGCTATAGAGGAGCTCGCCTTGCGCGTTCGCCACGACCACCACGTCGTTGTTCCGGTGAATCGCGAGAGAAGACAGGATCGACTCGAGCCGCAGGTTCGCGTCGCGGGACGCTTCGCCGCTTCGAGGTGGCTCCGCGAAGCCGAGGTCCGTGCGGGCAAGGGACGCCATCGACAAGACGGTGCGAAGCTGCGGATTGCCTTGCACCAACTCTGCGACTTCGTCGGTTACCGACTCGGTACGCAGCGTCTGGAGCCTGCGGAAGTTCGCCGCCGTGCGCTGGAAGCGCTCGCCGAAGTCCTCGCGCACACGACGAACCGTCGCATCCTGCAGCAGTGCCAGGATGAGCGCGATGACAAGGCCGACGAGGCCCCCCATCGCGATGAAGATCCGCGTCCTGAAACGCAGCCGCGGCATCAATAGTCGTCGGAGCGGGGCTTGGGATAGTCGCTTCCGTCCTTGCGCTTGTGGGGTGCGATCTTCTCGGACTGAACGAGATCAAGCGCCGCGCGAGTCTCCTCGCCCGCGTGGACCTCCACGTCCTCGCTGGTGCGCTGCGCCCCCGGCATCCAGGCATTCAGCGTCAGTCGACCGGCGCGCACGTTAGGGATCACAAAACTTCCGTCCGCTGCTGTCACGGCAAACGCGTCGTTCTCGAGCACGACCACGTAGGAAATCATATCGGGATGGATATTGCAGTACACAGGGACGAGGCCCGGTTTGTCGAACAGCTCGCTCCGCGGCGGATCGCCCGAACGGTACTGACCGAGGTCAAACTCATGTATGGCAGATACTGAGAAGACGTTGTGGTAGATCGGATCATTGTTGGGGAATTGGATTGTCTGGCCCCTCACGATCGGCAGGATCTTCGGGTCAAAGCGCTTATTCTTCTGCGCGAGAGTCGCCACGCGGCTCGGAGCCGACCTCGCGAATCCCGTCACGTACACGACGACGCCACTTCGGTCCTCGCGCTCGCGGAGACCCCCAAAGAAGCTCCTTTCGTGGACGGTGATGCTACCGCGTAGCGATCCGGTTCCTGTCTCCGCGGCGTCGTGCGCGAGAGCGTGCTCGTGGATGGCGGCCGCGGCGATCGCGGCCACCAGCAGCGCGGAGGTGGCGGCAGAGAATCTCAAGCCGGATGCCCTGGGGTTGACTTATACAGGATGGCGTCGTGGAGGGGAATCAGCGCCGCGATCCGTTGAAGGTGCGCGCCGCGTGCAACCGGCGAAGCCTGCGCGGCTCTGCCATCCTCTGGCAAGGAGCGCAGCCTGTTGAGTGCCTTCAGAAGAATTGCGTCTAAATGCCGAGGGCGACGAAACCGATTGAGCCCTCTTCTCTCGCCCAATTCGTCTTGAAATAGCCAGTGCCTTCACCGGCCTTCAGCCGCCGCAAGCCGATTGAGGACCGGCGCGAGCCACTCCGCCCGTCGAGCGCGGTTTCTGACGCCACTGGCACTGCCGAGCCGCGGCGTACTGGCGCGCCGCCTATGGATTCACTTTCGGTGCGAAACGGCGACTTGAGATCCCAGTCCCGCGGATGACTTTGTCGGTTGGCTTCACCCGCTCCTTCTCTCGAGCGCTACCGCCACCCAAACGACAGGGCTCCTGACTCCTCCCCCGATGGGACTTCCCCCCTAGACATGCTTGCGTTGGCCGGATGCACTGGCTGCCACAAACCCGCTTCGCATGGAAAGCATTGAGCTTTTTCGACCCGCGAGAGCTTGTCCGCTTGACGAACGCCGCAAGCGCGACACCCTGTGGCGCGCGATTGTCCATCGAACGTTGTTCGGGACAGAGCGCTTTGGATCCGCCTTCTGGCGATGGCGATGAGCAATTCCTCGGAACCGCTTTGGGTGCATTTGTGGCGCTAGTGGCAGCGCAAGGTCAATCGCGGGGGGCAGCGAGTCGCAAACCGACTCGCCTTACGCAATCGCAAAGACTTGTCTACAGGATGCCAGTGACGAGGAGGACGCGATGAAGAGTTTCGAAGCAAAGATATCGGTCATCACAGGTGGCGGCACCGGTATGGGACGAGAGCTCGCGCGCCAGCTCAGCGCGGAAGGCGCGCACGTTGCTATGTGCGACGTGTCGCAGGAAGCGATGGCGCAGACGAAGGCGTTTTGCGAGGCGAAGGCCCCACGCGGCACACGCGTCACAACGTTCCTCGCGGACGTCTCCGATGAGGCGCAAGTGCAGGCGTTCCGCGATCAGGTCGTTCGCGCGCACAACACGGACCACGTTCACCTGCTGTTCAACAACGCAGGCATCGGGGGCGGCGGCAGCCTGATGCTCGATGACCGCGCTGAGTGGGACAAGACGTTCGCTGTCTGCTGGGGTGGCGTCTACTATGGGACCCGCACGTTCCTTCCAATGCTGATCGCGGCGCCCGAGGCGCATCTCGTGAACACGAGCAGCGTGAACGGGTTCTGGGCGTCGATCGGGCCTCAGATTCCGCACACCGCGTACAGCGCGGCGAAGTTCGCCGTGAAAGGTTTCACCGAGGCGCTGATCAACGACTTCCGCCTGAATGCGCCACACGTCAAGGTCTCGCTGGTGATGCCGGGGCACATTGGCACGTCGATCGTGATCAACTCGGCGCGGGCCTTCGGACGCGATCCAAAGGAGATGACCGAGGAGCAGATCGACCAGGCACGCGATCGTCTGGCGCGGCTAGGCATCGATCTCAAGGGCGTGCCGAGCGATCTCATCCGCGCGGGAATCCAGCAGCAATTCGACTCCTTCCGCGACGACGCTCCGATGACGGCCGCACAAGCCGCGAAGATCATCCTCGACGGCGTGCGAAGCGAGCGGTGGCGCATCCTCGTCGGAGACGACGCGCAGGTGATCGATCGGCTGGTTCGAGAGGCACCGGAAGAGGCATACGAGCCCTCGTTCATGGAGAAGCTGCGAGCGCAAGCGAACTGGCGACTCGGGTTCACCGAACTCGCCAAGGGGACGACCCGATGATCGAAGTGCCGGGTGTCGGCAGCTGTCGTGTCGAGATCCGAAGAGCCGGGTGATCTCAAGAATCACAAGTCTTGGGGTCCCTCGTTCCTGAGCTCACTCCAAGGACCAGGCACTGTAGGTCCAAGCCGACGTCGGCCGCGGGGAGGCGCCCCTGCGGGTCGCGTCCGGAGAGGGGAACTGGCGCGAGTACGCCCCTGGTTTTGTATCCTGCTAGCGCGGTTTGGCCGGGCGGCCGTATGTCACACCCTCAATGGGCTCCTCCAGGATGGCATCCTCGAGGTGCCTCAGAGCCTCCTGGCAAGAAAACATCACCTTGCGCTTCTGATTTAAGGAGATCGATAACGATCGAACGTTGGTGTTCTCGCGCGAGAGCGCGAGGATCTGCCTCTTGATCTCGCGAAATTGGTCATAGCGTGACGTTGCCGTCACGAGGTCGGCATCGCCGCTCAGCTTCGCGAGCGCGCCCAGGCCCGCCAGGTCACTGCGGACCTGCTCATCTTCTTGGGTCATCAACGCTTCTAGCTCGTCCATCCGGGCGTCGCTCGCCTCGGCGATATGAGGCGGGAGCAGTGTCTGGATGCGCAGCGCGCCGATCTCCGCCCCAAAGGCAAGGCGCATCACCTTCTTCCCATCCGGTGAATCAGCGTTTGCGGCCGCAAGGTGTGAAAGTGCTGCGCTCATTTCGCTGAGGGAGCCTGCGGCCGGGCCGAATGCCAAGGCATAGGCCTTGAGGTTGGTGTTCTGAACCGCCAACTTCAGCAGCTCGTCGTCGATGCGCTGGAACTCGATGAACAATTGAGAGAATTCATCAAGCAAGTCCTTCTCGCCTTGAGTTCCACCTTTGGTCAGGAGTTGCTCCAATTCTCGACGTTCCTGCTCCACACCCGTGGCGGCTGCGCGGGCCTGATCGGCGAACGCCTGCGACTCCTGGTCCGTGATGGCGAGGACGGCGCTCTTCTCCGCTTCCGAGGCAGATGCCAGACCGAGTTGCATCTGCCCGACCAAGTCCGCTCGCTCTGCCTTGAAGGCGAGTTGCGCCGCCGGGTTCGGCTGTTTGCGGAAATGCAGCGTCAGCAAAATAAGTAGGAGCAACGTGGCCGCCCCTGCCGCCATCCAAAGGCCGTCCCTGGCGCCGGGTCTGAGAGTCATGCCGACGCCTGGAAGGTTGAGCAGCAGCTAAGGAAAGAGGACTGCCTTGACGAACAATGTCGCTCGGTCCTTGCTCGGCGACGACCTCCTCGCTGAAAACGAGTGGCCATACACGACTGTCTCACGGACACGTCCGGCCTAGATCTCCCGCCTGGGAAGAGCTGCGAACCGAGCACGACCTCCTGCAGATCCGCGCGTCCCGGTGCGCTGGATTGAGTCGCTCTTGCCATCGTAGACCTCTCGTCCAAACAAAAAATGACAGTGCAGACTGAGGATCGAATCAGACTGCTGTTACAGCAAGAGTCGCCCAGGATCTCCATGCCACGGAATGCCTTCGGACGCTGATTGCCCTCTCCCCCGCTGCGTTTTGGCCCGCGGTCGATAGGTGATCGTAGCCGCCCGGCGGTGGTGATCCACGGTTCCTCGAAACGCTTCGGTGAAGGCTGCTGCTGCCACCTGGAGCGGTGATGGAGGCCGGCAACCCGTGGTGCGGGACGACACGAGCGCAGCAGTCTGTGCCGCACCACCTATCGTCCTTCGCCCTCCCTTACTCGCGCGGGAAGGTCTCCACCAGCTCCCGCAGGCGCTCTCGGCCACCGGCTCGGATCAAAGCGCCGTCGCCGACAAGCAAAGTGTCGAAGTCGAGCTCGAGCAGCCGTCGAACGCTCGCGCGCAGGCGCAGCGGATCGTCCATCACGCGATCGCGCAGGAGCGAGAGCCGGCCCGGCGGATTCCCGACTACGGCGTCCCCGACGATGAGCAGCAGGCGAGCCGGGTCGTGAAGCGCGATCTCCCCTGGAGACTTGCCGGGCACACCCACGACCGTGAAGGGTCCGACGCGCTGCCCGACCTCGAGCTCCTCGTCGATGTGCGCCCCTTCTTCTCGGGCGTAGGGCGCATCCGCCGGATGGATCGCCATGCGGGCGCCCGTCCGCTCGCGCACTCGATTTGCTGCGCGCACGTGATTGCGATTGCTGATGAGAATCCGTGCAACCCCTTCCTTCGCGAGCCGACCGAGAACCTCGTCGCCGGGCTCCACCGGATCGATGCAGAGATTCCCCTGCCCGTGGAGGACGAGCGTTCCGTTAAAGTCGTAGCCGTGTGGCTCCGAGCGCCAAGCCCAAGTAAGGACACCGGGAACGAACTCCTCCAGCACGCCGTTGATCCTACATCTTGCTGGGCCCCGAAGCCGGAGCCGGGCTAGGAGAGTGACTCAGGAGTTGCCCGCCGATCAGAGGTGAGGGGCCTGGATCCGGCTTCGTTCGAAGGCGAGAAGTATCCCGCGTTGCAGACCCT
>Ga0310037_10000048_pt1 | contig 112254 bp, 96 predicted proteins | sample Sb_taG_11_FD_200239 | JGI IMG/M metagenome (GOLD analysis project Ga0310037, IMG submission 200239) | Peat soil microbial communities from Weissenstadt, Germany - Sb_50d_3_AS metaG (v2) (version 2) | ecosystem: Environmental > Terrestrial > Soil > Wetlands > Peat | place: Germany: Weissenstadt... | reverse complement strand
GCCCCGGAGATGCCCGCCGGGTCGCCACGGCCGAGACGGCGAAGGCCGCCGCCAAGGCCACGGCTTCGGTCGACCCAGCGCCGGGCACCTGGCCGCAGCAACCGGCTCCGCGCCGTGTGCACACCCCATGCCTGACAAGTTTGCGCAGGTCAACCCCTGTTAGCGGCCTGGCGTGCCCGGCCGGATGGCCGGCTGACCGGGGCTCGCATCGCGGTCGCGTGGGGCTGGCATGGCCGGGTGCCGTGCTGGTTGTCTCAGGCGGTGTCTGGTGCCGCGGGGAAGATGCGAACGCTGCCGGGGGGAATTGTTACGGTGATCGGTTCGCCGGGCTGGGGGCGGAGCGATTGGAGGTCCCGGTGCAGCAGCAGCGCGGTCAGGGGCGGGTCGGCGGCGAGGGTGATGCGGGCCAGGGGCCGGGTGGGGAGGATCTGCGCGGCCGGGGCGGTGAGGCTGGCGGCTGCTTGCGTGCCGGCGGGTGGCGTGCCGAGGAGCAGGTCTTCGGGCCGGTAGAAGACGCGCACCGCACCGTGGATGCCGGGGGGCGCGGCGTCGGGAAGGTGGAGCTGGCCGGTGGTGACGGTTCCGCGGTCGGCGGTGCCGGGTCCGAGTTCGGTCCAGCCGAGCAGGCGGGCGGTTTCGGGGCCGGCGGGGGCGGCAGTGAGGTGGCTGGCCGGGCCGGCCTGGCGGAGCTGGCCGCCGATGATGATGGCCAGGTCGTTGCTGATGCTCAGTGCTTCGTCGCGGTCGTGGGTCACGTGCACGGCGGGGATGTCCAGGGCGGCCAGGAGTTCGGAGAGCAGCGCGCGCAGGTCTTCGCGGGTGGGCTGGTCGAGCGCGGACAGGGGCTCATCGAGCAGCAGCAGGCCGGGCTGGATGGCCAGCGCCCGGGCCAGGGCGACCCGCTGGCGTTCGCCGCCGGACAGCGATCGCGGTGACCGGGCGGCCAGCGGCGTGATGCCCAGGCGGCGGAGCAGCGGATCGGTGCCGGGGCTGGGGGGCTGGCGGCGGGCCTTGGGCCCGAACCGGATGTTCCCGGCCACGGACAGGTGCGGGAACAGGGCGGCGTCCTGGAAGACCAGGCCGATGCGGCGCTGTTCGGGGGGCAGGCTGGTGATGTCGGTTCCGGCCAGGCGGATGCGGCCGGAGCGGTGCGGGCGGAGCCCGGCGATGGTTTCCAGGAGCATGGTCTTGCCGGCCCCGGACGGGCCGAGGACGGCCAGGACCTGGCCGGGTGCGATGGCCAGGCTGACCGGGCCGAGGCGGAAGGATCCGGCCTGGCCGGTCAGGTCGCTGACGGCCAGGCCGCCCTCAGCCGTAGGCACGGTTGATCCGGGTCAGCAGGCGGCCCGAGGCCAGGGTGCGGAAGACCAGGAAGGTGGACAGCGTGACGATCAGCAGGACGACGGCGGCCGCGGCGGACTGGGTGAGCCCGGATTGCAGGAACAGGTTGTAGATCTGGACCGGGGCGGTGGCCGGGTAGTAGGCGATGATCACCACGGCGCCGAACTCGCTGATGGAGCGGGCGTAGACCAGGACGGCGCCGGTCAGCACGCCGCGCAGCCCCAGGGGCAGGGTGACGCGGCGGAACGTGTGCCACGGGGTGGCGCCCAGGCTGCGGGCGGCCTGCTCGAGCCGGGGGTCGATGGCCTCGAACGCGACTCGGGCGCTGTTGACCGCAAACGGGGCGCTGACGAACAGCATCGCGGCGATGATGCCGAGCTGGGTTCCGTAAAACGAGATCCCCAGGCGGCCGGCCGGGCCGCCGACCCAGCCGGTGCGGCCGAGCAGGAATAGCAGCGCGATCCCGGCCACGGTGTGCGGCACCACCAGGGGCAGGTCGACCACGGCCTGGATCAGGCCGCGGCCGCGGAAGGTACCGCGGGCCAGCAGCCAGGCCAGCGGCACCCCGAACACGGTCGCGATGGCGGCGGTGATCGCCGCGGCCTGCAGGCTGAGCAGCGTGGCGTCGCGGATCGCGGCCGTGGTGGCGGCCTGCCGCAGGCTGGCCACCGGCGAGGTGGCCGCCAGCCGCACGATCGGCAGCACGATGAAGGCCAGCAGCAGGCCGCCCAGTGTCCACATCACGGCCCCGAACCAGCCGCCGGGCCAGCGGCGGGCCGGCGCTCCCGGCGGGCTCATGTGCCCGCTGCGTCGGCCCGCCGCCGTGGTGCCGGTGCCGTGCCTGGCGGCGCCGGGCGGTGCGTGCCGGCCGTCGTGTCAGCCACCGGCGGCGGGCCACGGCGTGGTGAGGGCTTTCAGTGAGGCCGGGACGCTGGCCTGGCTGCTGGCCAGCGCGGGGGAGATGACCACGAACCCGTTGCTGCTCATGATGGCCTGGCCCTGCGGGCTGAGCACGAAACTGATGAACTTCTGGCCCAGCGCCGCGTCCGGCGCGGTGCTGGGGATGGTCAGCCCGTAGATGATGGGCTTGGCGGTCAGCGCGCCGAGCGAGCCGGCGTGGATGGTGACCGTGGCGTAGGCGGCAGCCATGGGCGAGTCGGACAGGTTGATCTGGGCGGGCAGCGCGATGTATTTCAGGTGCTGTTCCAGCGCGTCGGACCGGTAGATGGCCAGGTAGTCGATCTGGCCGGATTGCAGGGCGGCCAGCAGCGAGGTCTCGGTCTCGGCGACGCTGGAGTCCGGGGAGTTCTTCAGCACCGCGGCGGACAGGCCCGGGTCGTGGTAGTAGCCCTGGGCGAGCTGGAGCATCTGCAGGATCTGGTACCCCGACGGGTCGGCGGCGGGGTTGGACCGGCCGATGTGCACGCCGGGCTCGGCCAGCACCTTGTACCAGTTCGACGCGGACAGCTGGCTGGCGCCCTTGCTGTGGCTGGTGTAGGCGAAGGTGATCTGGTTCGACACAAAGCCCAGGTACCAGGTGGCGTGCGGCTTGGACGGATCGGACATGAGCTTGGGGATCAGCGAGTAGTCCGCCACGCCGAGCACGTCGGCGGGCTGGCCGAGCTGGGTGATGTCCTTGACCATGTCACCGCTCGCGCCGAACTGCGAATGGATGGTCACGCCGGGATTCTGCTGCTTGAAGGCCTGCAGCTCGGCGGTGAACGGGGTCGACAAGGTGCCCGCGCCGAACACGGTCAGCGTACCGGTCGCGCCGGCTGTGCTGCTCGCGCTGCTGGCCGGGCTGCTGCTTGTCGTGCTGCTGGTGCTGCTACACGCGGCGGTCAGAGCCAGAACCAGCCCGGCGGCCGCGAGCCCGGTACGGCGCATTGCGTGGCTCATTGCTGCCTCCTGATGCTGAGCTACTACAGAACGGTGCAGAGCCTACAGCGGGCACCCGGCCAAGGGCAGATGCGAGACCACACTGCAACCGCGGGCGGTAGCATCCCGGGACATGGCGCGGTACCTCCAGGTCAGCAGCGACATCGCTGAACGTGTTGCGGCGGGGATACTGGCGGGAGGGGATGAACTGCCCAGTATCCGCCAGGCCGCGCAGCGGTATGACACCACGGCCACCACCATCGGCCGGGCCTGGCGGCACCTGGCCGACGCCGGCGTGATCGAAGTCTCCGGCCGCCGCCGCGGCCGCGTAGCAGCCGCCGGCGAGGCTGCGGCCCGGCGGCTGCTCGGCGGGCACCCGGCGCTGCGCCTGGCGGGCAGCGATGACCCCGGCCTGGACATCGCGCTGCGCCGCGCCGGGACGGCCGTCGTGACCGTGGGCACGCGCGGCAGCTTCCACGGCCTGACCCGGATCTGGCGCGGCACCGCCGACGCGGCGGCCATCCACCTGCGGCACCATTCCGGCCACGGCAACAGCCCGTTCGCCCGGTCCCTGCTCCGCGGCCGCCAGCCCGCAATCATCCACCTGTGGCGCCGCCAGCAGGGCCTGCTGGTACCCGAGGGCAACCCGGGCCGGATCAGCGGGCCCGCTGACCTGCCGGGCCTGCGGATCGCCCGGCGCCCGTTCGGCACCGGGACGCGGGTGCTGCTGGACCGGCTGCTCGCCGATGCCGGGATACCGCCGGAATCTGTCAGCGGGCCTGACGCGGGTTCCCACCTGGAAGTCGCCATGGCCATCGCCTCCGGCCAGGCCGACACCGGGCTGGGCGCACGCGCGGCCGCCACCGCGATGGACCTCGCCTTCGTCCCGGTCACCTGGGAAGACTTCGACATCGTGCTTCCCGGCGAGGCCCTGCCCGCAGCCGGGCCGCTGATCGCCGCGCTGCGCGACCCGCATGTGCAGGCCGCCGTGGGCGCGCTCGGCGGCTACGACATATCCCGGGCCGGGACCGTGCAGCTGCTCAGCTGACCCGCGCCGGCCGGCGCCCGGGGTTCAGGTCAGCCCGGACCACAGGTACCGGGCGGCGATGGCGAAGGCCAGGACGCCGACGATGCGGCGGATCAGGATGTCGGGAAGCCGGTGCTGGATCCGGGCTCCGGTCTAGCCGCCGGCGATGCCGCCGATGCCCGGCGCGATGCCGGTGGGCCAGTTCGGGGCGACCGGGGCGTGATGGAGGGACAGCAAGGTGAACGTGAGCACCCCGCCCAGGGAGGTCACGAACGTCGAGGCCAGGGTGGCCGGGGCGACCTCGGAGGCCGGGCGGCCGGATCCGATCAGGACCGGGGACAAGATCGCGCCGCCGCCGATCCCGTAGATGCCGCCCACGCAGCCGGTCACCACCGCCAGCACGACCAGAACGGGTACCGGGATGCGGCGGGCCGGGCCGTCCGGAGCGCGGTCGCGGGCGGCCGGGGTGGCGGCCAGCCAGATCCCCAGCGGCAGCAGGAGCCCGGACACCATCAGGTCAAAGATGCGGGGGCCGGGCACTAGCTCGACGCGGATGACCGACCCCGCGATCACGCCGGGCAAGGTCCCGGCCATCAGGGTCAGCGCCAGCCGCCCGCCGGTCTGGTGCTGGCGCCGGTACCGGTACAGCGCGCCGGGAGTGGACACGACGTTGTAGAGCAAGTTGGTGGGAGTGACGGCTGGGGGTACCCAGGACACTGACCTGGAACGGGAGCAGCAGCACCGCCCCGGAGATACCCGCCGGAGTGGCCACGGCCGAGACGGCAAAGGCCGCGGCCAGGGCCACGGCCTCGGTCCACCCAGCGCCGAGCACCCCGCCACAGTAACCGTCCACAGGGGTGGGCGGGAAGCCGATGACCGTCAAGTTTGCGCAGGTCAAGCCCTGTTAGCGGACCATCGCGGCTGCTGTCACACCCAGGCCGCGCACCGACAGGCCTGCCCGCGCCCAGGCGCGGCGGCCCTCGATGACGGCCCAGCCGGCGACGCCGGGCGCGACAGCGCCGTCTGGCCGCCAGACACCGCACCAGGTGTAGCGGCCAGGCCGACGAACACGGCCAGGGCGAGGCACGCGCACAGCAGGTTCCGGGTTCCCTCCCCTGCGGTGGCGGCAAGGGTCGCCGTCGCCAGGACGATGACCTGGGTTCGCCCAGGCCCGGGCAGCGGGCTACATTACTGGGCCAGGGCACTGATGCCTGCCGAGGTAGTGGGAGAAGCGGGTGAGCGACGGCTATGGGGCCGGGAGCGGCCTCCGGCTGCGGCTCGCCCGGCGGACGCGCGGGTTCTCCCAGCAGCAGATGGCCAGCATGGCCGGGGTCTCGCGGCAGGCCGTCTCTGCCGTCGAATCCGGAGTGTCTGACCCGTCGCTGCGGGTCGCACTGGCGCTGTCCCGCGCGCTGGGCGTGACCGTCGAGGACCTGTTCGGCCCGGACAACCCGGCGGTGCCAGTAGCCGCCCGGCCGGTCGCGGCGCTAGGCGGCGAGGGAGCCAGGGTCACACTCGCCCCGGTCGGCGACGCCCAGGTCGCGCTTCCGCTCAGGGGCGGGACGGCCAGCCGTGCCGGATTCCTCCCGGCGGGCGGGCTGGTCGCCGAGACCGGCCGCGGCCAGGCGCGGGCGAGCAGGCAGATCAGGCCCATCGGGCCACCGCAGCCCACCCTGGTCGCGGCGGGCTGCGACCCGGCGCTGCCGCTGCTGGAGGCACCACTCGGAGTGCTGGACCCGCCGGTCGCGTTCAGCTGGTGGCCCTGCCCGAGCCAGGAAGCGCTCGAGCTGGCCGCCGCTGGGCTGGTGCACGTCGCCGGGACGCACCTGCGCGGGCCAGGCAGCCAGTACAACATCAGCCCGGCCGCCGAACTGCTGCCCGGAGGCGGCGAGGTAATCGGGTTCTGCTCCTGGCGCGAAGGGCTGGTCCTGCGGCCCGGGCGAGCCGACGGCATCGCCAGCGTCACAGACATCGCCCGCCGCGGGCTGCGGCTGGTGAACCGCGAACCAGGCGCCGAAGCACGCAGCCTGCTCGACCGCGAGCTCACCGACGCCGGGATCCAGGCCAGCCAGCTCCCCGGCTACGACACCCAGGCGACCGGCCACCTGTACGTGGCCGCCGCCATCGCGGCCGGCCTGGCCGACGCGGGAATCGCGAGCGAGCCCGCCGCCCTGGCCTACGACCTGGCCTTCGTCCCCCTGGCCGCCGAGCACTTCGACCTCGTCATCCCCGCCAGCCAGCGCAGCAGCCGCGAAGTACAAGGCCTGCTCAAAGTCCTTTCATCGGTATGGCTGCTCGACCAGATCGCAAGCCTGCCCGGATATGACCCAGCCCGGTGCGGCGAACGCATCGCTACCATCCCGGCACTATAACGGGCGCGAACGGGCCCGGATCCTCCACGTTGCTGGGGCGGTAGCGCACTAGCGGGGACTGCGAAACTACGGCCCCTGCGGGCGGCGCGGTGGCGGCCCGTTCGCGCGGCGCGGAAGGGCCGATCGGTGGACAGCCGGGCCGAACGGAACGTGGTGCGGGCCGGCGGGATACTCTCCTCGCATGCGGATAGGGATCTTTCTGAACTACGCGGGCGGTTTCGCCGAGACCGTAGTGGAACTGGCCGACTACGAGCGGGCCGGGACTGACATCGTGTTCGTGCCCGAAGCGTACAGCTTCGACGCGGTGAGCCAGCTCGGCTTCATCGCGGCGAAGACCGAGCGGATGCAGATCGCCTCGGGGATCCTCCCGCTGTACTCGCGGACGCCCGCGCTGCTCGCGATGACCGCAGCCGGGCTGGACTACGTCTCGGGCGGCCGGTTCATGCTGGGCCTGGGCGCGTCCGGCCCGCAGGTCATCGAGGGCTGGCACGGCGTCCCGTACGACGCGCCGATCGGCCGGTCCCGCGAGATCATCGAGATCTGCCGTATGGTCTGGCGCCGCGACCGGCTGGCCTACCAGGGCAAGTACTACCACCTGCCGCTGGAGGGGGGCACCGGGCTGGGCAAGCCGCTCAAGCTGATCAACCATCCCGTCCGGGAGCGCATCCCGGTTGCCCTGGCCGCCATCGGCCCGAAGAACGTGACCGTCGCCGCCGAGCTGGCCGAGTCCTGGATGCCCATCTTCTACCTGCCGGAGAAGGCCGGCGCGGTATGGGGCGGGGCGGTGGCCGAGGGCCGCGCCCAGCGCGACCCGGCGCTCGGCCCGCTGGACGTGATCGCCCACGCCCCGCTGGCCATCGGCGACGACGTAGCCGGCCTGCGCGACCTCAGCCGCCCGCAGCTAGCCCTGTACATCGGCGGGATGGGCGCCCGGGGCCGCAACTTCTACAACGACCTGGCCCGCCGATTCGGCTACGAGGCCGAGGCCAAGGCGATCCAGGACGCCTACCTGGACGGCCGCAAGGCCGAGGCCGAGGCCCTGGTGCCCGCCGAACTGGCCGAGCAGATCTCGCTCATCGGCCCGGAAGGCTACGTCGCCGAGCGCCTGGCCGCCTTCCGCGAGTCCGGCGTGACCACGCTCAACGTCACCCCGCTGGCACCCACGCACGAGGCCCGGGTCCGCCTCATCGAGCAAGTCCGGGCCCTGGCCGACTAGCCTTGCGCACATGCCAGAGATTCACGCGGCCCGGCGGGCGACCGCCGCACGGCAGGTCACCGAGGCCGGCGCGGACGCAGCCCTGATTACCTCGGGCCCGAACGTCCGCTACCTCACCGGCCTGGCCAGCTCCAACGCCGCGCTGCTGCTGCCCGCCGGGGGGACGGCGGTGCTGGCCACCGACTCGCGGTACGAGCTGGCCGCCCGGCGGGACTGTCCGGACCTCGAGCTGATCGTCGAGCGGTTCCTCGAGCCGCGGCTGGCCGCGGAGATGACCGCGCGGGGCCAGCGCACCGTGGCCTTCGAGGCGCACGAGGTGACGGTCGAGCGCCACGCGGAGCTGGTGGCCAAGGCTGAGAGCTCCAGGCTCGTTCCGTTCGGCCGGAAAATAGAGGAACTGCGGATGGTCAAGGGTCCGTCCGAGCTCGAGCTGCTGGCCACCGCATGCCGGATCAGCGACCAGGCCATCGCCGACGTGTTCGCGCGTATCCGGCCGGGCCTGACCGAGCGCCAGCTGGCCGCGGCGCTGGACCGGCGGATGGTCGACCTGGGCGCCGAGCGCCCCGCCTTCGACACCATCGTGGCCAGCGGGCCGAACGGCGCCATCCCGCACCACGCGCCGACCGACCGGCCGATGCGCCGCGGCGACCTGATCACGATGGACTTCGGCGCGCTGTACGGCGGCTATCACGCGGACATGACCCGCACCGTCGCGCTGGGCGAGCCGGCCGGGTGGCAGCGGGAGATCTACGACCTGGTCGCGGCCGCGCAGCGGGCCGGGATCGAGGCCGCCCGGCCCGGCGCGGACGTGGCCGACGTGGACGCCGCCGCGCGGGACATGATCCGCGACGCGGGGCACGGCGAGCACTTCGGCCACGGCCTCGGGCACGGCGTCGGGCTGGAGGTGCACGAGGCGCCGACGATCGGGTACTCCAGAACGGGTAAGCTTGCCGACCGGGTCCCGGTCACCGTCGAGCCTGGTGTCTACGTGCCCGGCAGGGGCGGTGTCCGGATCGAGGACGTTCTCGTCGTGGGGGCCGGCGGGATTGTCGGGTCAGGCCTGCTCACGACCACTACGAGAGAACTTCTCGTCCTTTTACCTGGAGACCGAACGTGGCCACCACGAACGACCTGAAGAACGGCATGACCTTGAACCTCGACGGCGGGCTCTGGACCGTCGTCGAGTTCCAGCACGTCAAGCCGGGCAAGGGCGGCGCCTTCGTGCGCACCAAGCTGAAGAACATCACCTCGGGCAAGGTGATCGACCGGACCTTCAACGCCGGCGTCAAGGTCGACGTGGCCACCGTGGACCGCCGCGAGATGCAGTACCTGTACCGCGAGGGCTCCGACTTCGTGTTCATGGACGCGCAGGATTATGATCAGCCGCGCGTACCAGCCTCGGTGGTCGGCGGCGCGGCGGACTACCTGCTGGAGGAGCAGACCGTCACGGTGGCGTTCAACGACGGCACACCGCTGTACGTGGACCTGCCCGCGGCGGTCGAGCTCACCATCAGGCAGACCGATCCCGGCGTGCAGGGTGACCGCTCGACCGGCGGGACCAAGCCGGCCACGCTGGAGACCGGCGCCACGATCTCGGTCCCGCTGTTCATCTCCACCGGGGAGAAGATCAAGGTCGACACCAGGACCGGCCAGTACCTCGGCCGAGCCTGATGGGCTCTACGCTCTCTGCCTTCGCGCTCCGACATGCCGCCCGCCCGTAGCAAGGCGCGCAAGCGCGCCCTGGACATCCTGTTCGAGGCCGAGCAGCGCGGCATACCAGTGCTTGACCTGCTCGCCGAGCGCATCACGCTGGCCAGCCCGCCCGTCTCGGCCTACGCGGCGGACCTGGTCCGCGGCGTGACCGGGCACGCGGCCCGGATCGACGAGCTGATCTCGGAGTTCTCCGAGGGCTGGACCCTGGACCGGATGCCGGCGGTGGACCGCAACGTGCTGCGCATCGGTATCTATGAATTGCTGTGGGCCCCGGACGTTCCCGACGGCGTGGCGATCAGCGAGGCGGTGCTGCTCGCCCGGGACCTGTCCACCGACGCGTCCCCCGCCTTCGTCAACGGCCTTCTGGCGCGCATCGCCGAGCTCAAGCCGTCCCTCCAGGTTTTAGCCCTGGGCGAAGCGGACGCGCAGGCCGAACCGGCGCAGCACCCGGAAGAACCAGAACGCGGACGCTCCGGTGCCCGCGACCACCCCGCCGACGGTAACGGCGGTGGTGAGCAGGAGGAACACCTTGACCGGCTCCAGCGGCATCGCCGCCGCCAGGCCCGCGGTGGACAGGGCGAAGATCCCGGCCCACAGCCAGGTCGCCCCCTGGAAGAACCGGTGCAGGCCCGGGTGATGGGACGGATGGCGGAGCGCCACCACCTCGGCGGCCAGCTGCGCCACCAGCGGCTTGCGGGTGGGAGCGGTCCGCGCGAACAGCACGCACAGGCCGAGGTTGGCCAGCGGGAACTGGAGCAGGAAGAACAGCACGCTGCCGGTGACGATCACCACGGCCGTCTGCAGGGTGAGCACCAGGGCCGAGATCGTCAGCAGGCCGGGGACGCTGCGGGTGATGACCTTGCGCCCCAGTACGGTGAGCCAGACGGTGCCGGCCGCGGCCAGCATGCCGGCGTTCCGCCCGCCGAGGCTGGCGCCGACGAAGTACCCGGCGACGGGGATGCCCAGGGATTCGGCCAGGTTCCAGCCTGCGGTCAGCATCAGCCGCCAGGGGCGAGGCAACTCGAGGTGCTCAGCCATGGCGAAGAGCATACGGTGGCCGGGTCCGGCCGCGCTGGAGATGCCACGAGGTCGGGTAAAGAAGAATCTGAGAGTTCCGCACGGTTATATAGACGGCCAATGGGTGACGGAAGTTCACCGATCTCGTACGGAAAGTAACCGAAGAGCCGGCCGCATCGCCGGTGGCCGGGCACTACATTGGACTCCAGGAAGGGAGGCACGCGTGGCGGTGGACTTCAGGCGCGACGGCGTCCGCTCTTCCCTGGTCTGGGACGTGCTGAGCGCGGTCGTCTCCGCCCGGGTGGCGGCCACCGGCCGGGACGCCCTGGACATCGTGGACGTGGGCGGGGGGACCGGCGGGCTGGCCGTGCCGTTCGCGGCCCTCGGTCACAACGTCACCGTCGTCGACCCGAGCCCGGACGCGCTCGCGGCCGCGCAGCGGCGCGCCGCCGAGGCGGGCGCGCGCCTGACCTCGGTGCAGGGCGAGGCGGCCAGCCTGGACAGCCTGGTCGGACCGGGCGCGGCCGACCTGGTCATCTGCCACAACGTGCTCGAGTACGTCGAGGAGCCGGCCGACGCGATGAGCGCGATCGCACGCGTGCTCCGGCCGTCCGCCACGGTCAGCGTGCTCGCGTCCAACGCGGTCGCCGCCATCCTGCACCGCGCGCTGGCCGGCCGCTTCGCCGAAGCCCGCGCGCTGCTGACCGGCACCACGGCCTGCACCCCACGCCGGTTCACGCTGACCGAGCTGACCGCGCTGATCGAGCAGGCCGGGCTGCGCGCGGGTGAGGCGCACGGGCTGCGGATCTTCGGCGGGCTGGTGCCCGGCGCGCTGCTGGAGGGCGACGCGGCCGCCGCCGAGGCGCTGCGCGCGCTGGAGGAGGCCGCGGCGAGCGTCCCGCCGCTGCGCGACATCGCCGCCCGGCTGCACGTGCTCGGCCACCGCTGACCGCGATGGGCGCCGGCACGATCCCCGGGGACACACCCGACGACACCGGCTGCCACATCCTGCACGTCGACATGGACGCCTTCTACGCCAGCGTGGAGATCAGGGACCGGCCGGAGCTCGCGGGCCAGCCGGTCATCGTGGGCGCGACCGGCGGCCGCGGCGTGGTGCTGTCCGCGTCGTACCAGGCCCGGGCGTTCGGGGTCCGCTCCGCCATGCCGGTCATGCGGGCCCGGCGGCTGTGCCCGCAGGCAGTGTTCGTCCCGCCGCGGCACCGGGTCTACGCCATGACCTCCAAGGAGGTCATGGCCATCTTCGGCGCGATCACGCCCGAGGTGGAGCCACTGGCGCTGGACGAGGCGTTCCTCGACGTCTCCGGCGCGCTGCGGCGCCTCGGCCCTCAAATGCCGCCCGCCGGGATCGCCGCCCGCATCCGGGCCGAGGTCCGGCAGCAGCAGGGCATCACGTGCTCGGTCGGCGTCGCGTCCTGCAAGTTCGTGGCCAAGATCGCCTCAGTCCGCTGCAAACCGGACGGCCTGCTGGTGGTGCCGCAGGCCGGGATCCTCGACTTTCTCCATCCGCTGCCGGTGGCCGCGCTGTGGGGGGTCGGGGAACGGGCCGGGGAGGTGCTGGCCCGGCTGGGCCTGCGGACGGTGGGTGACATCGCGCACACCCCGCTGGACACCCTGCAGCGCGAGCTGGGCGCCGCGCAGGGCGCGCACCTGGCCACCCTGGCCTGGGGCCGGGACGAGCGTCAGGTCACGCCGCACGCACCGGAGAAGAGCATCGGCGCGGAGGAGACGTTCGCCGAGGACGTCGGTGACCCGGACCGGATCCGGCGGGAGCTGCTGAAGCTGTCCGGACGGACCGCGCACGGGCTGCGGGCGGGCGGGTACGTGGCCCGGACGGTCTCGGTCAAGCTCCGGCTGGCCAGCTTCAAGACCATGACCCGGTCCCGTACCCTGCGCTATCCGACCGACGTGGCTCGTGAGATATACACCACAGCCTGCTCGCTGTACTCCTCGGCCGGGCTGGACCCGGGCGCCCGGCTCCGGCTGGTCGGCGTCCGGGTGTCCGGCCTGGTCCCGGCGGCGGGCGCGAACACCCAGATGACCTTCGACGACAGGCCGATCGGCTGGCGGGAAGCGGAGCGGGCGGTGGACCAGATCGCCCGCCGGTTCGGCGCCAGCGCGGTCCGCCCGGCCGCCCTGGTGGAGGATCCAGGCCCTCCGGACCGCCCTGGCGGGGCAGCTTTGTGACCCGCAACCCCGTCCCTCTTCCAAGCGGTGTGTCGTCGCTCGTATTCTGGAAAAAGAACCGGGTATGTGAGGTGAGGTGAAGGTCACCGCACACGTGCCGGGCGCATGGGTTTTAATGGGAGGCGTCGTGCCGCTCTCTGAACACGAGCAGCGCCAGCTGGAGCAGATCGAGCAAGCGCTCTACCGGGAGGATCCGAAGTTCGGGCGTCTCGTGCGCTCGAGCGATCCGCGTGTGCACTACAAGCGCAAACTGGTGCAAGCGCTTATCGGCATCCTGGCGGGCGCCGGCGCCCTCGCGGCCGGAGTGGTGACCCATCGTCTGTACCTCGACGCGGTCGGCGCGGCGATCATGCTGCTGTCGCTGGTCTGGGCGCTCGTCAGCTGGCGGCGGCACGTGGCCCGGGTCCGGCCCGCCCGCGCCAAGGCCAGCCAGCCGCGGGCGGCGGTCGGGCCGGGCCGGGACCAGGGTTCCCGGCCGGGCTGGCGGGCCCGGCTCATGGAGCGCATGGAGGAGCGGTGGCGCCGCCGGCAGGAGGGCGACCGCAGGATGTAGCGTTCGCCCGGGACCAGCCGTGCCGAACCCGACTCGAAAGGATCCTCCGCCCGGGTCAGCTGGCTGACCCGCGCTCGGCCCACCGCCGGGAGGCCAGGGCCGCCAGGCGGTCGGGGATCCGGGCCGCCCCGTCGGCCGCCGCCGTCATCACCGAGGCCGGGAAAATCCTGGCCCGCCAGCGGCTGCCGCGCCCCACCGACGCGGCGATGCCGCGGCGGGCGGCGGTGCCGTCCTGCCTCAGGTGCGCCGACCGGGACGGCCGTGCCGCGTAGCTGGCCTGCTCCTCGGCGAGTGCGATCCGGCGGACGGCCTCGCGAGCCGGTTCGGGCAGCCCGGCGCTGACCCGGCCGGCCAGCGTCCGCGGCGGCTCGCTCGGCGCGCAGCCCACGCCGAGATCCTGCAGGTCGTCGCGGAACTCGCGCCAGGCGGTGTGCGCGCGGCGCGTGTCATCGCGGGCCCGGAGCCAGCGCCACCGCCGGATCCCGATCCGGCCCACGCCCGGTGCCACGAACATGAATGCGCAGGCCGCGCCGAAGGCGATGCCGACCGTCGCCCAGCCGGCCCGCAGATCCAGGCCGGAGGCATGGGACAGCAGCCGGTACAGGGCGAGCGCGACGATGGCCGCCGCGCCTACCACCAGCACCACGCTGGCGAGGCTTACCGGCCGGTGCCGCCTGGAGCCGCCGGCCCCGTCGGGGGAATGGGCGGACAGGACCCGGTGCGCGGGCGGGGCCACGATCGCGATGACCCCGCCCGCCAGGGCGATGGCGGCGATGATCGCCAGGGCGACCGCCGCCCACGGCGTTCCGGCGGACTTGGCCGCCAGGGCGCCCCCCGCCCCGCCATCCTCGGGGATGGGCCGCTTGAGTCCCGTCCCGCTCAGCGGTGAGGTCGCGGTCGGCGCGGCGGTCGGCTCGGTCGCCCCGGTGGTGGGCGGAGCCACGAAGCTTCCCCCCGACGTAACGCTCTGGTAGCTGCTGGCTCGTGCGCTGCCGTCGCCGCCGCCCGGTGTGGCCTCGAACTTCATCCAGCCATACCCGGTGAAGTACACCTCGGCCCACACGTGCGCGTCATCGGTCGTGACCGTGTAGGTGCTGCCCGAGCGGTGGCTACCGCCGGTGAAGCCCCCCGCCATCCGGGCCGGGATGCCCAGCAGGCGGGTGAGAACCGTCATCGCCCACGCCGACTGCACGCACACGCCCGTGTGACTGGTGGTCAGGAAGTGGAGCAACGAGGCGGCCGAGTTGACGGTCGGCGCGTTCGCCTTGTAGGAGAACGCCGGCCCCGAGAGCCAGGCGGCCAGCGCGTTGACCTTGTCGTACTCGGTGGTCTGGCCCGCCGTCTCCTCATCCGCGATCTGCTTCAGCGCCTTCACCTCGTATGACTTCGGGAGCGCCAGGTCGGCCGCCAGGCTGGAGGGCGGGCGCGGGGCCGCCCGCAGCTGGGCCGCGGTCGGGTCCACCTCCACGCTCGTCGCCGTGTAGACCTGGACGTCGGCCGAGGAGTTCTGCGAGAACACCATGAGCTCGGGATCCACCAGCCAGACCCCGGGGGGCGTGGTGACCTGCGTGACCGGATAGGGGACGGCCAGGAAACTGGGGACCGATCGGCTGGTCAGGGCGTGGTCGGTCACGTTGACCGAGATCCTGAACTGCCGGTAGGCCGCCATGTCGTTCAGGCCCTGCGGCGCCGGCATCGTGCTGGCCTGCGTGTCGTTCGCCGTGTAGTTAGAGGTCTGCCAGCCCGAGTCGGTCAGGGTGTCGTACACGTAGGTCTGGAGGTACGGGGGGTTGCTCTGGAGTTGCTTGTCTGCGTTCAGGGTGTAGGTCAGCACCTTCGTCGCGTTCTTCTGCTGGAGTTCGTGCATCGTCTGCGACAAGGTGTCCGGGAGGGCCACCGCGGCCCCGGTACTGCCGCCATCCCCGCCGATGCCCGGGCCCGAGGAGAACAGCTTGCTCGGGTGCAGGCCCGGCACGACCAGCGGGACGCACAGCGCGAGGATGACCGACGCGAGGCCCACCCGGCGGCCCGCCGCGGCCAGTGCCCGGGTGTCCGGGCCCTGCTCCCGTCCGGTGGCCAGGTGCGCCGGGCTCGTCTCCCCGTCCGCGGGCATTCCCCCATACGCGCCGCCGCCGGCCCGCGCCTGGCCGCGCCTGCCCACGGCGTCGTACAGCGAACCGGACCGCCACAGCGAGACCAGCCTGCCCCACACGCGGATCCGCTCCCGCCCGTCCGCGCTCAGCATGGCCAGGTATCCGGCCGTGCCCAGGCAGAACACGACCGCGGTGCCGAGGCTCTCGTGCTGCGCGTTCATGGTGATGGGCACGGTAAACAGGACCAGCAGCGGCAGGCCGGCCAGCGCGGTGGACCGCAGCCGGACGGCGATCAAGTCGGCCAGGACGGCCGTGATGCCGATCCCGCCCACGGCGAGCAGGACGAGGCCGCGCAGTTCCGGCGCGGGCGGCGCGTACCGGCCGGCCTCGGTCATCCCGGTGCCCGCCAGATCCCACAGCCTGCTGAGCGAGCCTGGCGTCGGTATGATCAGCAGCCACGAATGGCGCGCCTCGAACACCAGGTTCAGGTAGAGCAGCAGCCCGGCCGCGCTGATGGCCAGGCAGACCAGGACGGGCAGCGTCCGCAGCCGGCTCAGTGCCCCGCTGGCCGCGACCGCGATGATCGCCCCGAGTCCCGCGTAGAACCACTCCGAGCCGGTGAACAGCGGATAAAGCACGGGGGAGGCGAGCGCGCACGCGAACGCGACGGTCAGCGTCATCCTGCGGTTCTGGGTCATCCCGGCTCACCTCCCAGGCCACCCACGGCCAACGGCCGGTCAGCGGGCCGGTGCAGCTGCTGCCAGGCGGCCGCCAGCGGCGTGCTGGAACCGGCCAGCGCGACGCGCCAGCCCGCGGCGGTCAAGATCTGCGCCGTCCGCGCCGTGTCCTCCGGCACCACATCGGAGCCCCACGCGCCCACGGTGAGCAGCAGGGCCATCGCGGGCGCGTTCCCACGCCTGCTCGCGGCCAGGTGGCGGGCATCGTCGGCCGACAGCCGCCCGAGCACGGCGATCAGCTGGCCCCCCGCGTGGGCCAGCGCCGCCGTGCCGGGCAGCAAGCTGATGTCGCGCGACGGGCTGATGACGGCGAGCATGTCGAGCAGCGTGTCCTGGAAGGTGCCGCGCGCGGCGATCTCGCCGGCCTCGGTGATCAGCCGGGCCCGGAAACCCTCGCCGGTCAGGTGGGCGCCGATCGAGGCCGCCGCGCTGACCGCGAACTCGAACGTGACCGAGGCCCCGGTGCCCAGGTGCGCGGAGCGGCGGGTGTCGAGGAACACCGACGCGCTGTTCCGCCACTGGTGCTCCTCCCGGCGGACCATCAGCTGGCCGTAGCGTGCCGTCGACCGCCAGTGCACCCGGCGCAGTCCGTCGCCGTCCTGGTAGGCCCGCGGCGCCGCGTCGTCCTCGCCGATCGCGGAGATCGTCCGCATCCCGCCGTCGCCCTCGCCGAGCCAGCTGCTCGGCGCGGCCGCCCGCGGCAGCGGGTAGATCTTCGGGGTGACCACCAGCGTGCTCGTCGTGCTGAACGACCGGCTGATCTCCACCAGCCCGAACGCGTCCGCCACCCGGACCCGCAGCGGGCCGATGGTGAACTTGCCGCGGGTCTCGGAACGGATCTGGTAGCTGAGCTCCCGGTTGCCGCCCGGCTCGATCTCGTCGAGCACGAACCGGGGCCTGCTGCCCAGCGAGTACGGCGTCACGTCCTCGGCGAGCAGGATGGCCGTGCGCAGCCGCGAAACGTTCTCCAGCCGCGCGGTGACCGTCGTCGCCTGGCCGGCCGGCACCCGCGGCGGGTCGAGCCGGCGGCTGCACGCCAGGCGGTACCGGGACCTGCGCGCGATCAGCGCGGAGATCAGGGGAAGTATGACAAGAAGCGCGCCGACCCGGACCAGATCCGTTTCCGGGATGGCCAGGCCGCACACCATGGCCGCCCCGCCCGCGGCCAAGAACGACCTGCCCCGCGTGGTCAGCGAGCCGAATAGCGCCCGCATGAACCCTCCTCCCGTCAGCGCCGCGACAGGGGCAGCTGGGCGATGATGCGCTTGATCACGTGCTCGGGCAGGTGCCGTTCGACGATGGCCTCCGCCGTGGGCAGCAGCCGGTGCGCGAGCACCGGGCCGGCCAGCGCCTGCACGTCGTCCGGGATCACGTAGTCCCGCCCGTCGAGCGCGGCCCACGCGCGGCTGGCCCGCAGCAGGTGCAGCGTGGCCCGCGGCGACGCGCCGAGCCGCAGCTCCGGCGAGGTCCTGGTCGCGTTGACCAGGCTGATGATGTAGTCCTTGACCTGATCGGACACCAGTACCTCGCGCACCGCGAGCACGAGGTCCTGGACGTCGCTGGCCCGCGCCACCGGCCTGAGCTCGTCCAGCGGTGAGATCGAGCCGTGCGTGCTGATCATTCGCCGTTCGGCCGCGGCCGAGGGGTAGCCCAGCGAGACCCGGGCGGTGAACCGGTCCCGCTGCGCCTCGGGCAGCGGGTAGGTCCCCTCCATCTCCACCGGGTTCTGGGTGGCGATGACCATGAACGGCGCCTGCAGCAGATACGTCGTCCCGTCCACCGTGACCTGGCGCTCCTCCATGCACTCCAGCAGCGCGGACTGGGTCTTGGGCGAGGCCCGGTTGATCTCGTCGCCGAGCACGATGTTCGCGAACACCGGCCCCGGCTTGAACTCGAAGTCGCGACGTTCCTGGTTGAAGGCGCTCACGCCGGTGATGTCGCTGGGCAGCAGGTCCGGCGTGAACTGGACCCGCTGGACGGTGCCGTCGATCGCCCGGGCCAGCGACTTCGCCAGCATCGTCTTGCCCACGCCGGGCACGTCCTCGATGAGCAGGTGCCCCTCGGCGAGCAGCACGGCCAGGGTGAGCCGGATCGCCTCAGGCTTACCCTCGATCACGGACTCAATCGCCCCGCCGATCCTGCGGGCCGCGGGAACTAGATCATCGATTGGGCTCCCCGTCTGCCGTCCGGTGTCCAGAACCACATGGCCTCCCTGAAGGCGCTGGCGGGCATGGGCCAGCCAGGCTACCGATCACGTAACGCTCCCGGCCGAGCGGCTGTACCGCTACAGTACGTCTTTCCCCCGTCCGCGCGCGACGCTGGCCCTGCTTCCGCGTCATTGCGCGCATCACGGGACACATGGGCAACGCGACGGCGATCCGGGCAGGCGTGTCGGGGCCAGGATCCCCTGAATGCCCCCCACTCTGCCGCCAGATTGCTCCACAACGCCCCACCTGCGCTCCCCAGCCCCCCGGCCGGCCGGCCGAGTCACCGGCCCGTACAGAATCCGCCGGCGATTCATCGCTCCTACCTGCTGTTATAACCAGACGGCCGGAGACGGCCCTCCGCCCCTCATCCACCGCCGGGACCCCAAAACCCCGCGGGCCGCAACGGCCCTGGATTTCCCCCCACCGTGCTCCACGCACCGGCGGAGGCTTCTACCTGCCATTTTCATGACGGCAAGGTACAGATCGGCGCCTTTTCGACGTTGACGGTGGAGGAATGTGGGGTACAGTGGAGCGCAGTGGTGCAGGATGGCGCCGGGAGGTGAGGGCTCGTGTTTCTCGGCACTCACCAGCCCCGGCTGGACGAGAAAGGCCGGCTGTTCCTGCCAGCCAAGTACCGGGATGAGCTCGCTGGGGGAGTAGTGATCACCAAGGGGCAGGATCGCTGCCTGTTCGTCTGGCCGCGGGAGGAGTTCGCCCGCATCACCGAGAAACTGCGCAACGCGCCGGTGACCGACAAGGCGTCCAGGGACTACAGCCGCGTTCTGTTCTCCGGCGCCTCCGACGAGCTTCCCGACCGGCAGGGCCGGATCACCGTCCCGGCTGCCCTGCGCGCTTACGCCGGCCTGCAGCGGGACTGCGTGGTGATCGGGGCGAACACCCGCCTGGAGATCTGGGACAGCCAGGCCTGGGAGACCTACCTGGCCTCGCAGGAGGACACATTCGCCGGAGCCTCCGAGGAGGTGTTCCCGGGAATCCTCTAGCGATCGTGGGCCGGCCTCCATCCGCCGCTCCCTGCTGGCATCACTTCCCCGGTGCCAGCCGGCAGCGTCAGCAGATGGAGGCCGGCCGAGGGGAGCAGCAGTTCGGACAGCGCAACCTCCGGATACGGAGAGGGGGACGCCATGGCAGGGCCGGAGCACGTGCCGGTGCTCGCCGATCGGGTCACGGCACTGCTCGCGCCTGCCCTGGCCGGCCCTGGTGCGGTGCTCGTGGACGCCACCCTCGGCCGGGCCGGGCACGCCCGCGCGCTGCTCGAGGCCTGCCCCGGCCTGCTGCTCATCGGCATCGACGCCGACCTGGCCGCGATCGAGGCCGCCCGTGACCTGCTCTCCCCCTACGCCGACCGGGTGACGTTCGTGCACGCCCGCTACGACGAGATCCCGGCGATTGTCGCCGAGATCCCCGGGCCAGCACGGCTCATGGGCCTGCTCTTCGACCTCGGCGTGTCCTCGCCGCAGCTCGACGATCCCGCGCGCGGCTTCGCGTACGCCCGGGACGCCCCGCTCGACATGCGGATGGACCGTACCAAGGACCGCACCGCGGCCGACATCGTCAACGGCTACCCGGCCGCCGAACTCGCCCGCGTCCTCCGCGATTACGGCGAGGAACGCTTCGCCCGGCGGATCGCCGACGCGGTGGTCCGCGAGCGGTCCCGGACACCGATCACCTCCACGCAGCGGCTGAGCGCCATCGTCAAGGACGCGATCCCCGCGGCGACCCGGCGCACCGGCGGGAACCCGGCCAAGCGCACCTTCCAGGCGCTGCGGATCGAGGTGAACGACGAACTCGGAACGCTGCGCCGCGCGCTGCCCGCCGCGCTGGGCGTGCTGGCCGTGGGCGGCCGGGTGGTGGTGCTGGCCTACCACTCACTCGAGGACCGCATCGTCAAACGCGAGCTGGTCCGGCTGTCCGCCGACCCGGCACCGCCCCGCCTGCCCGTGCCCGCCCAGGCGGCGACCGCGCAGTTCCGCCTGCTTACCAGGGGCGCCGAGCGCCCGGACAGCGAAGAAGTCGCCGGAAATCCGCGCGCGGCCTCGGCCCGGCTGCGGGCCGCGGAGCGGATCCGGGAAGCCGCATGACCCGAGGGGGTACTGACATGGCCACGTACACGACCCCACGCACCCCCCAGGCACCGGGCCGCGCCGATCCCCGCCGCGTCACCCGGCCGGACCCCAAGGACCCCAAGGACCCCAAGGATCCCGGGACCCGCCCGGTCAGCGCCCCGCGCCACACCAGGCCCTTCACCGGCCCCGGAACCAGCCCCGTCGCCGAGCCGACCACCAGGCCCGCCAGACCCGCCAGGCCGGCCAGACCGGCCAGACCCGCCAGACCCGCCAGGCCGGCCACCAAGCCGGCGAGCAGGCCCGCGGGCCGCCCGGCGATCGGCGGGACGCGGCCGCGCCATCCGCGGGCGCCGTTCATCCTGCTGCTCGTCGGCCTGCTCGGCGGGGCCCTGGTCTCGCTGCTGGTCATCAGCACCACCCTGGCCGAGGGGTCGTACCGGATCACCAGCCTGCAGCAGCAGAACGCCAACCTGGCCAAGCAGGAGCAGCTGCTCACGCAGCAGGTCGCGCAAGCCTCCTCGCCGGCGCAGATCGCGCAGGAGGCCGAGCAGCTCGGCATGCGGCCGAACCAGCAGCTGCAGTTCATCAACCTGAAGACCGGGAAGGTCGTCTCAGGGCATCCTTCCAGCGCCGACTCGCAGATCAACGTCCCCGGGTACACCCCGTGAGAGGTGCCGGCGGTGCCAGCCCGGGGGGCCGGCGGCACCCTCCCGGGGGGACCCATCCTCCCCCCGGACCCCCCTTGGGCACCCCCCGCGCACGGGGGGGCTCCCCGCCCCCCCGTCCCCCCCTGGCCCCCCGGGACGGGCGGCGCCGGCCAGCGCAGCTCGCGGGAAAGCCGGGAGCACCCGGTCCGGCCCGTTCGGCCCAAAGAATCCCGCCCCGGCCTCCTCCCCGGCCCGTCTACGTCCGGCCACCGCGGCCCCGGCGTCTGATCCCGCGCGGCAACCCGGGCCGGCGGCTCGGCGTGACCTTGCTCGCGATCATCTTCGTGCTGACGCTGTTCGCCGCGCGCCTCGTCCAGCTGCAGGGGCTCGAGGTCGGCCGTTACCGCATCCTGGCCTTGCTGCAGCGGGACCGGACGATCCCGCTGCCCGCGCTGCGCGGGAGCATCACGGGCGCGAACGGTCAAGTGCTCGCCATGACGGTGAAGACGTACCTGGTCTACGCCGACCCGCCGTTGATCCCCGGGGCCGACCAGGCCGAGGTCGCCACCAAGCTCGCTGCCTACCTCAGCCTGCCGGCCTATCAGATCCTCGACCTCATCCAGCGTCCGACCTCGCCGCAGTACGTGGTGCTGGCCAAGGGCGTATCCGCGCAGGCTGGCGACGAGATCGCCGCACTGAACCTGCCCGGCATTTCGCTGACCCCGAGCTACGCCAGGTCCTACCCCGACGGTGACGTCACGGCCAACCTCGTCGGTTTCACCGGCACCGGCAGCCAGGGCGCCCTGGTGGGCGCGGCCGGCCTGGAAGAGGAGTACAACTCGCTGCTGGCCGGCCGGGCCGGAAGCGAGCAGGTGCAGATCGGCACGAACGGCCAGCAGATCCCGCTCGCGGGCAGCAGTGACCAGCAGGTGGTGAACGGCAGCGACCTGCGGCTGACCATCGTCCCGGCGCTGCAGTACGACGCCGAGCAGGCGTGCGCCGCCCAGGTGGCCAAGAGCAAGGCGAGCAACTGCACGGTGGTGATCATCCAGCCCAAGACCGGCTACGTGCTGGCCATGGCGCAGTGGCCCACCTACGACCCGTCGACCATCACCGACATAGGCCAGGCGACCGACTTCGCGGTGCAGGACGAATTCCAGCCGGGCTCCACCGCCAAGGTGATCACGGCCGCGGCCGCGTTCGAGCGCGGCGGCCAGACGCCGATGAGCGCCTACACCATCCCGTACCAGATCAACGAGGGCGGCCAGCTCATCCACGACGCCGAATGGTCCCCTGGTGAGCGCTACACCATCGCGGGCATCATCGCGCATTCCTCGAACGTGGGCATATCCCAGGTCGCCGCGCACATCACCCCGCAGGTCCAGTACGACTACCTGCGGGCGTTCGGGCTCGGGCAGCCCAGTGGTCTGGGGCTACCCGGGGAAACTTCCGGCGACCTGCCGCCGGTCTCGCAGTGGTGGCCGGACACGCGGTACACGCTGGCGTTCGGCCAGGGCGTGGCGGTGACCGCGATCCAGATGGCCGAGGTCTACTCCACGATCGCCAACAACGGCGTGCGAGTGCAGCCGACGCTGGTCGAGGGCACGACCAACTCGGCCGGCCAGTACACGCCGGCCACGCCCTCGCCGGCCAAGCGCGTCATCCAGGCGAAGACCGCGCAGGAGCTGCGGCAGATCCTGGAGCAGGTGCCAGCCATCGACGAGGAGGGCGGCCAGCCCTGGGGCATCATCCCCGGCTACGCGATCGCGGCCAAGACCGGAACCTCGCAGGAATCCAACGGAAGCTGCGCCCTGTGCGTCTATGGTTCAAGTTACATTGGCATGGCGCCTGGCGACGACCCGCAGCTGGTGATCGCGGTGAACGTGCAGAACCCGCGCAAGGGCGGCTACTACGGCGACGTGGTGGCCGGCCCGGTCTTCTACCAGGTGATGAAGGAAGCGCTGGCCACGCTGCAGATCCCGCCGGACGGCGCTACTCCCGCCAGCATCCGCCTGACGGCGCCGTGATAGGAGGTACCCTCACCCCGTGGCGATCCGACCCGCCCGCGCGCAGCCGAAGGCGCTGTCCGCTCTCGGCTCGCTGCTGGGTGTCCGGCTGGCGTCGGTATTTCCCCCCGAACCCACCCTAAGAAGGTCATTTTCACCGAACGACCTGGGGTGCGTCACCGGAGTCACGCTCGACTCGCGCGCGGTGACGCCCGGCGACCTGTACGTGGCGCTGCCCGGCACGCGGGTCCACGGCGCCGCGTTCTGCGCCGACGCGGTGGCCGCGGGGGCCGTCGCGGTGCTGACCGACCCGGACGGGCGGGCCCGCGCCGCGGCCACCGGGGTCCCGGTCTTCGTGCTCGCCGATCCGCGCGGGAAGCTCGGCGAGATCTCCTGCTGGGTGTACGGGAACCCGTCGAGCCGGCTGCGGCTCATCGGCGTGACCGGGACCAGCGGCAAGACCACCTCGACCTACCTGCTGGAGTCCGGGCTGCGCGCGGCCGGCCACCAGACCGGGCTGATCGGCGGGGTGGAGACCAGGATCGGCCGGGACCAACTGCCCAGTACCCTGACCACCCCCGAGGCGCCCGACCTGCAGGCCCTGTTCGCGGTCATGGCCGAGCGCGGCGTGACCGCCGCCGCGATGGAGGTGTCCAGCCATTCGCTGGCCCTCGGCCGGGTCGCGGGCACGAGCTTCGACGTGGCGGTGTTCACCAACCTGTCGCAGGATCACCTGGACTTCCACGCCGACCTGGAGGACTACTTCCGGGCCAAGGCCTCCCTGTTCATGCCCCCCGTAATCGGGGTGGTGAACATCGACGACAAGTACGGCCGCCGGCTCGCGTCCTCGGCGCTCGTGCCGGTCACCACGTTCTCCGCCGCGGGCCACCAGGAGGCGGACTGGCGGGCGGTCGACGTCAGGTCCGGCGCGGACGGCAGCACGTTCCGGGTCATCGGGCCCGGCGGGGTCGAGGCCGACGTGTCGGTGGGGCTGGCCGGGGTGTTCAACGTGGCCAACGCGCTCGGCGCGGTGGTCGCGCTGGTCGAGGCGGGCGTGCGGCTGGAGGACGCGGTGGCCGGCCTCGCGGCCTGCCCGGGCGTCCCCGGCCGGCTGGAGCGGGTGCCAGCTTCCGGGCTGGACCTCACGGCCTTCGTCGACTACTCACACAAGCCGGGCGCGGTCGAGGCCGTGCTGCGCTCGCTGCGCCCGGTCACCCGGGGCAGCCTGATCATCGTCCTCGGCTGCGGCGGCGACCGGGATCAGGCCAAGCGCCCGATGATGGGCGCCGCCGCCGCGTCGCTGGCCGATGTGGCCATCCTCACCAGTGACAATCCGCGATCCGAGGACCCGCTGGCCATCCTGGCGGCGATGCTGGACGGCGTGCTGAGCGTGCCGCAACCCGAGCGGGCCCGGGTGATCGTCGAGCCCGACCGGGCCGCCGCGATCGCCCAGGCCGTCGGCCTGGCTGCTCCCGGCGACGTGATCGTGGTCGCGGGCAAGGGCCACGAGACCGGTCAGTACGTGGCGGGCACGGTCCGGCCCTTCGACGACCGCCAGGTCACCGCGTCGGTGCTGGAGCGAGTGGCCAAGGACCAGGCGCCGGCGGACCCGTGGGCGGTGGACCGGTGATCCCGCTGACCCTGGCCCGGGTCGCCGAGATTACCGGCGGCCGGCTGCACGGCGAGCCGGGGGCCGTCGTTACCGGCGAGGTGGTGATCGACTCACGGCGGGCGGGCCCCGGCGGCCTGTTCGCCGCGGTCCCGGGGGAGCGGGCCGACGGGCACGACTTCGCCCCCGCCGCGGTCGCGGCCGGCGCGGCCGCGGTGCTCGCGACCCGGCCGGTCCCGGTTCCGTCGATTATCGTGGGCGACGTCCCGGCCGCCCTGGCCGCGCTGGCCAGGTTCGTCGTGGACGCGCTGCCCGCGCTCACGATCGCGGGCATCACGGGCTCGTCGGGCAAGACGACGGCCAAGGACCTGGCCGCCCAGCTGATCGAGCGCCTGGGCCCGACGATCGCGCCCGCCGGGTCGTTCAACAACGAGTTCGGCCATCCGCTCACCGTGCTGCGCGCGGATTCCTCGACCAGGTACCTGGTGCTCGAGCTGTCCGCGCGGGGTCCGGGCCACATCGCGTACCTGTGCGGCATCGCGCCGCCCCGCTACGGCGCGGTGCTGAACGTGGGCCACGCGCACGCCGGCGAGTTCGGCGGCCTGGACCAGGTCGCCCGGGCCAAGGGCGAGCTCGTCGAGGCGCTCCCCGCCGGGGGAGCGGCCATCCTGAACGCCGACGACCCCCGCGTCCTGGCCATGGCCGCCCGGACCGCGGCCCGGGTCGTCACCTTCGGCGCCGCGCCCCACGCACCTCTTCCGCCACACACGCTCCAGCCGACCATCCAGGCGGCGGACGTGCGGCTGGACGACCTCGGGCGGCCGGCCTTCACCTTGCTGACACCCGAAGGCCGGGCCACGGTCACCCTCCGGCTGCACGGCGCGCATATCGTGCCGGATGCCCTGGCCGCCGCGGCCCTCGCGCGTGAGCTCGGCCTGGGCCTGGCCGACATCGCGGACGGGCTTTCCGCGGCGGTGGCGCGCAGTCGCTGGCGGATGGAGGTCCACCACCGCGGGGATGGGGTGACGATCATCAACGACGCGTACAACGCCAACCCCGAGTCCGTCCGGGCAGCCGTGGCGGCGCTCTGCCACCTGGCCCGGGACGGGCGCGCGTTCGCGGTCCTCGGCCACATGGCCGAGCTGGGCGGCATCTCGCGGGCCAGCCACGAAGACGTCGGCGAGCTCGCCGCCCGGGCCAGCCTTGCCGGCCTGATCGCGGTCGGCGAGGAGGCGGCGCCGATCCTGGCCGGCGCGCGGCGGGTGCCGTCCTGGACCGGCGAGGCGCTCGCCGTCCCCGACGCCGCGGCCGCGCTCGACGCCGTGGCGAACCAGTTGAAGCCCGGCGACGTTGTCCTGGTGAAAGCGTCCCGCGTGGCTCATCTGGAAGGTGTGGCGATGGCGCTGTTGGCCGGGAAGGAGGCGGACCGGTGAAGACCGTCCTGTTGTCCGCGGCCGTCTCGTTGTTCTGCGCGCTGTTCGGCACCCCGCTGGCCATCAAGGCGTTCACCCGGCGCGGCCTCGGCCAGGAGATCCGGGCGGACGGGCCGGCCCACCTGTCCAAGCGCGGCACGCCCACCATGGGCGGCACGGTGATCATCACCGCGTCGCTGGCCGGCTACTTCGTCGGCCACCTGGCCACCGGCGATGCCTTCTCCGCGTCCGGGCTGCTCGTGCTGTTCCTGATGACCGGGCTCGGCCTGGTCGGGTTCGCCGATGACTTCATCAAGCTCTATATGCAGCGCAGCCTGGGCCTGCGCAGCGGGGCCAAGCTGGCCGGCCAGGCCATCGTGGGCGGGATCTTCGCGGTGCTGGCCATCAGGTTCCCCGACGGCTTGGACATCACCCCGGCGTCCACCCACCTGTCCTTCTACGCCGACTTCGGCCCGGCGATCGGCACGGTGTTCTTCGTGGTCCTGGCCATCCTCATGGTGTCGGGGACGTCCAACGCGGTGAACCTGACGGACGGGCTGGACGGCCTGGCCACCGGCGCGGCCATCCTGGCGCTGGCCGCCTACATGATCATCGGGATCTGGCAGCTGCGCAACGACTGCACGGTCTACTTCAACCCGGGCTGCTACGACGTGCGCGACCCGCAGGACCTCGCCATCGTCGCGGCCACCGTGATGGGCGCGTGCATCGGGTTCCTGTGGTGGAACGCGCCGCCCGCCAAGATCTTCATGGGCGACACCGGGTCGCTGGCCCTGGGCGGCGTGCTCGCCGGGCTGGCCATCACCACCCATACCGAGCTGCTGCTGTTCCTGCTGGGCGGCCTGTTCGTGATCATCACGCTGTCGGTGGTGATCCAGGTCGGCTCGTTCAAGCTGACCGGCAAGCGGGTGTTCCGCATGGCCCCGCTGCAGCACCACTTCGAGCTGGTCGGCTGGGCCGAGACCACGATCGTCGTCCGCTTCTGGATCATCGCCGGCATCTGCGTCGCCCTGGGCCTCGGCATCTTCTACGTCGGCTAGGCGAACGCGCTGAGCCGGCCGTCCACCGGTGCGCCGGTGAGCCGGTTGGCCAGGGTGGACATCGTGTAGGTGCCGATCCCGAGCACCACCTCCAGGGCGTGCTGCCTGGTGTAGCCGGCGGCCAGGAAGGCCCGCAGCGCATCGTCGCCCACGTCGCCCGCGGTGTCGAGGACCCGCCGCGTGAACACCCGGATCGCGTCCAGCCGCTCATCGTCCAGAGGCAAGGCGGACCGCAGCGCCGCGATGACGTCCGGCCGCGCCCCCAGCACGGTCAGCCGGGAGGTGTGCATGGCCACGCAGACGTGGCAGCCGTTCCTGGTCGCGATCGTCATCACCACCACCTCCCGGGCGACCGGGTCCAGGGTGCCGTCCTCGAAGATCACGCTGAGCTTGCCGAACCCCTCGAGCAGGTGAGGCGAGGCCGCCCACCGGGCCGTGGCCGCCGGGAGGTAACCGAGGTGATTCTGGGTTGCGGACATGAACCGGCGGGACGCGGGCGGGGCTGATTCGATGGTGTGCTCGGGGAACCAGGACATGAGGTGCTCCTCACCAGTAAGATGGACAACTAGGTTGTCTAAAACGGTAAACAAGGTTGTCGATCATGTCAAACGCGAGCGACCCAAACGCAAGCGGCCCTCCGGTCGCGTACGGGTTCGAGCTGCCGCTGCTGCTGTTCGGCGGTTTCCGGTCGATCATCGACGAACTGCACGGTGAGCTAGCTCGCCGCGGCCACCCGGACCTGCGTCCCGCCCACGGCTTCGCACTGCAGGCCATCGGCCTGAGCGGGGCCACCGCTACCGAGGCCGGCCGCCGGCTGGGGATCTCCAAGCAGGCGGCGGGCAAGACCATCGACCGGCTGACCGAACTCGGCTACGTGCAGAAGGCCGGTGACGACCAAGACCGGCGACGCAAGCTGGTCCGCATCACTCCGCGCGGCCGTGAGGCGCTGGCCATGTCCGCGATGATCTTCGACGACATCCGGTCCCGGTGGGCCGGCGCGCTGGGCCCGGGCCGGCTGTCCGCGCTAGAGGCCGACCTGCGCACCATGGTCCCGGGCGAGACCTTCCGCCTCGACGTCCCGGGCTGGTTCGGAGGCTGAGATGATCACGGTGACGTTCGCGGGCTGCGGCGATGCCTTCGGCAGCGGCGGCCGGTTCCAGGCCTGCATCCATCTCCGCCCCGGCGCGAACCACGCGCCGTTCCTGCTGGACTGCGGCGCGACATCGCTGACCGCCCTGCGCCAGGCCGGGCTCGACCCCGGCGAGATCGGCACGGTGTTCGTGTCCCACCTGCACGGCGACCACTTCGGCGGGCTCCCGTTCCTGATCCTCGACGGCCAGTTCACCCGCCGCGCCGCCCCGCTCCTGATCGTCGGCCCGCCAGGGACCCAGCAGCGGCTCACCGAAGCGATGGAGTGCCTGTTCCCCGGCTCCAGCCAGGTCCGCCGCCGGTTCGACGTCACCGTAACGGAGCTGCCACCCGGCGGCACTCAAACCGTGGCGGGCGTGACGGCCCAGGCGTGGGAAGCGAGCCACCCAAGCGGCGCGCCGGCCCTGATCCTGCGGCTGACCGTCAGCGGCGCGGTGATCGCCTACACCGGCGACACCGCCTGGACGCCCGCGATCACCCAGGCGTCCCGGGACGCCGATCTGCTCATCGCTGAGGCGTATCACTGGGACAAGGCCGTCCCGCACCACCTGCGGTACGCCGACCTGAGCGAGCATGAGATCACCGCCCGCCGCGTCATCCTGACCCACATGTCCGCCGACATGTTCGCCCGCCCCACGCTCTACGAAACCGCCCGCGACGGCCTCGCCATCACCATCTGAACACTCCTTTTCATGATCGCGGAGACGTTCATACGCTGCGGAGTAGTAAACCCTGCACGATCATGGGATTCACCCGTTCCGTACGGCGCCACCTACCTGATCCAGTGCCCCGCGGGCACCTGGAACGGGACGCTGTTCCTCTACAGCCACGGTTACGTCACTCCGGGCAGCAAAAACCCGGCCACGGACGTCGGCGACCCGATCACCGGCGCCTACCTGCTCGCTCACGGCTATGCCCTGGCGGGATCGTCCTACGCCACTACCGGCTGGGCCATCCAGCAGGCGCTGCCGGACCAGGTCAACACGCTGAACGCCTTCGATGCGGCCTACGGCAAGCCGCGCACCACGATCGCGTGGGGGCACTCCCTGGGCGGCATCATCACCGCCGGGCTGATCCAGGATTACCCGAACCTGTTCAACGCCGCGCTGCCCATGTGCGGCGTGCTGTCCGGCGGTGTCGCGACCTGGAACACCGCGCTCGACGCAGCGTTCGCGTTCCAGCAGCTGATCGCCCCGAGTATCCAGGTCGTCAACATCACCAACCCCACGGCTAACCTGACCGCCGGCGAGCAGGCGGTGGCTGCGGCCCAGCAGACCGCGGCCGGCCGGGCCCGCCTGGCCCTGGTCGCCGCGCTCGGCGACACCCGCGGCTGGTTCACCCCGCTGTCGCCTGAACCCGCGGCGACCGACTACATCGCCCAGGAGCAGAACCAGTTCCTCTGGGACACCGAGGTCACCTTCCCGTTCGTGCTGGCCTTCCGGGCCGAGCTCGAGGCCCGGGCGGGCGGCAACGTGTCCTGGAACACCGGCGTGAACTACTTCACCGACCTGGCCAAGTCGGTCGACTTGAAGGAGGTGACGGCGCTGTACCAGGCCGCCGGGCTCAGCCTGACCAAGGACCTGCTGACGCTGAACAGCGCCCCCAGGATCAGCGCGAAGCCCTCGGCCGTCGCCTACCTGGCCAAGTACATCTCCTTCGACGGCGACATCTCGATCCCCGTCCTCAGCATGCACACCACCGAGACGGCCTGGTCGTCCCCGAGAACGAGCAGGCCTACAAGAGCGTGGTCGACCGTGACGGTAACGGCGACCTGCTGCGGCAGATCTTCGTGAACCGCGCCGGGCACTGCGCGTTCACCCCGGCCGAGACCATCACCGCGGTCCAGGTCCTGCTCAACCGGCTGTCCACCGGGCACTGGAACGTCCCGAGCCCGGCCGGCCTGAACGCCGGGGCGGCGGCGCTCGACCCCAACCCGGCCCAGCCCGTCTACAACGTGTTCACCGGGGCCAACGGCTTCGTCCCGCCGGCCTTCATCAGCTACACCCCGGCGCGGTACCTGCGGCCGTTCGACCTCCCGCCGGCGCTCCCGTTCTTCGGGCCGCTGGGAGAGCGGTCCGTTCCGTAGAAAGAGATCTACCTAACGAAGCGGGGTGCGTGCCCACCGTCCGCCGTGAGCGCCAGGCGGCTTCGGCCGCCCCCAGCGGCGTGCACGGCGGGCCCTGGAAGAACGGCCAGATCTCTTCGGCGATGCCGCGCCAGTCGGCGGTCGCGGACAGCTCGCCGAGCAAGGCGAACAGGCCGAGGTTGATCCGCTGCAGGATCACGTAGGAGCGGGGGATCCGCGCGTACGGGGCCAGCGGGCTGCGGAAGTCGAAGAACTTCCGGGTCACCGCGGAGGCGTACTCGCCGGTCATGGTGCGCGGGCCGCGTTCCCGGACGGTGTCGTAGAACACCGCCATGTGCTCCACGACCAGCGGCGTGGACACCGGCGCGTCCGGGATCAGGAAGCCGGCCTGGACCATGGCCCGGCGGAACCCCTCGGGGTCCTGGTCCACGCACAGGTGCTTGACCATCGCGGCCAGGGGCTGCATCTCCTGGGGGGTGAAGTGCTTGACCAGGCCGAAGTCGAGGAAGGTGACCCGGCCGCCGCCGTGGAACAGGTAGTTGCCCGGGTGCGGATCGCCGTTGAACGCGTGTGCCTCGTACAGGCTGCGGAACACGAAGCGGTAGATCGTCTCCGCGGCCAGGTCACGCTCGGCCTGCGGCCAGCCGGCCAGTTCGGCGAACCTGGCCCCGTCGGCGAGCTCGCTGGTCACCACCCGCCGGGTGGACAGCTCCGCCACGATGCCGGGCACACCGATGGTGGGGTGGCCTGCGTAGAGGCGCGCGAACAGTTGCTGGTGGCGGGCTTCCCGGCGGTAGTCCAGCTCCTCGGTGACACGTTCCCTCAGCTCCGCGAGCAGCGCGTCGACGTCCTGGCTCGGCGCGGTGATCTTGAGCATCCGGCGCAGCAGCCCGACGTTCCCCAGGTCGGCCTCGATCGTCTCGGCGATGCCCGGGTACTGGACCTTGACCGCGACGGCCCGGCCGTCGTGGGTGATCGCGCGGTGCACCTGCCCGATCGACGCGGCGGCGATCGGCTCGGGGTCCCAGGTCGCGAAGACCCGCTCCGGCGGCCGGCCCAGCTCCTCCGTGATCACCTGCGCGGCCAGCTCGGGGCTCATCGGCGGCACGCTGTCCTGCAGCCGGCTCAGCGTGCGGCGGGCGGCCGGCGACAGGCCGTCATCGACATAGCTGGCCATCTGGCCGATCTTCATCAGCACGCCCTTCATCGTGCCCAGGGTCGCGGCGACGTCCTCGGCCGTCTGCAGCGCCAGGTCGTTCCGCAGCCGCTCCCGGTGCTCGCCCGCGCTGGCGAACAGCCGGGGCGCATTGCTCGCGTAGCGCGCACCGCCGCGCGCGGCCAGCCGCACCGCGGCCAGGCCCCGCTGGACCCGCAAGCGACCCCCCCGCCCCCGCAGCATCCCCCGGCGCCGGCCCAGGACGGCCAGCGCCGCGACCGACGCGCCGCCCAGCGCGGCGACGGCGGCCAGCTTCCCGGCCCGGGCCCCCCGGACCCTCAACGCGCCCGCATCCGCACGGTAAGTTGCTGCCGCGCCTCCAGCACGCCCGGCTCGGCCATGAAGACCGCGTCGAACACGCCGAGCGTCTGGCGGATCTCGGTCCGGCGGGCGGGGGTTAGCGGTGGCGGGGCCGGGTAGCCGTACAGGTCGCGTGCCCAGCCGGGCAGCGCGGTGAGCGCCGCGTCCCGCAGGTCCTGCCACAGCTCCGCGATTTCCTCGCCCATGCCGGCCGGGTCGAGCATGTAGCCCATGGACTCCGCGGCCGCCGGGGTACGTCGCAGCTCGGGCCGCACGCCGGCGATGTACTCTTCCAGGGCCGTCACGCTGTCCGGGATGATCTCGCGCGGGACACCGAGCAGCTCGGCCGAGACGGCCATCTCGCCGAGGTAGGCGTTCGCGTCCGCCTCCCCGGGCGGCGTGCCGAACAGCCGGGCGGCGGCGAGCACCGAATCCACCAGGCCCGCGTGCACCCACAGCAGCAGCGCGGGGTCCCCGGCGGCGTAGGGGCGGCCGGTCACGGTATCGGTGCCCCGGACGTGCTCGTGGATCGCCCGCACCCGCCCGGCCGCCCGGCTCGCGCTGGCCCGGTCGCCGTAGGTGACGACCGCGAGGTAGGAGGAGGTGGCGGCCAGCCGGCCGACCGGGTCGCGCCGCCAATCGCTGTGCTGGTCGACGCCCGCCATGGCCAGCGGGTGCAGCGCCTGCATCAGCACCGACCGCAGCCCCGCGACCGGGGCGGACAGATCGGAGGCCAGCCGCCAGGTCACGCTGCCCGGCCCGAAGAACCCGTTGTCCCCGGGCCGGTCCGGCACCCCGGCCACGAAGGCGGCGGCGTACCGCTCGACCAGCCCGACCGCGGAGGAGTAGGGCTCGGCGGTCATGACGTCGCCCGCAGGCCCGCGAACAGGTCGTCCTCGGGCAGCGGCGCGCCGGTGGTGTCGCTGGCCCGGATGAAGCTCTCCCGGCCGAAGGTGGCTTCGGCGATCTCCGGCGGGAGCTTGCTGAACCACGACTCGGAGATCTGGCTGCCGTGCGCGAACAGCGCGTCACGCTTGCGGCTCAGCACCGGCCGGATGTCGACGGTGGTGGTGATGCGCAGTTCCGACGCCTGGCCCCGCCGAATGAGCTCGGGATCGGCGTTCTCGAAGTCCGGGACCTCCAGGCCCAGCTCGCGCAGCGCGTCCCAGACCTTCCGCCAGTCGCTGCCGCGCATGGCGCTGAGGTAGAGCTTGGCCGGGAGGCCGGTGTCGGCGAACGCCGCCTGCGCGCAGCGGCTCGCGTGCACGTGATCGGGGTGCTGGTACGGCCCCTGGTCGTCGTAGCTGATCAGCACCTGCGGCCGGTACTTCTCGATCAGGCCGGAGATCCTCGCCGCCACCTCAGCCTGCGGGATGTTGCAGAATGCGTCGGGCCGGTCCTTGTAGTCCCATTCCGGCATCCCGGAGTCGTGGTAGCCGAGCAGTTCCAGGTCGGTGACCCCGAGGATGGCGCACGATTCGCGCAGCTCGGCCAGGCGCAATTCGGCCACTTCCTGCGTGTCGTGCCCGTCCTGGCCCGGCTTGACGCCGCCCTGTGCGTCGCCGAATTCCCCGTTCGTGCAGGTCACGACCACCGTCCGGATGCCCTGGGCGGCGTAGGCGGCCAGCACCCCGCCGGTGCTCGACGCCTCGTCATCTGGGTGGGCGTGTACCGCCATCATCGTCAGCGTGTCTGCCATGATTCCAGCCTGCCTGACCAGGCGGCCCGCCGCGAATCGGGGACGCTCACCGCACGGGCAGCAGCGCCGCCGTCACGGTGAGCAAGAACGTGGACAGGGCGCCGACACCGTGAACCGCGGGAATGAGCGGGAGCAGGTGCAGCCTGCGCCGCCGGACCGGGACCGGCTCGGCGAGCAGGCTGGCGATCATCTCGTCGGTCACGGTGAACGCGTCGTGCGCTCCCGCCGCGTCGTGCGCTCCCGCCGCGTCGTGCGCTCCCGCCGCGTCGTGCGCTCCCGCCGCGTCGTGCGCTCCCGCCGCCGCGCCGTGCCGGCCGGCCCGGCCTCCGGCCGGCTGGACCTCGCCGTCCCCGGCTTCCCGCTCGCCGTCCGGGCCCGGGACGGGCCGGACGGGGTAGGGCGTCCAGAGGGTCACGGTGCAGATGCCCAGGCTGATCGCGGCGCAGACCAGGGCCACACCGACCCAGGCGAGCGGCCGCCAGCCACTGATCAGGTAGCTGATCCAGACCGTCAGCCCGGCGAGGGCCGCGCTGGCGTGGCCGAACACCACCGGCGGCGGCACGCCCTCGCCGGTCGCCCGCTGGCGGCGCAGGCCGCCGCGCGCGACCCAGGTTCGCAGCATGTAGCCGCCGATGCTGGCGGTGAGCAGCCACGCGATCAAGGCGGCCAGGCCCATGCTCATGGTCACATCCGCGGGGGGCGCAGGTACCCGCAGCGTACCCGGCAGACCCCGGCGGCGGTAGGCCTTACGGCGGGGTCGATCCGGCGGCCTGGGTGAGGGCCTCCGGGTGCATCCGGTGATAGTGCTTGGTCAGCACGGCGCTGGCCTGGCCGGGCTGGTAGGCCAGGGTGCGCCCGCATATCTCGCAGCGCGTCAGGGGAAGCCGGGTCACCGTCACCGGGAAACGCGAAGAATCTGGGCGGCTCATCGCTTCACATAATGCCAGAACCTTTCCCGGGCCATGGCACCTGGCACGCCGCTGACGGCGGCCGCGCCTGGACCCCGGCGTAGCGAAATCCCGGGCGACACGCACCGGATGTCCGGGTCTTGGCGCGAGCCGGCGAACAGACTTGAATCATGTATGCGCAGGTTTCCCAGGGCTCGGACGACCTCGCGGATCCGGACCTGGCCGCCCCGGGTGCCCCGGATCCGGCCGAGCCCGGCTTGCGCGGCCTGGACGGCGTCCGGGATCGCCTCGGCGTCTGGCGGACGCTGCTCGACCGGCCGCTGACGTCCTACTACCTGGTCCTCGGCATCACGGCACTGCTGCTCGGGCTGGGCCTGGTCATGGTGCAGTCCACGGCGTCCGTGGTCGACCTGAGCGCGGGCCTGTCGGCCTGGTCGGACTTCAAGAAGCAGCTGCTCGGCGCCGCCATCGGGCTGCCGCTGATGTGGGCGGCGGCCCGCTCATCGCCCCGGCTGTTCCGCGCCTTCGCCTATCCGCTGCTCGCGGTGGCCATCGTCGGGCTGGGCCTGACCCTGATCCACGGCGTCGGCGTCTCGCAGAACGGCGCCGCCCGGTGGATCACCATCAGCGGACAGCAGATCCAGCCCTCGGAGATCGCCAAGCTCGCCCTGGTGGTGTGGGGCGCCGACCTGCTCGCGCGCAAGGACCGGCTGGGTCAGCTGGCCGACTGGCGGCACATGCTCGTGCCGCTCATGCCGGGTACCGCCGTGCTTTGCCTGCTGGTGATGACCGGTGACGATCTGGGCACCACGTTCATCCTGCTGGTCATCTTCCTCGCGCTGCTGTGGGTCATCGGGACGCCCGGGCGCGTATTCGGCGGCATGCTCATCTTGATGGCCCTGGCCATGATGCTCATGATCGTGTCGGCGAAATACCGTCTCGGCCGCCTGGTCGGCTTCCTCGACCAGCAGAGCAGTGCCACCGGCGCCAACTGGCAGGGCACGCAGGGCAAGTACGCGCTCGGCTCGGGCGGCATCTTCGGCGTGGGCCTGGGCGCCGGCCGGCAGAAGTGGGGCTACGTCCCCGAATCCACCAGCGACTTCATCTTCGCCATCATCGGTGAGGAACTCGGGCTGGTCGGTACGCTGTGCGTGACCGTCCTGTACGGCGGGCTGGCCTTCGCCGGCCTGCGGATCGCCCGTCGCGTGCCCGACCTGTTCGCGCGCCTGGGGGCGACCGGTATCACCGCGTGGATCGTGGTCCAGGCGGTGGTCAACATCGGCGCGGTGATCGGCGTCCTGCCCATCACCGGCGTCCCGCTGCCCCTCGTCTCGGCGGGGCTGTCGTCACTGCTGAGTACCCTGGTCGCGCTGGGCATGCTGATGTCGTTCGCCAGGCTCGAGCCGGGTGCCCAGGAGGCTTTGGCCGCACGCGGCCCCGGCTGGCCGCTGCGCGTTCTAAGCTGGCTCGGTCTAGCAAAGCGCCGACGATAGCGCGGCTGCAGTTCAGGGACGAGACATGAGGGTACTGCTTGCCGGCGGCGGGTCCGCCGGACACATCGAACCAGCTCTCGCGCTGGCGGACGCCCTGCGGCGGGCCGACCCGGACGTAGAAGTAACCTGCCTGGGCACCGAACGCGGCCTGGAGACCAGGCTGATCCCGCTGCGCGGATACCCACTCGAGCTGATCCCGGCCGTGCCGATGCCCCGGACGGTGACACCCAAGCTGCTAACGGTGCCCGGCCGGCTCGCGGGGGCGATCAACGCGGCGGCCGCCGCGCTGGACCGGACCAGGGCGCAGGTGCTCGTCGGCTTCGGCGGGTACGTCGCGACCCCCGCCTACCTGGCCGCCCGGCGGCGCCGGGTTCCCATCGTGGTGCACGAGGCGAACCCGCGGCCGGGACTGGCTAACCGGCTGGGCGCCAGGTTCACCACCCACGTCTTCACCGGCCACCCGGACACCCAGCTGAGGAACGGTAAGTACCTCGGTATCCCGATCCGGCGCGAGATCGCCGAACTCGACCGGCTGGCCGTCGGCGACAAGGCCCGGGCGCATTTCGGCCTCCGCCCGGACATGCCCGTGCTGCTCGTCACCGGCGGCTCGCAGGGAGCGCGGTCGCTGAACCAGGCGGTGTTCGGCGCGGCCGGGTGGCTGAGGGACGCGGGTGTCCAGGTGCTGCACGTGATCGGGCCACGGAACGGCGCCGACGCGCCGGTGACGGCCACCGGCATCCCCTACGTGGCCGCGCCCTACATCGACCGGATGGATCTCGCGTACGCGGCGGCCGATTTCGCGCTGTGCCGGGCCGGGGCGATGACGTGCGCCGAGCTCACCGCCGTCGGCCTGCCCGCTGCCTACGTGCCGCTCCCGATCGGCAACGGAGAGCAGCGGCTGAACGCGGTGCCGATCGTGCAGCGGGGCGGCGGCATGCTGGTCAACGACGCCGACCTGACCCCCGAGTGGATCCGGGACACCCTGCTGCCTGTGCTGGTCAACATCGACCAGGTCGCGGACATGTCGGAGGCGGCCGCGTCGCTGGGTCGCGGCGACGCCGACCGCTGGCTCGCCGAGGCGGTCATCGAGGTCGTGGAGGGAAAGGATCGGGGTGCGGACCCAGATGCTGAAGAGCCTGATCACGCCGACTGAACCGGTGCCCGCCTCCTGTCTCGGGCGGGTGCACTTCACCGGTATCGGCGGCGCGGGAATGTCGGGTATCGCGCGGATCATGCTGGCCCGGGGGATCAGCGTGTCCGGCAGCGACGCGATGCCCTCGGCGCTGCTCGACGACCTGAACGCGCTCGGTGCTCACGTGCACGTCGGGCACGCGCCCGCCAACCTCGGCGTTCTCGGCGCGGGAGACACCCTGGTGCTGTCCAGCGCGATCCGCCCGGACAACCCGGAACTGGCCGAGGCGACGCGGCGGGGCATGCGGGTCATGCACCGGGCCGCGGCGCTGGCCTCGGTCATGACCGGACGGCGGGTGATCGCGGTCGCGGGCACGCACGGGAAGACCACCACGACCTCCATGATCACGACCGTGCTGCGCGAGTGCGGCGCCGATCCGGGCTATGTCATCGGCGGTGTCCTCAACGAGACCGGGCTCGGCGCGGAGGACGGCGCGGGCCTGGACTTCGTCGCCGAGGCCGACGAGAGCGACGGATCGTTCCTCCTGCTCTCGCCCGACATGGCCATCATCACCAACGTGGAAGCCGACCACCTCGACAACTACGGCAGCCTGGCGGAGATCGAGGCGGCCTTCGCTGAGTTCGGCGGCCGCGTCAGCAGCCTGTTGCTGACCTGCGCGGATGACCCGGGCGCGGAGGCTGTCGCGGCCCGGCTGGAAGCCCTTGGGCCGGCCCGCGTCCGGCGGTACGGAGAGTCGCCGGGCGCCGATTACCGGCTCGGCGATGTCCGGTCCCAGGGCCTGGCGGTGAGCTTCGCGGTCACCGCCGACCACAGCCCGTTCGGTGAGATCCTCGCCCAGATGACCGTGCACGTTCCGGGCCGCCATAACGCGCTCAACGCCACCGCCGCCTTCGCCGCGGCCGTCGAGCTCGGTTTCGCGCCGCCGCGAGTGACCGCCGCTCTCGCGGGCTACCGCGGCGCGCGGCGCCGGATGGAGCTCAAGGGCGAGGCGGACGGGGTGCGGGTGTTCGACAGCTACGCCCATCATCCGACCGAGCTGGCCGCCGACCTGCGCGCCGCGCGGGATATTGTCTCCTCCCCCGGGGGCGGCCGGGTCATCGCCATCTTCCAGCCGCACCTGTACAGCCGGACACGGATCTTCGCCGGTGACTTCGGCGCCGCGCTGGCCCTGGCCGACGAGGCGATCGTCCTCGACGTCTACGCCGCGCGCGAGGACCCCGAACCAGGCGTGACCGGCAGGCTCGTCGCGGACGCGGTCCCCGGCGGCCGGGCCGTGTTCCTGCCGGACCGGACGCAGGCCGCCCAGGTGATCACCAAGATCGCCGAGCCGGGCGACGTGGTGCTGACCATGGGGGCCGGAGACGTCACCGCGCTCGGACCGCAGCTGGTGGAGGCCCTCGGGAGGCGGCACGGGTGAGCGGACCGGGCGGCTCGGGCCGGGACGGCAAGCCGTCCCGGGTCCGGTCCCGCCGGTGGCTGGCCGTGCTGCTCCTGCTGTCCATGGCGGGCATCGCCGGCGGCGTCACCTGGGCGCTGCTCGGCTCGGGTCTCTTCGCGGTGCGCTCCGTCGTGGTCACCGGCACGCGCCTGGTGCCGGAGTCTGAAGTCCTGGCCGCGGCGGAGATCCAGCCCGGCACCCCGCTGATCCGGGTGAACACCGCCCGGATCGCGGCCCGGGTCCTGGCTATCACGCAGCTCCAGGGCGTGCAGGTTTCCACGTCCTGGCCGGACCGGGTGGTCATCGCGGTGCGGGAGCGGACTCCGGCGCTGGCTGTCGTGGCCTCAGGCGGGTTCGACCTCATCGACGCCTACGGCGTGGTCGTGGAGCTGGTCCAGGCGCGGCCCGCGATCCTGCCGGTCTACACCACCTCGGCACCGGTCTCCTCGCTGCGCGGAGATCCGGATGTCAGCGCTGCGGCCGCCGTGCTCGGCGAGTTGCCCGCCTGGCTGCGACCCACGGTGACCTCGGTGACGGTACCCGGCCCGGATCAGGTGACGCTGCAGCTGCGCAGCGGGGTGACCGTCGTCTGGGGCGGCCCGGGTGACGCCGCGGCGAAGACCAAGGAGCTGGCCATTCTCATGGCGACTCACGCCCGCTACTACGACGTGAGCTCGCCCGCCATGGCGGTAACCAGCTGAGGCGATCCGGGTGACCCGCGGACCTGATAATGTCCGCCGGTCCGCGACACGCTGACCAGTTCTCGCGTGGTTAGTTGACCGCGGTCCCGTCCGACCCTACTGTCCGTATCAATCGTTCTGCTGGCAAAAACTTTAAATCTTAACCTGAAGGTTAAACCTGATGGTGACGGACAATGCCCTGGCGGTGAATTCCGCATCACCCCTGGGGCAGAGGTTTCCCGAGCCCAGGGCCATAATCGGCGGGCTACGGCGGAGTATTTGAAAAGCAGCACACGCCCGCCGACATGGCAAAGGTAAAACGAGCGGAAAGGTACCCTCCTCGTGGCATCACCGCAGAACTATCTGGCGGTTATCAAGGTCGTCGGAATCGGCGGTGGCGGCGTCAACGCCGTCAATCGCATGATCGAAGAGGGACTCAAGGGCGTCGAGTTCATCGCGATCAATACTGACGCGCAGGCGCTGCTCATGAGCGACGCCGACGTCAAGCTCGACGTGGGGCGCGAGCTCACCAGAGGTCTCGGCGCGGGCGCCAACCCCGATGTCGGATGCAGGGCCGCCGAAGATCACCGCGAGGAGATCGAGGAGGTCCTCAAGGGCGCCGACATGGTGTTCGTCACGGCGGGCGAGGGCGGCGGAACCGGCACCGGGGGAGCGCCCGTGGTCGCGAACGTGGCGCGGTCGCTCGGAGCGCTCACCATAGGCGTGGTGACCAGGCCGTTCGGCTTCGAGGGCAAGCGCCGTATCGTGCAGGCCGAGTCGGGTATCGAGAAGCTGCGCAGCGAGGTCGACACGCTGATCGTCATCCCGAACGACCGCCTGCTGTCGATCTCCGACCGGCACGTGAGCGTCCTGGACGCGTTCAAGGCCGCCGACCAGGTCCTGCTCTCCGGTGTGCAGGGGATCACCGACCTCATTACCACGCCCGGCCTGATCAACCTGGACTTCGCCGACGTCAAGTCGGTGATGTCGGGCGCGGGCTCGGCGCTGATGGGCACCGGTTCCTCGCGCGGGGATGACCGGGCCGTGGCGGCCGCCGAGATGGCCATCTCGAGTCCCCTGCTCGAGGCGAGCATCGACGGCGCCCATGGCGTGCTGCTGTCCATCCAGGGCGGCTCGGACCTCGGGCTGTTCGAGATCAACGAGGCCGCACAGCTGGTCTCCAACTCTGCCGCGGTCGACGCGAACATCATCTTCGGCGCGGTCATCGATGACGCCCTCGGCGACGAGGTCCGGGTCACGGTCATCGCCGCCGGCCTGGACGAGAACCGCGCCGGCCGGACCGGCGGCGGCACCACTGCCAGCAGCGCCGAGTCCGGCGATACCGCGTTCAGCAGCACCTCCTCGTTCGGCGGCTTCGGATCCGGCGCGGGCCCGGCCAGTTCCGCCCCGGTCCCCGGGCCCGCCCCGTCCCCCGCCGCCCCTCCCGCTTCGCCCCCGGCTCCGGAGGCCAGCCGCTGGTCCGGTGACGAGATGCCCGGATCCTCCGCGGACGCCGGGACCGGGCTGGGCGGCGAAGACGGCGTATCCCCCGCGCTCGCGGCGGCCGGCCACGTCGGCTTGCTCAGCGCGCCGGTGCCGGAGGACGCGGCCGGGCCGGGAGCCGCCGGCTCCGAGCCGGCCCGCGACGATCCGGCCGCGTCCGCGGACGCCTCTTATTCCCCGCCCTCGTACTCCTCGATCTCCCGCCCGGCGCACGCCGAGCTGGGCAAGACCTTCGACGTCGCGAGCACCCGGCGTCGGCCCGTCGTCTTCGAGGAAGACGACGACCTGGATGTCCCCGACTTCCTCAAGTGACCGAGCCCCCCCGGCGGGACGAACTCGCCGCGCGGCTCACCGCGGTGCGGGAACGAATCTCCGCTGCCTGCGAAGCCGCGGGCCGCAAGCCCGAGGACGTCACGCTGGTCGCGGTGACCAAGACCTTCCCCGCCTCCGACGTCCGGCTGCTGAGCGGGCTCGGCGTCCGGGATTTCGGCGAGAACCGCGACGCGGAGGCGGCACCGAAGGCCGCGCAGTGCGCCGACCTCGATCTCGTCTGGCATTTCATCGGCCAGGTGCAGACCAACAAGGCCGCCAGCGTGGCGCGCTACGCCACCTTCGTGCACTCGGTTGACCGGCTGCGGCTCGTCCGCGCGCTCGGCACGGCCGCCCGCCGGGCCGGACGGGTCATCGAGTGCCTGATCGAGGTCAGCCTGGACGGCGATCCAGCCCGCGGCGGGGCACCAGCCGGCGAAGTCCAGGGCCTGGCCGGAGCCCTGATGGCCGAACCGGGACTGGTCCTGGCCGGCGTGATGGCCATCGCGCCGCTCGGCCTGCCGGCCGCCGACGCGTTCGCCACGCTGCTCGGCAGCGCCGCGGTCGTCCGAGCCGTCCGGCCGGCCGCCACGGTGATCTCGGCGGGCATGAGCGGCGACCTGGAGGCCGCAATTGCGGTCGGCGCGACACACGTGAGAATCGGTACGGCGTTGCTCGGCGATCGCGGGGCCCGGGTCAGGTAATGTCCCGAGCGTGGAGCCGGACTGGCTGGCTACGACGGGTACAGGCTGGGAGGACTGAAGGATGGCCAGCGCGATGCGCAAAATGGCGGTCTACCTCGGCCTCGTGGAGGACGACCACCGCTACCAGGACAAGTACGACTCGTATGGGGAGTACGAGGACTACGACGAGTCCGGGCCTGCCGAAGGGCCCGAGGAGCCCGACGCGCGAGCCGGGCGTGAGTCGTGGGGGGCAGGGGAGGTGGGTAGTGCTTACCAGGTCCCCGAGTGGCGTCCCGAGCAACCGACCGATCTCGCTCGTATCACGACACTGCATCCGCGCACTTACAATGAAGCGCGTACGATTGGTGAGCACTTCCGCGAAGGCACTCCGGTGATCATGAACCTGACCGAGATGGTCGACAGCGACGCGAAGCGTCTTGTCGACTTCGCGGCCGGCCTGATCTTCGGCCTGCGTGGGAGCATCGAACGTGTGACGAACAAGGTCTTCCTGCTGTCCCCGGCCAACGTCGAGGTGACCGCGGAGGACAAGGCTCGTATCGCCGAGCGTGGCTTCTTCAACCAGAGCTAGCCAGCAGGCAGTGGTGTTGTGACGCTGATCAGTAATCGCGCCGGCCGGTCCGGCGCCAAGGGCCAGGTGGATCCGTGGAAGTCCTGCAGATCGTCCTGAGGTACGTCCTGACGATCTACCTGGTCATCCTGGTCGGCAGGATGATCTTCGGCTGGATCCAGGTCTTCGCGCGTGAATGGCGCCCGACCGGCGTCCTGCTGGTACTGGCCGAAGCGATCTTTACCGTGACAGATCCACCGCTGAAATTCCTGCGCCGCTTCATCCCGCCGCTCCGGCTCGGTATGGTAGCCATGGACCTCAGCTTCATGGTTCTGTTCATCGTGGTCTTGATCCTGCTCGAAGTGGCTGTGCCTCGCCTTTGATTCCGGTACGGTCGTGAGGAACACGGTCCAAGTGCGCCGAGGAGACGAGATGCCGCTGACGCCTGCGGATGTGCGGAATAAGCAGTTCAGTACGACCAGGCTCCGGCCGGGCTACGACGAGGAAGAGGTCGATGCCTTCCTCGACGAGGTCGAGGCCGAGCTCGACCGGCTGATCCAGGAGAACGAGGAGCTCCGGGCCAAGCTGGCGGAGGTGCTGCGCGGCGGTAAGTCGACCGTTCCCGCGCTGAGTTCGCCGCTGTCGGACCCGAAGCCGGACATGATGGCCCCCGAGCCGCGCCTGGAGCCCGAGCGCCGGCAGCCCGAGCCGGTCATGATGGGCGGGATGCCGCACATCGAGGACAACATGGACACGGCCGCCCGCGTGCTCTCGCTGGCGCAGCAGACCGCCGACCAGGCGATCGCTGACGCCCGCCGGGAAGCCGACGAGACCCTGGGCCGCGCCCGCCGCGAGGCCGACGAGGTGCTCACCAAGGCCAGGCGCCAGGCGGAGCAGATCACCGGCGACGCGCGCGCCCGCGCCGAGAGCCTCGAGCGGGACGCGCAGGAGCGCCACCGCCAGGCCATGGGCTCCCTGGTGCAGACCCGCGAGGAACTCGAGCGGCGGGTCGACGACCTGCGCGCGTTCGAGCGCGAGTACCGCAGCAGGCTCAAGGCCTACCTGGAAGGCCAGCTCCGCGACCTGGAGGCGGGCGTCACGGAGACCGGTGGCTTCCCGACCGTCGGAGCGGGCTCGCAGCCGCCGATGCCGGCCGCGTTGAGCGCACCGGTGGGCGGCCGCAATGGTGGCCAGGGCCCCGGCCAGTACGGCATGCCTGCTGAGGTCGTGCCCCATTCCGGTGGCTTCCGTACCGCTGAGGGAGCGCCCTCGCGCGAGCGCCGGTAGGCGCAGGCGCTGAGGACCTGCTTGGCTCGCCGGGAGAACGCCTGTGATCCGGTTCAGCGCGTTCCTGGTCGCTGCCGCGCTCGGACTGCTAGTCGCCGGAGTCGTCACCAGCAGGCTGATACTGGTCTACGTCGCGATCGGCGTTAGCGGTGTAGCCCTGCTGGCCTTGGGCGCTGGTGCCCTCATCAAGCGGAATGAGCTGTTCGGTCAGTCCAAGCCGGCCGGGCCTGAACTGGCCCGGCCGGCGCCAGCGGGCGCGTACGTCCCGCCCGGACAGCCCGAACCCCAGGTTGCGCCGTGGGAGGCCCCGGTCGCCGCTGCCTCGGCCTGGCCCGCCCCCGCGCAGCAGCCCGCGCCGTCCCGCGCGGGTTACCTGCCCGCCGAGCAGCCGCCGCCGGTCCAGCCGGTCACGGCCCAGCCCGCCGACGCCGCCGCGACGGCGTGGGGGAGTGGCTTCCCCTTCCCGCCCGAGCGCCCGCCCGAGCGCCAGGCAGACGTGCAGCGCCGCCCGGCCGCGTTCACGCCCCGGCCATCGGCCGGGCCGCCGCAGGCCGGACCGCCGCTGGCCGGACCGCTGCTGGCCGGACCGCCGCTGGCCGGGCCGCCGCCGCCACCCGCCCCGGCCGTCCCGGCCCCCGCTCCAGGCGCCTGGGAGTGGCGCGTGGACGCTCCCGCCACCCAGCCCCTCCGCGAGATACGCCGTACCGAGCCGTCGGCCCCCGCCGCCCCCCAGCCCGCCGAGTCCCCCCAGCCCGCTCAGGCCCAGCCGCCCGCTCAGGCCCAGCCGCCCGCTCAGGCCCAGCCGCCCGCTCAGGCCCAGCGAGGGATCCCGGACCAGGACGAGCAGCCCGCCACCGACGACCTAATCCCCGAGACCCCCCATGACCGGCTGCCCGACCAGCAAGAGCCCTCCGTTGACGGGCCGCCGCCCGCGGAAGACCACGCGACCGAAGACCAGCCGCAGGACGCGCACCCGGCCGAGGAAATGCAGACTCAGCAGCTCCCCGTCGCCGCGAGCACCGTCACCGAACCGGCTCCAGCATCACCCGACGCAGCCCCGGTCTCCTCCGGCGCGTCCGAATCCGTGCCTGCAACAGCCGAACCCGCCACCGTCGACCTTGAGCGCGAGGTAACTGTGGTCCCTGGCGTCCCCCGATACCACAATTCGCACTGCCTCCTCATCCGCTTCATGGGCCAGGACGACCTGGACCAGATGACCCTGGGCGCGGCCCGGCAGGCAGGCTGCACCCCGTGCCGCGCCTGCCTGCCCGACCAGCCGGGAGCAAACCCCGAGTTATCGCGCGACGGGTTTTCACCGCTTGGCCAGGGTTTCAGCGGTGGATTCACCATCGCGATGCCCAAACCGCACAAGAGCCACAAAACGGAGGAATCTCTCCGTTTACAGCGGAGGATCCGGCTTTCGCGGAGACTTTGGGCAACCCCCGTTGCCCGGATTCTCCTCGACGGTCCGATCCTCCACGCAAATGGGACCTACGAGCCTGCCGGGGGCTATGTGCAGCGCCCGGCGCCCGCAGCGCCCGGCGCCCGCAGGCTTCCGCCAGCGGCTCAATTGGACGGAAGCCCGGATGGCCCCTACCGCCTCAGGCCCGGCCGAGCCAGAACGTCAGACCGAGATCGTCCTCGACGTGCTCCCACGCCACCCGGGCCGCCGCACCCGTCCCCGGTCCGTAGTCGACCGCGAGCACCTCGCCGGCGATCAGCTCCGCGTGCTCGGTCAGGGCCATGACCATGTCCGGGTCGTCCGCGGCCCAGCGCAGCCAGATCCGGTCCGTGACCTCCAGGCCGTCGTTCTTGCGCGCCTCCTGGACGAGCCTGATGACCTCGCGCGCCAGGCCCTCCTGGCGCAGTTCCGGGCTGACCGTGATGTCGACCGCCACGGTCTCCCCGGCCTCGGTCGCCACCGCCCAGCCTGCCCGCGGCGTCTGGGTCACGATCACGTCGTCCGGGCCGACCAGCACCGGCTCGCCGTCCGAGTCAACCGCGACGGTCCGGCCCGTCAGCACCGCGGCCGCGATGTCCGCCGCCGGGACCGCCAGCACCGCGGCCGCCACCGCCGGGGTCCGCGCCCGGAACCGGCGGCCGAGCGCGCGGAAGTTCGGCTTCACCGTGTAGTCGACCAGCTCCCCGGCCTCGCCCAGCACCTCGAGCCGCGAGACGTTCAGCTCTGCGGCGATCTGCGCGCGCAGCTCGGACGGCAGGGCGTCGAAGCCGGCCGCCCCGATCAGGGCCCGGCGCAGCGGCTGCCGGGTCCGCACCGACGCTCCCGAACGAGCCGAACGCCCCAGTTCCACCAGCCGCCGCACCAGCTCCATCTGCCCCGACAGCACCGGATCGATCAGCGAAGGGTCGACAGCAGGCCACGAGGCCAGATGCACCGACTCGGCCGCGCCGGGCCGCCGCAGAACGCCCCATACATGGTCGGTCACGAACGGCACAAAGGGCGCCATGAGCAGCGTCAGCGTGGTCACGCATTCGTACAGCGTCGCGAACGCCGAGGCTCCCTCGGCAGCGGCAGGCCCGTCCCAGAACCGCCGCCGCGACCGCCGCACGTACCAGTTGGACAGGTCGTCGATAAAGGCCGCGAGCCGCCGTCCCGCGGTCGCCGTGTCGAACCCCTCGAGCGACGCGGTGACATCCCGGGCCACCGTGTGCAGCTCGCTCAGCACCCACCGGTCCAGCAGCGGCCGCTCGGAAACAGCAGGCCCGTCAGAAACCGTCCAGCCGCCCGCGTTCGCGTACAGGACCAGGAACGAGGCCGTGTTCCAGTAGGTGAGCAGCACCTTCCTGACGATTTCGTTGAGCGCGTCGTGGCCCACCCGGCGGTCACTCCACGGCGAGCCGGAAGCGGCGAAGAACCAGCGCAGGGCGTCCGCCCCGTGCGCCTCCATGAGCGGGATCGGCTCGAGCACATTGCCCAGGTGCTTGCTCATCTTGACGCCGGTCTCGTCGAGAATCAGGCCCACGCACACCACGTTCTCGTACGCCGAACGCCCGAACACCAGCGTCCCCACGGCCATCAGCGAGTAGAACCAGCCCCGGGTCTGGTCGAGCGCCTCGCAGATGAACTGCGCCGGATACGAGGCGGCGAACTCGTCGAAGTTCCGCAGCGGCGCGCCGTGCTGGGCGAACGGCATCGCGCCGGAGTCGTACCAGACGTCGATCACCTCGGGCACCCGCCGCGCGCGCTCCTCGCAGACCGGGCAGCTGAAGATGACGGCGTCGACGAACGGCCGGTGCGGATCCAGCCCGGTCAGGTCCCGCCCGGCCAGCTCCGATAGCTCGGACAGAGAGCCGACGCAGGTCACGTGGCCGTCCGGGCACTCCCACAGCGGCAGGGGAGTGCCCCAGTACCTGGTCCGGGACAGCGCCCAGTCCACGTTGTTGCGCAGCCACTCGCCGTACCGGCCGTACTTGACCGTGGCCGGGTACCAGTTCGTCCGCTCGTTCTGCTCGAGCAGTTTGTCCTTGATCGCGGTGGTCCTGATGAACCACGAGGGCAGCGCGTAGTACAGCAGCAGTGTGCCGCACCGCCAGCAGTGCGGGTAGCTGTGCTCATGCCGGTGCGAGGCGAACAGCAGCCCGCGATCGGCCAGGTCCTCGATCAGCCGCTGGTCGGCGTCCTTGAAGAACAGCCCGCCGACCAGCGGCAGGTCGTCCTCGAAGTGCCCGTCGGGCTTGACCGGGTTGACCACCGGCAGCCCGTGCGTCCGCGAGGCGTCCATGTCGTCGGCCCCGAACGCCGGCGCGATATGAACCAGCCCGGTGCCATCTTCCGTGGTCACGAAGGACCCTGGAATCACCACATGGGCGTCAGGGATCTTTATGATGCCGAACGGGGCGTGGTATCTCGCCCCCACCATCGCTTGTCCCGCAAACCGGGCGACGACCCGCCAGTCATGGTCGAGCACGCTGCCCAAGAGGTCCTCCGCGACCACCACCCGGTTGCCGTCCCGCGACCTCTCGGCGACCACGTACGTCGCGTCCGGGTGAACCGCCACCGCGGTGTTGGAGACCAGCGTCCACGGCGTCGTGGTCCACACGAGCAGGTCGGCGCCCAGGAGCTCAGGCGGCGTCCCGGCCGCCTCCCCGGCCCCCTGCACTGGCAGCGCGGTCAGGCCGAACCTGACCGTGATGGCCGGATCGGACACCGTCTGGTAGACGTCTTCCTGGCCCATCTCGTGGTCGGACAGCGGCGTGCCGCAGCGCGGGCAGTACGGGCTGATCCGGAAGTCGCGGACCAGCAGGCGCTGCTCGTAGATCACCTTGAGCGACCACCAGACCGACTCGATGTAGCTGGGGTCCATGGTCCGGTAGGCATGCTCGAAGTCCGCCCAGTAGCCCATCCGCCGGGACATGTCCAGCCACGCGCCGACGTACCTGAGCACGGACTCACGGCAGCGCGCGTTGAACTCGGCCACCCCGTACGCTTCGATGTCCCGCTTGCCGGTCAGGCCGAGTTCCTTTTCCACCGCCACCTCGACCGGCAGTCCGTGGCAGTCCCACCCGGCCTGGCGCGGGACGTGGTAGCCCTGCATGGTCTTGAACCGGGGGAACAGGTCCTTGAAGGTCCGCGCCTCGACGTGATGCGCGCCCGGCAGCCCGTTGGCGGTCGGCGGCCCCTCATAGAAGATCCAGGCCGGCCCGCCCGCGGTCTGCTCGAGCGACCGCTCGAAGATGCCCGCGGCCTGCCAGCGGGCGAGCATCTGATGTTCAAGTACGGGCAGATCGACCTGCGCGGGGAGCGGCTCGAATCCAGGCACCGGCCCAGATTAACCCAACGCGTTCCAAGCCGGTTTGCCACGCGTAGCAACGCGAATTATCCTCCGGTGATCGCTTTTTAAACTTTGCCTGAACGGGAGGCCGCCCATGTCTGCTGCGCAGCGGTCTAACTCTGCCGACCTACCGGTGCGGCCCGGCGAGGAACCCTGGACCGACGCGGAGCTCAAGGAGGTCCGGGCCGAGCTCGAGTCCGAGGCCGCCAGCCTGCGTGCCGACCTGGCCAAGGCCGCCTCCGACATCGCCGAACGCCTCACCGACTCCGTCCGCGACGCCGGTGACGACCCAGCCGACGCGGGGACCAAGGCTTTCGAGCGCGAGCACGAGCTCGCCCTCACCCAGAACGCCCAGGACCTGCTCGATCAGGGCGAGCGCGCGCTAGCCCGGATCGATGCGGGAACATATGGAGTATGCGAATCCTGCGGCAACCCGATCGGGAAGGCGCGCCTGCTCGCATTCCCGCAGGCGACCCTGTGCGTGGAGTGCAAGCAGCGCGAGGAGCGCCGCTGAACGCTCAGGACCCCTTCGCCGCAGACTCAGGCCCGGCCGCGGACCAGCCCAGACGGCCGCGCCGGGTCGGCCTGCTGCTCGGCGTGGCCGTGTTCGTCCTGGCTGCCGACGTGCTCTCCAAGTCCATCGTGGTGGCGCAGATGCCCGGCCACGCGCCGATCCGTCTCCTCGGCGGCCTGCTCACCATCACGCTCACCCGTAACGGAGGCGCCGCGTTCAGCATCGGCACCTCGATGACCATCGTGTTCACCGCGATCGCGGGCGGCGTGATCGTCTATATCCTGCGCGCCGCGCGCAACCTGCGCAGCATCGGCTGGGCCATCGCGCTGGGCCTGCTCCTCGGCGGGGCCGCCGGCAACTTGCTGGACCGGATCTTCCGCGCCCCCGGTCCCTTCCAGGGCCACGTGGTCGACTGGATCGAACTGCCGCACTGGCCGGTCTTCAACCTCGCCGATTCCTCCATCGTCTGCGCCGGCGTCCTGGTCGTCCTGCTCGCCCTGCGCGGCATCCGCCTCGACGGCACGCGCCCCATTCCCGAAGCAAGCTCCCCCCAGCCGGATACCTCGGTGCCGGATACCTCGGTGCCGGATACCCCAGAGCCGGATTATCCGAAACCGGAATATCCGGAAACGCAGTCAGCGACCGCCCACCAGGCGGATTCGGCCGACCGCACGGCGGACGACGGCCGATGACGACCCAGGGCGAGCGTCGGCTCGCCGTCCCTGACGGCCTGGACGGGGAACGGCTCGACGCCGCGCTGGCCAGGATGTTCGGGCTGTCCAGGTCCAAAGCCGCGGAACTGATCGGCGACGGCCTGGTGCTGCTGGACGGCCGCCCCGCGGCCAAGTCGGACCGCGTGCTGGCCGGCGAGCCGCTGCAGGTCACGCTCCCGCCGCCGCGTCCGGCCGAACCCCCGCAGCCGGTGGAAGGCATGACCGTCCTGTACGAGGACGACGACATTGTCGTGGTGGACAAGCCGCGCGGCGTGGCCGCGCATCCGACGCCCGGCTGGACCGGGCCCACGGTCATCGGCGGCCTGCTGGCCGCCGGGTACACCGTGGCCACCAGTGGCGCTGCCGAACGCCAGGGCGTCGTGCACCGCCTGGACGCGAACACCACAGGCGTGATGGTCGTGGCCAAGAGCGAACGCGCCTACAGCGCGCTGAAGCGGGCCTTCCGCGAGCGCACCGTGGACAAGCGCTATCACGCCCTGGTCCAGGGGCACCCCGACCCGCTGCGCGGCACCGTCGACGCGCCGATCGGCCGGCACCCGTCGGGCGATGGCCGGTTCGCGGTGATCAGCGACGGGCGCCCGAGCGTGACTCACTACGACACGCTGGAGGCGTTCCGCGCGGCCAGCCTGGTCTCGGTCGACCTCGAAACCGGCCGCACCCATCAGATCAGGGTGCACATGGCCGCCATCAGGCACCCGTGCGTCGGCGACCTGCTCTACGGAGCCGACCCGGTGCTGGCCGCCCGGCTGGGCCTGACCCGCCAGTGGCTGCACGCGGTCAGCCTCACCTTCAGCCACCCCGCCGACGGCCGCCAGGTCTCCTTCACCAGCGCTTATCCACCCGACCTGGCCCATGCCCTGGAGATCCTCCGCGCCGAGAGCTGACCGGGCAGAATGACGGCGTGGAGATCACTGAGTACATCGACGCGCTGCGCCGCCAGGGTGACCTGCTCGCGAACGCGGCCGAACGGTCCGGCCTGGACGCCTCCGTCCCTACGTGCCCGCCCTGGCACGTCAAGGACCTGCTGCGGCACACCGGGTACGTCCACCGGTGGGCGGCCAGGCATATCACCGAATGTCCGGATACCGTGCTTGACGGGCCGCCGGAGGCTGACATCCTGCGCGGTGGCGCCGCCGACCCTGACCTGCTCGCCTGGTTCCGCGCCGGCCACGCCGCGCTGGTCGAGACCCTGAGCACCGCCGATCCCGGCCTGGTGTGCGCGACGTTCATGGATGCTCCCTCCCCGCTCGCGTTCTGGGCCCGCCGGCAGGCCCACGAGACCGCGATCCACCGGGCGGATGCGGACAGCGCATCAGGCATCCGGCCCGAGTACGAGCCCGGGTTCGCCGCCGACGGCATCGACGAGCTGATCATGGGCTTCGGCCAGCGCCGCAGGTACCGGCCCTCGGCCGGGCACGACGGCGGCATGCAGCTGCGGACCACCGATACTGGCGACGCCTGGCAGGTGGCCGCCGAGGACGGCCGCATCCAGGCCCGCCGTGAGCGTGACGGCTCGGGCTCCGGCGCTTCGGCGGCGTGCACGGTGACCGGCCCGGCCTCCGGCATATACCTGTTCCTGTGGAACCGGAGCGACGCCGCCCGGGCCGGCGTCACGATCTCCGGAGACACCGGGTTCCTCGAGTCGTGGCAATCAAGCGTGCGCGTCCGCTGGGGCTGACCTGGCATTGGGTGCCACGCTCCTCTTCCGCCGCCAAGGGCTCGTTCTGGTCGGCTAGACTTCAGTCGCCGGTTCGCGGATACGAACACGGCTGATGCCAGAGTCGCCGGAGGCGACATCAAGAAGGGACAGCTTTGCCATGAAGAAGTTCATCTTGCCTGCCCGTATCGCGCGCAGGCTGCCCGATCCCGTTCTCGGCGAAGAATTCGGAATCAGCCGACACATTCTCTATGTGCCGGTGAGCGCCACTCCGGCGGGAATCCCTCTTGACCCGAACGCCCGCACGCCTAACCTGCGGAAGCGGGTATACCGCCAGGTCGAGGACAGCCTCTTGGATCGGGGCGAGAACGTTTCCGGGACTTTCCACCTTAAGCACAAGGGCATCACTATGATCGCCCACTCCGTCGACCGCGTGGCGGAGGACACTTACGAGGTGGCGGTCAAAGATGGCCAGGGTATCGTCGACGGCGGTCATTCCTATCAGCTGATCCTCAACCACAAGGACGAGCCGGAGCTGCCCAAGGACCAGGTAGTCAAGTTCGAGATCCTCTGCGGTATCCCGAACGGGTGGATCGCCGACATCGCTGGCGGGCTCAACACCTCTGTCCAGGTCGAGCCGATGAGCCTGGACAACCTTGCCGGCAAGTTCGAGTGGCTCAAGCAAGAGCTGGCGGGCGAGCCTTATGCCGGGAGGATTGCCTGGCGTGAGAACGACGACGGCGTCTACGACGTTCTGTACCTTCTGTCGGTCCTGACATGCTTTAACATCTTCGCCTACCCGAACGACGGGGACGTCCAGCCTGTGGTGGCCTATGAGAAGAAGTCGGGCGTGCTCAAGCAGTTCGAGACCAACCCGGAGCAGTACAAGAAACTCCGGCCGATCGTTAAGGACATCTTCAGGCTCCACGATCTCATTGGTTACGAGTCAAAGGACATCTACAACGCCACCACGAAGGGTAAGTTCGGCCGCTGGTCCTTCGTCGAGACGCAGAAGCCCACCTGTTATGTGTTCACCGGCCTGCAGGCCCAGCACCAGCTGATGAAAGGTGCTTTGTTCCCGCTGCTGAGCGCGATGCGCTGGATGGTGGCGGTAAATCCGGAGACGGGGGAGGCCATGTGGCAGGACGGTTACGACGGCGTCCTCGGCCTCTGGCGGGAGGTCGCCGCTGAGCTGCTCACCCAGACTGGGCAGGCTAGCCAGGAACTCGGCCGGGATCCGCGCGCCCTCGGGAAATCCCGCAACCACTGGAGCAGCCTTCACTCCAAGGTAGGTCTGCGCTACCTGCAGAAAAAGGGAACCCAGCTGCGGGCAGAGTAATCATGTTGGCGGAAGGACCGGCCCAGCGGTCCTTCCGCCGCTCACTCTCCAGGCAACTGGGCGCAACCCAACATAGTGCGCAAACCTCCGCCGACATGTCGTTCCCGGAAATGTCGTAGCCGTGTGCTAGTATCAAATACATGTTCGATACTCTGGAGTCGGGTTCCGGTCCGGACGCCACCGGCACCTTCCCCGGCGACGACGGCCCGGCGCCGGTGCCGCTGGAGCGGCTGGAGGCGGAGATCTGCGAGCTGGCCGGGCACCTGACCGCGGCCACGTGCCGGTTCCTAGTCCTGCTTGGTGACTTCGACGCCCGACGCGGCTGGGCCAGCTGGGACATGAACAGCTGCGCTTCCTGGCTATCGTGGAAGTGTCAGATGTCGTCCCGGACCGCGCGGGAACATGTCCGGGTGGCGCGGGCGCTGCGAGACCTGCCGGTGATCCGCACCGAGTTCGGCGCGGCACGGCTGTCGTATGCGAAGGTGCGGGCTTTGACCCGGATCGCCACTCCGGCTACCGAGGCGGGGCTGGCGGAGATCGCCGGGCCGATGACCGGCAACCAGCTGGAGCGGTTCGCCAGGGCGCACCGCCAGGTCAGCTCTGCCGATGACGCCGCCGCGCGGGTCCAGCGTCGGTTGGCGTGGCGTATCGAGGAGGACGGGTCCCTGTCCGGGACCTTCCGGCTGCCGCCGCTGGCCGGGGCGGTGCTGCTGAAGGCGCTACGCGCGGCGGCCGGCGACCTGGAGCACCCGCATGACCGGCCAAAGCGCGGCGGTTCCGCGGAACCGCCGGCCGGGGATCAGTCGGTGCGGATTACCTCCACGAGCCTGGCCGACGGGCTGCTGGTCATCGCCGAGTCGTTCCTCGCCGATAAGGTGGCCGCCGCCGCGGATCCGGAGGTGTACCAGGTTGTCGTGCACGTCGGCACCGGCGCTATGGCCCCCGGCGGTCCGGCCGCCGATGCCGGGGACGTTTCCGCGGAAACGCTCAGCTCCTCGCCGCAGCCCCCGGACCACCCCGCGGACCCGGCGCGCTGTCATATGGAGGACGGCCCGGCCATCTCGGTGACCACCGCGCAGATGATCGCGTGCTCCTCCTCGTGGAGCTGGATGCTGCACGACAGCGCCGGGAAGCTGCTGGACCTGGGCCGGCGGCGGCGTCGGCCGAACGCGGCGCTGCGCCGGGCGGCCCGGGAGCGGGACAAGTGCCGGTGCCGGTTCCCGGGCTGTGAGTCCCGCCGTGTCGACTTGCACCACATCCAGTACTGGAGCAACGGCGGCCGGACAAAGCTGGACAACCTGATCAGCTTGTGTAAATACCACCACATGCTCGTCCATGAGCGTGGCTGCCTGATCGCCGCCGCCCGCGACGGCACCTTCGCCTTCTACCGCCCCGACGGGACCGCCGTACCGGCGAGCCCGGCCCTACCACAGGCTGACGGTGCGATCGGGGACTGCCACGACGCGGACATCACCCCCGAGACGATCATCCCGCCCTGGTACGGCGAACGGCTGGACCTGGACCACGCCATCTACGTCTGCTTCGCCAACGCCGCCAACCAGGCCAGCGCGGCCAGCACGGCCAGCGCGGACGGCGGCGGGCCGCCGCCGGTCCCGGGCGACCCGCCTGGCTCCGCAGACGAGCACTGCGAGCCGGTCCGGTTCAGCAAATGGGCGATCGAGCCGCAGGATTGGATGCCCAGCCTCCGCCGTGACTACACGACCTCCTGAAACGGACATCCGGGACCAACCGGACCGGGTCGGCGCGGCAACCCGCCGGCATGGGCGGCGCTCCACTAGGCTGGTCAGCACCGGGTTGATGACTACGCATGCCGCCCCGAAGCTGGACTCCGCGGGGTTGCGTGCGCTGCGCAGCGTGCCCTGAGGAGGCGGTTTAGGTGGGATCTGGTGAGCCGTTCGCCCACCTGCACGTGCACACCGAGTACTCCATGCTGGACGGCGCCGCCCGCCTGAAGGACCTGATGGCGGAGGTCAAGAGCCAGGGCATGACGCACGTGGCGATGACCGACCACGGGAACCTGTTCGGAGCCGCCGAGTTCCACCGGCAGGCGAAGGATGCGGGTGTCACGCCGGTGATCGGCATCGAGGCTTACCTCGCGCCGGAGTCGCGAGGCAACACGAACCGCATCCTGTGGGGTCAGCCGCACCAGAAAAAGGACGACGTCTCCGCGGCCGGGGCCTACCTGCACAAGACCATCTGGGCCAGGGACAACCAGGGCCTGCACAACCTCTTCCGGCTCTCCTCCCGCTCCTACGCCGAGGGCTGGCTGGTCAAGTGGCCCCGGATGGACAAGGAACTCATCGCCGAGCACTGCGGGGGCCTGATGGCCTCTACCGGCTGCCCGTCGGGCGAGCTGCAGACCAGGCTCAGGCTCGGCCAGGAAGACGAGGCCCTCAAGGCGGCAGCCGAGTGGCAGGACATCTTCGGCCAGGAGAACTACTTCCTCGAGCTGATGGACCACGGCCTGGACATCGAACGGCGCGTCCGCGACGGCCTGATCGCGATCGGCCGTAAGCTCGGCATCCCGCCCGTCGTCACCAACGACTCGCACTACACCCGCGAGCCGGACGCTCAGGCCCAGGACATGCTCCTTTGCATCCAGACCGGCAAGACCCTGGCCGACGGCGACCGGTTCCGGTTCGAGGGCACCGGCTACTTCATCAAGCCGGCGGCTGACATGTACCGCCTGGACGGCAGCGACCTGTGGCGGGAAGGCTGCCGTAACAGCCAGCTCCTCATCGCCGACCGGGTGGACACCACCGGCATGTTCGAGTTCCGCAATCTGATGCCGCGGTTCCCGATCCCGGACGGCTTCGAGTCCGAGGACGAACTGTTCCGGGCCGAGGTGTGGAAGGGCATGGACCGCCGCTACCCGGACGGGTACGACGAGGAACGGCGCAGGCAGGCCGAGTACGAGATCCAGATGATCTGCCAGATGGGATTCCCCGCCTACTTCCTGGTGGTCGCGGACTTCATCATGTGGGCGAAGAACAACGGCATCGCGGTGGGACCTGGCCGCGGCTCCGCGGCGGGCTCGATCGTCGCCTACGCGATGGGCATCACCGACCTCGACCCGCTGGTGCACGGCCTGATCTTCGAGCGCTTCCTCAACCCCGAACGCGTGTCCATGCCCGACATCGACATCGACTTCGACGAGCGCGGCCGGGCCGACGTGATCAGGTACGTGACACAGAAGTGGGGTTCGGACCGGGTCGCGCAGATCGTCACCTACGGCACGATCAAGGCCAAGGCGGCGATCAAGGACGCCTGCCGGGTGCTCGGTTTCCCGTACGCGCTGGGCGACCGGATCACGAAGACGTACCCGCCCGCCGTGCTGGGCAAGGACATGCCGCTGTCCGGGGTATTCGACGAGGCGCATCCCCGGTACAAGGAGGCAAGCGAGATCCGCGCGCTCTACGAGGCCGAGCCGGATGTCAAGCAGGTCGTCGACAAGGCGCGCGGGATCGAGGGGCTGATCCGCCAGCCCGGCGTGCACGCGGCCGGGGTGATCATGTCCGCGGAGCCGCTCACCGATCACATCCCGGTCTGGACCCGGCACACCGACGGGGCGATCATCACCCAGTTCGACTACCCGACCTGCGAAGACCTCGGGCTGCTGAAGATGGACTTCCTCGGCCTGCGCAACCTGACGATCATGGCCGACGCGGTGGCCGCGATCGAGAAGAACCGGGGCGTCTCGATCGACCTGCTCAGCCTGCCCCTGGACAACAAGGCCAGCTACGAGCTGCTGGCCCGCGGCGACACGCTGGGCGTGTTCCAGCTGGACGGCGGGCCCATGCGGGCCCTGCTGCGGTTGATGAAGGCGGACAACTTCGAGGACATCTCCGCCGTCATCGCCCTGTACCGGCCCGGCCCGATGGGCGTGAACTCACACACCAACTACGCGCTGCGCAAGACCGGCCAGCAGGAGATCGTGCCCATCCACCCGGAGCTCGAGAAACCGCTGCGGGAGGTGCTCGAGCCGACCTACGGCCTGATCGTCTATCAGGAGCAGGTGCAGAAGGCGGCGCAGATCCTGGCCGGCTACTCGCTCGGCCAGGCCGACCTGCTCCGCCGCGCCATGGGCAAGAAGAAGAAGGAGATCCTCGACCAGGAGTTCGTCCCGTTCCAGCAGGGATGCCGGGAGCGCGGTTACTCCGACAAAGCCGTCGAGGCCGTCTGGGATGTCCTGGTCCCGTTCTCCGGGTACGCCTTCAACAAGGCGCACACCGCCGCCTACGGCCTGATCGCGTACTGGACCGCGTACCTGAAGGCCAACTATCCGGCCGAGTACATGGCCGCTCTGCTCACGTCGGTGGCCGACGACAAGGACAAGTCGGCGCTGTACCTGAGCGAGTGCCGCCGGATGGGCATCAAGGTGCTGCCGCCCGACGTCAACGAGTCGGTGGCCACGTTCGCGGCGGTCGGCACCGATATCAGGTTCGGCCTGGCTGCGATCCGCAACGTCGGCACGAACGTGGTGGACGCGATCCTCGCGGCGCGCAAGTCGAAGGGCCAGTTCAGCGGCTTCACCGATTTCCTGCGCAAGGTCCCGCTCGTGGTGTGCAACAAGCGGGTGATCGAGTCGCTGATCAAGGCGGGCGCGTTTGATTCGTTCCGGGACGCGCGCAAGGGGCTGGTGCTCGTACACGAACAGGCCGTCGACGCCGTCATCGACATCAAGCGCAACGAGGCGATCGGGCAGGACTCGCTGTTCGGCGGCGACGCCGAGGCGGAGAAGGCGTTTGACGTGCCGGTCCCGGCCCAGGTAGGGGAGTGGGACAAGTCCACACTGCTGAACTTCGAGCGCGAGATGCTCGGGCTGTACGTCTCCGACCATCCGCTGTTCGGGATCGAGCACATCATCGCCAGGGAGAGCGACTGCTCGCTCGCCGATCTGACCGCGGAAGACGCCGATGCGCGGCCACGCGCCGGCGACCGGTCAGACGCCCAGATCGTCAAGGTCGGCGGCATCCTGTCCGGGGTTCAGCGCAAGGTGACCAAGCAGGGTAACCAGTGGGCCGCCGCCACCCTGGAGGACCTGGCCGGGGCGATCGAGGTGCTGTTCTTCCCGCAGACCTACCAGCTGTATGCCACCTCCATCGCCGAGGACGCCGTGGTGGTGGTGAAGGGCAAGGTGGATCGCCGCGATGACGTGCCCAAGCTGATCGCCATGGACCTGACCGTCCCCGACCTCTCGGTCGGCGACGCGGGCCCTTTCGTGGTGTCCATGCCGGTGGCCAGGTGCGTGCCACCGGTGGTGGAGAGGCTCCGCGAGGTCCTGATCACCCACCCGGGCCCGACCGAGGTTCACCTCAAGCTGCGCGGCCACGAACGGACCACGGTGGTCCGGCTTGACGACAAGCTGCGAGTAGCTGCCTCGCCCGCCCTGATCGGCGACCTGAAGCAGCTACTCGGCCCAGCCTGCGTCGGCTAGCTGATCTTCGGCCCGGTGAGCTGATCGAGGAACGCGCGGTACATCAGCAGCGTCTCACGCAGCGACTCGGTGTCGGTGCTCTTGCCTTCGCTCCACCTGTCGCGCAGCGCCCGCTGCCGGTCGGAGATGGCACGCTGCCGTTCCTGAATGGCGGCTTCGAGCCTGGCGGTGATCTGCGAGATGACGTCGGCCGCCTCGGTGACCGAGCCCGCAGGGTCGTCGACGAACCGGAACTGGACCTGCTGCCACCGGGCCTTGAACTCCGTCGCGTCGGGCAGCAGGCTCCCGTAGGTCAGGTCGCTGAAGTCACGCAGCCCGCTGTCGGACTCACCCGGCCGCAAGCCCTCCTGCGCCCCCTCCTGCGCCGGAGCACCGGCATGCTTCCCCAGGGCCTCGGGCTCCGCAGCAGCAGCAGCCTCAGGAGTCCCAGCAGGACCAGCAGGACCAGCAGGACCAGCAGGACCGGTCTCCCCGCGCGTGGTGGTGCCGTACAGGTCCGGCTGGGTCATCGTGGGATCCTCCTCGGCGGCGGGCCCGTCCGGGGCCGTCTCGCCCTCGTCATCCCAGTAATCCAGGTTCCCGGCGTCAGGACTGCGCACCGCGCCGACGTCCTCCGAGGAGGCCTGGTCAGGCCCGGGGCCGGGTCCCTCGTCGGAGGCCACACCAGCGGGATCCGTCCGGTCCCCGCGAAGGGCCGAGGCCACCTTCTGGAAATGGGTCACCGGAACGGTGGGCGAGTTCGCGTTGGCCTCGTCGTCCGGGACGACCTCGCCACGGACGACATAGCCGGGGCCCGGCGGCTGGCCGTAGGGGTCCTGCGTCATGGAATCACCTTCTTGCGGGAAAGCTGACGGGGAAGCTAACCGGAAAGCTAACGCGGCGTGTCCGCAGTCTTGGGCGGCACGCTTTCTATTGTCCGCGTACGGCCGTCGCTCCTGGTAGCGGCCTCGCCGACCAGGTCCTGGAACAGCGTACGGTAGCGGATCATGGCCGTCCGGAGTTCCTCCGTGCTGGCCGACTCGGTCCGGATGTCCCGCGCTTGCCGGTAACCGTCCAGCGGCCGCGCGTGGTACATCGACAGGGCCTCCACGCTGGCGTCCCGGTTATCGGCCGGGTAGCCGCGGTCTCGCATGACGTCCCAGATCAGCGTGTCCGCGGCGGACACCGCCGCGGCCGGGGCGTCGACGAACCGCTCCTGGATGGCGGTCCACTCCCCGCCGTAGCTGGCTTGCTGCTCGGCGGTCAGCGGGTGGATGCCGAGCGCGTCCACTCGCCGCTGCCGCGCGGTGAGTTCAGCAGCGGCCTTCTTGGAGCCGAGCTCCTTGGCCAGCCGGTCGTACTCGGGTCCGAACTGGCGCCGCATCCGCATCTGCCGCGTCAACGGGGGGGCCAGCACGACGATTGCCGCCACCACGATGACGGCGATGATGATGCCTACGATTGCTCCGGTCGACATGATTACCTCCGTGAGGTGTCGCCACCGCACATTCGTCTCCCCAGGCTGCGCCGAGCTAAACGAGATTACAGCCCCGACGAGTACCATCGTGCGAGAGCGACCCGGCGATGAGGGAGGTCTGACGAAGGGGCGACTGGCGGCTTTCCTCATGGCCCTGGCGGGCAGCGCGGTACTCGGCATCGTGGCCGGGCTCATCTGGGCCGCGGTCGCGCCGCGGCCGCTGCTGCAGGAGATCGCCCAGGGCGAAGCCGAACTGGTGAACGCGGAGAGCACCGCGTTCATCGTCGCCGACGCCTGGTTTGGCCTGATCACCGCGGTCGGCGGGCTGATCACTGGGGTCCTCGGCTACCGCGTCCTGGTCCGCCGGGCCGGCGCGGCCGCGGCCGCCGGGCTGGTCCTCGGCGCGATCGCCGCGGCCTGGCTGGCGCTGTGGGTGGGAGAAAACATCGGCCTGGGGACCTACAACCACCTGCTCGCCTCCAGCCCGGCCGGGGCCTTCTTCCACGCGTCGCTCGCGCTGGGCGCCAAGAGCACGCTCGCGTTCTGGCCGTTGTGCACCTCGGGCGTCATCCTGCTGGCCGAGACCGGAGCCCGCCGCTCCGGCCAGGCCCCGCTCAGAGACAGAGCCAGGTCCCGGCACCGCAGGCGAACGGACGGAAGTCAACCGTCCGTAGACTGAGCGGGTGATTTCCCGTATCGACCTGCGCGGGGCCGGACCGGGCCAGCTCAGCCGGGCCGCTCTGGCCGGCGTCCTGCCCAGGGCCGTCACCGACGTCGAGGCCGCCGCCACCGTGATCCGCCCCGTCTGCGACGACGTCAGGCGCCGGGGCGCGCAGGCCGTCCGCGAGTACACCGTCCGCTTCGATCACGTGGACCTGGCCACCACCCTGGTGCCGCAGACCGCGCTGGACGAGGCGCTCGACGCGCTCGACCCCGACGTCCGACGGGCCCTCGAAGAAGCCGCCCGCCGCGCCAGAACGGTGCACCAGGCCCAGCTCCCGGCGGAAACCCCCGTCCATCCCGCCGGCGGCCTCACCGTAACCAGCCGTTTCATCCCGGTAAACCGGGCCGGGGTGTACGTGCCGGGCGGCCTGGTGGCCTATCCGTCCTCGGTCGTGATGAACATCGTCCCGGCCCAGGTCGCCGACGTCGGCGCGATTGCCGTGGCGTCGCCGCCGCAGGCGGGCCACGGCGGCCTGCCGCACCCGTCCGTGCTCGCCGCCTGCGCCCTGCTCGGCATCAGGGAGGTGCACGCCGCGGGCGGCGCCCAGGCTCTGGCCATGTTCGCCTACGGCACGGAAGACTGCCCCCCCGTGGACGTAGTCACCGGCCCCGGAAACGTCTACGTCGCGGCGGCCAAGCGGGTCCTGCGCGGCGTGGTAGGCACGGACGGCGAGAACGGCCCCACCGAGGTGGCCGTCATCGCCGACGACACCGCGGACGCCGCCTACGTGGCCGCCGACCTGATCGCGCAGGCCGAACACGACGAACTGGCCGCCTGCCTGCTGATCACGACCGACCCGAACCTCGCCGATCACGTCGACCGGGAGCTCGACCAAAAGGTGCGGGCCACCCGGCACCGAGAACGGGTCACCACGGCTCTGCAGAATCAATCCGCATCAGTTCTCGTCGACGACCTCGACGCGGCGCTGGCCGTCAGCGACGCGTGGGCCCCCGAGCACCTGGAGATCCAGGCCCGGGACCCGGCCAAGCTGGCCGCGCGGGTGATCAACGCCGGGGCGGTCTTCGCCGGCCCGTTCGCCCCGGTTTCCCTGGGGGACTACCTGGCCGGCTCGAACCACGTGCTGCCGACCGGCGGGACCGCGCGGCACACCAGCGGCCTGTCCATCTGGCCGTTCGGCCGGCTGGTCAACGTCATCGAATGCGACGCAGCGGCGCTGGCCGCCGCCGCGCCGCTGATCGACGCCCTGGGCGGCGCCGAGGACCTGGCCGCGCACGTCGAAGCCGTGCGTATCCGCGTTCCCCGGGAAAGCGGGCCGGGGTAATGGCCGCTGCACCACCGCCCGTTCGGGACGACCTGAAAGACCTGCACCCGTACGGCGCGCCACAGATCGACGTCCCGGTCCGGCTGAACACCAACGAGAATCCCTACCCGCCCAGCCCCGCGCTGCGGCGGGCGGTCACGGGCGCGGTGGCCCAGGCGGCGGCGACCCTGAACCGCTATCCCGACCGGGACGCGGTCGAGCTGCGCAAAGACCTGGCCGACTACCTCGGGCACGGGCTGACCGCCCGGCACATGTGGGCCGCCAACGGGTCGAACGAGGTCATCCAGCAGCTGCTGCAGGCCTTCGGCGGGCCGGGCCGCCGGGCGCTGGGGTTCGAGCCCGGCTACTCGATGCACCCCCTGATCGCCAGGGTGACGTGTACCACCTGGATCGATGTGGACCGCGACGAGGACTTCGGCCTGGACCCGGAGCGGGCGGCCCGCGCCATAGAAGACGCACAGCCGAGCCTGGTCTTCCTGACCTCGCCGAACAACCCCACCGGCACCGCCGCCCCGATCGAGGTGATCGAGGCGATCTGCGATGCGGCGCCGGGCCTGGTGGTGATCGACGAGGCGTACGCGGAGTTCGCCCGTGAGGGCACGCCGAGCGCGCTCACCCTGCTGCCGCGCTACCCCGGGCTGGTGGTCACCCGCACCATGTCCAAGGCGTTCGCCATGGCCGGCGCGCGGCTCGGGTACCTGGCCGCCGCGCCCGAGGTGGTCGAGAAGCTGCTGCTGGTCCGGCTGCCCTACCACCTGTCCGCCGTCACCCAGGCGGTGGCGAGGGCCGCACTCGCGCTGGCCGCCGAGCCGCTGGCCACCGTCACGTCTCTTCGGGCCGAACGGGACGGGCTGGTCCGCTGGCTGCGAGCGCGCGGGCTGCGGGTGGCGGACTCGGACGCGAACTTCGTGCTGTTCGGCACGTTCTCGCCACGCCGGGACGTCTGGCAGGGGCTGGTCGACCGCGGCGTCCTGGTCCGGGAGGTTGGCCCGCCGCGCTGGCTGCGGGTCACGGTCGGGACGCCCGAGGAGATGACGGCGTTCCGTACTGCGCTGAGCGAGGTGCTGGGCCTGTGAGCCGGGTAGCGCGGGTGGAGCGGGTCACCCGGGAGACGCAGATCCTGGTCGAGCTCGACCTGGACGGCATCGGGGTGACCGAGGTCGGTACCGGGGTCCCGTTCTTCGACCACATGCTCGCCCAGCTGGGCAAGCACGGCTGCCTCGACCTGACCGTGCGGGCCAAGGGCGACACCGAGATCGACGCGCACCACACCGTGGAGGACACCTCCATCGCCCTCGGCCAGGCGCTGCGGGAGGCGCTGGGCGACAAGAGCGGGATCTCCCGGTTCGGCGACGCCCTGGTGCCGCTGGACGAGACGCTGGTGCAGGCCGCGGTGGACCTGTCCGGGCGGCCCTACGTGGTACACCACGAGCCGGCCGGGATGGCCCCGCTGATCGGCAGCTACGACACCACGCTGACCCGGCACATCTTCGAGTCGCTGGCGTTCTCCGCGGGGATCTGCCTGCACGTCCGCGTCATCGAGGGCCGCAACCCGCACCACATCGTGGAGGCCCAGTTCAAGGCGGTGGCACGGGCGCTGCGCACCGCGGCGGCTCCCGACCCGCGCGCGGGCGGGGTCCCGAGCACGAAGGGCGTGCTGTGATGAGCCCGCGGGTGGTGGTGCTCGACTACGGTTCGGGGAACCTGCGCTCGGCCCAGCGCGCACTCGCCCGGGCGGGCGCGGACGTGACCGTCACCGCGGACGCCGACGCCGCGCTGGAGTGCGACGGGCTCGCCGTGCCCGGCGTGGGCGCGTTCGCGGCCTGCATGGCCGGGCTGCGGGCCGTCGGCGGGGACAAACTGATCACCCAGCGGCTCGAGCGAAGCCGCCCGGTCCTCGGCATCTGCGTGGGCATGCAGGCGCTGTTCGCCGCCGGCGCCGAGCACGGGACCTGGACCGAGGGCTGCGGGGCCTGGCCGGGGACGGTGGAACGGCTGGAGGCCGGCGTGCTGCCGCACATGGGCTGGAACACGGTGGCCGCGGCCCCGGGTTCGGTGCTGTTCGCCGGGATCCCGTCCGGCACCCGGTTCTACTTCGTGCACTCCTACGCGCTGCGAGCGGCCGGCGCGGATCAGCTCGCCGCCGCGGGCGTCCGCATCTCCTGGACCGAGCACGGCGAGCGGTTCGCCGCCGCCGCCGAGCAGGGGGTGCTGTCCGCCACCCAGTTCCACCCGGAGAAGTCCGGCGACGCCGGCGCCGCGCTGCTGGCCAACTGGCTGGGGGCGCTGTGACCCGGCTCACCTTGCTGCCCGCCGTCGACGTCACCGACGGGCACGCGGTTCAGCTCGTCCAGGGCGTGGCCGGCAGCGGCGGCCGGTACGGCGACCCGATGGAGGCCGCGCTGGCCTGGCAGCGGGCCGGGGCCTCGTGGATCCACCTGGTGGACCTGGACGCCGCCTTCGGCCGCGGCTCCAACGCCGACCTGCTCGCGACCGTGGTGCGCGGTCTGGACGTGCAGGTGGAGATGTCCGGCGGCATCAGGGACGACGACTCGCTGGCCCGGGCGCTCGGCACCGGGTGCGCCCGGGTCAACATCGGCACCGCGGCGCTGGAGAACCCGGGCTGGGTGCGGTCGGTCATCGCCCGCCACGGGGAGCGGGTCGCGGTCGGGCTGGACGTCCGGGGCACCCGGCTGGCCGCCCGCGGCTGGACCGCCGAGGGCGGCGAGCTGTACGAGACGCTGGACCGGCTGAACGCCGAAGGCTGCGCCCGGTACGTGGTGACCGACGTGCTCAAGGACGGCACGCTGCGCGGCCCCAACCTGGAGCTGCTCCGGAACGTGTGCGCCCGCACCACCGCGCCCGTGGTGGCCAGCGGGGGAGTGTCCAGCCTGGCCGACCTGCGGGCCATCGCATCGCTGGTCCCGCTCGGCGTGGAAGGCGCCATCGTCGGCACGGCCCTCTACGAGGGCGCGTTCTCCCTGGAAGAGGCGCTCGCCGAGGCCGGGAACCCGTGACGGTAGCGGTGCGGGTCATCCCCTGCCTGGACGTCGACGGCGGCCGGGTGGTCAAGGGGGTGAATTTCGTCGGGCTGCGGGACGCCGGGGACCCCGTGGAGCTGGCCGCCTTCTACGACGCCGAAGGCGCCGACGAGCTGACCTTCCTCGACATCACCGCGTCCAGCGGCGGCCGGGACACCATGTACGACGTGGTGCGGCGGACCGCCGAGCAGGTGTTCATCCCGCTCACCGTCGGCGGCGGTGTGCGCAGCGTCGCCGACGTTGACCGGCTGCTGCGTGCCGGAGCCGACAAGGTCTCGCTCAACACCGCCGCGATCGCCCGGCCGGAGCTGCTGTCCGAGGTGGCCAACCGGTTCGGGTCGCAATGCACCGTCCTGTCCGTGGACGCGCGCCGCGCGCCGGGTCCCCCGACCGGCTTTGAGGTGACCACCCACGGCGGCCGGACCGGCACCGGGATCGACGCGGTGCGATGGGCGCAGCGGGCCGTGCGGCTCGGCGCGGGCGAGATCCTGCTGAACTCGATGGACGCCGACGGGACTACCGCGGGCTTCGACCTGGAGCTGATCCGGGCCGTGCGGGCCGCGGTCACCGTCCCGGTGATCGCCAGCGGCGGCGCGGGCACGCTGGCGCACTTCGCGCCCGCGGTGGACGCCGGGGCGGACGCGGTCCTGGCCGCCAGCGTGTTCCACTTCGGTGCGCTGCGCATTGGCCAGGTCAAGAACGCGCTGCGCGGCGCGGGCCACCCCGTCCGCTAAACTCACCCCGACTCGCTGCGCGTGGCCATCGCGGCGCCGACGATCCCGGCTTCGTTGTGCAAGGCCGCGGGCACGATCCGGGCGCGGATGCCGGTCAGCCGCGGCACCCACTTGTCGGCCTGCTTGCTGATCCCGCCGCCCACGATGATGAGGTTCGGCGATAGCAGCGCCTCGATGTGCTGCAGGTACTCATCGACGCGTCCGGCCCACTTGCCCCAGCTCAGGTCGTGCAGTTCCTTGGCGCGCTCGGAGGCGCGCTTCTCGGCATCCTGGCCGCGGACCTCGATGTGCCCGAACTCGGTGTTCGGCACCAGGATGCCCCGGGTGAACAGTGCGCTGCCGATCCCGGTGCCGAAGGTCAGCATCAGCGCCGTGCCCAGCTCGCCGACCCCGGCGCCGAACGTCATCTCGGCCACGCCGGCCGCGTCGGCGTCGTTCAGCACCCGGACCCGGTTGCTGGCCGCCTCGCCGAACAGCGATGCGGCATCCAGCCCGATCCAGGCCGGGTCCAGGTTGGCGGCGGTCCTGGTCACCCCGTCGGTGACCACGCCGGGGAACGTGATGCCCACCGGGCCGGACCAGCTGAACGCGGTGACAAGCTCCTTCACCACGGCCGCCACCGCACCGGGCAGGGCCGGGCGCGGTGTCTCGATTTTCTGCCGGACGGCGAGTAGCTTCCCTGTCTCCACGTCGACCGGGGCGGCCTTGATGCCGGTACCGCCGATGTCAATGCCGAGTGCGCGCATGGCCATAGAGTATTAGCGACGCTCGGCGGAACGAGCCCAGTCAGGTAATATCTTGAGTGGGAGCAGTCCTCAGTGCTGGTCCTGGGGGGCCTTGTCGAGAGAGGATGCGGCGTATGAGCTGGTTCAAGATCGCCGCCATCGCGGGCGGCATTATCATCGCGTTCCTGATCGTGGGCTCGGTGGTCCATTTCATCCTGGCCGCCGTGACGACCGTGGTGATCGCCGCGCTGGTCGTGGGCGGGATCGCCATCGCGATCAAGATGGCGCGGTCCGGCAAGCAGGTCTCGCGCAAGCGTGAGGAGCGCGAGGTCCGCGACCATGAGCGCCACCAGCCGCTGCCGCGTGCCGACGTCGAGCCGTACTCGACCTCGGTGCCGACCCAGCAGCCGCGCCGCGCCGCGCCGAACACGGCCGACATCGACGACGAACTGGCCCGGCTCAAGCGCGAGATGGACCCGTAAAGATAACTAGCGCCAGTTCGTCCCCGTGAGCTTGCTCACCGCCGCTGCGGTTCCGTCGAAACTGACGTGGGCCGCGCCGGTGCGGCCCATCACCCACATGGTGAGCTCGGCCGGGCTGCCGATCACTGTGACCGCGGGGGTCGCGTTCTTGACCGTGATCCGGTACGTCTGGCCGTGCGCCTCCGGGTCGTCACGGGCCAGCTCCACCCCGACCGGGGCCTTGCGCAGCATGAGCCGCGCGGCCCGCAGCCGCTGCCACAGCAGGCTGGATTCCCCGCCGCTGATCTCCCGCGGCTCCCAGTCGCTCCCCGCGCGGCGCACGTCCTCGTGATGGACGAAGTACTCGACGGCGTTGACCCGCTCGTCCACGCCCGGTAGGGCCATGGGCGACAGCCGCGGCGGTCCCGACCTGATCGCCCGCACCAGGTCGGGGAAGGGCATCCGCTGCTTGATCCGGTTCTGCACCCGGGCCGTGTACCCGGCCAGCGGCCCGCCCAGTACGCCCGCGGCGGCGTCGGGCCGGCGCTCGCGGAGCACCAGGTGCGCGGCCAGGTCGCCGGTGTTCCAGCCGGCGCACAGCGTCGGTGCGTCCGGCCCTGTCTTGTCGAGCAGCGCGCACAGCGCCAGGCGCTCGTCTTGCGAGTAGCTCACCAGCTGATCGTAGGCGGCATTGCTACCCTGACTGAAGTCTCGGGAAATGAGGGAGCGATGCTCGACCCTGCCATCACCGCGCGGCTGAAGCGGGACGCGTCCGGCCTGATCGCGGCGATCGCCCAGCAGTACGACACGGGCGAGGTGCTGATGCTCGGCTGGATGGACGACGAAGCCCTGCATCGCACCCTGACCACGGGCCGGTGCACGTACTGGTCGCGCAGCCGCCAGGAGTACTGGGTGAAGGGCGAGACCTCCGGGCACCAGCAGTGGGTCAAGTCGGTCGCCCTCGATTGCGACGGCGACGCCCTCCTGGTCAAGGTCAACCAGGTGGGCGGGGCCTGCCACACCGGCGACCGGACCTGCTTCGACGCCGACGTGCTGCTCAAGGAGCAGTAGCGGTCATGCGCAGGGAATTCGGGCTGGTGCTGCTGCTCGGCGTGGCCGGTGCCGCCCTGGCCGTGTTCGCCGTCCGGCAGACGTGGGCGCAGGCCATCTTCACCCCGCCCCGTCCGCTGCCCGCGCAGCAGATCTCCGTCACCGGCCAGCAGCTGGTCCCGCTGGCCGGCGCGCTCGCCCTGGCCGGGCTGGCCTGCCTGGCGGCCGTGATCGCCACCAGGTCAGCGGCCCGGCGCGTGGCCGGGGCGCTGCTGGCGGTCCTGGGCGCGGGCGCGGCGGTGGCCGCCGGCGCCGGGGTCCGGGCCTCGGCCGTGCTCGCGACCGCCCAGGCCGACGCGGCAGCCGGCGCGCTCGGCGGGTCGACCACCGGCGGCACCTCACCCGGCGGCGCCTCGCACGCGATCGTCGTGGCGGGCTCCTCAGGGCAGGCCCTCATGACCGGGGCGCCCTGGCACACGGCCGCGGTCGCCGGGGCGGCCGCGATCGTCCTCGCGGGCCTGGCCACCGTGTGGCGCGGCCCGGGCTGGCCCGTCATGTCCGCGCGGTTCGACCGGCCGGGCCAGCGGCCGCGCCAGCGCGCCGTCGATTCCGCTTCCATGTGGGAGTCGCTGAGCCGCGACCTGGACCCGACCGAGGACCACGTGGGTGGCGGCCCGCCACCCTGACCGGCGCGAGCCGGGCCCGAAGACCTCGATCCTGCTGGCCGAGCACGAGCCCGAGGTCGCCGAGATGTCCGCTCGCTACCTGCGCCGCGACGGGCTGCGGGTCCGGCTGGTCACCAGCCCGGAGCCCACGCTGGCCGAGCTGACCGGCGGCCCGGACGCGGCGGCCGTGATCGATCTCACCATGCCCGGCCTGGACCCGAGGCGCATTCGCCAGGCCCTGCGCACGCCGGTCATCTTCTTGGTGGCTGACGGCGCCGCCCGGCCCCGCGGCCTGGCCGTCCGGCGCGACGCGGCGGGCGCCCGGCGGTGGCTGGCCCGTCCGTTCAGCCCCCGCCAGCTCGTCGCCCTGGTCCGCGACGTGCTGGCCGGGGATCGCGACCCCGCCGAGTCCCCAGAGGCGCTCGCCAACCGCAGCCTCGGTGAGCTGCGACTGGACGGCGCGAGCCGGACCGCCGTGGCCGATGGTCATCACGTGCCCCTGACGGCGGCCGAATTCGCAGTGCTCGCCGTCATGGCGGATAACCCCGGCCGGGTCGTGGCCAGACGCCAGTTGCTCGCAGCCGCCGGTCGCCAGACGGCAGGCGACCGGGCCGCGGACGTGTACGTTGCCCAACTCCGGGCCAAGCTCGGTTCGGCCTGGCGGATCAGGACCGTACGCGGCGCAGGCTACGCGCTAGATCGATGACGTGGGGCAGCGCAGTCGGCCGGCCGATTCCAGGGGGGCAGTCATCACGGCACCGGGGCGGCCGGGCTACGATCGGTGGCGCAACAGTACCGATGTGAGGGGACGAGCGAACCGCGTGAGTGTGCTCGACGAGATCCTAGACGGCGTGCGTGCCGATCTCGCCGACCGGCAGCGGCACGTCTCTCTGGACCAGCTGAAGGAGATGGCGCGGCGCGCGCCGTCACCGCGGGACGCGATGGCCGCGCTGAAGGCCGAGGGTGTCAGCGTCATCGCCGAGGTGAAGCGGGCCAGCCCGTCTCGCGGGCAGATGGCCGCCATCGCCGATCCGGCCGCGCTGGCCTCGGACTACGAAGCCGGCGGCGCGAAGGTGATCAGCGTACTGACCGAGCCGCGGCGGTTCGGCGGGTCGCTGGAGGACCTGAGCGCGGTCCGCCGGGCGGTACAGGTGCCGCTGCTGCGCAAGGACTTCGTGGTCAGCTCCTACCAGCTGTGGGAAGCCCGCGCCCACGGCGCGGACCTGGTGCTGCTGATCGTGGCGGCACTCGAGCAGAGCGCGCTGGTCTCGCTGGTCGAGCGGGCGGTCTCGATCGGCCTGCTGCCGCTGGTCGAGGTGCACGCCGAACCCGAGCTCGACCGGGCCCTGGACGCCGGCGCGACCGTGATCGGCGTCAACGCGCGCAACCTGGCCACGCTCAAGGTGGACCGCGGGATCTTCGGCCGGATGTCCGGGCGGATCCCGGAAGGGGTCATCAAGGTCGCCGAGTCCGGCGTCCGCGGGCCGCGCGACCTGCTGGCCTACGCCGCGTCCGGTGCCGACGCCGTGCTCGTCGGCGAGAGCCTGGTCACCGAGAAGGATCCGCGCAGCGCCGTCGCCGACCTGGTGACCGCCGGCTCCCACCCCGCGCTGCGAGGCGAGCGCGGATGAGCGGGACGGATGCGGCGGAACCCGATATTGCTCCGGTTCCCGATACCTCCGGGCACTTTGCGGCCGGCGGAGTCGCGTACGGCGGACGGTTCGCCCCCGAAGCGCTCATGGCCGCCCTGGACGAACTCGCCGCCGCCTACCAGCTGGCCCGGAACGACCCCGATTTCCGCGCCCGGCTTGACGGCCTGCTCCGGGACTATGCCGGCCGGCCGACGCTGCTCACGCAGGCCAGACGGTTCGGCGCGGAGGCCGGGGGCGCGACCGTCCTGCTCAAGCGCGAGGACCTCACCCACACCGGGTCGCACAAGATCAACAACGTGCTCGGCCAGGCGCTGCTGGCCCAGCGGATGGGCAAGACGAGGGTCATCGCCGAAACCGGCGCCGGCCAGCACGGCGTCGCCACGGCCACCGCGGCCGCGCTGTTCGGCCTGGAGTGCACGGTCTACATGGGCGAAGAGGACACCCACCGGCAGGCCCTGAACGTGTCCCGCATGCGCATGCTCGGCGCCGAGGTCATCCCGGTCACCGCCGGCACCCGGACGCTCAAGGACGCCATGAACGAGGCCTTCCGCGACTGGGTGACGACGGTCGGGTACACCCACTACTGCATCGGCTCGGTGGGCGGGCCGCACCCGTTCCCGATGATGGTCAGGGACTTCCAGCGGGTGATCGGCCTGGAGGCCAGAGAGCAGGTCCTGGCCGCCGCCGGGCGCCTGCCGGACGCGGTGATCGCCTGCGTCGGCGGCGGCTCCAACGCCATCGGCCTGTTCCACGCCTTCATCCCGGATAACGAGGTCCGGCTCATCGGCTGCGAGGCCGGCGGCGACGGACTGGACACCGGGCGGCACGCCGCCACCTTGACCGGCGGGTCCCAGGGTGTCCTGCACGGCATGCGGACCTTCGTGCTGCAAGACGACGAAGGCCAGACCCGCGGCACCCACTCCATCTCGGCCGGGCTGGATTACCCGGGCGTGGGTCCCGAGCATGTCTGGCTAATGGAGACCGGCCGGGCCAGCTACCGCGCCGTGACCGACGCCGAGGCCATGAACGCGTTCTCCGTGCTGTGCCGCACCGAGGGCATTATCCCGGCCATCGAGTCGGCCCACGCGCTGGCCGGCGCCCTGGACGTGGGCCGTGAACTCGGCCCGGACGGCCTCATCGTGGTCAACCTGTCCGGCCGCGGCGACAAGGACGTGGACACCGCCTCGAAGTGGTTCGGGCTATGACCTCGGTCACCGACGCCTTCGGCAAGGCGAACGCCGACAACCGCGCCGCCTTGGTCGGCTACCTGCCCGCCGGGTTCCCCACTGTCCAAGGTGCGATCGAGGCCGCCCGGGCCATGGCCGCGGCGGGGGCCGACGTCATCGAGATCGGCCTGCCCTACTCCGACCCGCTGATGGACGGCCCGGTGATCGCCGAGGCCGTGCACCGCGCGCTGACCGCGGGAACCCGGGTCGCCGACGTGCTGCACACCGTCGAGGCCGTCGCCGCGGCGGGCGTCCCCGTCCTGGTCATGACCTACTGGAACCCGGTCGAGCGGCACGGCGTCCGGGCGTTCGCCCGCGACCTGGCCGCTGCGGGCGGTTCGGGCCTGATCACGCCCGACCTCTCGCCCGAGGAGGCCGGCCCGTGGCTGGAGGCGTCGGACTCCCATGGGCTGGACCGCGTGTTCCTGGCCGCGCCGAGTTCCACCGACCAGCGGCTGGCCACGATCACCGAGGCGTGCCGCGGCTTCGTCTACGCCGCATCGCTGATGGGCATCACCGGCACCCGGGACGCGGTCGGCGGCCAGGCCGAAGGCCTGGTCGGACGGATCCGCCCGCACACCGACCTGCCGGTGGCGGTGGGCCTCGGGGTGAGCAACGGCGCCCAGGCGGCGCAGGTTGCCGCGTTCGCGGACGGGGTGATCGTGGGCTCCGCCTTCGTCCGCCGCCTGCTCGACGCCGCGGACACCGCGGCGGGAACAAGCGCCGTCGCCGCTCTCACCGCTGAGCTGTCCGCCAGAGTCCGCCGAGCCGCTGCACCATGATCATGGCCAGAAATGGCCGCTATTTGCCCAAAACTGGCCACGATCATGAAACGCGGGCAGGGTAGCCTCGCAGCGTGGCGCTCGCGTCGATCCCGAGCCCAAGCTCCGCGGTCTGGCGGCTCGGGCCGCTGCCGGTCCGGGCCTACGGGCTGTGCGTCGCCGCCGGGATCGTCGTCGCGGTGGCCGTGGCGAGCCGCCGGTACCGCCGAAGCGGCGGCCGCCGCGGGGTCATGCTGGACGTGGCCGCCTGGGCCGTCCCGTTCGGCCTGATCGGCGCCGCCGCGCACGCCCTGCTCGTCGCCACCCGGCACGATTTCACCCACGCGTACCGCCTGTGGCACGCCGTCACGCTGGGGGTCGCGGCCATCGGCGTCCCCGGCGCGGTGGCGCTCGGCGCCGCCGGGGCCTGGATCGCCTGCCGCCGTGCCAGCCCGGGGGGACGACCCCCCCAGACCCCCCCGCGAGGGCAGGAGGTGCCGCTGGGCCCGGTCGCCGGCGCCGCCGCGCCCGCGGTGATGTTCGGGCTGGCCATCGGCGGCCTGAGCAACTGGTGGACGCAGCAGTTCTACGGCCCGCCGTCGACCTGGTGGTGGGCGCTCCAGATCGCGCCGGCTCACCGCGCGCCCGGTTACGAGACTTACGACACGTTCCAGCCCGCTTTCTTGTACCAGTCGCTGTGGGACGTCGCGGTCGGCCTCGGCGTGATCTGGGCCGCCCGCCGGTTCCCGCTCTCCGGGGTACGCACGTTCATGCTGTGCGCGGCCTGCTATACGGTGGGCAGCTTCTGGGTGGAATCGGTGAGCGTCGGCCCGCTGCCGCAGGTACTGGGCGTCCGTTACGGCGCGCTCGGCGACATCGCGGTCTTCCTCCTGGCTGTGGCTGGTCTATACCTGACCCGGCCACGGCCCATCCCACCAGCGCGTACGCCGGGCAAGTCGGCACCTGGGACACTGGTAGACGATTCTCCGGGTGATGTAATCTCTACGTAACAGGGCCAGTGTCGTCCCCGGCGCACGATGTGGCGTGTCGAGAGGACGGGAGAGCGAATGGCAGCAGCTGGCCTTTACGACCCCACCTTCGAGCATGACGCGTGCGGTGTCGGCTTCGTCGCGGACCTGTCTGGCCGGGGTGGCCACGACGTCGTGACCAGGGCTCTGCGGGTGCTATGCCACCTGGAACACCGGGGCGCGAAGGGCGGCGACCCCGGCACCGGGGACGGCGCCGGGATCCTCACCCAGCTGCCGGACGAGTTCTTCCGCGCCGTATGCGGGTTCGCTCTGCCCGGACCGGGCTCGTATGCGGCCGGCCTGGCCTTTATTTCGGCCGAACGGCCCGTGGTTTCCCAGGCCGTCGAACAGCTCGCCGCGGCCGAGGGCCTGATCGTGCTGGGCTGGCGTGACGTCCCGTTCGACGTCGAGGCCTGCGGGGCGGGCGCGCGCGCGGTGCTGCCCGAGCTGGTCCAGCTGTTCGTCGCGGGCGCGAACGGCGAGTCGGGCCCCGAGCTCGAGCGGATGGCGTTCTGCCTGCGCAAGCGGGCCGAACACGAGGGCGGGGTGTACTTCGCCAGCCTGTCGGCCCGGACCATCGTGTACAAGGGCATGCTGTCCGCGGTACAGCTCGAGCCGTTCTTCCCCGACCTGTCCGATCCCCGGTACGGCTCGGCGCTGGCCCTGGTGCACTCGAGGTTCTCCACCAATACGTTCCCGTCCTGGCCGCTGGCCCACCCGTACCGGTACGTGGCGCACAACGGCGAGATCAACACGATCCGGGGCAACCGCAACTGGATGCGGGCCAGGGAGGCGATGCTGGCCACCGACCTCATCCCGCCCTCGAAGGACGGGAAGGGCATCGAGCGTCTTTTCCCGATCCTGAACGAGCACGGCAGCGACTCGGCCAGCTTCGACGAATGCCTGGAGTTCCTGCACATGGGCGGCCGGTCGCTGCCGCACGCAGTGCTCATGATGATCCCGGAGCCCTGGGAGAACCATGAGGAGATGACGCCGGAGCGCCGGGCGTTCTACCAGTTCCACGCCGCGCTCATGGAACCGTGGGACGGCCCGGCCCTGATCGCGTTCACCGATGGCTCGGTCATCGGCGCGGTGCTGGACCGCAACGGCTTGCGTCCCGGCCGGTACTGGGTGACCAGCGACGGCCTGGTCGTGCTGGCCAGCGAGGTCGGCGTGCTCGACATCGACCCCGCCACCGTGATCAGGAAGGGCCGGCTCCAGCCCGGCCGCATCTTCCTGGCTGACACCGCTACGGGCCGCATCGTGGAAGACGAGGAGGTCAAGGCGGCCCTGGCCTTCGAGCACCCCTACGGAGCGTGGCTGCACGCCGGCCTGGTCCACCTGGACGACCTCCCCGACCGCCCCCGGACTCCGGCCGACCGGACCCAGGCCGACCTGCTGACGCTGCAGCGGATGCACGGGTACACCGAGGAGGAACTGCGGGTCATCGTGGCTCCGATGGCGCGGGCCGGGGCGGAGCCCATCGGATCGATGGGCACTGATACCCCGCTAGCTGTCCTTTCGGATCGGCCGCGAGGGGTGTTTGACTACTTCACCCAGCTGTTCGCCCAGGTGACCAACCCGCCGCTCGACGCGATCAGGGAAGAGCTGGTCACCTCGCTGGCCACGATCGCCGGCCCGGAGCAGAACCTGCTGGAACCGGTGCCGGCCTCCTGCCGCCAGGTCGTGCTGCCGCGCCCGGTGCTCAATGACCAGGACCTGGCCAAGATCGTGCACATCAACGACGACGGCAACCTGCCCGGGCTTGCCTCACACCTGGTGGATGGCCGCTACGACCCGCGCGGGGGCGGCGAGGGCCTGCGGGACCGGCTCGCCGAGATCTGCGCCGAGGTGTCCGCCGCGATCGCCGGCGGCGCCCGCCTCATCGTCCTGTCGGATCGCGTGAGCACGTCCAACTTGCTGGTGCCGATCCCGTCGCTGCTGCTGACCGGGGCGGTACACCATCACCTGATCCGGGAGAAGACGCGGACCATGGCCGGGCTGATCGTCGAGGCGGGGGACGTGCGCGAGTGCCATCACCTGGCGCTGCTCGTCGGGTACGGCGCCGCGGCCGTCACCCCCTACCTGGCCATCGAGTCGGCACGTGAGCTGGCCCGGCGCGGCGCCCTGGGCGAGGTGACCGAGAGGAAGGCCGAGGCGAACCTGCTCAAGGCCCTCAGCAAGGGGCTGCTGAAGATCATGTCCAAGATGGGGGTGTCCACCGTCGCCTCCTACACCGGCGCGCAGATCTTCGAGGCCATCGGCTTGGGTCCCGAGGTGATCCAGGTCTGCTTCACGGGCACCACCTCGCGCCTGTCGGGCGTGGGTTTTGACGAGCTCGCCGAGGAGATCCGCCGCCGGACCGGCTACGCCATCTCCCCGGGGGCGGGCATGGCCCACCGCCGCCTGGACACCGGCGGGGAATACCAGTGGCGCCGCGACGGCGAGCCGCACCTGTTCAGCCCCGAGGCGGTCTTCAAGCTGCAGCACGCCACCCGCAGCCGCCGGTATGAGATCTTCAAGGAGTACACGTCGCTGGTCAACGACCAGTCGCGGCGGCTGATGACGCTGCGCGGGCTGCTCCGCATCCGCGGCGTGGACCCGGGCGAAGCACCACGGCCCGTTCCGGTCGATAGAGAGGAAGTGGAGCCGGTCTCGAGCATCGTGCGGAGGTTCGCCACCGGAGCCATGTCCTACGGCTCGATCTCGGCCGAGGCGCACGAGACCCTGGCCATCGCGATGAACCGGCTGGGTGCCCGGTCGAACACCGGCGAGGGCGGCGAGGACCCCGAGCGGTTCAGCCCGGACGCGAACGGCGACCTACGGCGGTCCGCGGTCAAGCAGGTCGCCAGCGGCCGGTTCGGCGTCACCAGTGAGTACCTGGTCAACGCCGACGACCTGCAGATCAAGATGGCGCAGGGGGCCAAGCCGGGAGAGGGCGGCCAGCTGCCCGGGAGCAAGGTGTACCCGTGGATCGCCAAGACGCGGTACTCCACCCCGGGAGTCGGGCTGATCTCGCCGCCGCCGCACCACGACATCTACTCGATCGAGGACCTGGCCCAGCTGATCCACGACCTGAAGAACGCCAACCCGGCGGCGCGGGTCCACGTCAAGCTGGTGGCCGAGGTCGGGGTGGGCACCGTGGCCGCCGGGGTATCCAAGGCGCACGCCGACGTCGTGCTGATCAGCGGGCACGACGGCGGCACCGGAGCCGCGCCGCTGACCTCGATCAAGCACGCGGGCGCGCCGTGGGAGCTCGGGCTGGCCGAGACCCAGCAGACGCTGCTGCGCAACAAGCTGCGGGACCGGATCGTCGTGCAGGCCGACGGCCAGCTGAAGACCGGCCGCGACGTGATCATCGCCGCGCTGCTCGGCGCGGAGGAGTTCGGCTTCGCCAGCGCGCCGCTGGTGGTATCGGGCTGCATCATGATGCGGGTCTGCCACCTGGACACCTGCCCGGTCGGCGTGGCCACCCAGAATCCCGGGCTGCGGGCGCGGTTCAGCGGCAAGCCGGAGTTCGTCGTGAACTTCTTCGAGTTCGTCGCCGAAGAGGTCAGGGAGTACCTAGCCCAGCTGGGCTTCCGGTCGCTGGAGGAGATCGTCGGCCGGGTCGACCTGCTCGACGCGGCCCTCGCGGTGGAGCACTGGAAGGCGTCCGGGCTGGACCTATCTCCGGTGCTCTATACCCCGGAACTGCCGGACGGAGCCGCCACCCGCTGCGTCACCACCCAGGACCACGGGCTGGAGCGGGCGCTGGACAACACGCTCATCCAGCTCGCCGAGGGGGCGCTCGAGGAGGGCCGGCCGGTCCGGCTCGAGCTGCCGATCCGCAACGTGAACCGGACCGTCGGTACCATGCTCGGCTACGAGGTGACCAGGCGCTGGGGCGGCGAGGGCCTGCCCGACGACACGATCGACATCTCGTTCGACGGGTCGGCCGGGCAGTCGTTCGGGGCGTTCCTGCCGCGCGGCGTCACGCTGCGGCTGACCGGCGACGCGAACGACTACCTGGGCAAGGGCCTGTCGGGCGGGCGGCTGGTGGTGCGCCCGGCCGATACGGCCCCGTTCGCCGCCGAGGAGCAGGTCATCGCCGGCAACGTGATCGGCTACGGCGCCACCGGCGGCGAGATCTTCCTCCGCGGCGTGGTCGGCGAGCGGTTCTGCGTCCGCAACTCGGGCGCGCTCGCGGTCGCCGAAGGCACCGGCGATCACGGCTGCGAGTACATGACCGGCGGCCGGGTGGTGATCCTCGGCCCGGTCGGGCGGAACTTCGCGGCCGGCATGTCCGGCGGCATCGCGTACCTGCTCGATGGCCCGGTCCACCGGGTGAACATGGAGATGGTCGACCTGGATCCGCTGGAGGCGGGCGACGCCGAGTTCCTGCGCGACGTGGTGGAACGCCATCACGCGGAAACCGGCTCGGCCGTCGCGGCCCGGCTGCTGGCCGACTGGGACGCGGGCCGGTTCACCAAGATCATGCCGAAGGACTACAAGCGGGTGCTGTCCGCCGCGTCGCAGGCCGAACTCGAGGGCCGCGACATCAACGAGGCCGTCATGGCCGCGGCGCACGGGTGAGGGGCGGTTATGGCTGACCCGAAGGGCTTCCTGACCACGCCCCGCGAGACCCCGGCGCGCCGTCCTGTCGACCTGCGGCTGCTCGACTGGCGCGAGGTGTACGAGCCGTTCCCGGCCGGCCGGCTGGAACGGCAGGCCGGCCGGTGCATGGACTGCGGCATCCCGTTCTGCCACCACGGCTGCCCGCTGGGAAACCTGATCCCCGAGTGGAACGACCTGGTCTGGCGGCACGACTGGCGGGAGGCCGCCGACCGGCTGCACGCCACCAACAACTTCCCCGAGTTCACCGGGCGGCTTTGCCCAGCGCCGTGCGAAGCCGCCTGCGTGCTCGGGATCAACTCGGACCCGGTCACGATCAAGCAGGTCGAGGTGGAGATCATCGACCGGGCGTTCGCGTCCGGCTGGGTGGGGCCGATGCGCCCGGCCGCCCTGACCGGGCGGAGGGTCGCGGTGGTCGGCTCGGGGCCGGCCGGGCTCGCGGCGGCCCAGCAGCTGACCAGGGCGGGTCACGCGGTCACCGTCTTCGAGCGTGACGACGCGGCCGGCGGGCTGCTAAGGTACGGCATTCCCGAGTTCAAGATGGAGAAGCGGCACGTGGACCGGCGGCTGGACCAGATGCGGGCCGAGGGCACCGAGTTCCGCTGCGGGGTCGAGGCCGGGACCGACGTTTCCGCGGAAACGCTGCGCGCCTCCTATGACGCCATCGTCCTGGCTGGCGGCGCCCGGGTGGCGAGGGACCTGCCGATGCCCGGGCGTGAGCTGGCCGGCATCCACCAGGCCATGGAGTACCTGCCGCTCGCCAACCGCGTGGTGGACCTCAACCCCAATGGGCCACCCGAGCCGGCCATCAGCGCCCGCGGGCGGCACGTGGTCATCATCGGCGGCGGCGACACCGGCGCGGACTGCCTGGGCACCGCGCACCGGCAGCGCCCGGCGTCGGTCACCCAGCTCGAGATCCTGCCGCGCCCGCCGGCGTCCCGGCCTGGCCATCAACCCTGGCCGACCTACCCGATGATCTACCGCGTCTCCAGCGCGCACGAGGAAGGCGGCGAGCGCGCCTACGCGGTGTCCACGCTGGGGTTCCTCGGCGATGACGCGGGACGGGTCCGGGCGCTGCGGGTGGCCGACGCGGACGGGTTCGACCCGGTGCCGGGCACCGAGCGGGATCTGCCCTGTGACCTGGTGCTGCTCGCCATGGGCTTCACCGGAGCCGAACGACCGGGATTGCTTGCCGATCTTGGGGTGGAAATCGATGCCCGGGGCAACGTCGGCCGCGATGCGCAGTACGCGACCTCGGTTCCCGGCGTTTTCACGGCCGGTGACATGGGCCGCGGCCAGTCACTGATCGTCTGGGCCATCGCCGAGGGCCGCAGTGCCGCCGCCGCCGTGGACCGCTACCTGGGCGGCAACTCCAGCCTCCCGGCGCCGGTTGCGCCCACGGCCCGTCCGCTTACCTGAATCCTCGGGCGAAATGCCTGCCGAAGCATAATCTGTGGGGGTAAATGGCCTGATACGTCGGTAGGTCGGGAGCGGAACGGCAGATGGCGATATGTCCGAACGGTCATGACTCGCTCACGGATGACCTCTGTGATGCATGCGGCGCGCGTATCGCCTCGAGTCCCGATGGCGGGCCCGCCCGCGTGGTAGGCAGGCACCACGCCGGCGGACCGCGGCCGGCTGGGAATCCCGAGGACACGTGCCCGTGGTGCGGGAGCCCGAGTTCTGGCCAGTTCTGCGGACACTGCGGCTTCCGGGTCCGTCGGCCCTTCCTGTCCGAGCCCCAGCCCGCCCCGGAGCCGGCCGCGTCCCCGGCCCCGCCCGTCGCCATATCGTGGTCGGCCGTCCCAGCCGGGCCTACCAGTCCAGCCTCACCTACCATTCCAGTCCCCTCCGTCTCATCAGCGGCCCCGCCTTCGCCGGCGGCCCCGCCTACCGCACCCCTGCCGAAATTCACCCCGGCCACCTGGTCGGTGGCGGTCACGTCAGACCGGACGTACTACGACCAGATGCAGGCCGAGAGAACCCGCACGGGCCGGGACCTGCCGTTCCCGGCCCACGGCGAGGAACGGCGATTCCCGCTCACCGGTAAGCAGGTACGGATCGGACGGCGCAGCGCGGCCCGCGGCGTGGAACCGGAGATAGACCTGTCCGGGCCGCTCGCGGACCCCGGCATCAGCCGCCTGCACGCCCTGCTGCTCCCCGCGCCGGACGGCTCCTGGGCCGTGCTCGATCCAGGCTCGGCCAACGGCACCCTGCTCAACGGCCGCGAGATAGCGCCCGGAGACCTTATCCCCCTGCGCGATGGTGACCGGATCAACCTCGGGGCCTGGACCGCGCTGACGGTTCGGCGCGAGTAGGATCGCCCCGCCATGAACCCCAGCCTGCCTGCCTTCGTTCACCCAAAGTAGTTCTTAATTGCGGGCAAAATAGAGAACGTCATGGTGCGTCGGTTCCGATGACGGGAGCGTGCATGGCGGGTCGGCGATGAGCACCACGGTTACCGGTAGCCCGCCGCAAGGGCAGACCGCGCCGCACCGGGGCGGCGCTGGGGGACGAGCCGCCCCGCGGGTCCGGCGCAGGCTGAGGCTTCCGCGGGCCTCGACCACGCCGGGCCGGCTCTGGCTCGTGCGGGCTAGCCTGGTGACCCTGTGCCTGGCCTGGGGCGCGCTGGCCACGCTGATGGTCGTCCAGCACGCCTCGGCGGCGCATGACGTGGCCGCCACCGACGAATCGCTCAGCCTGGACGCCCAGCAGATCTACCAGTCACTCGCCGACGCCGACGTCACCGTCTCCACCGCGTACCTGTACGGGCGGACGGGGCCCTACGCGGACCGGGTGCGCTACCAGCACGATATCGCGGTCGCCGCCGCCGACCTGAAGGTCGCGACGGCCGCGGGCGGCAACTCCAGCATCGGCGCCAGCCTCGGCGCGTTGTCCGCCGCCCTGCCGGTCTATACCGGCTACGTCGAGGACGGCCAGATCTACAACTCGCTGGGCCTCCCGGCGGGCGGCTCGTTCATCCAGGTGGCGTCCGAGGAGATGCACGTGACCATGCTGCCCGCGGCCCGCAGCGTGTACGCGCAGGAGAACGCCCAGCTCATGACCGCCAGCGCGCAGGCGACCGGACTCCCGCTGGCGGTCGTCGCCCTGCTGGCCGGCCTGGCCGTCTGCGTCCTGCTGTTCCAGGTGCAGCGCTGGCTGTCGCGGCGCACTCACCGGACGGTCAACGTCGGCCTGTTCCTCGCGTCCGCGGTCGCGGTCGCCGCGCTGGTGTGGCTCGTCGTCGCCCTCGCCGGGAGCCGGTCAGATCTGCTGCAGGCCACCAAGCACGGCTCCGGGCCGGCCCAGACGCTGGCCCAGGCCGACATCACGGCGCTGCAGGCGCGCGGCGACCAGACCCTCAACCTGATCTCGCGTACCGGCGACGCCAACTTCCAGCAGGACTTCCACGCCGCGCAGAGCGGGCTGAGCACGGAGCTGGGCAGTGCCGGCGCGCAGAGCGCGGCCGGTGGCGCCGGGCCGATCGCGGCCGCCAGGCGGACGGCGACCGCGTGGTTCGCGGTCAACCAGCGCGCGCAGCAGCTCGACACCGCGGCTGACTACGGCGCCGAGACGCAGCTGGAGATCGGGTCCGGCCCGGGCCGCGCCGGGACGCTGTTCGGCCAGCTCGAGGCCGACCTGGAGGCCGCGATCAACGCCGACCAGGCCGTCTTCGCCTCGAACGCGGCGGCCGGCTCGGACGCGTTCACCGGCCTGGAAGCAGGCATCGTCGTGGCGGCCCTGGTGATGGCGGCCGGCTGCGGCTGGGGGCTGACCCGGCGTCTGGCGGAGTACCGATGAGCGCACCGGTACTGACCAAGGAGCGGGCTCCGGCCGCGGTGCAGGCCGCGGTCGCCGAACGCGACGCCATCCAGGCCAACCTGCTCGAGCTGGACGCCAGCTTCGGCAAGCGGCTGCTGGAAGGGGCGGTGCTCAGCGGAGAGACGAAGCGGCGCTGGGAAGCCACCGCGGCCAGCCTGGCTAACCTGTGGCAGATCTACTCGGCCTACTCGGCCGTGGTCGACCAGGCGGCCGAAGGGGTCAAAGGACACCGCGGTTCGCGGGAGCTAGCCGGGATCACCAACCTGCTCACCGGTCCGTCCATTCAGCTGGCCGCCGGGCCCGCGCCGCTGGCCGGCCGGGACCTGGCCGACTCCGGCCGCGAGGACCTGACCGTGGTCGCGGCGGTGACCCGGATGCGGCGCGCCTTCGGCCAGGTTACAGAGGTGGTCTCGGCCGCCGAGCAGGTGTGGAACGAGATGACGGGCAAGCTGGACGCGGTCGCCGCCGAGCTGGGCCGGGTGACGCCGCTGGCCGCCTCACTCGCCGATGAGGCGCTGACCGGGAACCTGGCCGCCGCGGAGAGCAAGCTGGCCCGGCTGCGTGGCACGCTGAGCTCCGATCCGCTCTCGCTGTGGCAGGGCGGCCCGCCCCCGGCGGCCGGGACCGTCGACACGTCGGGCGCGGACCGCCTGCAGGACCGGGTGGCGGCCGCGGTCACGCGGGTCGACGAACTGGTCCGGCTGCGGGACGACGCGCGGCAGCGGGTCGCCGATGTGACGACGGCGGCAGCCGCGGTGCGTGCCGCCTATGAGGACGCCGCCGCGGCCTGGCAGCGGGCCGCGGCCAAGATCGCCGCCGAGGCGCTGCCCGCCCAGCCGCCCAGCCCGGCTGGGCTGACCGCCCGGCTGGCCGGCCTCGACACGTTGCTGGCCGGCGGGCGCTGGACCCGGCTCGCGTCCGAGCTGGACGAGATCGAGAGCGAGCTCGCCGCGGCCACCGCGGATTTTCGGGATACCGAACGGGCCGTGGTGGCCATCCTGAGCCAGCGTGACGAGCTCCGCGGGCTTCTCGGTGCCTACCGGGCCAAGGCGGCCCGCCTGGGCGCGGCGGAGGACCCCGGCCTGACCGAACGCTACGACCGGGCCCACGGGCTGCTGTGGACCGCACCCTGCGACCTCGCGGCTGCTGCCGACGCGGTGACCGGCTACCAGCACGCCGTCCTGGCGCTAGGAGGATAGCCGCGATGCCCACGGCCACGGCCCAGTGCGCGCAGCCTGGCTGCGACGGAACGATCCAGGACGGCTACTGCGACACCTGCGGGCTGGCTGCCCCCGCCGCATCCTCGGGACCCTCGGGCCCGTCCGGCTCGGCTAGCTCGGGGTCGGCTGGCTCGGCCACGTCCGGGTCTTCGGGCTCCCGGGCCCGGGCCCGGGGCCGCGGGAGCAGCCGGTCGGCACGGGGCAGGCTCGGCGCGGGCCTGGTCGACATACCGCCGGTCCCGTACCGGGACCCGGCCGGCGCCGTGCTCACCGACCCGCAGGTGCCGGAGGCCAAACGCTACTGCAGCAACTGCGATCAGCCCGTCGGGCGAGGCCGGGCCGGGCATCCCGGCCTCGCCGAAGGATTCTGCCGGAACTGCGGCACCCGGTTCTCGTTCAGCCCGAAGCTCGAGCCGGGAGACCTGGTCGCCGGCCAGTACGAGGTACTCGGCTGCCTCGCCCACGGCGGGCTCGGCTGGATCTACCTCGCCCGGGACCACAACGTCAGCGACCGGTGGGTGGTGCTGAAGGGCCTGCTGGACACCGGCGACGCCGACGCCCAGGCCGCCGCCGTCGCCGAGCGGCAGTTCCTGGCCGAGGTCGAGCACCCCAACATCGTCCGGATCTATAACTTCGTCCAGCACGCGGACCGGCGTACGGGAGAGATAGCCGGCTACATCGTGATGGAGTACGTAGGCGGCAAGTCGCTCAAGCAGATCCTGGTCGATGCGCGTCAGTCCGGCGGTTCCGTGCCTGTCGCCCATGCGCTGGCCTACGCCATCGAGGTCCTGCCCGCACTCGGCTACCTGCACGACCGGGGGATGGTGTACTGCGACTTCAAGCCGGACAACGTCATCCAGACCGAAGAACAGCTCAAGCTCATCGACCTGGGCGGCGTGCGCCGGATCGACAGCGACGAAGCGATCTACGGGACGGTCGGCTACCAGGCCCCGGAGATCGAGGCCGACGGGCCCTCGCCCAGCTCGGACCTGTATACGGTGGGCCGGGCACTGGCCGTGCTCACCTTCGAGTTCCGCGGCTTCCAGAGCACGTATAAGTACGGCCTGCCCGACGGGGTACCGCTGCTCGGCGAGCAGGAGTCGTTCGCCCGGCTGCTGTGGCGGGCCACCCACACCGAACCCGGCCGGCGGTTCGGCTCCGCGGGAGAGATGGCCGAGCAGCTCACCGGCGTGCTCCGCGAGGTGCTCGCGGTCGCCGACCGGGTACCGCGCCCGTCCTTCTCGGCGCTGTTCAGCCCCGAGGTCCAGGCCGTAGGAACCAGCGCCGACCCAGTCCCATCCGCACCAGTGATCCCAATGACCCCATCCGCCCCATCCGCCCCAGCTGCCCCGGCCGCGGCGCCGGGTCCTGCCGTCCGTCTGGCCGTGCCGCTCACCGCGGACATTGCCGCCGGGCTGCCGTTGCTCCAGGTCGACAGGTCCGACCCCGCGGCCGGCTATCTGGCCACGTTCGCCGGGCTCAACCCCGCCCAGCGGATCGTGACCCTCACCCTGGCCGTGGAGGGAGACGCGACCATCCCGCGTGAGGTCACGGAGTCGGCGGAGACCCGCCTGGCGCTGGCCCGGGCCAGGATCGACGCGGGTGACTATGACGCCGCGGCGGTCGTCCTGGCCGAACTGGCCGCCGACGATCCGTCCGACTGGCGGGTCGCCTGGTACAACGGGCTGCGTGACCTGGCGGCCAGGGGGCCGGGCGGCGCGCAGATCGCCCAGGGCGCGTTCAGCGCGGTGTTCGACGAACTGCCCGGCGAGCTCGCGCCCAAGCTCGCACTGGCCTTCGCCGCCGAAGCCGCGGGCGACCTGACCACGGCCAGGCACTACTTCCGCCTGGTCTGGACCGTGGACCGGTCCTATATCAGCGCCGCGTTCGGAATGGCCAGGACCTGCCTGGCCGCGGGCGACCGGCCCGGCGCGATCGCGGCGCTCGCGTCCGTGCCCGCCGCGTCCAGCTACTACGCGGCGGCGCAGGTCGCCGCGGTCCGGATCCTGGTGTCCGGCGACGGTCAGGGCGGGGTGACCGGGGACGATCTGCGGCAGGCCGGGGGTCAGCTCGGCCGGCTGGTCGTGGACGACGTGCGCCGGCAGCAGCTGACCGTGGAGATCCTGCGGGCCGCGCTCGACTGGTGCACATCCGGCCAGCCCGCAGCCGGCGGTCCGATACTCGGCTGCGAGCCGAACGTACGCGCTGTGCGCTTCGGGCTGGAGCGGAGCTACCGGGCGCTGGCCCGGCTCACGCCGGACGAGGCCCGCCGGGTCGAGCTTGTCGACATGGCCAACGCGATCCGGCCCAGGACCCTCACATGACGGGCGGGAATGGCGCCTGCCCGTCCTGCGGTGCCCCTGTCCGCGCGGGAGACAGCTTCTGCGAGTCGTGCGGGACCGAGCTGGCCCCGCCCATGGTCAGCTCCGCACCGCCCGGTTACGTGGCGGAATGCCCGGTGTGTTCGGTGGACCCGGAGGCTCCGCCCGGGGTGATCACGGCGGAGGGTTACTGCGGGTCGTGCGGCCGCAAGGTGCCCTCCGGCCGCGATCATTCCGCACTCGATCTCGGGCTGCTGGCCGGGATGACCGACCGCGGCGTGCGGCACACGCGCAACGAGGACGCGATGGCCCTGGCCACGGCCGATGCTCCCGGCGGCCCGGTCGCGATAGCCGTCGTCTGCGACGGAGTATCCACGTCCCCGCAGCCGGACGACGCCTCGCTGGCCGCCGCGCAGGCCTCGGTCCGGGCGCTGCTCACCTCGGCCCGGCGCGGCGATGACCCGGCGGAGGCCTCGCTGGCCGCGGTGCATGCGGCCCACCAGGCCCTGGCCGGGATGGGCACGCCGGGCGGGGCCCCGTCGGCGACTTACATATCGGCGGTCATCGGCAGCGACGCGGTCACGGTGTGCTGGCTCGGGGACAGCCGCGCCTACTGGCTCAGCGCGGGCTCCGGCGCCATGCGCCTCACCACGGATGACTCGCTGGCCGAGGAGCTGGTCGCCCGGGGCGTGATGAGCGAGTCGGAAGCCCTGGCCTCCCCGCAGGCGCACGTGATCACCCGCTGGCTCGGCGCTGACCTGAGCGAGCCCGGGCCGCACGTCGCCCGGTTCGAACCGCCCGGTCCCGGAGTCGTGCTCGTGTGCTCGGACGGGCTGTGGAACTACCGGCCCGACGCGGCGGGCCTGGCCGAGCTCGCGCTCCCGGCCGCGCTCACCGACCCGCTCGGCGCCGCGGCCGAACTGGTGAAGTTCGCGCTCGAAGCCGGTGGCATCGACAACATCACGGTGGTGCTGGCTCCCTTCCCGCTGGCACCGTTCCCGGAAGAACCGCCTCACCCGAAAACCGTTCCCGTCCGGCGGGTAGCGCCGTTACCGAGGAGAACTCCGCCATGACCGAGTCCGGCTTCGCCGTGGACGTCGACCAGAACCAGTACCTGCCCGAGGGCGGGCGTGAGGTCAGCGCCATCGTCACCGTCGCGTCGGCCGCGGGCGCCGCCGGACTCGCCGGTCCCGGCCCGGCCGGCGCGGTCCCGGCCCGGCCGGCGCGGTGCCGGCCGGTGAAGGGCCGGACAGCAGCGCGGAGATCATCATCATTGACTGCTCGGGGTCGATGGAGTACCCGCACACCAAGATCGCCGAGGCGCGGGCGGCCACGGCCGCCGCGGTGGACGTGGTGCGGGACGGCGTCCTGTTCTCGGTCATAGCGGGCACCAACCTGGCGTGGCCCGTATACCCCGCCGACGGGAGCATGGCCCGGTCCGACGCCTCCTCCCGGGCGGCGGCCAGGCAGGCGGTGGCGGGGCTGCGGGCCGGCGGCGGCACGGCGATCGGCCAGTGGCTGGAGCTCGCCCGGCAGACGTTCGCGCGATACCCGGCCAAGCTCCGGCACGCCATCTTGCTCACCGACGGCAAGAACCAGCACGAGAGCCCCGAACAGCTCGCCGCGGCGGTCCGCCAGTGCGAGGGCCTCTTCAGCTGCGACTGCCGCGGCGTCGGCACCGACTGGGAGGTCAGGGAGCTGCGTACGATATCGGCCGCGCTGCTGGGCAGCGTGGACATCGTGCCCGACCCGTCCGGGCTGGCCGCCGACTTCGCGGCCATGATGCAAAGCGCGATGGGCAAGCAGGTCGCCGACGTGGCGCTGCGGGTCTGGACCCCGCAGCACGCCACCGTCAAGTTCGTCAAGCAGGTCGCGCCCACGGTCGAGGACCTGACCGGCAGGCGGGCGCCCTCCGGACCGCAGTCAGGCGACTACCCCACCGGGGCCTGGGAACCGGGGGAGAGCCGCGACTACCACGTCGGCGTCGAGGTCACTCCGGCCGGAGTCGGGCAGGAGATGCTCGCGGCCCGGGTGAGCCTGGTGGCCCAGTCGCCGTCCGGTGCCGACGTGCTCGGCCAGGGCCTGGTCCGGGCGATCTGGACCGACGACGAGGCCCTGTCCACCAAGATCAACCCGCGGGTCGCGCACTACACCGGCCAGGCCGAGCTCGCCGCGGCCATCCAGGACGGGCTGGAGGCCCGTAAGCAGGGTGATGAGGAGACCGCGACGGCCAAGCTGGGCCGGGCCGTGGCGCTGGCCCACCAGTCGGGCAACGAGGACACCGCCAAGCTGCTGGCCAAGGTGGTCGACGTCGTCGATGTGGAGACCGGAACGGTCCGGCTGAAGAAACAGGTCGAGGACGCGGACGAGATGGCCCTCGATACCCGGTCGACCAAGACGGTCCGGGCGAGGAAATAGCCTCACGCGAGGCGGCAGCGTTTCCAGGAGGCACCGATGGCGATCTGTCCCAACGGGCATGACTCGGCGAGCGACGACTTCTGCGACATATGCGGCATGCGCATCGCCGGGAGCCCCGGCAGCGGAATCAGCGGAGGCACCGGCGGCAGCCCGGCCGGACGCCCCGGGCCCGGCCCGAGGCCCGGGCCCGGTGCGGCTGGCGCCACCGAGCCGTGCCCGAGGTGCGGCACGCCCAGGGTCGGCCAGTTCTGCGAGGCGTGCGGCTACCAATTCGGCACCGCCCAGCCGCCCTGGGCCCCCGCCGCGCCCGCGGCGCCGCGGTCATCCGGCCTGTCGTCCTCGTCCCACCCCCGGTCGACGCCGTCCGTACCTTCGGCCCCGTCCGTACCTTCGGTCCCGACTGCCCCGCCGGTGTCACCCCCGCGCCCGGCCGTCCCGTCCTCGTACGCCCCGGCCGTCTGGACCGCCGTGGTGTCTTCCGATCGTGCCTACTACGAGAGCGTCCAGGCCGCCAGCGGCCCCGACGCGGCCGCCGTTCCGTTTCCCGGCTACTACGCCGAACGCCGGTTCCGGCTTGCCGGCAGCCAGATGCGGATCGGGCGGCGCAGCGTGTCCCGCGGCATCGATCCGGAGATCGACCTGACGGGCCCGCCGGCCGACCCGGGCATCAGCCGGCTGCACGCGGTGCTGATCGCTGCGGCCGACGGCGGCTGGGCGGTGCTGGATCCCGGCTCGGCCAACGGCACGCTCGTCAACGGCACCGAGATCCCGACCGGAGTCCAGGTGCCGCTGCACGACGGCGACCGCATCAACCTCGGCGGCTGGACGTCGATCACCGTCCACCACGGTTAGCCATCATGGCGGTGATCGCTAACCAAACCAACCAGAGGCACTAACGTATGCGGCATGATCAACGTGCCGCCCACGCCTGACCACGCCGAGGTTGACCTGGGCACTGCCGCCGGAGTCACCGACCGGGGTTTGCGGCATTACCAGAACGAGGACGCGATGGCCCTGGAGTCGGAGCAGACGCCCGGCGGCCTCGTGGTGGTGGCCGTGGTCTGCGACGGCGTTTCCTCCTCGCGTAGGGGCGCCGAGGCATCACGCGCGGCCGCCCAGGCGGCGCTGCCGGTCTTGCTCGGGGCCGTCCGGACCGGCGGGGACCTGGCCGAGGCGTCCCGGGCCGCGGTCGTGGCCGGACGTGAATCGGTGGCCGGACTGGGCGAGCCGGAAAACGAACGGTCGGCGACCACGTTCCTGTCCGCGGTGGCGGCCCGCGGCGATGTGATCCTGTGCTGGCTGGGCGACAGCCGCGCCTACTGGCTGGCCCCGGGGGAATCCGGATCCGTTCAGCTCACGCACGATGATTCGGTCGCCGGGGGCATGGTCGAGGCCGGCCTGGCCACCGAGGAAGCGGCCATGGCCCTGCCCCACGCGCACGTGCTGACCCGCTGGCTCGGCGCGGAAGCCGCCGACCTGGACGGCGACCCGTCGCGCGCCCCGCACGTGGAACGGTACTCCCCGCCCGGCCCCGGGGTCCTGCTCGTCTGCTCCGACGGCCTGTGGAACTACCTCCCCGAGGCGGCCGAACTAGCCAGGCTCGCCCTGCCCCGGGCGCTGACCGACCCGCTCGGCGCCGCCAGGGACATGGTCCGCTTCGCCGTCGACGCCGGCGGCGCCGACAACATCACCGCCGTCCTGATCCCCTACCCCTCGCCAGAAACCCCCTGACCAGTCAGTACTTGGGCCCCACGAACTCATCCAGCCGCGCCACCGCCTCCCGCCGCGCCACCGAAATGGCATTCCGCCGCGAGAACCGCCACGCCACCTCCAGCTGATCCAGAGTCTCGCCGCACAACCGGAGAATGTCCCCGGACTCGTTGCAGAACAGGTACCGCGGATACTCATACCAGTGATCGCCGTCGGCAAGCCTCCGCCGCACCCGGTTAATTCCCCGATAGCCGTCCGAGTGGAACAGCCCGCAGGCAAAGGTCCCGGGATTCCCGAGCACAATGATGCGCTGCCACGGTCGCAGCTCGATCGTGCGCAGGTGTTTCCGGCCGGGCCCGTACTGCGGGAACAGGCATGGCCAGTGCCGGGAGTAGCTCGACACCTCCGCGCAGCCTGGTCGCTGCTGGATGCCGACCTTGTTGCCCGGCCGGATCGAGCGGATGGCTCGCTCGCACTCCCGGATGAGCCCAGGCCAGGCGTCCGCGCAGATGATGCGGAGTTTCCATACCTCGTTGTCCCTGGCCCCGGCTCGGCTTATGCAGCCGTCTCCCAGATAGAGGCCAAGCAGATACGCGTAGTCAGCATGAGGCTCGGGGAGTGTGGGACGATCAGCGCATCGAGGACACGCGGCGCGCCGGTTAATGCTTATTTCCGGATGCTCGCGCCATTCACGTAGCGTCGTTCGGTTAATTCCGGTCGACATACTGATGCTGCTGAGACTGATCCCTTGTCTCATGAGAGCCAGAGCATTACGACGTACTTCAAGGCTATACATAATCGCAGTATGGCACTCAGCACTGACAATCCTTAGCCGACAAGCTCTGCATTCCTCGGTGCCCCGGGTGGGATTCGAACCCACACTTAACGTCTTTTGAGAACGTCGGCTCTACCGATTGGCCTACCGGGGCTCGGGTGATGGCCACGCGTGCCACGAGACACCAATGTACCTGATCACGGTAGGCTCGTGGAGGTGAGCCAGAACCCGCTGCGTGTCGTGATCGCCGAGGATGAAGCGCTGATCCGCCTCGACCTCAAGGAGATGCTCGAGGAAGAGGGCTACTCGGTGGTCGCGGAGGTCGGCGACGGGGAATCCGCCGTGGAGCAGGTCATCGCGCTGCGCCCGGATCTGGCCATCCTCGACATCAAGATGCCGGTCCTGGACGGCATTTCCGCCGCCGAGCGGATCGCCGCGGAGCGGCTCGCGCCGGTCGTCATCCTCACCGCCTTCTCCCAGCGCGAGCTGGTGGAACGAGCGCGCGACGCGGGCGCGCTGGCCTACCTGGTCAAGCCGTTCACCAAGGCCGACCTGGTGCCCGCCGTCGAGATGGCGGTCAGCCGGTTCGCCGAGATCCGCGCGCTTGACGCCGAGATCGACACGCTGCGCGACCGGCTGGAGGTCCGCAAGCTGCTCGACCGGGCCAAGGGCCTGCTCCAGTCCGAACACGGGCTTACCGAACCCCAGGCGTTCCGGTGGATCCAGAAGACGTCGATGGACCGGCGCCTGACCATGCGCAAGGTCGCCGAGGCGGTCATCGAGGGCAGCATGCCGGTCCCCGCCGGAAAATCCGAGACATCCGAGCCCTGAACCGGGGAAAAGAGGAACCCGGGGGCCGTTGGTGCCGTGTCTGCCTTCCCCGGCTGACACGTTCTCTACTTGGACTCCCCGGGCTCGCCGTCACCACGTTAGCGACCGGCCACCGCGCGGCGCAAAAGGGAGTTGCCCCGCGGGGGCCCCCGTGCTCACCCGCCGGTCACTCACTGTTCGTCAAGTTGTTCATCCAGATCGTCGGCGCCGTTCAGGTCGAGGCCGTGAGTCTGGTCCCTGATCAGGCAGGTCAGCCGCGACGTGCATACGCGGTGGCCGCCCGCATCCGTGACCACGATGTCATAGGTGGCCAGCGTCCGGCCCCCGTGTACCAGGGTGGCCACGGCTGTGACCTCTCTCTCGCGGACGCCGCGGTGATGCGTCGCGCTGATCTCGATGCCGACCACCATCCGGCCCGCGCCCGCGTGCAGGAACGCGCCCAGCGATCCGATGGTCTCCGCCAGTACGCAGGAGGCGCCCCCGTGCAGCAGGCCGTGCGGCTGGATGTTGCCGTCCACCGGCATGGTCGCCACCACCCGTGACGCGGACGCCGACTGGATCTTGATGCCCATGCGGCCCGCCAGCGTGTCGTCGGCCACCGTCACCGCCATGATCTTGTCCAGCATCTCCTGCTCCATCCGTACCTCCCCGCTCACCCGGTCCACGTTCAAGGGTCCCATGTGTCCCGCTACCCTCGCCCAGGGCGCCCGCCGCATTGTGCCCGCACGCTGGAACGATCCGATTGCCCCAGAATCCCACGCAAGATTCTGTCCGGGTCGGTGGTGACTTTATCGATGTTAACGCTCACAATCTGAGTTGGAACCTGTTCATGAAGGGAGCGCATCATGCGCGAGATCCGAAGACAGCGACGTCTCCGTCGGCTGCTCACTATGGGCCTGGCCGCCATGGTCGCGTTGGCCGTCGGTGGGGCCGTGACAGCCACCCGGGCCCAGGCGGCAAGCACCAGGCCAGCCGCAGCCGGCCTGAGCATCAGCAGGGCATTTTTCGGCTTCGCGTTCGATAAGTACGCTGGCCACAACCTGCCCGTGTACCGGTACACGCTCCGCAACAACCGCGGCATGAGCGTGCAGATCATCACCTACGGCGCGATCGTCCAGGACATCTGGGCGCCGGACAGGAACGGGGTCCCGGCCGACGTGGTGCTGGGCTTCAAGACCCTGGCCGACTACGTGCAGTTCGACAGCCCGCCGGTGGCGCCGACTACCGGCGTGTACTTCGGCGAGACCGTCGGCCGGTACGCCAACCGGATCGCCAACGGCAAGTTCACCCTGAGCCAGCCCGGAGTCGGGCCGGTTAACTACACCATCCCCGTCAACAACGGGCCGAACGCCCTGCACGGCGGGATCGTCGGCTTCGGCAACCACGTCTGGGCCAGCCAGCCGGTCTTCGGTTTCGGCTCCGTGGGCGTGCGGCTTACCCTGATCAGCCCGAACGGCGACGAGGGCTACCCTGCCGGGTCCCCCGGCTGCCCGAGCGGGTGCACGGGCTACCCGGCCACCATCAAGGTCATGGTGACCTACACGCTGAACAACGCCAACCAGCTCGCCATCCACTACACGACCACTAACCTGTCCACGAACCTCAACACGGTCCTTAACCTGACCAACCACAGCTACTTCAACCTGGCCGGCGAGAGCTCGTTCCCCGGCTCGGCTTACGGCCAGATCATCACGATCAACGCCAACAAGTACACGCCAACCAACACCACCTCGATCCCGCTCGGCTACCTGGCGTCGGTATTCGGCACGCCGATGAACTTCACTACCCCGTTCGCGATGGGCGCCCGGATCCAGGACGTCAGCGCCAACTTCAACTCGCCCGGGTTCAACCAGCTGCTGGAAGCCCAGGGCTACGACCACAACTGGGTGCTGAATCCGCGGACCCCGGCCACCACCGGCCCGCTCGGGCTCAACCTGGCCGCCACCGCCTCCGACCCGGGCAGCGGCCGGACGCTCACCGTCTGGACTGACCAGCCTGGCGTCCAGTTCTACACCAGCAACTTCCTGACCGGGACGCTCGTGGGCATCAGCGGCCATGCTTACCGGCAGGGTGCCGCTTACACGTTCGAGACCCAGCACTTCCCGAACTCGCCCAACCAGCCCAACTTCCCCTCCACCGAGCTGAAGGCGGGCCAGACCGTCAACTCGACCACCATCTTCGCCTTCTCCTCATAATTCCCCGGGGGACCAATCCCCCGGACCCCCTCGCAAGGGAGATCAACGGTCCCCGTCCGCCACTTCGCACCACGCAGGTGGCGGACGGGGACACCACCGCCCGTTCGGCCAATAGGATCGAACACGTGGCGTCACAAGATACGGGGACCCAGGATCGGCTGCTGCTGCTCGACGGTCACTCGCTGGCCTACCGGGCGTTCTTCGCGCTGCCGATCGAGAACTTCTCCACCACCACCGGGCAGCCGACGAACGCGGTGTACGGGTTCACCGCGATGCTCATCAACGTGCTGCGTGACGAGAAGCCGACCCACGTCGCGGTCGCGTTCGACCGGGGGGAACCCACGTTCCGCCACGAGCAGTGGGTCGAGTACAAGGCCAACCGGCGCGAGACGCCCGAGGACTTCCGCAGCCAGCTCAGCCTGATCTTCGAGGTCCTCGACGCGCTCGGCATCCGGCGGCTGTCGGCACCCGGTTACGAAGCCGACGACCTCCTCGCCACCCTCGCCACGCAGGCCGCGGCGCAGGATATGGACGTCCTCATCGTCACCGGCGACCGTGACGTCCTGCAGCTGGTGAGCGACCGGGTGACGGTGCTGATGACCCGCCGCGGGATCACCGAGATGACCCGCTTCACCCCGGAGGCGGTGCGGGAGAAGTACGGGCTCTCCCCGTCCCAGTACCCGGACTTCGCCGCGGTCCGCGGCGACCCGAGCGACAACCTGCCCGGTATCCCGGGCGTGGGCGAGAAGACCGCGAGCAAGTGGATCACCGAGTTCGGCTCGCTGGCCGCGCTCGTCGACCGGGTGGACGAGGTCAAGGGCAAGGCCGGCGACGCGCTGCGCGAGCACCTGGCCAGCGTGCTGCGCAACCGCCAGCTCACCTCGCTGCTCACCGACCTGCCCGCCGAGACGGTCGGCGCCGTCCCGGGCGACCTGCTGCCCACCGCCTGGGACCGGGAGAAGATCCACCAGCTGTTCGACACCCTCCAGTTCCGCGTGCTCCGCGACCGCCTGTACCAGACGCTGCCGCACGGCCTCATCGGCACCGTCGGCGCGCCGGACCACGCCGGGCTCCCGGCCGAGCCGGGAAAATCGGCTTTCGACGTGGTGACCGACCTGCTCGGACCCGGCCAGGTGGCGGCCTGGCTGGCCACTCATTCTTCGGCCGAACGGTCCGGCGTGTCAGTGGCCGGAACCTGGGGACGCGGCACGGGGAACCTGACCGCGGTGGCCATAGCGGTCCCGGACGGACACGGCGCCCACATCGACCCGACGATGCTCGCCGAGGACGATGAGCGGGCGCTGGCGGCCTGGCTGGCCGACCCGGCGCACCCGAAGGTCCTGCACGACGCCAAGGGCCCCATGCAAGCGTTCGCCGCCCGCGGTTTCACCCTGGAGGGCCTGGCCTGCGACACGGCGCTCGCCGCCTACCTGGCGCTGCCCGGCCAGCGCACCTTCGACCTGGCCGACCTGGCGGTGCGCTACCTGGGCAAGGAGCTGCGCGAGGAGGCCGAAGGCGGGCAGCTGACGCTGGATGGGTCGGCCGAGCGGGACGCCGCGACCGCCCTGGTGCTGCGCGCCCAGGCCACGCTCGAGCTGGCCGCGGCGCTGGACGCCGACCTGGACCGGCGCGAGGCCGGCGCGCTGCTGCGCGAGCTGGAGCTGCCGCTGGTCTCGGTGCTGGCCAAGATGGAGCGCACCGGGATCGCCGCCGACGTCGATCACTTCGCGGCCATGTCCGCGACGCTGCACGGCGAGGTGAAGGCGGCCGAGCAGGCCGCGTTCGCGGTGGTCGGGCACGAGTTCAACCTCGGCTCGCCCAAGCAGCTGCAGGAGGTGCTGTTCAACGAGCTCGGCCTGCCCAAGACCAAGCGGATCAAGACCGGGTACACCACCGATTCCGAGGCCCTGACCAGCTTGCTCGCCCAGACCAGCCATCCGCTGCTCGAGCACCTGCTACGGCACCGCGACGTGTCCAAGCTGATGACGATCGTGGACTCGCTGATGCCGATGTCCGGCGAGGACGGCCGGATCCACACCACCTTCAACCAGACCATCGCGGCCACCGGCCGGCTGTCGTCCACCGACCCGAACCTGCAGAACATCCCCATCCGCAGCGAACTCGGCCGGCAGATCAGGCGCGGCTTCGTGGTCGGCCCGGGCTACGAGTGCCTGCTCACCGCGGACTACAGCCAGATCGAGCTGCGGATCATGGCGCACCTGTCCGGCGACGAGGCGCTGATCGCGGCGTTCGAGTCCGGGCACGATTTCCACGCCGCCACCGCCTCCCGGGTGTTCGGGCTGCCGCCCGAGCAGGTGGGGCCCGAGCTGCGGGCCAAGATCAAGGCGATGAACTACGGCCTGGCCTACGGGCTGTCCGCCTTCGGGCTGTCCCAGCAGCTGCGCATCAGCACGGAAGAGGCGCGCGGCCTGATGGAGGAGTACTTCAAGGAGTTCGGCGGCGTCCGGGACTACCTGCACGAGGTGGTGTCCCGGGCCCGGATGGACGGCTACACCGCCACCATGATGGGCCGGCGCCGTTACCTGCCCGACCTGACCTCGGACAACCGGCAGCGGCGGGAGATGGCCGAGCGGATGGCACTGAACGCGCCGATCCAGGGCTCGGCCGCGGATGTGATCAAGGTGGCCATGCTCGCCGTGGACGGCTCGCTGGCCGGCGCCGGGCTGCGCTCCCGCATGCTGCTCCAGGTTCACGACGAACTGCTCATCGAGGTGGCCCCCGGCGAGTATGACGATGCCCGTGACCTGGTCTGCGCCGCCATGGCCGGTGCCGCCGCGCTGCGCGTCCCGCTCGACGTCTCCGTCGGCACCGGTCTCAACTGGGACCAGGCCGCGCATTGATTCCCGGGGGGGCTGTGTTCCCCCGAGGGGACGACCCCCCGGAGCCCCCCGCTGCGCTTCGCGCCCCGGCTGCGGTCCCCGCCGTAGTCTCGCCAGGCCGGAGGGGCCGGAGGCCCCTCACGGACCAGGCGAACGCGGCTTCGCCGCGCTACTCGCCGTACCGCCCAAACCTCGCCGTACCGCCCGGGATTCGCCGTACTGCCCGGACCCCGCCGTTCCCATCTCATCTCATCCCATCCCAGGCCCCCAGCCCCCAGCCCCCAGCCCCAGCCCCAACTCCCAGCCCCAGCCCCAGCCCCAACTCCCAGCCCCCAGGCCCCACCCCAACTCCTAGGCCCCAGCCCCAGCCCAGCCCAGCCCGGCGCTCCCGGGCGGGCCGCCCTGGCCACTGCAGACCCTTCGGCCCCCAGGCCCCCTTGCGCACGGACCGATACCCTATTGTGGCCGGTCTTAATTGACCCTCGGAGCCTGCTCTCATATCCTGAACGCTGCGCCGTGTCCTCGTGCGTTCCGTCGTGGTCACCTGACAGCACGTCATGTGGCCGGGCTGGCGGTCGCCGGGCGTGCTGTGGTCGGCCCCCGTGCTGGTTCCGGCAGGTCCTGCGAATTCTGGTCATTCTGGGGTGCACGGTATAGCGGCGTGTCCAGAACTTTCCCTGTCCGCATCCGGAGCCAACCCACACATGACGAGCAGCACGCAAGCCAACTCGACCCCCAAGGTGGCGGTCAACGACATCGGGTCCGAGGAGGCATTCCTCGCCGCGATCGACGAGACCATCAAGTATTTCAACGACGGTGACATCGTCGAAGGAACAATCGTAAAAGTCGACCGAGACGAGGTATTGCTCGATATCGGCTACAAGACAGAAGGCGTGATTCCGTCACGCGAACTGTCGATCAAGCATGACGTCGACCCGCACGACGTAGTCAAGACCGGCGAGCACATCGAGGCCCTGGTCCTCCAGAAGGAGGACAAGGAAGGCCGCCTGATCCTGTCCAAGAAACGCGCTCAGTACGAGCGGGCCTGGGGCACGATCGAGAAGATCAAGGACGAGGACGGCGTGGTCACCGGCACGGTGATCGAGGTCGTCAAGGGCGGCCTGATCCTGGACATCGGTCTGCGCGGCTTCCTGCCCGCCTCGCTGGTGGAGATGCGCCGCGTCCGTGACCTGCAGCCTTACGTGGGCCGGGAGATCGAAGCCAAGATCATCGAGCTGGACAAGAACCGCAACAACGTGGTGCTGTCCCGCCGGGCCTGGCTTGAGCAGACCCAGTCCGAGGTCCGCCACACCTTCCTCAACACCCTGTCCAAGGGCCAGATCCGCAAGGGGGTCGTGTCCTCGATCGTCAACTTCGGCGCGTTCGTCGACCTCGGCGGCGTGGACGGCCTGGTACACGTGTCGGAGCTGTCCTGGAAGCACATCGATCACCCGGGTGAGGTGGTCGAGGTGGGCCAGGAGGTCACCGTCGAGGTGCTCGACGTGGACATGGACCGGGAACGGGTCTCGCTCTCGCTGAAGTCCACCCAGGAAGACCCGTGGCAGCAGTTCGCCCGCACCCACCAGATCGGGCAGGTCGTGCCGGGCCGGGTGACCAAGCTGGTGCCGTTCGGTGCGTTCGTCCGCGTCGAGGAGGGCATCGAGGGCCTGGTCCACATCTCCGAGCTCGCCGACCGGCACGTGGAGATCCCCGAGCAGGTCGTCCAGGTAGGCGACGAGATCTTCGTCAAGATCATCGACATCGACCTGGACCGGCGGCGGATCAGCCTGTCGCTGAAGCAGGCCAACGAGGGCACCGTCGGCGAGACGGTCGGCGACGACTTCGACCCGACGCTGTACGGCATGCCGGCCTCCTACGACGAGCAGGGCAACTACGAGTACCCCGAGGGTTTCGACCCGGAGACCGGCGAGTGGCTGCCCGGCTACGAGAAGCAGCGTGAGGAGTGGGAGCACCAGTACGCCGAGGCGCGGGCGCGGTTCGAGGCGCACCGGCGGCAGGTCGAGGAGTCCCGCAAGGCCGACGAGGAAGAAGGGGCCGCTACTGGGACCGACGAGTCCGACGACGGCGCAGCGGCTTCGGCCGGCGCCCCCCGGGGCGGCCGCGGCGCTCGCTCCGGCGGTTCCCGGCAGCCGGCGCCCGGGTCGGGCGCGGTCACGTCCAGCTCGACGCCGGGCCCTGCTTCGACCGGCACCCTCGCCTCGGACGAGGCCCTGGCCGCTCTCCGCGAGAAGCTCTCCGGCGGCCAGTCCTGACCAACGCACGAAAGCGGCGCCCGCCACGGCGGGTGCCGCTTTCGTTTTGCCTGCGAGTCCTACGCCCCGTAACGAAGGAGCAGTTCGGCGACGCACACCGGCTTGGTACCGCCCTCCCGCTCGAATGTCACGGTGTAGGTGGCCTGCTTCCCTCCGGGCACGTCGTCGACCGCGGCGCAGCTCACGTCGGCCCGGACCCGGCTGCCGACCGGCAGCGGAGCCGGGAAGCGTACCTTGTTGAGGCCGTAGTTGATCACGAGGGACGCGTCGGCCACCTCGACCACCTCCCCAAGCAGCAGGGGAGCGAGGGAGAGGGTGAGGAAGCCGTGCGCAACCGTGCCGCCGAACGGTCCCGTTTTCGCCCGCTCCGGGTCGATGTGAATCCACTGGTGATCACCGGTCGCGTCGGCGAACAGGTTCACCTGCTCCTGCGTCACCTCGTGCCACGGGCCGACGCCCAGGCGCTGGCCCACGTGGCTGCGCAGTTCGTCGACTTTCAGGGTCAGTAGTGCCATTTTCTACCTCGGCATCTGCTAGCTAAGCGATGAAGTGATCATGGCACCGAAACCGGCCGATAGCCATGATGACCACCGTACGCCCCTACGCTGGTACCCGTGACGGGACAGGGTGGCCGGTTGCTGCGGACCGGGCTGACCGGGGGCATCGGGTCCGGCAAGAGTGAGGTGTCCCGGCGGCTGGCCGCGCACGGGGCCGTGATCATCGACGCGGACCTCGCCGCCCGGGCGGTGGTCGCCCCGGGAACCCCCGGGCTCGCGCGAGTGGCCGAGACCTTCGGCTCCGGGGTGCTCGGCCCGGACGGCGCCCTGGACCGGGACCGGCTCGGCGCGATCGTGTTCGCCGATCCCGCCTCGCGCGCCACGCTGAACTCCATCGTCCACCCCCTGGTCGGACAGTGGATGCGGGCCGCCGAGCAGGCCGCCGTGGACGCGGCCCGCGGCGACCTCATCATCGTGCACGACGTGCCGCTGCTGGCCGAAAACCGGCGGGCCGGCGACTTCGGCCTGGTCATCGTGGTGGATGTGCCACCTGAGATCCAGCTCGAGCGGCTGGTCAGCCAGCGCGGCATGACGCCCGAGCAGGCGCGAGCCCGCATAGCGGCGCAGGCCAGCCGGGAGCAGCGCCTGGCCGTGGCCGACCTGGTGATCGACAACTCCGGCTCCCTGGCCGACCTGGACCGCCGCGTCGCCGCCGTCTGGGCCGACCTCACCCACCGGTTAGCGGCTTGCTGTCTGCCCGGCTGGGATCAGCTCATTCGCCCCGAACCCCGTCACCGCGAACAGCGGCCACTCGTCCGGCTGCCCGTTCAGTGCGTGGCTGCCGCGTTCGGCGAAGGTGATGCCCGATCCGGCCACCAGATCCTTGACCGTCCGGGAGACCAGGATCTCCGCCGGCCGCGCGAGCGCCGCCACCCGGTCGGTGATCTGCACCGAGAGGCCCGCGATGTCCTCCCCGACCAGGTCCACCTCGCCGGTGTGGATCCCGGCCCGGATCTGGATGCCCGCCGCGACCGCTCCCTCACGGACCGCGGCCGCGCACCGGATCGCCTGGCCTGGCGCATCGAAGGTGGCCAGGATGCCGTCCGATGTGGTCCTGATCGGCCGTCCCCGGTGCCCCCGGATGAGATCTCCAGCCTCCGGCTCTGCCCTGGTCGCGGGAATCTGGCTCGCCACCGTCTTGGCGCACAGGATGGTGGCCAGCACACGATCGGGATCGCCTGGATGCGACATGGTCACCAGGAAGTCGGCGATCTCGGCGTACATGGCGTCGTTGTCCCCGCTGGCGGCGAAGCGCAGCGAGTGATCACCCGGCTGCTCGAAATAGCGCGCGCCAGCGATGCGTGAAGCCAGGTAGCGACCGTGGCAGGGCGGCGTGATGCGGTCTCCGAGACGCTGGATCACTAGTGTCGGCACGTGGATCGCCGGCAGCACCGCGCGGACGTCGATGTCGTGGATCATCTGCGTCAGTCGGAGGAACGCGCTGGGATTCACCGCCATACGCTCGAACCGCCCGAGCAGTTGGCGGGCACGGGCCGAGTGGGCGCGGCTGGGCAGGTACCATTCAATGCTCGCGCCCTGCCCCCACCGGTGCGCGGCGATGTCCCGGAGCGCGTCGTACATCTCCTGCGCTCCCTGCCCGCACGGGTACCCGGGAGCCGGGAACCACCGGGCTGACGCCGAGGCCAGGATCAGCGCGGTCACCCGTTCCGGGTAGGTCGCGGCGAACAGGATGCTCATCGGCGCGCCCTCGGAGTAGCCGAACAGCACGGCCCGGCTCGAGCCGGCCGCCTGCATCACCGCGCGCACGTCCTCCATCCGCTCCTCGAGCGACATGGCGCCGGGCGCGCGGTCGGACATGCCCGTGTCGCGTTTGTCGAACAGGATCAGGCGGCCCAGCCTGGCCAGGCGCTGGTAGAAGTCGGCCGTCTCGTGGTCTTCCCAGATCAGCTCGAGGTGGCTCATCAGGCCCGGCACCAGGACCATGTCCCGCTCGCCCTCGCCGATCACCTGGAAGGCGATGTGGATGCCGTCGCTGGTCTGGACGTAACGGGTCTGCGGGACCGCATCGGGTCCGGCGCCCGCCCGGCGCGCCGCCGGGCCGTCCAGCGCGGGATCCTGGTGCAGGATGCGGGCGTGCAGCTCGCGCAGCTCCGGGCCAGGCTCGATGGCCAGTTCGGCGATCAGGATGTCGCGCAGCTCGCCGTAGGCGCGCAGCGCGTCGGCCTGGCGCCCCGCGCGGTAGAGGGCGAGCATCCGCTGATACCAGAACCGCTCACGGAGCGGATGGGCCGCGGTGAGCGTCTCCAGCTCCGCGATGAGGTCCCGGTGCCTGCCGCAGGCCAGCAGCGCCTCGGCGCGCGATTCGAGCGCGGCCAGGCGTTCCTCCTCGAGCCGGGCCGCCTCCGCGCGGGCCGAAGGCACCGTGTCGAAGTCGGCTAGCGCGGGCCCGTGCCATAGGCCCAGGGCCTGATCGAGGCACTGCGCCGCCGTGGCGGCATCGTCGGCGGCCAGCGCCGCGTCGCCTTCGGCGGCGAGATGCTCGAACCGCAGTGCGTCCAGTTCCCCGGGCGCCACCCGGAACAGGTAACCCGGCGGCCGGGTGACCAGCCGGTCGGCTTCTCCGGCCGACCGCAGCACCTTACGCAGCTCGGACAGGCGGACTTGCAGGCTGCCGGTGGCCTTGTCAGCCGGCTGGCCAGGCCATAGCTCCTCAAGCAGCCGGTCGGACGAGACGACCTGGTTGGCGTGCATGAGCAGCATGGCAAGCACCGCCCGGGTGCGCACGCCCGCCAGCCTCAGTGACTGGCCGCCGGCCGTCACCTCGAGCGGACCGAGGACGCGGAACTCCACCCTGACTCATCCCACCCGTAGACGGTACGCCCCGGATCTGTCCCGGCGCCGGTAAGTCAACGGTAAGCCCGCGGTAGGCCGGCCGGAACCCGCGCCGGTCACGATGTGCTGACAAGCAGGCAGACAGGGAGACGACCATGACCACAGCCACCACGCCCGACGCCACCGAGGTCTACGCGCTGGGCAGTAACCCGGACGAGACCGCCCGGCTTCGCCGCCAGTCCGACGAGCTGCGCACGCAGAGCGCCGAGCTGCTCGACCGCATCGGCCTGCGACCGGGCCAGAGCGCGATCGATCTCGGCTGCGGCCCGAGCGGCATCCTCGATCAGCTGTCCGTCGCCGTCTTCCCCGGCGGGCGCGTGACCGGGCTGGACGCCGACCCGGCGCACATCGCGATGGCCCGCGATTACGCCAGCGAACTCGGGCTGGCCAACGTGGACGTGGTGACGGCCGACGCCAGACACACCGGCCTGCCGTCGGACAGCTTCGACCTGGTGCACGCGCGGACGGTGCTGGTCACAATCCCCGAACCCGAGGAGGTACTCGCCGAGATGGTTCGGCTGGCCCGGGCGGGCGGCTGGGTCGCCAGCCAGGAACCCGACGCCGAGCTCGCGCTGTGCTATCCGCCGCTGCCTGCCTGGGACCGGCTCCGCGAGATCTTCCGCGCCAGCTTCGGCCGTTCTGGCGCCGACCTGCTCGTCGGCCGCCGCCTTCCGGAGCTGTACCGGCAGGCCGGGCTGGAGGCGATCGAGGTCGTGGTGCACGCTCCTGTCTATCCGGCCGGTCACTCGCGCCGCACGCTGCTGCCAGACCTGGTACGCAGCCTGCGGCCCATGATCCTGGACCTCGGCCTGTCCGGCGACCAGGAACTCGCCGAGCTGGATCGCGCCGTCCGTGCGCATCTGGCCGACCCCCGTACGCTGATGATGCCGCACCTGCTCGTCGCGGCCTGGGGTCGCAAGCCTGCCAGCTAAACCGCCATTGACACCTCGCAGTACTAGGCATAGTTTTTCTTGGCATGGACCGTGAACGGCTCAAGGGAAACCTGGACCTGCTGCTGCTGTCGGTGCTCTCGTCCGGTCCCGCGCACGGGTACGCCATCATCTCGGCGCTGCGCGACCGGAGCGGGGGCACGTTCGACCTGCCCGAGGGGACCATCTACCCCGCCCTGCACCGGCTGGAGGACGCCGGCCTGCTGGCCAGCACCTGGGCCCAGGCGGAGGGGCGCCGGCGCCGTGTCTACGGGCTGACCGGCCAGGGGGCCGCTGCGCTGGCCGCCCAGCAGACCGAGTGGCGCAGGTTCGCCGGCGGGGTGCACGCGGTGCTCGGCTGGGCGGCCCAGGCGGTATGGCCGCCCGCCGCCGGACAGGCTGCGGCCGAGCCGGGGTGGTCGGCATGACCGTGACGGCCCCCGATCTGATCGCCGGGTACCTGGCCGAACTGCGCGCCGGGCTGTGGGTCCCGGCGGACGAGGCGGAGCTGATCCTGGCCGAGGCCGAGGACCATCTGTGCGAGACCGCCGCGGCCGGGCTGGCGGTCGGGATGACCGAACTGGAGGCCCAGCAGGCCGCGATCTCCAGCTTCGGGCCGGTCCGGGCCGTGATCCGGGCGCACCGTCGGCGGGCCGTCACGGCCGGCGACGCGGTTATGGCCGCGTGGAAGCTCACCGGGCTGCTGGCGGCGGCCGTCGGTGCCGGCGGCCTCGCCGCGGTGTTCTTGCTGCACTCCCCCCTGGTCTGGGTGACGACGGGGGTCCGGGCGGTCCAGGACGGCCCGGGGGTCTGCCAGTGCTCGATCAGCGCGGTGCCGATCACCGGCCCGGATGTGATGGTGCTGCCCTTCGCGGCGATGGCGGCGGGCGGCCTGGCTCTGCTGGCCGCTCGCCGGCTGGCCGCTCGCCGGCTGGCCCGGCTCGGCACCTCGGGCCAGGATCCGCTGTCCCCGGTGGTCACGGCGAGCTTCTTCCTGCTGGTAACGGCGCTGCTGTTGGCGCTCGACGCGAGCGGCGTGGGGGCGGTCACCCAGCAGGTGGGCGGCTGGACCACCCCGATCTCGTCGGGCACCATCACCACGACCGTTCCCCTCGTACCGGGTGCCATCGTCGCCGGGTGCCTGGCGGTGGCCGCCGGCTACGGTCTCCAGACGACGCTCAGGCTAGCCCGGCGCGGGACTGGATCAGGTGCGCCCGCTCTGCCGGGCCGCGATCCGCTGTCCCCGGCGGTCACGGCGAGCTTCTTCCTGCTGGTAACGGCGCTGCTGTTCGCGCTCGACGCGAGCGGCCTGGGGGCGGTCACCAAGCAGGCGGCCTGGGTCAACATCCCGATCTCGTCGGGCTCCAGCTCCACGACCGTCGTTCCTCTGGTACCGGGTGCCGTCGTCGTTGGGTGCCTGGCGGTGGCCGTCGGCTACGGTGTCCAGACGGCGGTCAGGCTAGCCCGCCGCGGGCCCGGATCAGGTGCGCCCGCTCTGCTGCGTTCCGGATCAGGCTGATCGCGGCGGTGAAGGCCGTGCGTACGCGTGAGTCCCGGCACCTGCTCGCCGTCGCACTGCCCCTTGGCGTGGTCTTGGTGGCAGGATGCACGGGAAGCTCAGGCCGCCCGGCCGCGGCCACGGCGAACGGCGCGGCTACCCCGTCGTTGAGTGCGGTTTCCGACTGCCTGCTCCCCCCGGCGGCCTGCTATACCCCGTACCAGCTCCGGGCCGCGTACGGCATCCAGCCCTTGCTGGACAGGGGGATCGACGGCCAGGGCGAAACGGTGACCGACCTTGTCCCTGCCGCACCCACCAACACCTCGGGAACCACCATCATCCAGTCGGGATCCACCACCGTCCGGGTGGTCCAACCCCCTGGTCAGCCCCCGGCTGTCACCGATATCCGCCAGGATCTGGCGAGATTCGACAACCTATTCCGGCTGCCCGCCGCGCGGATCCAGGTCGTGACCAGCCTGGCCGGCTCAGCCTCGCCCTGGAAGGCGTCTGACGGGGCGGTCGGGGACCTCGAGGAACTGCATATGGTCGCCCCCGCCGCCACCCTCCGGGTGGTCCTGATACCTCCCAGCGTCCAGAACAGCGCCAAGAACGCGGCCGCGGGCCTGATCGCCGGGTTGCGGCTGGCTGTCTCCGGCACCGACGTGGTCTCGATCGGCTGGGATGTGGGGGAGCACTTCTTCACCAAGACTCAGGCGGCCGAGATGCAGTCCGTACTGCTGGGAGCGGCCGCTCACCACGTCACGGTGATCGCCAGCTCCGGCGACACCGGCGGGTTCAGCGACCAGCAGCCGTTCGGGAGCACGCCGGTCAAGGAGGTCAGCCTGCCGGCCTCCGACCCGCTCGTGCTGGCCGTGGGCGGCACCACGCTCACCGCGAATCCATCGTCCGGCGCCTACATCGGCGAGACCGTCTGGAACACCTCGAGCAGCTTTACTCAGCCCAGCTCGGCATCGGGGGGCGGGTTCAGCCACCTGTACGCCCGTCCCGCCTATCAAGATGGCGTCCCCGGGATCGGGGCGATGAGGGGCGTGCCCGACGTAGCCGCTGACGCGGATGCGCAGGGCGGCGCCCCGATCGTCTACGCCGACGGTCGCACGCCATTTATCGCCTCGGCTTCCGGCACCGAGGCCGCCGCGCCGCTGTGGGCGGGACTCATCGCGCTGGCCGACCAGTACGCCCATCACGACCTTGGCTTCGTCAACCCCGCCATCTACCGCATCGCCCGCAGCTCCAGTTATCACCAGGCGTTTCACGATATTACTACTGGTAACAGCGAGCTGACCATGCCGTATCCGGCCGGCACGGCCGGTTACCCGGCCGCCCCCGGATGGGATCCGGCGACGGGCTGGGGAAGCCCCGACGCGCAGGTGCTCGTCCCCCTGCTAGCCGCCTAACCAGCCTCCGTAAAGGATCGGAATGAACTCCGGCCAGGTACTCTCGGCGCACGGCACGGACAACGTCGGCCCGCCGCCACAGGTCATGGTGGCGGTGGACGGTGTCCGCCGGACCTTCGGCAGCGGGCATACGGCCGTCCATGCCCTGCGCGGGGTCTCGTTCACGGTCGACCGTGGCCAGCTGGTGGCCTTGCGCGGGCGATCCGGCTCCGGCAAGACCACCCTGCTGAACATCATCGGCGGCCTGGACGACCCGACGGCCGGCCGGGTGTGGGTGGACGGCCGCGAGGTGAACCGGATGACCGAGCGGGAGCGGCTGGCGCTGCGGCGGGACACGGTCGCCTTCATCTTCCAGTCCTTCGGGCTCGTGCCGATGCTGTCCGCGGCGGAGAACGTCGGGATTCCGCTGCGCATCGAGGGCCTGCGGCCCAGCGAGCGCCGGGAGCGGGTCGCGGCCATGCTGGCGCTGACCGGAATGGCCAGCCACGCCGCGCACCGCCCGGGTGAGCTTTCCGGTGGCCAGCAGCAGCGGGTGGGCATCGCCCGCGCGCTGGCCGGTCGGCCGGCCCTGCTAATCGCGGACGAGCCAACCAGCCAGCTCGACCTGGAGACCGGCCGGCAGATCATGGAGCTGCTGCTCAGCGTGGTGCGTTCCGAGGGGATCACCGCCCTGGTCGCCACCCACGACGAGGCGCTGATCGACCTGGCCGACAGGGTCATTTCGCTGGAGGACGGGTCCGTCGTCGGCATCAAGGGCGGATAGGTGCGATCCGTCGGTGGGCTGGGCGTGTCGTTCCTGCTCCGCCGGGCCAGGTCCTCGTGGTTGCTCCTGGCCTGCGTCGTGGTCACGGTCCTGCTGGCCACCGGGCTCGCGGCGGTGCTGTGGACCTTCGCCGGCGCGGTGGTCCCGCTCGGAGCGCAGGGCATCCTGGCCAGCTCCCAGGACCGGGTGATCGCATTCAGCGGCGAGGTCGATGCCGGCGAGGCCGCCGCCGACTCGCAGCAGATCCGCGCCGCGCTGCGCAAGGCCTGGCCGGGGGTCGGTTTCCAGCTGGAAAGCGCGCTGTGGGCGGCTCCGCTCCAGCTCTCGTCGTCGGCCACGAGCACGGCCTTCAGGCAGATCCAGCCCGCGTCGCTGGCCGGGATCAGCGCCCAGGCGACACTGACCGCCGGGACGTGGCCAGGTCCGCCGCACCATGGCGGTCCGGTGCCGGTGGCCCTGCCGGCCGCTGCGGCCAGCCAGCTGCACGTAACCCTGGGCTCGGTGCTGACGGGCACCCCCCGGTCCGGCGGGGCGCCGACCTCGCTGCAGGTCACCGGCCTGTTCCGGCCCACGAACCCGGCGTCGACGTACTGGGCGCTGGATCTGCTGCCCATCTCGGGGATCAGCGCTCAGAGTGACACCCTCAGATCCGGTCTTGGCAGCATCCAGATTTCCTCCGACAGCTACGGCCCCGCGGTGGTGAACCCGGCCGCGTTCGGCGGGACGCTCACCGTGAGCCAAGGCTCGTGGATGGTGTTGCCGCAAGCGCCGGCGATGGCCCGCGGAAACCTCGAGGCACTCAACACGGGCACCAGCGCGGCGGTTTCGCAACTGAGCGTGCTCCTCCCTGACGGGCTGACGGTGACCTCGAGCCTGCCGCAGCTCCTGGCCGGCATCGCCACCACCATCGTGCTGACCCGGTCGCTGTTCACGATCGCCGCCCTGCTGTTGCTGCTGGTGGCCGGGGCGGGACTGGTGCTGGCCGCACGGCTGCTGGCCAGCCTGCGCGAGGAGGAGTCCGCTCTGCTGCGGGCGCGTGGCGCGACCAGGTGGCAGGTGGTGCGGCCCGTGCTGGCCGAGGCGGTGGTGCTCGGCGCCGCGGCCGGCCTGGCGGGCGTGCTGGCCGGCACCCACCTGACCGGCGCGCTGGCCCGCCTGGCCGACCTGCGCCTGGCCGGCTATACGGGCCGCGGCATCGCCTCGCTGGCCTGGCTGTCGGCCCTGGCCGTGCTGGTGGTGTGCGTCGCGGTGATGGTCTGGCCGGCGCTGCACACCCTGACCCCCGACGCGGCCAGGCTCCGCCGGGGCCGGCAAGCCCGGCTGGCGGCGATCGCCTGGGCGGGCGGCGATCTGGCCCTGCTGGCGCTCGCCGCAGTCGCGGTATGGGAACTGCGCGGCTATTCGGCGGTCTCGCATCCGGCCACGGGATCGCTCGGGATCGATCCCGTGGTCGCCCTCGCCCCCGCGCTCGCGCTGGCCGGGGTGGCGCTCATCCCGCTGCGCGGGCTGCCGCTGCTGGCCAGGCTGGCCGACAAGGCGACCGACCAAGAACGGCGGCTGGCCGCCGCGATGGTGAGCTGGCAGATCGCCAGGCGGCCGATCCGCCAGGCGGGCCCGGTCCTGCTGGTCGTGATCGCGACGGCGACCACCACGCTGGCGCTGGCCGGGTACGCGAGCTGGCGGCAGTCGACCGCGGACCAGGCCGCCTTCGCGGTTGGCTCGGATGTGCGGGTGGACTCCGCGGGCCTGCTGCCGCCGGGCGTAACCGGAGCGATCACCGGGGCCCCGGGTGTCACCGCCGTCACGGAGGCCAGCCTGGCCAGCACCGGCAACGCAGGCCAGCTGATCGCGCTGGACGCGGGCACGGCGGATAAGACGATCCTGCTCCGCCCGGACCTGTCGCCGCTTCCGCTCAGCACGCTGTGGCAGCGCATCACCCCGCGGCGGCTGTCCGGGCTGGCGCTGCCCGGCCAGCCGGACCGGCTGGAGGTGCTCGCGACCCTCGGGGCGGCCCCGGGCACCAGCACGGCCGAGCTACGGAACGCTCTCGGCTCGGTCACCGTCACGGCCTGGATCCAGGATGCCGGCGGCGCCACCTACCAGATACCCGCCAACGGGGACCTGGCCGCCGACGGCCGGCCACACTCGCTGGTCTTCACGGTGTCAGGTCCGCGGCAGGCCAGCTACCCACTGCGGCTGCTCGGGCTCACGCTGGGACCCTATACCCTGCCGCCGTACGATCGGGCGAACCCAACGTGGGCCCCGAACGCCAGCCTCAGCATCCAGTCCCTCGCGGTGGCCGCCACGGCCAGCGGCCCGTTCGGCAGGCCGTTCGCCCCCGGTGCCGCCCTGGCGACGTGGGTAGGTACGGGACGCTCGGCGTACGTGCCGACCGGGCCACCGAACCCGTACGGGGGGATGCCGCCATCGGACGGGACGGCGCCATCGATCCTGGGCTGGCATACCACCGCCGGGGGCGCCGGGCAGCTCACGTTCAATACCGGACACGATCCATCGTTGGCGGTCGAGCTCAGCGTCAACCTCGGGCCCGGGCAGGCCACCGGGCAGGTCGCGATCACGGCGCCGCCGCCGTACCGGGTCGTCCCGGCCATCGCCACCAGCGGTTACCTGGCGGCCAACCACCTCGGCATCGGATCCACCACCTCGGTTACGGTCGGCGGGTTGGCGGTCACGATCCAGATCGTGGCGTCGGTGGCCAACTTCCCGACCGTCTTCGGGCCGAACCGGGCGCTGATCGCCGACCTCGCGGAGGTCAACGACCTGCTCGCCGCCAACCAGCTGGCGCCCGTGGTGACGCCCTTGCCGGTGATCCGCTGGTGGCTGCGCACCGCTAACGGGCAGGTACCGCGCCTGCCGACCGGCCTCGGCCTGTCCGTCACCAGCCGCGCCAGCCAGCAGGCGGCCCTGCTCGGTAACCCGCTGCTGACCGCTCCCCGGCAAGCCTTGTTGGCCATCGGGGTGGCGGCGGTGCTGCTCGGCGTGCTCGGGTTCTCGATCAGCGTCGCGGCCAGCCTCCGCTCACGGCGGACGCAGAACGCGGTGTTCGCCGCGCTGGGGGTGGGGAGAAACGCCCAGGCCGGTCAGCTGTGCCTGGAGCAGTGCGCGCTCAGCCTCCCGGCCGCGGCCGCGGGCCTGCTGGCCGGGATCGGCCTGGCCCAGTTGCTGGTGCCCGCGATCACCCTGACCGCGGATTCGGCGGCGCCGTGGCCGTGGGCCCTGGTGATCCTGCCGCTCGGCCCGGCCGTGGGGCTGGCCCTCGTCACCGCGGCCGGGCCAGTCGCCGCCGCGGCCCTGTCGGTCCTGCGCAGACCCGATCCGGCGGCGCAGTTGCGGGCGGAGGGCGGATGAGAACCCGGCTGAAAAGGATGTGGCTGCGGCTGCGCGCCGCCTGGGTGACGCTGACCGGTACCGGGGCCGCCGCCAGTGTCGCCTTCGGCTTGCTCGTGTTCGCCTCCGTACTGGCCAGCCTGGCCATCCCGCGGGAGAGCGCCGGGTTGAGCACCGGGGCGCTGCACCGTGTAATCGCGGTTTCGCAGCCCGCCGACCGGACCGTGATCGGGACGGTGCCGGAGACGTCCATGACGGACGAAATCGGCCAGGTTCAGGCCACTGACATCGCGGCGGTCGGTGCCTCCTTGCGGGCGCGGCTGGCCGCGGGCGGGATGACGGTCGCCAGCGACCCGCCCGCCTGGGCCAGCCTGACCTCGGAATACGTGCCGGTTACCGGGGCGGCCCGGGCCGCCGGGGACGGGCCGCCGCAGTTCGCGATGACCTACCGCACGGAGCTGGCCCGGTACAGCCAGATCGTGGCCGGACGGCTCCCGGTCGGCGGCTCGCTGCCGGGGAACCAGGCCGTGCTGCAGGCGGCGGTGACCACCGCCACCGCGGCCAGGTTCGGGCTGAAGGTCGGCGCCCGGGTGAACGCGGGGCCGGTGCAGCTGGTGGTCACGGGGATCATCCGGCCGGCGAACCCGGCTTCCGACTTCTGGACCGAGGAGCCCGTGGCGGCCAGGCCCGCGCTGACGCAAGCCGCGGCGCCTCAGCTGCCGTACTGGATCGGGGCGGTCTTCGTCGGCCCTGGTGCGCTCCCGCTGCTCGAAGCCTACATCGGCCCCGATGAGATGCAGGTGACCTGGGTGTACACGGCCGCGCTCGGCGGGCTCACCGCGGGCCAGGTCAGCGGGCTGGAGGGGAACGTCAACAGCCTGATCGCCTCCGGGGCCACGGTGATGACCCCGGCCGGGAACCCGGTCACGGTGACGATGTCCTCCCAGATTCCCTCGATCCTGTCGCCGTTCATCACCGCGGAAGACGCCGTCGCCCCCGCGCTCGAGCTGCTGTACGTCAGCCTGACCTTCATCGGAGCGGTGGTGGTGCTGCTCGGCGCCCGGCTGGTGGCGCAGCGCCGCGCCGCGGAGTTCACGCTCATGCGAGCCCGGGGCGCGGCGCTGTATCAGCTCGCTTGGCTGGTGCTGCGGGCCAGCGTGGTCATCGCCGCGGCCGCCGGGGCGGTGGCCGCAGTACTCGCCATCGGCCTGATCCCCGGCGACGGCGACGCGGTGGGCTGGTGGCTGGCTGGCCTCACGATTGCCGTGACGCTCGCCGGCCCGGTGCTGATCAGCGTGATCCCGCAGCGCGTGGCGGCGCCTGCCACCGGCCGGGCCGAGCGACGGGCCGCCGGCCGCAGGCCCGCGGCCCGGCGGATCGTGGTGGAGATCGCGCTGGTCGCCGTGGCCATCGGCGGGCTGGTCGTGCTCCGGAACGAGGGCCTGAGCTCCGGGAACAGCGGCCTGTACACGAGCGCGGCGCCGGTGCTCGTCGCCATCCCGGTGGCCGTCGTCCTGCTGCGCTGCTATCCCGCCCTCGCCCGCGAGCTGGCCCGGATCGCAGGCCTGTCGCGCGGGGTGGTCGCGTTTGTCGGTTTGACCCGGGCCACCCGCACCCCGCCCGGCGCCGTGTTGCCGGCGTTCGCTCTGGTGCTGGTGCTGGCCATGGTGGCGTTCCCGGACATGGTCAGCACTTCGGTGACCGGTAGCCAGGTGAACGCGTCCTGGCAGCAGGTGGGCGCCGACGCGGTCATCCAGGCTCCGCCCAATCAGGTGATCCCCCCGGCACTGCAGAGCCAGATCTCTTCGGTGCCAGGCGTCGTTTCCACCGCTGCCGCGGAGGTCGACGCCGCGTCGCTGGCCGCCGGGACCGTGCTGTCGGTCATGTTCGTCGACCCGGCGCAGTATGCGGCCGTGATCGAGCAGGCCCCCGGCCCGCGCTTCCCGCTGGCCGCGCTGTCGGGGGCCGCGCCGTCGGGGAATGGCGGGGCGATCGTCCCCGCGGTCGCCACCGCCGCCGCCGCCCAGCTGGTCGGCACGGCGCCGGCCAGCGTCAACGTGGGGGGGACGAGTACGATCACGATCCGGCTGGCCGGACAGACCGGCATCCCCGGCGTCCCCGGCGCCCCCGGCTTGGGCCCGGGCGCCACCGTGATCGTGCCAGCGCAGGCACTCGGGTCCAACCCGCTCTCGCCGAATGTCCTGCTGGTCGCCGGGCCCGGGCTGGATGCGGCCCGGCTGAGCGCAGACGTCAGCCGCGCGCTGCCGGGCGCGTCGGTGACGTTGCGCGCCACGGCCCTCGCCGCGCTGACCACGTCGCCGGTGCCGCAGGCGGCGCAGACGGCCCTCACTCAGGGAATGGCCGCCGCGGCCGGCTTCGGCGCGCTGGTCCTGCTGCTCTCGCTGCTGCTCACCGCCTGGACCCGCGACCTGACGCTGGCCCGCCTGGCGACGATGGGGCTGCGGCGCTGGCAGGCCCAGCTGCTGCAGGCGACCGAGACGATTCCCCCGGTCGTGGCCGCCGCCATCGGCGGCGTCGCGTGTGCCTGGTTGCTTGTGCCACTGGTCGGGCCATCGCTGAACCTGGCGGCGTTCGCCGGGACCGGGTCGGCCGCCGTGGTGACTCCCGCCGCGGTCCCGCTGGTCGGTTCCGCGGCCGGGCTGGTGCTGGCCGCGCTGCTCGTCCTGGCCGTTCAGGCCGTAATCACCTACCATCGCGGCAGCGCCAGGGCGCTGCGGATCAGTGACGAAGGAGGCCCAGGTACATGACCGAGCTGCCCCCTACCGGTACGGACGGGGTGATCGTCTGTGACCGGCTGGTCCGGATCTATTCCGGCAAGGGCATCGAAGTACAGGCTCTGCAAGGGCTGGACCTGCTGATCGCCCAGGGGGAGCTGACCGCGCTGATCGGCGCGGCGGGCAGCGG